>Ga0114959_10000039_pt1 | contig 111775 bp, 107 predicted proteins | sample C_130625_EF_Meta_FD_87317 | JGI IMG/M metagenome (GOLD analysis project Ga0114959, IMG submission 87317) | Freshwater microbial communities from Lake Croche, Canada to study carbon cycling - C_130625_EF_MetaG | ecosystem: Environmental > Aquatic > Freshwater > Lake | place: Lake Croche...
CCCAGGTCTCCATCCTTAACCTTAACGGCCTTCAATACCTTATCGATGATAATAACCTTGTTTACCACTTCCAAAATCATTCCCTCCTTGGCTCCTTTGACCCTATTAATAATGCTATTATCTGAGGGGAACCACGGTTCCCCTCTAACCCCTCCCTTTATCTAGGAATTCAATAAAAAAAGTAATGTAGATTAAGTTTAATTTGTTTTATTAATAAAAAACATTTTTTTATGTTGTAAAAAATTGATTAGAAACAATAAATATAATTTATTACAAATATATCATCACAATGGTAAAGAACACAACTGGTGGAACCGGAGCTAAGAGCTTGGCAAGAAAGCATCAATCTAACAATAACAATAATCAACTTCGTTTGCCCGAATGTGATTTAGAACAAATAGGATGTGTTACAAAAATGCTAGGAAATGGGATGTGTGAAGTTCACACCAATGACAATGTGCGTTTGATAGCGCGCATACGAAACTCTTTCCAGGGTAAAAACAAGCGTAATAATCTAATAACGCCACATTCTATAGTAATGATTGGTTTACATGAATGGGAAAGAATCCCAAAGAATTGTGACATCATGGTATTGTACACATCCAATCAAATTGAACAATTAAAAAATATCCCAAATATAAAAATGAATCATGTGCTATCATTACAGCTAGCCGGAACAACTTTTCAATCGGAAAAAAATTCAGGTAAAGAAATTAATTTTGTCGATGAGGAACCTGAGATAACCCCTCAACAATTACCCAAAGATCCTATTGATTTTCAAAACTATGAACAAGAAGAAGTAAATATTGATGACATTTAATTTTAACCATACATAATTTGGAAGAACAATAATATAAATAAATTTTTTTAATTACATTAATATGTTTAATTTCTATGTTTGCATTCCAACAATCACTGGGTACGAAACTGCGTTAAATGTTCTCTTAGAATCACTGCCTCTTGAATGGAAAAACAAGTATATTTTAGTTTACCAGAAAGAAGAAGTAGATATGATTACAGTATTTGATGATGGTCACATCGAAGTAAGGATGAAGCAAAACTTACATGACTATGGTAATTGGATAGGAATTTACAGATTGTTAGAAAAAGAGTTGATCCCCAAAAATTCATGTTTTCTTTTTGTTCATGATACATGTAAGTTCGGTAATGATTCTTATAGACTAACTAGCCACATAGCTAACGTTTTCATGAATGAATCTGACTATCAAATTATGTGGTTATCTCATTTAGGTCAATGTAATATTTGCCTAATAAAAGAAGCCGGCATATCATACGGTTATAATGTCTACAAGAACATTAATGAAGTTACTAAAATAGAAGGTGTAAAATGGGAATGGGATCCTTATCATGAATGTAGTCCAAAAGCTTTTGAATTAAAACAATATTTTATTCCAATAAAAACAGAAAAATTAGGAAAAATTAAAATCTATAGTGAAAATGAACGAAACATTCTCAAATATCCAAGTATAGATTTGGAGAAATATTTTGTAGATATTGTTACTGATTCTGATCACCCATATTCACCATAAATTATTCTTAGACAGAAAACGACATAAAAAATTGAAAAGTTTTCAAAGAAAAAATTAAGTACAAAAACAACCAAAACCAACAACAAGATGAACTGCAGTGGATTTATGTCAATGATGTCGTGCTCTGGGTGCGTGCCATTCTATCAAGAGAATCGGCAAGCGCACATGAATCGTGGCGGATGCCTTTATGGTGAAGATGGAATGGGTGAGTGTGAAGAAGAAAATGCAGAGTTATTTTGCCTTCCTGTGAATTTGGAGCCAGTGTTCGATGCTTCTGTAAAATCAGATTCTTCATCAAATTATAGTGAATTTGAGAGCTCTAGTGTAGGTGTAGAATGCTGTATTTGCTACGAGACAATTGGAAAGACAAATAATTGTGTTACCGAATGTGGACATGCTTTCTGTTTCAAATGTCTCATGTCAGCCATGACATACAACGCGGTTTGCCCTTACTGCAGAGCAGACCTAGTTGACAAACAGCAAGAAGAAGAAGATGAAGAAGCTGAAGATGACAACAGTGAGTATATGTCAGACGAGGAGGATGACGAAGATGATGAGAATGAAGAGAACATCCGAGTCGACAAGGGAAACATGGAAGAGGTGGTTGCCCGCCTAGTTGGCAAGGGAATTACTATGCTTGATGTCGTGTCTGTTCTTTTCAATACATATAGCAAAACGGACGACAAATACACAATTGGATACATTGATAACTTGACCGCAGAGCTAGATATTGTGAATATGGATGTACATAATGAAACTGATGAAATGGAGAACATGGCCATGGAAGATATTAGGGCATAAAAAAATAGTTAGAAAAGATTCGTGTTTGTAATTTATAATTAAATTTTTTAATTAAATTAGTAGAAACGCAACAGACGCAGGAGATATCGGATACACTGGCACTGCGTTTATACGAACAGATGTTGTATCATTATCACTATTATTATAAATTATTTTTAGTTTTTTAAAAGTTGTTGGTACTGCAATTTTTAATATTTTATCAGTTTTATTTTTTAAATAAAATGGAGATCCAAACGCCATCCTATTCTTGTTATTTTTTATTGTAAGATTAAAACAATAAACAATATTAATAATCAAAAGTGTAAAACTAAACAACCGGGTTTTCATCTCGAACAACTAGGATAATACAATTTATTTGGCAAAGAAAAAAATCAATTTTTTATTGCATTCCAAATCACACTATTTGTAGGCGTATTTTCTTCTTTACCTTATCTTCATCTTCAAAGAGAAACATTTTGCATGTACATTTTGAATAATTAGAAATATCCCTATGCATATTAATACGGGAAAGTAACTTCAATTTCTCCAAATAAACCATGTAATTTATAGATCCATCATTTTTTACAATCTTATCAAATACCACACCTTCATGATCAATATCCATCAATTCAGGATTAGTAAAAACTCGGTTGAGAAGATCACATTCCGTTTGTATCTTTCGAATTGATCTCATTGATGTGTTTATGTACTCCATCTTATTCAGCCAATTATTGAGAAACTTCATAGCATCTACACTTATGTTTTTTACAAGACCTAGATGCTGAAATATTATAAATTGATTTAATAAATCCACCAACCTTCTAATGGGACTTGTTATATGAATATAAACCTTTGGTTCATTTTTAAAACTTCTACTGCTAATTAATTGATGTTCCATTGAAACATCTTCAGTATAAGGAAAATATTGGCCAATTGTATTATTCCAACTACGAATTATTCGTACAGTATCCTCTTTAAGATCAACCGCATCAACTCTTAAATTTGAATTTATATAAACCGCTGATCTAAAAATACCTATTTTGTTTTGTGATAGAAACGATCCAGTAAACATATTCATTTGAACCATCCAATGCGATACCACATCATGACTGTTCTTTACTGAATTATCCATATTGTAAGAAACATCAAACAATTTTTGATAAGCTACATCGTTATTTAATAATTTCGGGTCTTCATAAACATAATTTTTATTCACACAAATCAATACATTCGCGTATTTAATAGGTATATCGTGAACAATATTACCTTTTTTATCCACTACAATATCCATTACTAAAGCAAATCTTGATTTATTCTGTTGTAAACTACAAAGAGCATCAGACAATACTGTAGGAAGCATAGGTCTTCTTCTGTCAGGCAAATAAATAGTAGATACACGTTGACTGAATGAATTCCAAAGACCCAGTATCTCAAGCCATACAAACACGTTTGCTATATAAACAGAAATGCGCAAATTTTCTCCTACTTCTTCAATACTAAAGCCATCATCATAATCTAAACTATTTTGTGGATCAATAGTAAATATATATTTGTCCCGTCGATCTTCAATGACAAAATTTGAATTTGAGAATATTTGTTGTACAAATTCATCATGTGTTTTTTTATTTAGAGCATTACGTGTTTTATTCGTAAATTCAGATATTGAAACATGCAAACTTTTGGAATACAACTGGTATTCATAAAAATGCTCCAAAACATCTACATCTCCAATGGTTTCAGTAATTATTCCACAAGGATGTTTGTCATTCCAATTGTCAAAGCGAAATACAACATACTTATTCTTTTGAACCTTTGAAAATCCCAGTTTTACTTCATAAGGTACTAAAAATGTTGGTAAATATGTGTCGTCTGGAATACATTTATAATAAAGCCGTTTACTGTTTTCTGTCCGTCCAAACGTCTTATTGTTTTCTAAAACCAGTATTCCTGCAATAGCTTGGCAACTTCGGACATAAGAGTGTATTTTCTCAACAGTTTGTTTTCCATCTATTTCAGAAACCTCAAATACGTCTCTGCTGAAAATCTTTTGCTCCAATGGCTCTATTGTTTTCAAAATAGGATAATCATCTGCTACTACATCACTATTTGATTCATTATTGGCAAACGTCCATTCTTTATACGTCCGATCACGCACATAAATTTTGAATTTTGAATTCATTACGTTTTTAGGTTTGGATTGAGTCTTTAATATGAATAGATAAATTCTCTGTAAATCAATTTTTTTCTTGTTTAATTATAAAAAAAGTATAAAAAATAATTTGTTTACTAATATTAAGGAAAGAACCCTAATGTTTGATTGTTGTTTTAGATTACAGGATAATGAAAAGCCCATAATTAACCAACCATTAATAATTGAAGAAATTTATGCACCAAATCGTGAATACAAATTATCAAACATAATTGAGAACAAAAAGGTAACTTGGATAACAAATCCATCAATACCAACTGAAAATTCATTGGAGGAGTTCAATGTTTTATTGAAGAAAATGAGAGGTATAAAAACAAATTCTACGCAAAATAAATAACAAAAATATATTAGAAGGTTCTCTTTATAATATATTAGCTATGCCGCCGAAATTTTTCAAAAAATACAAGAAAACAACTGAAGGGAAAAAAGAGTCTGTAAATTTATCTTCTGCAAAATACTTAATTATTGTTGAATCTCCAAGTAAATGCACCAAAATAGAAAGTTACTTAGGATCAGAATACTGTTGTATCGCTTCAAAGGGGCACATCCGGTGTGTAGATGGAATAAAATCCATAGATACCAAAAAAACATATGAAGCTACATTTTCTATCATTGATGAAAAAAAACAGCATGTAGAAGTAATGAAAAGGATTGTTTCAAAGTTCTCCAAAGAGAACATCATATTAGCATCAGATGATGATCGTGAAGGAGAAGCTATAGCGTGGCACATTTGTAAAGTATTTGATTTACCAGTTGAAACCACAAAACGAATTATTTTTCATGAGGTAACTAAGCCAGCTCTACTAAAGTCTGTAGAGAACCCAACTATTATAAATATGAATTTGGTACAATCACAACAAGCACGTCAGGTTCTCGATATTATCGTTGGATACCGCATTTCCCCATTTCTATGGAAGTATTTGTATAATAATAAATCTAATTCATTATCTGCTGGAAGATGTCAAACACCTGCTCTTAGATTAGTATATGACAATGAGAAAGAAAAGGGGGAGGGTATTGAAACAAAATACAAAACTATAGGCATTTTTTTCCAAAAGCAATTACCTTTTGAATTAAACCATGAATTTGATAAAGAAGAACAGGTTCTCGATTTCCTAGAAAAATCAAAGAATCATAAACATAAATTAACAGTTAATTTACCAAGAGAATCTACCAAAACTGCCCCTAAACCTTTTCATACATCCAGATTACTACAAGTAGCTAATAATGTTCTCCATATTTCTCCCAAAGAAACAATGAACCTTTGCCAGATTCTTTACCAAACTGGTTACATTACCTACATGAGAACAGAAAGCTCTGAGTATTCAAAACCATTTCTTGAACAAGCAGAAAAATACATATTAGAAGAATACAAAGAAACCAAATATTTAGGTGATCATAAAAAATTAGAAAACAAAGACGCATCCAACCCGCATGAAGCTATCCGGGTTACAAATTTACACACAAAAACCATAAGTGACAATTCAGACACTAGATTAGGATCAATGTATCGTTTAATTTGGAAGAACACAATGGAAAGCTGTATGTCGGATGCCAAATATAATGTTATAAAATGCACAATTAATGCCCCGCTAGAAAAACAATATGAACATATTATTGAGATTCCACTGTTTCTAGGATGGAAGATAGTGTCAAGTAAAACAGATCCTACTAATAATGAACAATCTGAAGGAACCGGTTTGCACATGTATCTAAAAACCATTGCTTGCTCAAATGAAGAAGTTAAGTATCAAACCATCACAACTACTGTTGTTCTGAGAAATAAACATCAGCATTACACAGAAGCAAGTTTAATTAATAAGTTGGAGGATCTAGGAATAGGTCGTCCATCCACTTTTGCCACAATAGTAGAGACGATCCAAGATAGAGGTTATGTAAAAAAAACAGATCTAGAAGGTACAAAAAAAACCTGCAACGAGTACATCCTAACAAACAAAGTAATTGAAAAAACTACAAAAGAAAAAGTGTTTGGCAATGAAAAGAACAAGTTAGTTATTCAGCCAACAGGAATTCTAACAGTCGAATTTTTAATAAAAAACTTCGAAACGTTGTTTTCCTATGAATACACTAAAAATATGGAAAACGAATTGGATTTAATATCGTCCGGAAAAGAAACTAAATGGTCAACTATATGCAGTAATTGCGACAAAGAAATAAAGGATCTTTCCAACACAATAAAAACAGTTTCCAAAAAAACATATCCCATACAAGAGAATTACGATTTGGTTTTTCAACCCTATGGATCGAGTATAAAACATACAAAAGACGATGGCGAAATAGAGTATTTAACAACTAAAAAGGATATCAAAATAGATTTAGAAAAATTAGCCGAAGGAGGGTATTCACTTGAGGATCTTATTGAATGTAAAAATGAATGTTTAGGTAAATATGAAAACGAAGACATTTATTTAAAAAATGGTAAGTTTGGACCTTACGTGGAGTGGGGAGCAAAGAGAGAAAGCATCAAGGAAATAAAAAAGCCTCTAACTGAAGTAACTATAGATGATATTATAACGTATTTCAAAGAGAACATTCAAGATAAAGAAAAGAGCGTGCTAAGAACATTGAATGAAAATTTTAGCATAAGAAAGGGAAAATTTGGGGCGTACGTATTTTACAAAAGAAAAGATATGACAAAACCAGAATTTCTCAATATAAAAAAATTTAATGAAGGATTTATGACATGCGAAAAAGAAACTTTACTCAAATGGCTGGGTGAAACCTACAATTTGTCCACAATATAAATATGTAATAAATATATAAATGAATCCAGGAGTAACGTTTCTCAATTACTTAATATTTTTTGTATTGTATTTGCTTAGTTTTTACTTTTTTAACAAAAAAAACACAGAAATAATCGGGTTTTATATGTTGTTTGCGGTTCATCTAGGCTGTACTATTTACAATATTTCATATTTGACATCGTTAAATAATGTCGATACAAATACAATCCCCAAGGTTATTATAGCATCCATTTTGACATCAAGCGTTTTATACACTATTTCACTAGTTTTTATAATTATGATGTTAAGTAACATGAAATTCAAATTTGATAAAACGTTTGGCCAAGCAGTAAAATTACCTCCTATTTACAAAGTAAAATTAGAGGAATATAAACGATTAATTATAGTTACTTTTACTATGTGCACAATTATGCTTATTTCACTAACAGCATTTTATGATTATATGAACATCATTTCAATCACTAACGCTACAAGATCCAGGCAAGACTTGTGGAACAATAAATTTCCTATACTCGTTTTAATTATTTCGGTAATACCTGTTATAATTTCAGCTATTGAATTGAATACAGCTAATCACTTTTCTGTTTTAACTAGACAAGAATTAATGAAATAATACAAAATAAATACGTTTAAAAACAAACGTATTTGTTCTCTATACTTAGTAACAGCATGAAATTTTACGAATCACATTTTGAAGAATACATTTCATCACTAGAAAAATATAATCTTCACCCGGAATTGAACAATATTTACAGATCATTACCGTCAAAAACAAGTGAAATTGAAAACATAATATTTTATGGCCCATCTGGAGTGGGAAAATACACACAGGTTCTCAATATACTAAAAAAATACAGTCAAAGTGAATTAAAATACGACAAGAAAATGACTATCAATACTGAGAAACAAAATTACATATACAGAATAAGTGATCTTCACTACGAAGTAGATATGTCTCAATTAGGTTGTAATTCAAAAATATTATGGCACGATATTTTTTTCCAAATTGTAGACATAGTCTCAGTAAAGCAGGAAAAAACCGGCATCATTTTGTGTAAGAACTTTCACCTAATTCATACTGAATTACTAGAGATATTCTACAGTTACATGCAACAATACAATCATTCACAGACCAATATCAAGATTAAATTCTTCATTTTAACTGAACATATTAGTTTTATTCCAACAACAATTATAAATGTCTGTCAAATAGTAAGAATTAAACGGCCGTCAAAGGAAAAATACTTAGAATTGTCAAATTATTTATCAAATAGTAAAAACAAGGGTTATTTGCAATACATATCAGACTTCAAAACCAACAAAAAAAATCCAGTAGAAAACAATAAATTTACCGATTTAATTAATAATATAAATATCGACGGATTGATAAACATAAAGGAAATTTCTTCTTTTCAACTAATTAATTCAACAGACGAAATCCCCAAAGACGTATTCAATATTATTTGCGATAACATAATTCAGGAAATACTTAACCCTAAAAAAATATCTTTCACTGTCTTGAGAGATACGATATATGACATATTAACTTATAATTTAGATATGACCGAATGCCTTTGGTATATCCTACAATTTTTCATCAAAACAAACAAATTAGAAAGAAATGATGTTTCTGAAATATTAATTAAAACTTATATCTTTCTAAAATATTATAATAATAATTATCGTCCCATATACCATTTAGAGAGTATCATATTTTATATAATAAACAAAATACATAATTTTAATGAACTATAAGCAAGCATGTAAAAACCTGGAAATAAGTAGTTTGGAAGAATTTGACACTGAGCATTTAAAAAAAAAATATAGAACTTTTGCTCTTAAATATCATCCTGACAAAAACAACGACGAGAACGCGGTTCAAAGGTTTCAAGAAATACAAGAATCATATGAATATTTATTGAAATGTAAGAATTTTGAAACAAGCGATATTAGTTCCGATGAAGATGAAACAGATTCTGAAGATTATTCTAACAAAACTAATTACAAATCTCTCCTGTTTTCGTTTTTAAAAAATATTGTTACAACAGACGCAAAAACAAAGATTTTATACATATTAAAAAATATATCCAGTACATGCGAAACAAACGCACTAAAAGTACTCTCCAAGTTAGATAAACATATGTTAATAAAATTATACGAAATAATAGAAAAATACAGTGATGTTCTCCATTTTAGTGTAGATTTTTTAGAAAAAATGAAGGAAATTATTAATGAAAAACTAAAGAATGACGAATGTATTATTTTAAACCCAACTCTAGAAGATCTCTTTGAAAACAATCTGTACAAACTAAAGGTAAATGGATTCACTTACGTAGTGCCACTCTGGCACAACGAACTAATTTACGATAGTTCAGGAAATGATGTTTATGTAAAATGCAATCCTATTCTACCAGAGAACGTTGAGATTGACGAAAAAAACAATATTTATGTGAAAAAAGAATACAATTTACAGGAAATTTGGAAGGAAGAATTTTTGACAATTACATTAGGAAAAGAGAGATTTTATATTATGTGCAATGAGTTGAGATTAAAAGAAGAACAAAATGTAGTCTTCATTAAACAAGGTATTTCTAGAATAAACACTAAAAACATGTATGACGTTACTAACAAAGGAGATGTAATCATAATAGTTAAATTGCATTAAACTTATATATAAATAATAGTATAATTATATATAAAAATGAATACCTTGTTTTTAATTATTTTAACAATTCTATCTTGTAGATCATGGTCGTTTGTAAACCATTTCAAATTTGGAAATAAATTTTGTATTAAAAATGACGAAATTACAAAACGTATCGAATATGAATTACCTTTAGAAAAACAAGACGTTGTTAATAAATTTAACGGAGCTTATGCGTTGATTGGTCCAGACGTTGATATAAACAAGGTTTCTACATTATTTGATTTATTTGTAGGAGACGGAATTATTCAAAGCGTTTTTTTTGACAATGGAGAACTAACATATAGTAGAAATTACATTAAAACTGAAAAATTGCTTCTTGAAGAGAAAATGGGAAAGATACCCAAAAATGTCGGGTATTATTTGTTTTTTGGTATACTTCACAAAATGAAGTTATTTCCAAACTTTCTAGGATTAGCAAACACTGCAATCTTAAAAATAAAAGATAAAACATACGCTTTGTATGAAAGAGACATGCCTTATTTAATAAAATTTGATTTTTTTCAGAAAAAAGTAAACACCATTAAAAAGGTTATTCTTCCTGATATGACGTATTTTTCTGCTCATTCACAATATAATCCAACTACTAGAACAATAGATACTATAGAATATGACATGATGACAAATAACGTACATTACAATCAATTAACCAATTATTTTACTCTTTTAAGAACTAAGAGTATTAAGATGGAATATCTCCCAATTGTACATGACTTTTTAAAAACGGAATATAAAATTGTTGTAGTCGATTCACCATTAATAATCGATTTTAAAAATTTACTAAGGAAAAAAGTGCCTATAATTTTAGACAATCAGAAGAAAACTATAATTAATGTTCTCGACAAACGTACATTTCACATAAATAAATATTACATTAATGAAGGATTCTATATTTTCCACTATGCGGATTATAAAGAAGATGAGAAAGTAATCGAAATATATGCATCATTATATAATACCTTGGATTTTTCAGACCTAAATATAAGCGGAAAATACAGAAAAATGGTTATTAACAAAGAAACAAGAGCAGTGGAAATAATTAAAAACGTAGAACTAGAAGAACTCGACCTTGAGTTTCCAGTTAAATTCGAGAACAATATCATTTTGAGGAATAACGAGAACAAACGTACAAATGGATACGTAATATGCCATGAATTAACAATCGTAAAAAAACTTATTTTTACTAATAGGTTCTTCGCAGGTGAACCAGCTGTTCATTATGTTGGAAAACAACCCTATTTAATATCTTTTGCATTCGATGAAAATTACGAAAAAAAAAGTTTTTTAATCATCATTGATTTAACAACGTATGAAACCATTGAAATACCTATCAATGAATCGTTAACCCTTGGATTCCACTCACAATTCATTAATCCTTAAAAAGACATAATGGTGATATCCTTATTCTTGCACCATTATTTTCAATAGCTTTCATATGAAAATAACGATGCTCACAATCTGTTGTCGGATGTATTATTTCATGATATGACTTATCAATTGTAAAATTTCGTCCCAATGCGTTCTCATTTTTACGGAGTAGATCTTTAGAAATTTTATCAAAATTCTTCTTAATTCTCCAATCATATTCGCAGTTAATGAATTTATCTTTCTTGTAAATAGAAAATCCATTAAAAGCAGAAGTACATTTTAATAATGAATTTTTATCAAGATTTTTTAATCTGTTACTAACATAATTAGTAATTTTCTTCACGATATCAAATCCACCTGGAAAATGCCAACAACTACAAACATATGGATCAATGGACAATGCCCAAATATCATAATAATTTTTCCTATTAAACGATAATGCATCCCAATCATTGTCCCTTTCCAATGACATTTTGAGAACATTTTGATCCATACTTCCTACAGATACGTCGTCCATATCCATCATTACAAAATATTTGAAATCATTTTGATCTTTATTATAGACATACTGCAATAATTTATTTCTTGCATTAGATATACGCTGGCTACGTAAAGTAAAATCTTTAATTAGAATGTTCTCTTCTACGTTAATAATTTCTAACTTATATTTTCTCTTTAAATTATTCAATATTTCAACTGTATTATCACTCGACGAATCTTCTGCAACCACAATTTTGTAGTCATCAAACAACGGAATCATTTTATTAATATTCAAAAATACCCTCTCCAAGTATTGGGCACAATCTTTCACACAACCACAAATTAATACTTTCTTTGCCGAAACAGTTTCACTAAAATCGATATTAATTACGTCGATTTTCTTAGAAACGTTCTCATTTTTATCAATGAATAAATTATTATAAACCCGAGTTAATTCAAATTCAAAGCTATCCATAAACGGTTTTGGTTCCATTAATTTTAAGAAACTATCCCGAATGGTTCTCTTATATTCATCTATCTTATCTGGATTATTTACCAAGTTTACCACAATATCCATATATTCTTCCTTCGAATTAGCAACTAATTCACCAAGTCCACAATTTATCAAAAGAGAACTCGAAACATTGGTTACATGATAATCAGGATGATAAAGAGTTACAACAGGAATTGAGTTTAACAAACTATTACAAGTCGTAGTTGTTCCAGAATATGGAAATGGATCCATCATTATATCAAACATAGTAAATACTTTTTCGTATTCTGGATTTGTCAATTTTGCTAGAACTATAATGCGATCTTTCGTTATACATAATTTATCTAAATAAAACTGAGTTCTCTCTTCCTTATTATCAAATGATTCTAGTTTAATTAAAATTATAGTGTTAGGACATCTTTCCAAAATGGTTTTCCAAACCTCTAACAATTCTTGATTTGTTTTGTTCTCTTTGTTAACGCAACCCAGAATTATTTTACTTTTAGTTTTTCTAGGATTAATCTCAAATTTGTGTATAGAATTATAAAGGAGAAAGCATTTTGGTAATCGAATAAGCTTTTCTGAATATCTCTGTTTAGATAATGGAGAATCGGCTATAGAATCTGTAATGCGGTATTGTATTCCTTTTAATCCAGTAGTATTTGGATAACCTAAATATGATATTTGTATTGGTGCAGGATGATAAGTAAATATTTCTAATCTGTTTTTAACAGTATGCCCGTTTAAATCAAACAATATATCTATTTTATGTTTATTTATCATCTCAGCTGCTTCTTTATTATTTAATCTATTAATTTCTATAATTTTCACATCTAATGATTTGTAACTATCATCAACTTTGTCGGCATTAGAAAACAAATATATTTCAAAGAATTTTTTATTATGATGCTTAATAATAGGTAGAATAAAATTAGTAACAGAATGCATTACAAAATCAGAAGAAATATATCCTATTCTAATAAGGTTGTTTTTCGTTCTATTTTTAAATGAGAACAATGGTCTATCTGGTATGTATTCATTAATATTAAGATATATTTGAAACAATTTTTCATTATCAGCGTACATGTAATCAGAAAAGCATAAAAAGTTTTGAAACGACAATAACTTTTTATTTAAATCTAAATCAAACTTCAAAGATAAATCGATTGCTTTTTGTGTATATTTAAGACAATTATCAACATCACTACTTGCACTAAAAATATAACCTGCATCATGATAATTTCTCCACTTCTCATTACGGTCATAAGGAGTTTTGCATTGTTTTTGTGAGTTAAGTTTAATCAATTCTAATAAACACTTTAATCCATTTTTGTAATTTAGTTTTATCAATTCACATCTTACATAAACAGTCAAGAAATGCGGGTCATTTTTAAAATTTTCAAATAAGTTATCCACATTTAATTCATAAACATGATTTGAAAGACCTACATCCAAGTACAAATTACATAAAGCATAAAAATTTTCTAAGTAATCTGGTTTTATACCAAAACATAATTTGTACCAAAGCATTTCCTTTTCTAAATCAAGTCCTTTAAAAATTGTCCCCATTTTGTGATAAATTGTGTGATTTTTTGGATAAAAAAACAGCAATTTATTTAGAATTTTTTCTTTTAAGCCTAGTTCATTTGTTTTTGTTATCAGATCAAATCCAGCTTCACATATAAGTTTTGAATTAGCAGGATGATGTATATTAGCTGTATTTGACATAAAAACATTACAAGTTTCAAAGAAATTTTGTATATTTTCCATTAGGGATATTAATCTGATATTTTTAATATATTGTTGTGAAATATATTAAATCTTAAGATACATGTCAAGTTCTCGGAATAATTTTACGAATATGATAATGTATTAATACCATTTTGTCCCCATCTTTTACATGAGCTTCTTCGTCATTACCAAACGTTTCTTCTAATAATTTTATCTTCATTAAAGGTTCTCTATGCTCTCTAATAAAATGAAATAAATTTTTACATAAAACATGAAATTCTCTTATTAAATTCTCATTAGAAATGTCGTACAAATCAAACAAAGCCTTGTAAATTAGAGGATTTTTGGGAGTAGCTGCCAAAAACCCCTGAAAAACTGTGCCTGGGAAATAGCTAGAATTAACTGTCAAAAAATCTGCGTCACAAATTATATTGTCAATATTTTCGTAAATCATTGCATCCATGTCTATGTAAACGCCTCCTTTTACATACAAATAATAATATCGAAACAGATCAGCACGATGTTCTCCATAACTAAATGTATAAAACTTGGCAATTACATTAGGAAATTCTGGAACTGGATTCTCAGAAAAAAATTCGATAATTTCATCATCTGTAAAATGTAAATATGCCCACCCTGGAGAACTTTTATTTATTAGATCTACAATATATTGTTCTGGCTTTTTTCTGGAAGTTTGGACAATGGTTTTGGGGATAGACATAATGTATATTTTAATGATTCTTTTATATTATTAATCTAGCTTAAAATAATCAATTAAGAAAGATGGAATCTAGGTATTTTTGGTTCTCCACACTGTCATAAAACCCCTTTTCTACCAAATCTTTAAAATTATATTTCTCTTTGGAAAGCAAAGTTGTGTAATCCGATATAGTTAGCGTTTTAGTAAAATTATTCTTTTTCTTCGTCCATATACTAGGATAGATGTGCAAAACTGGTTGACTAAAATTAACATATGGGCTTTTACTAAAACCACCGTCAAATGTGAATACGTTTCTATAAACGTTAGTTAATCCCCCCGTTATCAGAGGTATATGAGAACTAGCTATACAACAATCAATTGCATCTTCAAGATTATGAAAATCGGTATAAATTACTGTGTTTTTTTTACAATTGTCAATAGTAGTTACTCCAATAAACAATCTACGCAAATCAAAATCATCAGATTTATAATAGTGTAATAATTTACTCTTTATTCTATTCTCAATATCGCTAATTTTTTCAATATTTTGAAGATCAGAATCTAATATTTTTGTTTCTATTTCTGAAATGTCTCTTTTAAAGCATAATAGCAACGAATTCCAAGATCCAGCAGAAGCACCTGAAAACACATAGTTTTCTAAATCATAATTCTGTTTAATAAATTTACAAATACCCAACACGTAAAATCCTTTAAATCCTCCTGGTGATATGGATATAATTTTTTTGTTTTTCAAGAATACGTTTTCAGAGAACAAATGTATATTTTTAAATGAGTGTGTGTTTTTTCGATAAAACCAAAAAGATTTTATCATATTGTTAAAAATTACAAATATAAAAAATATATTATAAACGTTCATAATATAATTTATGCATAAAAGTATTTGAATTTATGAGTTCGCATTAAAAAAGATTAATTTAATTAACTTACAAATAATAAACTACACTACTTTTTTGTTTACGTTTTTAGGCAGCAACCTTCTTCTTTACAATCTTCTTCTTTGCTACAACTGGTGCCTCCTCAACAACAGGCTCTGGCTTAACTGGCGCAGGCTCATCCTCCTCAGCATCTGAATCCTCCACCTCAGTAGAAGTAGGAACAACCGCAGAAACCGACTCCTCCTCATCCTTTACTTGAGGAACGGAATCCATCTTGCTAATGTCATCCATAGAAAGCTGAATGTGACACTTTCCATAAACACTAACAACCTCCTGAGGTTTAACTACTGTCTGGACAACCTTCCATGTGAGACCCCATCCCTTTCCACCAAACCAAAGACCGCCACACTGAAGGACACCTGCAACATTACTCTTCTTGGGAACAAAATCCATAGGAGTCATATTCTCATTCTCGCAAGGAAAGATCTGCTGTTGCTTGGTGTCGTAAATCTCAATACCCCAACGACCGTTGTAGTTAGGAACCTTGGCACGAATCGAAGGAGGCTTAGAAGGATCAATCTTCTTGGTGGCCTTGTCCTTGGTATACTTGAGGAAAGGAAAGAATGTATGCTTAACAACCGCCAGAGACATCTCCTCACCAAACCAGGCATCGCTGTTCTTAACAGCATCCTCAAGAATCTGATTCTCAAAGGCCTTCACCTTCTCCAAGAACTCAGTTGTTCCTGCGGTTGCATAATCAGAATTGGGAAAATTGAAAGACATGCTGTACTTACCATCTGACTCACCAGTCTTCTCGTCAACAAAATCCGCAATACCCCATGTCATCATGAGAGGTGTAGAAATATGGAGAGAACGATTTGTCTGGGTACTAATAATATTGATGGACTTGCCACCACGATCATTGACCTTGGGTTGCATATAACGAATAGCATCCGGCTTCCACTCGGACGTGCTCAAAACAACAGGAACGGCAGGCTTCGACGACATAACTAAAACACGGGGGGATTTATAATATATATAATGTCAATTCTTTAAATCAATTTTTTATAACATTTATGGTCTCACAGCAGAAACGCTGACAGAAAATAAAAAATAATTCAAAAATAATGGTTTTTATATATTTATATCAGAATCATTTAAACAAATATATCTATTATACATATATATAATGCTTGAAAATACAGACAATATTATAAATGAATTTATACCGATAAAAAACAACATTACTGATTTAAGAAAAAAGAAACCTGTTACAAAAAAAACATTAGATTACAAGGAATACTCGATAAAAAGACCCTTATTAAAAGAATTCAAAATTCCTGAGTTGAAAGCAATCGCAAAAGAAAACCAATTACATGTTAGTGGGACCAAGCCTATATTAATAGAAAGAATAGTTGGACATTTTAACAAAATAAAAAACGCTATTAAAATACAATCTTTTTACAGGGGGCGGATTGTTAGATGTTCCATTTCATTAAGAGGACCTGCTTTAAACAATCGATCATTATGTGTGAACGATACGGATTTTGTTACAATGGAACCAATTAAAGAAGTACCTTATGAATACTTTTTCAGTTACAAAGACAACAAAGATTTTGTTTATGGTTTTGATATATCGTCATTGATTGAATTAATAAAAAAATCAAACAAAGTCTTAAATCCCTATAACAGAGAAAAATTCGATGACAATATTGTAAAGAACATTAAAAAACTTTACAAATTTAGCTTTATTATTTATCCGGATTTTAAAAACAACAATGAGAGTTTAACAAAACCCACTAATAATCAACCTATCATTAGACCAATAAATCTACTGCCTACAAATCCATCAGTTAATACGTTCATTGCATTTTCAAATAACGAACAATTGATCAGAATACAAAATTTGTTAGAACAGAGAAACAACACGGTTTCCCAAAGAATTAACAATTTATTTTCAGAGATTGATTTACTTGGAAATTACACATCATCAACTTGGTTTACATCATTACATCCTTCATCATATGCGAGATTATTCAGAAATCTACATGATATTTGGTATTACAGAAGCCGATTGTCTAGAGAAACCCGATTGAAAATTTGTCCATTATTAAGCCCATTTATTCCATTAAATAATCCATTAGACCATTCTAATGAGCAGACATATTTAAACTTGGGAAATATTCAAGCATTATGTGTAGAAGTAATTGAAAATTTAGTTTTTATGGGTATAGATGATGATCATAGAAAACTAGGAGCGTTTCATGCACTTACTGCTTTAACTGTAATTTCTACTGAAGCAAGAAACGCGATGCCTTGGTTATATGAATCTGTAAATTATTTATAAAAAGTAACAATTAGTTTTTAATATTTTTGCGTTTTTTGTTTAAATATTAAAAATTCTATTACCAACATTCGAGCACAAATAGTTATTTTATTATATTATAACAAAAATGACTTAGAAACGAAACTCTTTAAGTAATTATAATAGCCAGAATGGTTAGATCTGTTAAGTCCACTGCCCCCGTTTCCGTTACTCCTGCCGTTGAGGTTGCCGTCAAGGCTCCCCGTACCAAGAAGGTCTCTGCTCCTAAGGTTGAGGTTGCTCCTGTAGTTGCTGCTTCAGTTGAGGTTGCCGCTCCTGTCGTCATTTCCACTGCAGCTCCAGGTGGTGAGCTCTCTGGTCTTCCCAACAAGATGACCGAGTTCAGCGCAAAGCTCCAGCAGCTTATTGGCCTTTTCTCAACTGTCAAGAATGATTTCAAGACCCTTGAGAAGGCTGTCTCTCGTGAGATGAAGATTGCCCAGAAGCTTTCATCCAAGAAGCGTCGCAACAACGGCAACCGCAAGCCCTCTGGCTTCATCAAGCCCACCCGCATCAGTGATGAGCTTGCCGAGTTCCTCGGTAAGACCATTGGTACTGAGATGGCTCGCACTGATGTCAGCAAGGAGATCAATGCCTACATCCAGTCCAATGGACTTCAGGACAAGTCCAATGGTCGCAAGATCAACCCTGATGCTAAGCTCACCAAGCTTCTCAAGCTCAGCAAGGAGGACGAGCTTACCTACTTCAACCTCCAGCGTTTCATGAAGCACCACTTCATCAAGCCTGAGGTTCCTGTTGTAGCTACTGCTTAAATAAATTCAAAATGAAAAAACAACAAACAAATAAAAACTAGAATGAGAATGAGAATGGGAATTTATCTAGTAAATTTCATAATAATAATTTTACATTATTATGAAAACAAAAAACAATATAAATATTTTTGTTGATAAATTCTATTATGTCTGAAAGCCCTTCTACTACATTTGAAGAAAACGCAATAAAGTACATAAACTCAGTTAAACCACATGTTCATTTATTAGTTCCTTGTTATGGGGGGATGTGTTATGTAAATTTTGTCCATTGTTTAATTTCCACAATGGATCTTTTTCGAAAGTACAACGTAGGTATTAGTGTGGATTTTTGCAAAAACGACAGTCTAGTTTCTAGAGCTAGAAACAACTTAGTCGCAAAAGCCATGAACAATAGCAAAATGACTCATATCATGTTCATTGACAATGATATTACGTGGGATCCGGTAGACATAATTAAATTACTTGTTTCTAACAAGCAATTAGTTGGCGGAATTTATCCATTAAAACATTACAACTGGAGTAATCTATTGCATGATAAAAAAAATCCGAATTCCACAAATATTATCGAAACGTGGATTGAAAAAAAAAATAATTCTCAATTTAAGGATTTAATATCTGATGAAAGCATGATCCAGAACAGAACATTATCATACAACGTGAACTATTTAAATTCTACTATACAAGTTGAAAACAATTTAACTAAAGTAAAACATATCGCCACTGGCTTTATGATGATTCAGCGTAACGTAATTGAAAGTTTATCGAAAGCTTTTCCATCAACTAAATACACGGATGATGTAAGTTTTTTAAAACCAGAAGAAAATAAATATGCCTACGCGCTTTTTGATTGCGGCGTAGAAGACGATCATTACTATTCTGAGGATTGGATGTTCTGTCATCGTTGGACCAAATTAGGTGGTTCAGTTTACGTAGACGTTACTATTAATTTAACTCATTCAGGAGTGGAAGATTACAAGGGTAGTTTAATAGCATCTTTGATTTAGAGGGAACACAAATCCCTCTCTTTCCATTATAAGTTTTAATTCCTCCTTGTTCTCTATTTTTTCCGTAATTTCCAAATGCTCCCATTTTTCCATTTCCGTATCATTACCGAACTGGAAAAGTTTGTATGTTTTTAACAAATGATTGTAATCGTTAACATACTTTGTGTTTTTTACAAGCCATAAATAAAACCCGTATTTTTGTTCATCTGGACTATTTTTTAAATACTTTTTATATTCTTCATACCATTTTAACGATTCTCTTAAACAAGTATTCGAATGAATATTATAATCTGTTCCTGAAAGAACCATGATTTCAAAGAATTGCGTTTCACTCATATTCAGATCATTCAGAATGGAATTTGTGTCGTACAAAATAACACTATGATTCATCAAACTTAAATTCCGTATCACATTTTTACAACCATACAAGAACATATCCATATCGTCGCTTACACACCCCCACGCTTTACCTGTTTTAACTAAATAACCACATAAATAATCTGCCTCGCCTGGCGCTTCATAATAAATCACACCATAAGCATCCATTAACGATTTTACTTTTTTAACATCTTCATCCCTTACGCGAACTATTTGTCTTTTCAATGATTCCATTTCTTGGATTATTTCCCTTTTTTCTTCATCGGGTGCAGTTTCTAAAATTAATTTCAAATGATTGTACTTTTGTTCGGCATCCTTTTTTTCTATTTTTCTTTGACGCAACAAATCACGTTTTTCTGGCGGCGGTTTTCCATCAAATACAAACAATGGTGTTATAGAATAGGATTTTAATATAGAAATAAATAAATACATGCTCTCCATCAAGCTGTTTTCACCCGCAAATTTGTAAAGATAAATACTTGTGTCTATGACTACTGTTTTGTTTTTTAAATGTTTAAGATGTTTTTTTGATATAGATTGTTTACTACAATTTTCACGTAAAAATCGATTTAGATTCTTGATTCCCATTTTTTTATGTATTAGTGAATTATAATGACCATCAGAATAAAGAAGAACAAATTCAATTTTTTGAATTTCTCATTAAATATTAATATCAGCAAATAGTAATGACTAAAAATTTAAAATCGTTACAACCAATTTCTGAGTATTTAATAGATTTTTTAGACACTAATATATCACACAGAATAGGATGTTTTAAAAAAACAAATTTTTCAGAGGATACCGATGATATGTTTTATTCTTTGTATGAAAAAATGATTCTAGCAAAAAAGGATTTTAAAAAAACAAAAATTATTATCACACCATTAGATACTTTTACAAAGGGCAATAATCATGATATTATAGAAGAAAGAATAAGATCTCATATAAAAACTGCTAATTTATTTGGTTACAAATACGATTTTGCTATCAATGATCGAAACATAGAAGTTAATATACTCTGCGAAAGTAACTGTGATAAAACTTATTTTGACAAAGCAATTCAAAAAATATACATATGGCTAGCTGTAGCGTTTACGTTTTCAGACAAAACATGTTCTCAGGTACTGTCAATTTATCTTTATTTAACAGATCTTGAAAAGATAGTTCCAGAAAAGAATATTGTCATTGATACCATTAACGCAAACACTGGATTTACATTTACATGTAGATCTAAAAACGAAATTAATATTTATAGGAAAGAGGAATGGTTCAAGGTTCTCATTCACGAAACGTTTCATAATCTTGGATTGGATTTTTCACACTATGAAAACGCGCATATTAATAGAAAGATACTTACAATATTCCCTGTAAAATCAGAAGTATGTTTGTACGAAACTTACTGTGAAATGTGGGCTGAAATATTAAATATTCTGTTTATTGTTTTTAATCAATCAAAAAAATCAGAAACAATAGAGTACATGATTATTAAAGTGGAAAAACTATTAGATTATGAGAGAACATTTTCTCTTTTTCAATGTGCCAAAGTTCTTAAACATACAGGTGTTTCATATACTCAATTATTTGAACGTTCTCAACAAAACCATATGATTCGTAATTTAAGATACAAGGAAAAGACATGTGTTTTATCATATTTTATTATTAAATCAATATTCATGTATAAAATAGACCATTTTTTAGAATGGTGTATCGCACATAATGGAAATTCATTGAAATTCGGAAATATCGTTGAAATAAACAAGTCCATGGAAGATTATTGCGAATTAGTGGAAAAACATCATCAAGATAAAAAATACATTGCCTGTGTAACTGCTTTAGAAAATTGGTTCTCCCAACAAGAAAAAACTCATCGTAAAGATGATACAGAGTTAAAGACTCTACGTATGAGTTTATTTGAAGAAATATAAAACTACATAAATGAAAAAAGGTTTTACCCTTTTCTCTTTACTTAAATAACGATACAATGAAACTACTACACTAATACTATTCTAAGTTTTTTTTTACATAATACAATTATCGTGTTTAAAGCTCTCCGTCCTCAATCTTATTGACGTTGCTTGTTCCCTGAATAAGGTTGGCAAGACGTACATTCTCCAAGTGCATCACCTCCATCTCAGATCGAAGGTCCGCATTCTCCTTCTCAAGCGAAACCTTGATGGCATTGAGCTGGTGGACGTTGAGTGACCCATCTGCCTCAGGAATAGGCTTGTGGTTGATCTTGAACGCCAGGAAGCGGCGTGTGTCGAAGCGAATGAAGTCAAAACCATTGTAGTATCCACGGCAGTGAAACTCCCCGGCCTCATTCATAAACTTGCGGATGCGACCCACGTCCAGATTGTCGCACCAATACTGGAAGTGGACATAGGCGCTCCGGATCTCCTTGTCTGAGTCGGCCAGCTTGCGTGTGACGTAGTCAATCCTGGTAATACGACCAACTTTGAGCTGGTTCTCGAAGAGGTGCGTGAGGTCGACATCAGTCCCCTCAATTGCCAAGTCATCGGGAACAACCGGAATGTAGATGCTGTGCCAGTCCGCGTCACCAAGCTCAAGAACTGGTGAGTAAGGTGGAAGCTTAGCCATGGTGTTATGATCTAGGATAATCTTAACATGGGTCATTGGCTTGCCATTGGCAAAGTGAAACTTGATGGAGTCTGCATCAGCAGGAACGCAGATGCCCTTCTCTGGGCTGTTGAGGAGAGCTGTCTTGAGTGGATTGATGCCGCTGTACCAGGAGTCAATATGAACAACTGCACTACGAAACTCGGCCCCATTAGCAGCCTTGTTGTTGGTAATGTAAACAGCAGAAACGCCACCAGCGCCTAGATGGTGGTCGACGAAACGGGCGACCTCATGAGTGGTTTGGAGCTCAACTGGAAGACAGACAATCCTGATGGATGGGCTGTACTCCTGAGCCATAGTAGACATGTTAGCAGAGACTGAAGTGGACATTTTGAGATAAACTCTTGGTTTGGGGGAAAGATATCAATTTTAAATTCTTGAAATAAGTTTTCAATTTTTTATGTCATTTTCTGACGAATGACATAAAATTGATCAAAAAATAAAACATCATTATTGTAATTCTTTTCTAACCTTCATTAATAATGTATCTGCAATGTGACCTTTACTACGTTGAAAATGTACCAATTTGGCATCTTTCGTTTCTAGCAACATATTTTTTAATTCTAAATTACCAGAAAATTTGGCTTTTAATGCTTTTGCACGTTCCATTTCAAAAATAGGATTTGTTCCCAATGTATAAAAGTCAGGATCTGGTACTATCTTTGATTCTCTAAGAATACGGTCCTTTACTCTTCCAGATTTACTACCTGCTATTCTAGCTAATTCTAAATCCTTAGAAATGTCTGTACCACTTTCAACAGAAAACTTTAAATAAAAATCGGGAAATCCCTTCTTAAATTGAGATGCTAAAAAATAATGTTCTACACTGTTCCACCTCTTCCCCTCTATAGAAAAAGGCGTTATCCACGAATCATCTAGTTTTCTACGCCAATCTTTAATAGATCCTAAAACCTTGAATTTTATCGTATCTTCACTTTTTATTGATTCTCCAGATCCCTTACCTGGCTTAGGAATTTTATTTGCTTTGGAATAAAAAGAAAATACAGTGTCCTTATCATAAAGATCTCTAGTTAAATAAGCATCTTCATCTTCTTCGCGTTCTCCTTCATTAGCGGATAATCCCAATCTTGTTTTTAAATTACGAAAATCCTGTATCAAATAATAAGGCCCTGCATTTTTTTCCAAGCATTTGTTTATTATCAATATTTTCACATCATATGGGATTTCGCGAAATTTAAAAAGTTGCTTCTCCTTATAAGAAATAGATTTATAATGTCTTCCAGTATAAGAAGTCATAATGTAATAATCTGGAACAAATTTACCGGCTTCTTCCAAATCAGAATCGTTTAATTGACCACATTGCATAACAGAATCTACATCACCATCAGTGTATGCTTCCTCAGATAACAATATCATTTTTATATTCAACAATTTTTCCATAGTTGATATAGTCCATGTGTCTGCCCAGAAATGTCTAGTTAAAATAAATTCACGGTATTGCTCAAGATTAGTTAATGGTTTCATATGTTCGAATTCATCTAACAACTCTGCTGTTCCGGATTTTTCGATTTTTAATTTCTTTATATCTTCCAGTAATACTTTGGCCTGCTCTACCATTTCCTGATTCTCTTTTTTATTTTGAGATTTCTCTATTCTTTTTTTCAACAAAGATATTGTCTTAGTTGTTTCCTTTATTTCCTTCTCTTTTTGCTGCATTTCTGTTAAAATTGCCAAATAAATCGATCTAGACTGCTGAAATATTTCTTCTGTTGCTTCTTTTGCTAACAAAGCTCTTAGTTTGGCGACAGTAGTTTCCTTTCCTATTTGTTTAAATGCATCACGGATAACTGCAAAAAAACAGTCGCCACCACCTTCATTGTCAATAACATTATAATTCGTATTTTTCATCAACTTTTCAATCCATAGATTTTTTGGCGCTTCTTTATATTCACGCTTTATTTCTTGCGATTCTTTGTTTGTTTCCTCAGGCAACATTGGAGGAATTTTGGTGGATTCATTTGTTTTAAAAATACCCTCTTTTAATTCTTCTTCCACTGTCTTATCAGTTTCAGTTTGTTTTTCTTCTGGAACTTTTAATGTCAGAACGTCATCATCGTCATCTACACCAGTTAAATCAACTACATCAACATCCTTAGAAATATCAACTTCATCCTTTTCTTCATTTTCTTCTACCTCATCTTTTTCGTATTTCTTTAATAAATTTTCTACAAATTCTTTTGTAACATAAAATAGTATGTTTTTCTTAGATAATTTTACATCACCATCTTCATCTAAAACGTCTATTAATTTATTACTGTCTATCTCAAAAACTCCTATCTGAGCTCTGGGATATTCATTAATAATTAAATAAATTGGGAAAAATACAATATCATAACGTGAAAATGTATGACGTTGCCTACCCAATGCAATAACTATATTTAATCCATTAAATAAATAATCATACAAAGGAGATGAGTACTCAATATCTTCATTATCCAAGTCTTTTGATTCTTCATAATGAACCTTATCTGGATTAATTCTTGATTTTACCATTTATATTCTATAAAGGTATTATTTTATGTACGTTTTTATTAATGATTTTTAGAAAAAATAATTAATAATTTATTTTTTAATCTTATCTAAAATATCCATATATTTGAATATTGATCTACTAGAAATACTTACATGCCCCCTTGCTCCAAAATTAGCCAAATCTTTGATTTTTAAAAAAATGTTACTCCATGAACTATCGTCTTTCAAATCTATAAATGACAAGGTAATAAATATGTAAATATTTTCAGTTATTTCCTCTATTTGATACTTTTTATCTTCCTTATCAACAAAATCAAAAACTATATCTAACAAATAAACAATAATATCAGAAATTTGTTGTTTCTCTAAAACGTTTTGTTTCATCAAATTAACAATGAACGAAGTCAATGCTTTGCGTTTGTCATTTATTTTATTATTATCACAAAATTTATCATAATCAACGTTTCCGTCTACATATTGTATATTTTCAACACTTACCTTGTATTGATTAATAACGTTATGAATATTGTTTTCAAAAACGACATATTTCACAATCATTTCTTTGTACAATTTTGCATACAATTCTGAATAAAACTTGTTAGTACTAGCTATATCAAATATAGCATTTGCTATCGTGTTTACACTCAATTCGTCTTCCTCTTCCAATATAATTTTGTCAATCAATTCAAAAATACTTTCCTTTTGTGCATCGTAGTTCTTGCTAGAAATCTTATTCAAACATGTACGAATATCATTTATTATCTTATCCATACCTTCCTTCTTTTCTATCTTTGTAACCTTGAAAGGTTTCGCTGTTTCCCACATTTCATCTATATTTTCAACTTTGGGGAACTTCTTCTGCTTTTTTGAATTTGAAAAGTACCCCTTTGTTTTGTATCTAGAATCACCACTTTCCGACGAAGACGTTTCAACAGTTGGTCTAGAATTCGTTACTATCCCTGTTTCTGAAATTAATTTATTTACAATCAACATGACAGAATCTGGTAACTTATACTCATAACCTGAAAATGCTATAGTTTGAAAATCTGTTAACAGGTATTTCATTGGTTGCACTTATATTATAGCAGCGTTACTGTTTATATAATTTTAATAACAATAAAATAATTGTAATTTGGTTTATAAATAATAGTATAATTGGTATAGAAAGTTAATATCATGAATAAGTAACGTTTTTGATGGAAATAGAAGCAGAAACGATTATTGAAAATAAAACACCAAATGAATTTCCGATGGTTCAATCATGGGACGAATACAATATAAAAACTGAACTATTACGTGGTATTTACGCATATGGTTTCGAAAATCCTAGTGAGATTCAGAAAAAGGCAATCCTACCAATTATTAGTGGGAGAGACGTAGTTGCTCAAGCTCAATCGGGTAGCGGAAAAACTGGAACGTTCTCTATTTCTACATTGCAAAACATTGATGTTTCTATAAACACTACTCAAGCAATTATTATGGCTCCAACTCATGAACTGGTAAAGCAAATATCAAATGTTATTATCAGTTTAGGGACATTTATGGACGGACTCGTTGTGAAAACTATTGTCGGTGGAACATCTATTCAGCAAGATGTAGCTGAAATGCGCGAAAGAACACCCCATATCATAGTTGGATGTGCAGGAAGAATTTACGATATGATCATGCGTAAATATTTAAAACTAAATGATATCAAAATCCTAGTTTTAGATGAGGCGGATGAAATGCTTTCTAAAGGGTTTAAAGAACAAATCTACAATATTTTTCAACGCATGAATCCCAATTTTCAAATAGCACTTTTCAGTGCAACCATACCGGATGAAATACTAAATTTGTCCAAGAAAATAATGAGAAATCCGGTTTATATTACTATGAAAAAAGAAGAATTAAATTTGGAATGCATAAAGCAATACTATATTGCTCTCCATGACGATATAAACAAATATGATACTCTAAAAGACCTTTTTTCTTTAATAAGTGTGAGTCAATGTATTATTTATTGTAACAGTGTAAGACGTGTAGTAGACTTACAAACTGCCATGATTAAAGAGGGTTATTCAGTATGCTCAATACATAGTTCTATGACAAAGTCTGAACGCGACAACGTATTCATGACATTTAGAAAGGGCACTTACCGTGTACTTATTTCATCTAATATTACGGCTAGAGGAATTGATGTTCAACAAGTAAGTACAGTGGTTAATTTTGATATACCAAAATGTGTTCACACTTATTTGCACAGAATTGGTAGAAGCGGGCGATGGGGACGTAAAGGTTTAGCAATTAATTTTGTTACAAAACATGATGTGTTTAATCTAAAAAAGATAGAAAACCATTACAATATTAAGATCGAAGAAATGCCCGCCGAAATTAACTAAGATTTTTGCGTTATGATATAATAAGGTTTTTGTATCTTTATTATATCTTATCAATGTTGGAAATACAGAATTACTTCTACAAGCAACTGTTTCCGACTGTCGAAACTTTATCTGAAAAAGATAACAATATTACAAAACCTCCTATCAAGATTAATTCTAACTTTAAATTACCAATCTCTTATTTGGATTCTTCTGAATTATACACATTATCAGATGTGGTAGCTAATGATTTAGAACTGGCTACATCGATCACGAATTCAAAATCTATGTATACTTATTTATTCAAACCATCACATAAATTTGCCGAGGACATGATTGAAAAGTGGAAAGAACAATTCACTACCAATAAGGAATATCTAAAAAATACCCAACAGATCATCTTAGACATGGCGGTCTACAAAAACGCAATGTCAATAAATTCATACAAAACAAACTGTGAAAAGATAACGTCGATTTGGGAGGATTTGAAATTAGAAACCAATTTCCTAGATCGCTATGGATACATTGAATGGGAAGCGCTAGCACATTTGAATGAATCGTCACTCTTTCTTCAATCATTAACCGTCATGAATGTTTTGTCACCTGCTGTAAGTTTATTTTTGCCTATACTTTTTTTTATCTTTCCATTTGTAATCTTAAAAGTTCAGGGTATTCCTATTACATTTGATATATATCTAGTTGTTCTTAAAGAGTTGGCCAGAAATCATTTTATTGGAAAAGCACTCATGTCAATGGAATCATTATCATGGGACAAAGTAATATATTTAATAATCACCCTAGGATTCTACTTATTACAGATTTACCAAAATGTGCAAGTATGTCAAAATTTCTACAAAAACGTCATTCATATTAATGATTCCATTCTAGAAATACGTAATTTTACCAAATATTCTGTACAAAGTATGGAGAACTTCCTGTTAGTAACAAAAAATATTCCTACTTATGAACTTATTTCAAAGGACATACGAAACAAATGTGATAAACTTAAAGAAATATATATAGAATTAGAATCCGTACATAATTTTGAAAATTCATTAAGTAAATTTACTGAAGTTGGATATATGTTAAAATGCTATTACAAGCTCTATTCCAATAAGGAATATGAAGACGCGTTAATGTATGCTATTGGGTTTGAAGGCTATATTGATAATCTAATCGGTGTCTATGAAAATGTATCAAATAATATGATTTCATTTGCTGAATATGGCACAAACTCTAATTGTGAATTTGAGGATCAATATTATCCACCATTAATGGACGAATCTCCAGTAAAGAACAACTGTGATTTTAAAAAGAATATGATTATTTCTTCCCCTAATAAATCTGGGAAAACAACTATATTGAAGACCACGGTTATTAATATTATATTTACTCAGCAAGTTGGATGCGGATTTTACAAATCTGCGAAATTAAATCCATACACTCATATTCATTCCTATTTAAATATCCCCGATACATCAGGTCGCGACAGCTTATTCCAAGCTGAATCAAGACGTTGCAAAGAAATTATTGATATTATCAATGAGAACAGTAATGCAGAAAAATACCGTCATTTCTGTATTTTCGATGAATTGTATTCCGGAACAAACCCAGAAGAAGCATCGAAAGCAGGACATGCATTTTTGAAATATTTGTCCAAATTTGAGAACGTAAATTTCATTTTAACTACCCATTACTTTGCCATATGCAAGAAATTTTTAAAATCTGAGGTTATACAAAATTATAAGATGGAAGTCAATGTTCTCGATGATGGTTCTTTTGAATATACTTACAAGATCAAGAAAGGTATATCAAAAATAAAAGGTGGAATTCGTGTGTTAAAAGATATGAATTATCCACAAGAGATCATTAACACAATAGAGAAAAAATGATTTAACACATATTTAAAATGTCTGTATGTATATAATGAGTCAAAATACTAATGGAATTAATTTAGATTCAGAAGGTTTTGATCCTATTAATTTAGAACGTATGTCTATTAGTGAATGGATAAAATTAGATTCTGAAGCTAATATTGTTTTAGTTTTCAGAAAGGAAATTTATTTAATAAACGCATCAGTTGCTCACGGAGTATTGCTTGAAAAGTTATACGTTGAATGCGATGAAGATAACGAACCTATATTAGACAAAAATACAATAACTGGAGATCTTTATGGAATTTATTTTGATCTTAAAGATATTGGTATTCCAGATTTGACATGTGAAAAATATGATTGGGACAATGTTATAATGAAGAACGTTGATTCTAAATTTTTTATAATTGAAGAAGACAAAGATTACCCTACGATCAGAATAACAAATATGGACATAAACAAATGCGAAGCTAGTAAACCTGTAACGGTTGGTATAATATCAGAGATAGAAATATTGCCAGCTACATTGTTGCCTAAGGCAGTCGGTGGAACGAGAAAAAAGAAGATTAGAAGATCTAAAATGAAGGGAAAAAGTAAAAAGGTAAATATAAGAAAAACTAAAAACCAAAACAAAAAGGCAAAGATAAGAAAAACAAAAAAAGTAAACTAAAAAAATAATAGTATAAGAAATTTTTTCATACTATTATCTAAACCAAATTTGCCCAATTTTTAAAGTAATTTAATGAGCAAGTTTCAACCAACAATCCTCCATTTGCGTATATACCGTAATTCATTCTCTCATCATCATTCTCTAGGGCCAAATGCCAAATTGTATATGTACCTTCTGAATTCCAAGGTTCTGCGCGTTCATCAACACTGGCCATAAGACGATATTTTTTATCAGTTACGTATATTTTACCCATCTGCTTAATTAAGTTTTCACGCTCTACGTCTGTTATTTCATCAACAAGAATTGAATGGCAACCAGTTATGTATAAATCCTCTGTGAGTTCCGGGTAATTCTCAGTTCTGCATTTGTAAAGGCGATTCTCTATACGTTCATTGTTTCCTGGGTTATCAATTGTACTTTTTCCAATCATTTCAATTTGCTTATATCCATCATGAATTGTCTTTACTACATTCCCCTTTTTTAAATTTTCAATAGGAACATACATATCTATCCCGTTTATCATTGTAAGAATCTTAGTACCTTCTAAGAAACAAGGGGCTGAGGGATATAAATAATAAACTACATAACCTGGATATCCAATAAGAACATCACCAATATTATAAACAACATTTTGAGGTGATGATCCTGTACTATTTGATGCAATTCTCCATTGATTAAATCCACCTGGTCCTGGAGTTACGCCCTCTCCAATTTGAAAAGTTGCCCCTGAATACAAAATATTTGTCTGCGCAAGAGCATCTGCTTCTGATGGATAATAAGTAACTTGTGCTGCAAATCCTACTCGCCCTCCCAATTCATTCATAGGACCAAGTAAAAGACGTGGTTCAGTTCCAGTATTTTGTGTAAAATGATTAGTTCCTTCATTAAATACAAATGCACTGTTAGCATTTATGGAGTAAGAAGTATCATCAATAACAAATTCACCATCACTGTCATTTAAATACGCTAAATACGTATTTTCAAAATTTGTAGATCCTATGTCTTTATGCGCTGGTGTATCCCCCCTTTATCCAGCGCATTGGAACGTTAGATGTTTTAGACAAATCTAAATCTAAATTTGTAGCGAGTGATTCACGAATTGTTTCTGTAAGAGGTAAATTGAAATAAACCACATTTGTAGTATGTAGTTTTGCTTTTGCGTCTAAAACATCTTTATTTTGGATAAAGTATTCAAGATCCTGATCTGAAAACAAATTTGAGAAAACAGTAGGCATTTTTTATATAATATATACTATATAATAATGCTTGAAATATTTTACAAAACATTTTTAGAGACAACTGATCCGAATACTGAATACAGTCAACTACTTTCATTCCATGTCATTTACAGTATAATTGTGAATGTTGTTTTATACACGATTGCTTACGGATTATTAGTTCATCTTTTTAATTTACCTAAAAAATTCAAGATATTTGTAATTAGTATAATTTGTGTTATGATTTCGGGTTACATTGGTCGCCTAGCCCGTGTAAAAAGTATTTATAATGTTTTATTAGAAAATACTGACATTCATCACGCACGTGAAAAAGCTATGAAAACTATCCGTCAGAGTTATTTTACTTGGTATTTTCTTTCATAAATTATGTATTGTATTTTGTCCTAATAATATATAAATTTATTGAATGAAATTTAGTAACAAATACACAGAAACAATATGGAATTATCGTATACTTTGGATATCTATAATAGCGGGTATTTTTATCTATTATAGAACATTAGATTATTACAAATCTATCCCAAGACATAATGTGTTAGCTTCAGTAGGTGTAGTTATTTGGAGTTATGTAACGTTAAAAGAACCATTGTTTTTATTAGTAGGTCTGATAGCATTAAATCTATTTGGAGAAAAACATTCGCTAGATGAAATTAAATAAGTTGTGGAAGAATTATATAAATATCAAAGTTTATATAATCCAATAATCCAATGAACATTATTCAAACGTGGAAAACTAGCGAAATCCCGGTTCACTATTTTGAATTTATACAGAAATTACGCGACAACAATCCGCAATGTAAATTCCTTTTTTTTACAGATGAATCGATAGTAGAATTTATAGAAGATAAAATGCCCGAATATTCAAAGGTTTTTGCCGATTTAAAATACAAAATCCAACAGATCGACTTTTTTCGCTATTTAGCTATTTATCATTACGGTGGTCTTTATCTTGATTTGGATATGGACACCACATTATGTTTTGATGATTTAGATAAAACTGTCTGTCATTTTCCTGTAGAAATAAAAAACAAAGATGAATCTATCTTACTTGGTAACTATGCTTTTCATGCACCTGCTGGCCATCCTTTCATAAAACATATTATTGACAACATAGTTAGTCCTCCTATTTCAGATGAAGAAATACGATTTGCCCAAGAGAATCATACAGACGACAAAGAACATGTTTATGTCTATTACAAGACTGGTCCTGAGCTAGTTACCAGAGCTTATTGGAGTTACCCTAATCGTGAAGAAATTAATTTGCTTAGTCGTGATCCTCATGAAAACGACTGTTTTGGAAAATATGGTCGTCACCGTTCTTACGGATCATGGAAACATCCATCCTCAGATCAAACAACTTTACACTCTTGAACATTTTAAATGGAACGCCATTTGGGCGTTCCACTAGATGTTCAAGGGCAACGTTACCGATAAATCAATTAAAAGGCAAACCGCTTATAGCGGTTTGTCCCATTTTAAATGTTCATCGGTGTATAGATAAATAAATACAAAATTTTCAGATTTATATTTATTCCAAAACATAATGTTCATTAGGAGATGTGGCATACCATTGTTGACGCAAAGATGCGCGCATAGCTCTAGAATTAGGACTATTTCCTTGTCTTCTCTCATTACGCCAATTAGTTCTCCTATCAACACGTTGTGTCCAATAATCAGCTATAGCTATTTTATTCTCTGCATCTTTTCTTGCGTCCGCGTTATCTTTGTTAGCATTAGCATAGATGATTGCCTTTTGAGCAGCTTTAATAGCCGCCGGAACAATTGTAGGAATTACACCAGAAGTAATGGAAGGAGGATTTTCGGTTAATTCTCTAAGCTTTCTAGCTGAAACTGCAGATTTTGTACCACCATGTCTTCTTACAGTTTTGCGATTTTTTCTACTTCCTCTTCTAGTTTTGGGCATTCTATATATTAACTAAACATTTTAACCCCAAAAAATTGATTATGCTAAATTATTATATGTTCATTATAATAATCTAACCATGTCTGGCACTTGTGATATTTGCGTCGAAAAATACAATCTCAGTACCAGAAAACTCGTATCCTGTCCGTATTGCCATTTTGATGCATGTAAAACATGTTGTGAAACCTATGTTTTAGGAGAAACTTCTCCAAAATGTATGAATAATTCATGCAATCGCGAATGGACTAGGCAATTCATTACTTCATCATTCCCCAATACTTTTATTAACGGAAAACTAAAAAAACATAGGGAGCAAGTATTGTTTGACCAAGAGCGTGCCCTTTTACCAGCAACACAACCGGTTGTTGAGCGTGAAATTAAAATAGAGACTGAAGAAAAAAAACTGAGAGACACTCAAAAGTTAATTCGTGAATTAAAGAATCAACAATATGATTTACAAAGAGAAATATGGAGATTAAGAGATAGAACCGCACCAGTTGAGCGCGCTGAATTCATAAGAGCATGTCCCGATAGTGCATGTCGTGGATTTCTAAGTACTCAATGGAAATGCGGTATCTGTGAAAAATGGACTTGCCCAGATTGTCATGAGATAAAGGGATTAAGCCGTGATGTTGAACATGTATGTAATCCTGATACTTTGGCGACAGCTAGATTATTAGCTAATGATACAAAGCCTTGTCCTAACTGCAGAACTGGTATATTTAAAATAGACGGATGTTTTGCAAAAGATACTGATATTCTTCTATGGAACGGAACAACTAAAAAATCACAAGATATAAGTATTGGTGATGTATTAATTGGTGATGATGGAAATAAAAGAATTGTTGAAAAACTATTTGCTGGTGAAGATGAACTGTTCGAAATAAATCAAAATAAAGGTGAAAAATACACAGTCAATCAGAAACATACACTTGCACTGAAGTTTATGGGTGAGAATAAAATTATCTGGAATGAACGTTCTTCTTCATGGGTAGTTAATTGGTTTGATAAAAATGAAAAGAGAATCAGAAAAAAGTCTTTCAAAACTACTGAAACTTCCGATAAAGAAAATGCGGAATCATTGGCAAATGCATTTATAAAATCACTTAATCTAGAAGATGTTGTTTTGTTAACAGTAGACGAATTCATGAATCTGGACAAATGGTCAAAGAAATATTTGTATGGATACAAAAGCTGCCATGATATCAATTATCCAAAAATTGAGGTTAGCTTAGATCCTTACATGCTTGGACTATGGTTGGGTGATGGAACACATACACATCCTGTAATTGCTTCAAACGATAAGGAAATCGAAGATTACATCAATGGTTGGTGTCAGAATAACGATGCCGAGTTAGTTAATGATGGAAAATATAAACTAAGAATCAGACGTAAGGGATATACGTTTGGAAGAGAAACTGTTGACGGAACTGTCTATGAAGAAAACCAAGCTTTATTACATAAGACAAATCCCTTTATAGATGAACTCAAAAAATACAATCTACTAGGAAATAAGCATATTCCATCAGATTATTTAATGAATGACAGAGAAAACAGATTAAAATTACTTGCTGGAATTATTGATACTGATGGTAGTGTCGCAAAGAATCAGGAAGGAAAACGAATTGTAATTATTCAGACAAGCGAAATTCTTAGTAAGCAAATAATTCAATTAGCGAGATCCTTAGGGTTTTTGGTTAATTATACAATTAGAGAAAGAAAAAATGTTAAAATATTTGATTGTGAAATCAAAGATTATAAAGACCAATATGTTATCAATGTATCAGGTGAACTAATAAATGAGATACCTACTATTTTACCAAGGAAAAAATGTGTTGGTAGCAACACAAACAAGGATTATTTTAGAACTAGTATTGAAGTGACTCCTGTTGGAAAAGGTAATTATTATGGATGGATGGTTAATGAAAATAGTAGATTCTTATTAAATGATTTTACAGTTGTAAAAAATTGTGATCAAATGTTTTGCACATCCTGCAATACTGGCTTCAATTGGCGTACGGGTAGGATTGAAACAAATATCCATAATCCTCATTACTTTGAATGGCTAAGACGTAATAACGGCGGTAATGTTCCACGTACTCCAGGCGATGTACCATGCCGTAATGATATTAATCATCAAAATTATATTACGATTAGAGGACTATTGAATCATGTGGGAAATAGGACCAATCCACTTTCCAAAGTATGCGATGAATTTCTAGCAAAGGTAATCAGAAACACAATTCATTTGAGGTATGTAATTATGGGAACATACAACGTTGGTGATAGAGTTAGACGAAACGAAATGTTGAGAATTGCTTATATGCGTAACAAGATATCTGAACAAAATTTTAAAATCACTCTTCAGCGTAACCAGAAAAAGATAGAAAAACATACTGAAATACACAATATTCTTGAGATTTTGCTTACAACAGTAACAGAAATTATTTACCGTTTTATTGAAAATCTAAGAACTACTGTAGAAGGTAATTGGGACATGGCTATTTTGGAAGAGATAGATCCTATTGTGGACTATACCAACGAATGTCTTCGTGAAATAAGTAAGACCTATTCATCCAAGCTTATACGTTTTAATAATGAGATCCATTGCTTTTAATCACGCGAAGTATATGCCTCGGCTGGTCTTATATTCTTATCATTATAAGAAATACACAAAACTCCCAAAACAATCAATACAATACCAACTGCGCCCATAGGTCCTATTTTTTCATTTAACAGCCAATACGCCAACAACAATGTAATTAATGGACTAGCACTATCTATCGCATTAACAATTGCACTGCTATTGTCCCTTAACACATAATAATATGTTAAATTACCAACAAACAAAATAATTACTCCTTGAAAAAGCAATAACAAAGCATCATCTACTGTCATGTTTTCTAAATCTTTCATAAGATGGTGTTGAAAAAAAGGTAGACCTATTAATAAACACGTAAAATAGATTGCGGAAATTAAAAACATTATGGTATATCTAGTGTGGTTTTGTAATAATTTTTTACCAATAATAGGTGCTATTCCAAATAAGATAGATCCTAAAATAGCAACACATAAATCGAATCTTTTCATCTATATTGTAATTACATTATTAATTCTGTAATAGCCAAATATTTCCCAACATATTTCCTCCCAATATAACTATTTTTTCATCTCTTATTACTGCTCTTCCTTCCCAAATCCTTGTTTTCAATTTCTCTTCACTACATCTCATAGCTGGATGCACGAGTATTTTCCCCGCACTTTTTTTCAAATCATGACGCACTTCTTCATAATTTTCATACTTATATTTACATATTTCCTTTTGTACAGTTATACTTAAAGAATCCCATGTTCTTAATTCAGTACTGGTTAACAACAATCCCTTTTTTCCACCCATTTTCTTAGCTTCTGTACCAGTTTTATATTGCGATGGTTTCATAAACTTACTGCTGTATTCTAATAGCTCTTTTTTTCTCTTCTCGTCTTCACAAAGTTCTCCTATTCTCCTATATTTTTCCCCATGAAAACAGTGTTCTCCACTTTCATAAACTGTTTCAGCTATTGTGACATCCCTTTCCCAAAAATTACTGAGAGATCTATACTCTTTCTTATCTGAAAAGAATGTGACAACCCCATCTTCTAACAGCTTCTTTTCTGTCATTATTTTATGTTTTACTGTTTTTGACGAGACATGAAAACAGGTCAATTTTTTATGGTTTTTCTTATTATAATGTATATAATAAGAGAAATATTAATAATATTTACACACTTGAAACATTGGGTTTTATCCGAAAATACTTCATAAAAAATTGATTTATCCAAATTAGCCATATGATGGCAAAATATAAAAGCATATCATGAGTGAATTATTTATTAACCCGGAATTACTTGAAGTAATTAAAGAAAAACTTCAAAAAAATACGCGAGATGAATTGGATAGCTATTATAGGGATTTGATTACTAAAGTTGTTTATTTTGACCGAGAAGACAATTATATTGAATTACATCAAAATATTACTATTCTATATTCACCTATTAGTAAAATATTAAAAGAAGATATATATACGGATTTCTATTATAATGATATGGCTTCTGAATTTAGAGAGTCAATCCGAAAAACAAATTATGTATACTGTTTAGAACTAAGTGGAGATTACAGAAAATATAGACCATTAAAATACAAGTACATATCTGGAATATTAGATTTTCTTAAGACGTTGTATTTGAAAAAAAGACAAGCATTGTTCTTTCAAGAACACTATTCGTTACACCTACAAGAATTGTTAGACATTTATAATGATATTATTGGTAATTTTATCAGCAGTATATTAAAACAATAATGAAACGAATATCCAAACATATATGACTTAAATTCATGTTTTTGTAAACACCATGATTTTTTCACTTGGTTCTTTGTGCTCTGTAACATTTACATTCTTGTTATACATAGGTTGTATCGAGTGTAATTTAAAATACTTCTTACTAATTTTATTCATGTCTCCAATCAAATCATATTCATCTTTCGTGTTTTCAGATCCATATCCTGACAAAATATAACACATTTTCCCACCATTTTGGAGAACATGGTGACATAATTTAACAGTTTCTTCCCAATATCCAACTAACCATTCTTCATAAGTTTTATATGAACTAGTGCTTTGTTTTCCACCTTTATAAAGTTCTAATTCATAATATGGCGGACTGAAAAATACTGTATCAAAATGTTCTCTATACTTATTTAAAAATGGTTTGGATTTTGCTAACTTTTCTGAAGGTTGACAATATATCTTTACCTCTTTATCTGGATATCTAGATTCAGCAAATTCTAAGGTTTTACTACAAACACTAGGTATTACATCTGTTCCTACATATTCAATTACTTCTGGGCATTCTAAAAATCCATAGCAATACGATGTCCAACCTAACGTGGGTGTGAAAATACGTTGTCCATGAAGTACAGATTTATTCAAAGAATATACTAAATAGGGATTCATGATAGATGCACGGAAATAATAAGATGAAAATACGCTTCCAATACGTCCTTCCTTTACATAGAATCGAGAACTTGGAGTTAATATTTTGTAATCGATTATATTGTTTACATACAAATCTAAGAGAACGTCAAAAAAAGTAGGCACATTCTCAATTCCGGATTTGGTATTTTGTAAAATATCTTTATAATGCATGTTCCTTATTATGTTCTTGTAAGGTGATTCTTCATTATTGTTCATATGTTTGTTTTTCATAGGTTTCGCTGGATTTATGTCTAGTCGATCTGCTTGAACACTAAGAGACAAATTGTAAAAACGTGTTAAATATTCATTCCGGTTATTTATGTTCTCAAAAAGCAATTTGGCATCTGTTGTGGGTATTTCCTTATCTTTCATATATGTTTTTAATGGAATCAGATTCTTTCCGCTTCGAACAGTAGCATTTTTAAGAAATTCTTGAAATGTCTGGGTTTTGTTGCTTAAAAAAATATTCAAAAATTTATCTAATTTTAATTGTGGCATAATTTACTATATTAATCAGAGAAAAAATTGAAAAGTTTTTATAAAATATGATTATGGTAAACAAATCTGTAAAATGAGTGACTACGTTAAATTTGTCAGATTCTCCGATGTTATCATGGGTAGATATTACAAATTAATAAGAATAAAAAGTGAATACAGTGTTAAAAATTTCCCATTCGATAAAATAAATAAACAGTACATTGAATCGGAAGTTGACTTGGGACAGGTACTAGATATAAAATTATACGGTAGATCCTACGACCCATATTTGTGTTTTATCTATCATGACGTAGATGGTGAAAAAAAGGAATTTTACCCTACTTTTAGTTCAAGTGAAATTTATCTCGAATACAATCCTTATTCTGAGGAAAAATCTAAAATGCGTGTTCAAAAAAGAACAAGTATTTTGAAAGAAGAGATTTTGGGGAATGATTGGGCACTGCGACCAGAGAATGTGGTTGCTACACAAGGAATAGATATTAGTGGTTTTAGAGAAGGGAATTAAGTTATAGTTAAAAGTAGAGTTCTAAATTATTCAATCAGCTCCATATTCGATAGTTCTTTCAAATAGCGTTTAGATGAGGTTTCTACCAGAAGTCCATTTGCATATACACCATAGTTCATGTAGTAATCAGCATGTTCAAGAGCAATATGATAGATTGTATACGTTCCTTTTTTCTCATATACCGTTGCGCGCTTATCGACACATGCGGGGAGACGTGCTTTTCCATCAGTAAGATATATCTTACCAAGTGTCTCTGTCACCATTGAGCGTTGCTCCTGATCGACATAACGATCCACCAATACTGAATGGCAACCTGTTATGACCAACTCCTCAGTTATTTCTGGATACTGATCAACACGGCAAACATAGAGCTGGTCCTTGATACGCTCTTCGGAACATACGTGATGTAATGGACGCTTACCAATCATGTCAATTGGTTTCAGACCGTGTTTATACGTCTCAATTAAATCACCCTTGCGAAGCTCCTGTATGGAACGATATCCCTTATCGGTAAGAATCATAGTTCCCTCCTTGAAACAAGGGAAGCCACTGTATGGAATAAGACTAAATTCATATGTAATGTTTCCAATACCGTTTACGAAATTGCCTGTACTGAAACCTGTGTTACCATACATATTGTAATCCCCCGTTGTTGCTCCATATAAATATGGAAAGCTGGTTATGTTGCAACCGCCTCCATCAAAACAGAGCCATCCTGGATAGTACAAATAAGTCGGTCCTCCATTGTTACCTGTAGAGCGTATATCTACTGTAGGATTAATTGAATCGTAAAATGTCTGTACTATATGTGTCGAATCATCTACGTCGAAAAATCCAGTAAAGATGACTAAATCACCTGAATCAGGAAGGGTCAACCGAATATAGTATCTAGTCGTAGTCATGTCTATATTAGTTATTTATATTTAAATTATTTTTCCTTTTTTCACAAATTATGAAATCTTCGGATTCAAATGCACCCATTACTAAAATATTCACAATAAGTCATTTTTTTTGCATCTGGTACTTCATATTTTTCGTCTTCTTCTAACAGCTCAATCTCGAATTTATCTTTAAATCCTCTTCTATAAACGTTAATCGCGTTTCCAGTCGTAACCAACGTCGCGTACTTTTTTGCAACCGTTGCAAAGAATTCCTTAGAAGAGATATCGCCACGTTCCTCTGGATCCAATTTAACAAAATTATATATTTCAAAGCTTAATTTATAATAGCTTTTATGTGACTCTAATTCGTTCTCCATTCGTTTTTGTAAATTAAGTAAAATTTCCAAACTAGTTATAATAGCTGCCAATAAAGATAACATAGCATTAAGCAATGAAATATTACTTTGAGCTAAATATGATTGTAAACCCACTGCAATATAAGAATTCATTCCACCAAGAACAATTAATGGGACTCTGAATATAGAAAACAACATATTCTTATAAAAATGATAACGGCGATTATGGTAAATGCTTAAATGCACGCAATTATGGCGAATTTGTTTTAATAACTTATCAATGTTACTTTCACGCCCTAACATATTGTTTAGTTTATACAAAACCATTTCAGTAGAAATTTGCTCTTCTTCACCATCTTCTCTTAGTTCATTAGAAGATAAATCAACTATTAATCCAGACATTTATAAAATATAAACAGAAAAAATTAAACTAAGATTTGCGAAATCAATATAAAATAATACTGGCTTTATTTGTATTATGCATTTGCAAGCAACTCATTTTACAGAATTTGTAAAACGAATTCTTCCTGTTTTTTTTGTAAACAAACGTGTCTTAGACGTTGGTTCAGGAGATATTAATGGAAACAATAAAAATTTGTTTGAAAATTGCGAATACGATGGAAACGATGTTATACCTGCACATAACGTAACCATTGTGTCAAAAACTAAAGATTTACCATTTCATGACAATACGTTTGATACAATTTTATCTACTGAATGTTTTGAACACGACCCAGAATACAAAGAGTCATTTTTAAAAATTTACGATATGTTAAAACCAGGCGGATTATTCTTTTTTACATGTGCATCATCTGGTCGTGATGAACATGGTACAAGAAGAACATCTCCTTCTGAATCTTACGGAACAATTGGTAATTTAGAAGATATGATAGATTATTATAAAAATCTCACTGAGGTAGATCTAAATGAAGTATTGCCATTAAATGAATTGTTTTCAGTTTGGGATACATATTACAATAGTGATTACAAAGATCTCTACTTCCTAGGAATAAAAAAGGGCACTTCTAAATTAAATCCTTTGGAAAAATATGTACAAGATTTTGTTGTTAATACTTCATCAAATATCTGAACAAAAAATTGAAAAAACATAAAAAATATCGCCTAGCGTAATTAAAATCAAAATGGAATTCTTATTCAAAGAAACCGAAAATGTATATGTTGATTATTCCCATGTTTATCAATACCAACATAATTCAAAAGGAAACATGTATACTATCAGATTTTTAAGATATGAATCCTCTGATATCGTATTAAAAATATCTGATCAATGTAGTTTATACGATCTGTATACCTACATTAAACTAGAATGTTACAAGAGTGTTTATACCACTAATACTCTTGTAAAAAAGAAAAGAACAATGTTCCATAATGATTCGATACCTCCTAGTCAATTAACATGCATAATCCACGATTTAGTTGTAATAGATAAAAATGATAAATTATTAAGCATTCCTAACAATCCAAAACAATCAATTGAAAGTTTCATGAAAGCAAATCCGAATTTCTTCACAGGAAAATCTAACAAACTCTCCATTCACGTAATTGATGAAAATGGTGTGCAAAATTACAAAAATAAGCCTCCGTCTACCAAATTTATTTCATCTTTAAAAACAAATGTTAAAAAGTATCTGAAATGTGCAAATTAATATCTAAGATTAAATACTTTTTGTAGAATTATTTAAAATATTGATAGAAACAAAGGAAAAGAAATCGGGGACGATTTTGAAATTGGACATTTATTTTTGTCCATTTTTACTTTTTGCAAAATAAAATTAACAAGAACTTCTATTTTTCATGATTTTAAACCATTCTGCAGTAAATACCAAAATAATCATCCAAAAATGCGCTGCATAAGGTTTTAAGGAGTTTTGCGTAAAATGTTTAGGCGAAAAAATCTGTCAGTATTTTATACTTACATCAATGACTGACGCATCCAATCCAGAAAAAACGCCCAAATTTGTATGTAATAGTTGCACCTATAAATGCAGTAAACAAAGTGATTGGGAACGTCACATCGTCACCCGTAAACATCAAAAAATGGTCGGATACTTACAAAAAGAGCCCCCAACATATCCATGTTCATGTGGAAAAACCTACAATCATCGGCAAAGTTTGTTTAATCATAAAAAGAAGTGCAATGGCCCCATAATCGAAGCAAAAGAAATTAAGGAAGAACATATTGAAAAGCCACATCAACCATCTATTACAAATGATATGATATTGACTCTTATTGAACAAAATAAAGAATTACAGAAACAGCTTATTGAGATGTCCAAGCAGACGAATGTCATAAACAACAATACCACGAATAACAATACACTTAATAATCAATTTAATTTGAATGTTTTTTTAAACGAAGATTGCAAAGATGCACTCAATATTGCGGATTTTATAAATTCATTGAAATTAACGGTGAACGATCTAGAACAAACTGGAAAACTAGGATTTTCACAGGGTATTACCCGTATCTTCGTGCAAGCACTTAAACAATTAGATGTAAATATGAGACCTTTACATTGTACTGATATCAAGCGTGAAACAGTATATATAAAGGATCAGGATACGTGGGAAAAAGAAGATGCCGAGAAAACTAAATTGAGAAATGTAATCAAACAATTAGCAAGAAAAAATTTAAAGGTTCTACCTGAATGGCAGGCAGAAAATCCAGAATTTCGTTATTTAGATACACCGGAAAACAAACAATTTATGCAGATATCGATGAGTTCATTAGGATCAGAATTTGGAGATGAACAGGAAAAGATGGATGAACGTATTATTAAAAACGTATTGAAAGAAGTAGTTTTGGATAAGAAAGTAATTAAATACGAACCATTAAACTAATTATATTTATGGATAATAGCAAAAATATAATTATTTTTGTACATAGTTGTAAAGCGTTATATGAAGAGAGAGCAAAGGTCTTACAAGAAACCTGGACAAAAGGGAGAACAAATGTAATTTTTGTAACAGATGATCCGGATTGCAAAGAAGAGAACTTTGTTTATTTGGGTCCTTATCGACGTGGATTTGATCCCATAATTATCCAAAAAATATTCGAATTATATTTAACAAAATATGCGGATTATGGATGGTTTATGCTTATGGATGACGATGCTTATTTGTTTATAGATAAATTAACTGATTATTTGGAGTATTTTGATGAAAAGGATAGCTATATGATAGGGGATTGTCTTAATTGGATTCCTTATGTAAATGATCTACCAGAAATCGCGTTTTCAAAAAAACTGGATTATAATTCCTGGTTTTCTGGTGGACCGGGATTAGTATTTTCCAAACCTGGTGCAGAACAGTACTTGAAGATGATGTATACGTCAAACAAATTCGATGTTGTAGACGGAATGAAATATGGATATGATTTGTGGTTTGCTTATTTATTTTATTATGCAAGTGATCAAAAGGGTGTGCGAAGAATACATTGTCCGGGATTTCACCAATATGGGGATACGGAAATAATAGCCAAATATTCGAAATCAAGTAAGTTGTTAATATCAATTCATTTTAATAAGAAAATGGATGAACTACTTAAATTTCATTATCAAAAGTAATTATAATTAAAAAATAAGCAATCATTTTATTTTTTAATATTTTTTGTTCGTTAGTTTAAACATCGACATGTGAAGGAACGGAAGAAGGAGAAGGAACGGAGGAGGAGGAAGAACCCTTGGATCGGCTTGCGCCATCACTCCTTACTCTGTTATTGGGTCTGCGACGAACAACCTGAGTAAACTCACCAGTTGAGTCAGCAGCAGGACCGCTTGAGCGGGGACGACGCTGCTGCTGACGGGGAGTAGGGGTCTCACCCGATGACTCTTGATCTCTGGGAGGGCGGTTGTTGCGGCGGGTCTCGCACATAAGAGATCCACCCTTGATACCAGAAACATCGACAGCCTGGTACTCGTGGTTTCCAGTGGTGGACTTGACCAAAGAAAACTCAACATACTCACCCTGAACCAAGTACTTGTACTGGGAGTTGGTGACACGAATAGTAGAATAGTGGATGAAAATGTCCTTACCGGAATGCTCACCGTCATTTACGGTGATAAAACCATAACCAGCCTTGTTGTTGAACCACTTAACCTGGCCAAGAAGGCGAACAGGCTCGGTCTCGGGGACGTTAGAAGTATCTTGCTCGGTGCTCATGTAATCTAATTCGATTATAATATATATTAGGCATTGCTTTTATATTTGTTTTGCAAATATTTTATAATTATTAATATATAATGAAACCTGTTCTCTTTAGTGAAACAAAAGCACCATCCATATTTATGCTATTTATTTCCTTATTGATTTCTATAACTTTAGGAGTATACAATTTTGGTTTCGACAACAGCCCGCATGTAGAGAACCAGATGTCCCCCCTTACTAACTCATTTTAATTTTATGTAAACAATTTTTTTAATTCAGAATAATTAGGAGTTTCATCATAACTTAACATATAACAATAATTTAAATACTTTATAATTTTGGTATCTAAATTTAACAAAACAGGTTCTAATATTTCCCAATTTTTTAACCTTTTTCGCTCCTTGTTTTTAAAATTCATTATATGAATATCTTCAAATAGATCCGTAAAATACAGGCCCTTTCCCATGTTTTCCCAAGGAAGTTCTCCACGACACATATACATGTAGATGTATCCAAGCGAAATTAAATCATCACGACGACTTGGTGAATTGCCATCATGAATGTTAGGACTTATGTATTTTGGTGTTCCAATAATATGATCAGAATGAAAATCAGAAACATGATCTTTATTCTCATCAATGTAAAAACTTGCAAAGCCAAAATCAATGAGAAATAATTCCTCATTTGAAATCATGAAATTTTGTGGTTTAATGTCACGATGAATTACGTATTGACTATGTATAGTTTCTAATATATCAATACAAACAACTATTATTTTACTAATTTTTTCAGGGATCAAATTAGAGTTGTTACAATATTCATAAAGAGAACTCTGGTAAAAAGAAATAGTTAAATAACTAAGACGTTCATCAACACCATACCAATAAACTATAGGTGTAGAACGACAACCATGATCATGAAGATATTTAAGTATAGTTGTTTCGTTTTTCAGGAGTTTTAATGGAGAACTTTTACCCTCAGTTTTTATCGCAACTACATCATTATTTTTAATAGAAATAGCCTTATAAACGATTCCGAATTTACCATTACCTATTTTATCTAGTATTCTGTATTTCTTCTCAATAATGTTCATATTTTTATTAGAAACTATTATTTATATTATCTAGATTAATAATATAAATGACTACCGGTTTATCTTTTTTTTCTGATTTGTTCACAGACGATTATATAGGGAACTCTAGTGTTTATTTATTATTCGGGTTTAACATGATTTATTTCGCAACATTATTTGGTATTGTCTACGTCAATTCTAGTTACATTAACGTTTTCAATATAGTGGTTCACGTAATCTTATGTTTGTTTCTAATAGTGCGATTTAACCCATTACGCAAAGATATAGTAATCAAAAAATACGATCAGGTATTTATATTTAGTACAGCAATTTTTTTATTACTCAATTTGGGTGTAATAGAATACATAAATAAATTTGTTGATACGAAAAAAATCAAAAAAATGGTTACTTTCCAATAAAGTTTTACACCTTTCCCCATTTTATTTGATGTTTTGTGAATAGTTTTTCTGCGTTCGATTCCGTGTTTTTCTTTTTATAATCTTTCTTTATGTATATGAATATCTCAAAAAAAAAAACTAAATCTGTTGGAAAAAAATTCAAAAAGAAACCAAAAAATACCACAATGAAAAATAAATCAGGGTTAAGCAAATGTGAAAATTTTTGTAAAAATGATTATACATTAGAAATGGAAAGGGTTGCTGGAGAATTTTATAAAAAACATTCAAAAACTCCTTTTAATCATTCAAAATTAACAAGGGAAATTAATTACAACGCATGTAAAAAAAGATTTTGCAATAAAAAATGCGAAGGTATTCTTAATGATAAACAACAACAATTAGAATACATAAAAACGTTGAATAACGGATTTAGCAAATCATATTCTAAAGATAAAATTGAAAAATTAAAAAATAGAGGCGCTCTATCAGGATGCGTTTACGTAACAGATTATGACGTTTATCATAAATAAATATTTACTTACTGTATTAATTTTTTGTCTTTTTTTTATAGTTTAAAATAGGCATTGAAAAGTGAAAAGATGTAAATAAACAATACAAAAATGTAATGATTATTTACAATAATGACGGATAAAATAGATATAAATGAATTATTCGAAAATGCAATGAAAGATCCAGAATTGTTCTCCACAATAGACATAAATAAGTTACTGGAGACTATTGAAAATGATAAAAGTGATTATTTAGAAAAAAAGACTATGAAAAAGATTACCGACGAAATTTATCAAGAAATAAACACGTTAAGTGTGCATCAAAAAGAAAAGCAAGAATTCTGTGAAAAATTAATAGGGTATCGACTAGTAGATGATGTTCACGAATTGCATAAAGGTAAACATATAAGGTGGATAAGAGAAAATTCTAAAAATCCATCGCTCACGAATGGTGGAATTGTAACTGATATTAAGTTTTTAGATAACGGAACACATGTTTTATGTATGGGCAGAGGGAATCGCTTTGTACAATTTAAGTTCGATGATTGTATTATATTTCAAAAGATGACACAGGAAGAGCAAATTATTATGATGGCATATGATTATTTAGAAAAGAAATAATCAAACGTCGAAATAAATATAATTAAAATGTATAGTAAATGGATATTGCAAAAGGAACAGGAAGAGCCGTTGGTAATATTGTCTTAAACACTGCGAAAACAGGAGAAAATGCAACAAAAATCGCGGCAGATGTGGTGCAATTAGTGGATGATGTTACAAATTCAGCAAGAAAATCCATAGATGTTGTTAATACAGCTCAGGATAATGCTATTGCGGCATTAAGAGGTTCATCTAAAATAATTGATTCCGGCTCAATGCTTTCTGTTGAAGCAATAAATGGATTAACAAAGAATACTGAAAATGCACTAACGTTATCATCACAAGGATTAACCACGATAACTGCAAGTGTGGGAGTATTGAATGAGTTTTTAACAACTAACAAAACAACTTTATCTAATTTAGTTGGTGGACCAATTGAAATAGCAAATCAAGTTACGACCGGAATAAATTCATTATTAAAAATTGTCTTGATATCGCCAATAAATGCAATCATAAAGAGATTAGAAGCTTACGGAATGAGGACTCAACTTAATAGAGATGCCGCTTTGAAAACATTGCAAAACAAGATTGAAATAGAAGAATTGCAAAGAGAACTAGATAAAACAGAAGCGATGATAAGACTTGCTAGAGCATCAATTGAGAAAAAAGAACAGTTGGCAAAACTGATGATGGGAATTGAAGAAATACCTAGTGATCAAAGAAAAGGAGATTTGGTTCCTTTAATAAATGAAATTAAAAAAAATCCTGAAAAACAAGAGGAAGTGATAGATGCATTGGAAGTAGAAAATGAAATAAACGCGTCTCCAAGTCAAAGTGGAGGAATGCGAAAGAAAAGATTAATTAAACATAAAAAGATGATCAAAAAACAAAAAAAAGCAAAAACAGTTAAAAAAACGAAAACAAAAAGAAAAAGTACAAATAAAAGAAAAACCAGAAAATAAATATAATCAAATTATTTTCTTTTTCTTGTAAATTTACCTATATTAAATCTTATTTTTTTTGTACGATTCTTTTTCTGTGTAAGATAAAAGAACTCCTTGATATGGTACATTAATTTTTGCGAAACATAGATATCTATCTCATATAATTTTGAAGTAGGTAATGGTTTCGGATTACCATGTTTTGAAAATTGAAGATGCAATAGATCATATAAGACATATTGATTATTTTTATCCATTATTCCGGCACAAATGTCAGAACTCATGAATCTATCAATAATAGTTGGATAGGACAAATGATGAACGTAAGAAAGTGGTTGAATATAATAAACGCGATTATTGTTCATTTCATAAAAATAACTATTGTCAATAAAACAAATTTTCGTCTTTCTAGGTAACATAGTACAGTTAATGAAATCATTAAATGTTTTTTGATGAGTGGTTCTCCCAAATTCTATTATTTTATTGTTAATCTTAAATGCGCATATTATCTTGTCGAATAATTCAGATGTAGTTTTTAATTTATAATCAAAATAACTAGCAATCATCCTGCTCCATTCAGGAAAACATTGATTATTCGTATAAATGTAGACATTATTACAAAGACCCTGTTTTTTTTTCAAATAGATGAACTCTAGAATGGATAAAATACCATATCTCAGAAATTCAGGGTACAAATCCATTATTTTATTAAAATCTATGGGTTTGTTTTTATGGTAAGGAACCAGAATTTTCCAGAGTATTTCTAAATCGCAAAAAGATCCTAATGTTTCATCTAGATCAAACGCAATTACTACTGGATATTGTTTTGTTTTAATATTATCAAAATTTTTAGATTTATATATTGTTATTTCCTCAGCCATCTGTAATATATCTATAAAAAGATATATTACAAATTTATAATTGTAGTTACAAAGGCACCATCATTACACCCCAGTTCCTGTAGATCCAAATCCACCATCATTTCTCTCTGTTGTACTTAGCTGGCTTTCATCAACAATTACAACATAGATGGGACACAATGTAGGATGGCATATTTGTGTCAATCTAGTGTAAGGATCCAATGCATAAAAATCACTAGAACTGTTCAAAAAACGTAACCATCTGAACGCACCAATTAGAGAACCACGGTATCCAGAATCAATAATACCAGTATGATTTGCTAGCATCAAAGGAGTCTTAGAAATACTAGATCTTGGATAAATATAATAGCCACATGTTCTCATAGTATTTGTAGCTACATTGCAATACAACATTTCCGTCTTCACCTGAAAATCTATAAATTTACTGTTGTTTTCATCAGAAAAAACTACTGGTTCAGGGACAAACAAATCAAATCCGGAATCAGGAAACGGATTACTTAACATAGCTTCGTTATGTGCATCAACCTTCTTATAGTATAGATCTTTTAGATCCGCATTGTTATAATTAACTGCCAATTTTAGAATAGCAAAATTGTGACACGTGTTTGGGAAAGAATTACAAATAAGGTTAAAAATGTTTTGAGTATGATTTTCAGTCATGATAAAATATATTACATGACTATTTGCTTTTATATTCTTCTTTTTTAATTTTATTTTTGTGTTTGTCTGTACTCTTTCCACGAAATTGTTTTAGCTTCTACGGGTGCAACCTTATCTGCATCATATTGTTTATCAATATTCTCAGTTCTCTTAATTGCGGAATCGATATACAATTCTTTTAAAATCTTACCGACCATTACTGATCCCTCATGTTGATCTACCTTATTGTCTTCTATGAGTTTCAGAACAGTAAGAAGTTTAGTCATAATCGTTAGATCCAATTCGTTTTTAATCATTTTATTAAAAATATCAGTGTAATTATTGAAAAGAAATGGGCATTCAGCTTGGCATAATTCGTTAAATTCATTTTCCGACAAGGATTCTTTTTTGGTATTTTTTAAAGTATCCAATTTTCTAACATCATCGCGAATTAGGGTACTGTGTTTCAAACTTCTTATATTTTCAGTATTATCTTCACAATGTGATTCGTCAATAAGTTTCTTTAAATTTAGTCGTTCTTGACTATTTAAGTGTGCCATATATAATAAGTAATTTATCATTTTTCTATATTATTGAACGAATAATATACAAAATATTGAAAATATTTAGCATAAATCAATAAAAAGAATTAGTAAAGAATAAGAATAATAACATGATAAGATTTACACAAAGAATGATTTTTTATCTTATAAATATGTATACTAGAAAATGAAATCAAGTTTTTTAAATTTAATAACATCAGTAGGTGTAGTTTTTATAATCGTATTATGTTTAATGTCTTCTACTGGAAGTGTGCATGCTTACCACCGTGATACACTTTTTTCTCACGAATTCCCTTACGAGGGATTTTCAAACATTGAATCTTCCAATAGTGATCCATACATTAATGATTTAATGATTAAAAATGCGAATGCAAACGATTGCAAGAAGGTTCATGGTATCGACGGACTTTTCTGCAAACCCTTCGTTGCCGATTCAAGAATAGATCGTTTTTCTGAAGCAAAAGGAAGTGCTAGCTGCTTCGGTAAAAGCTCTGGATTATCTAATTCAAAGGGAAGTTTATGTTTAGGAAATGATTTAACAACTTTGTTGCGTACTCGTGGAGGTAATCAAACAGGTGGCCCTGATCAAATTGGTTATTAAAATGTAAGTAAAAAAATAAATTAAATACATTACACATTTAGTGAATATTTCTAAATGCGTACAAAATTATTCTGACCGTAAATAACGGGTAGGATATTTTTCAACCTGTTTTTTAGTAGGTTTTTTGATTGGCTTTTTTGTAGGTATCCTAGTTGGCTTTTTTGTAGGTATCCTAGTTGGCTTTTTTGTAGGTCTTTTACTATTTTTTTTAAAGGGTTTTGATTTTTTGCTGGTTATAGATTTAACAATAGTCGCAATATTTTTTACGTTTTTGACAATTCCTTTAACCTTTTTTATAGTTTTATCAATATTTAATGTATCGTCGTTATGATTAGATTGTGTATTAGCACCATATGAAGGTGCGGAATCGGCATTATAAGACATAGAAGATGAATCCTCACCATAAGATGATGATGATGATCCATAATCTGGCGAATCGACATAATCGCCACCTCCGTACTGTAATTCGCGATCTAAATAATATCCTCGTGTTCGAATAAAAATTGTTGAAAACAAAACAAGAAATGAAAAGATTTTCATTATGTATTAGATATACAAATATAATAAATCTATGCGAATGTCTGCATACATTTTTCACAATAAATGATTTTTTTGCTTGAATCCGGTGCAGTATCAATTAAATCTTCAATCAATTTATGTTGACAATTAGTCTTCAAATAATTTTCAATAGATTCTACAATTTTCTTATATTGAGCGTTTTGAGATGAACCAGGAAGACCATTCAAATAAGATAATGCTCTGGACATGAGCTCAACATCGATTGTTGTCTCCATTTCTAAATCTGTCATTAATGGTTTATACATATATAAAACATTAATTTTATATTTATTTTTTAATCAATTTCCTGATACAAATTTTAAAAAATCAAATCCAGCTTCAACTCCTTTTTCGGTAGCATATTCTTTTAATGCAAAACCTACGATTTGTTCTCTACGAAATTTATTTAATGCGTCAAAAACAGGTTTGTCTTTACTAGTTATACCGGTAAAATATTCGTCTTTTATTCTTAGCGATTCATTATTTGAAAAAATACCCCAAGAAGTTGTCATCTCACATGCCTCTGGTTTAATAGTTATTTTGTTATCATTATCAATATTAAAAATACCATCTCTTAATTTATAAAATACAGTATTGGTCCAATTTGCAACAACTCCCGAATTAGCAAAATTACCTAAACGAACTACTACATACCAACCTTCATGTTGACTAGTTCCTTGATCCGTTCCTTGTCCCGTTCCTTGCACTTTGACAAAACAATTTGCTAATCTTTTTTCGGTTATTTTTACAGTTAACTCCTTTTCTAATCCATCTACATGTATAAAAAATTTGGGTGATTTGATGGTTTCAATATTTTTAAACACCAACGTATTTGGGATAATATAAAAAAAATCGTAATCGTTTACAGGAGTTCTAAATGTGCGATTTTTATGACCAGGATTCACTTCAGAATCTTTTAATAGCGCACCGCCTTTACGAAAAAAATTTTTGTTTTTCTTTGTTTTATTATTTTTGTTTCTGTTTTTAACAGATTTCTTCATTTACATTATAATTACATAATTATAAGTTATAATTTAAAATAGGAGAGTTCCCTGCTAAACATACATTGCCAGTACACTTTGACTTTGTTTATCATCACTCTTAATCAGTACATCGACAACCTTCTTCGTAACAGTAAACGGGAAAGTTACCTCAAGTTCCATATCCTTACCAAACAGATTTGCCTCAGGTTTTACCAAACGGAACAAATTCAACTTCGTATAAATAATCTCCAAACAACGCTTCAAATTACGGACACCTGCTTCCTCATTTGTGAAATTATTATTGGAAATAATATACTGCAAAGTTTCCTCAGGAATAATAATATCCTCATCCGTAAAGTTAACCTGTTCGCGAATCTTGGGAAGCAAATAATTCCTCGAAATCGTAACCTTTTCCTTGGCTTCGTACCCCTTTGTCTGAATCCTGTACATACGGTCTCTCAAGATAGGATTTACCTTGCTCTCATCATTATAACTGAAGATAAACAGACACTTGCTCAGGTCGAAATCAATCTCAGAGAAATACTTATCGTGAAATTGACTGTTCTGAGAAGTATCTGTCAAGTGAGTCAGAATACCGATAATCTCCTCACCTCTGGGAGTATCACTTACCTTATCCAACTCATCGAAATAGATGACCGGATTCATGCATTTACTGTCAATAATAATTTGTACAATCTTACCCCAAGTACTTCCCTCATAGGTATACGAATGACCTTCTAGGAAACTAGCATCTCCAGTGCCACCTAGAGCAATGAAAGCAAATTCTCTACCCAAGATCTTACTAATACCCTCCTTTACAAGAGTGGTCTTACCAGTACCCATAGGACCCTTGATAGCAATAGCAGTACCAAGAGCAGAAGGGTTTGAAATCCACTGACCAATCATTTGCATAATTTGAATCTTCGCATCGTTAAGACCAAATACACATTCATCTAGTGTCTTTTTCGCACCTTCCATGAAATTATGGCAGACATCAAGACCATCGTCCATCTTTACGGAAAGATTCTTGTAAGTTCCAAAGGGAATGCGCATAAAGGTATCGACCCAATTCTTGATCTTATAATACTCATTATCTCCTGGATCCATACCTCGCAAAACATTGAGCTTTTGCATAGCAATCGCTTTGTACTTTGCTGGCATCTTGGCATCCAAAAGAGCAAGTCTGTACGGTCTGTCAATGTTGATGTGATTATTAATCTCCTTCAGATCACTCATGATACGAAGTTGCTCCTTGTTGGAAAGCTTCTTCTTAAAATAATCGATCTCATTAGTACGCTTCTTATCATCGTGAATGAGCTTATGATAAGCCTTGGCATTCTTAGTCCTTGCCTTACGAACAAGTTTCTTGATAGAACGATTACACTCACTAACAGCGTTTCTCAGGATTTTACTGGTTGGCTTCTTCTTAAGCTGGACGGTAAGATGTTTCTTGGTTTCGACAAGCTCCAAATATTCCTGCTCAACGTCAGTAATCTCAGTCTCATCAGCAAGTTTTTTATTCTTATCCTTATCCTTCTTTGATTTCTCCTTCTTGGATTTCTTAGACAGGTTGGATTCAGTTTCGGGTAATTGCTCGATCTTTTCGTAATTTTCCTTCATAAACATCTCCTCATCTTCACTGTCACATTCGACATCATCACCATCATCATTGTAGGCGCATTCGTCTTCTTCCATACCGAAGACAATACTATAGAATCCCTTTTCCTCTTCAGCAAGTTCATCATTTTCAGGATCATAATCCTCATCATCCTCCTCGTCATCATCATCGTCTTCATCCTGAACTTTACGATTCTTTTGCTTTTTATTTTTATTGGTTTTACTATTTTTGCTTGATTTCTTAGGAGAATCCTCCTTGACGCGTTCAGACATGTACTTGGATGGAAAGATCTTGGAAATGAATTTACGTAGTTCCTTCTTATCCATAGTATCCTCATCTAAGTCATCATCGTCTTCATCATTAGCACGTTGACGCGTAGATCTTCTGGTCTTTGATGGTGGAACGTAGTCTGAATCGTCCTCATCATCCTCCTCATCGTCCTCATCATCGTCCTCATCATCGTCCTCATCATCCTCGTCATCATCATAATCATCCTCGTCATCATCGTCATCATCAGTCCAAATTTCCTCATCATCATCAGAATCAGGTTCATTCTTCTTGAGCTTATTGTTTTTGTTGTTCTTAGATTTATCAGTAGACTTGCTTTTGTTGCGCAACATTTTCTTCTTATCAGACATTGACTTGACCATTTTCCTAATAAATAAGAGATACCTCTAACTAGTTTTAATCAAATTAAAATATGTTTTTTGAAATCAATTTTTTGTGATTTACAAAAAGTGTCCTTTATTTACTCTTTTCAATTACTCCATAAAAGCTAAAATAAGGGATGGGTAGTAATGCTAAAATATTGTAGGAAAAATGTTTATTTGGGAAAGTATTAAAAAATATATCGAAAGCTGGACTTGTAAAACAATAGGCTATATTACCATATTTATGATGATAATTATGATATTTTGTAACTATATTTTCATTCTTTGCATCATTGTGCATTAATGTATGTATTTTTTCAAAGCAATAAAGTCCGTACATATGACCAACTGAATATGAGAAAACATAGGATGGATTGACATAATAAGAAACAATAAAAAAAGACGGACAAATTAATAAATATTGATATACAGGAATATATGCTGGTTTACTTGGAGTTAAATGATGATGTCCATGCAATGTTTGATAATATGGTGTGTTTTTTAAACCGTGCATAAGAAATCTGTGATAAGCATATTCCCAAAATGACCATGCGGAAAATCCAAAAAATATCAGATAAATGTTTATTCCATAATAATAAGACAAGTATAGTTTTAACAAAAACCAGAAATTAAAATTATTGTAAAATAATGTTGAGTTGTCGCTAGAAAACAACAAATACTTAACGTCTCTAATATTCATTATTATAATTACTCAATATTTTAATTAAAATTAAATAAAAAAATAATAAAAATTGAAAAAGAAAAAATTGATTTAAAGGGATATAAAAAATATAAGCGTTATAGTATAGGGGAAATTATAAGAATGTCATCTCAACGTTCTAAACTCAGAAATGAATACAAACCAGCATCCAAGATTATTGGTGTACAATTTAGTATGTTATCGCCCGAAGAGATTCGTAAAAATTCCGTAGTGGAAGTAATTTCTAGGGACACATACATAAATAATAAGCCAATTGCGGGTGGTCTGTTTGACCCAAGAATGGGAGTATTAGAACCAGGTCTTATCTGTCCTACAGATGGATTTACCTACATTGATACTCCTGGATATTTTGGTCATATTGAGTTAGCACGTCCGGTGTTCTTTATTCAGCATATTAAAGAAATAATGAAGATCAGCAAGTGCATTTGTTACAAGTGTAGCAAGCTTTTGATTAGTAAAAATCAGCATAAACACATTTTAACAAAACCAGCGTCTGATCGTTGGGATTATGTGAATGCTGCTTGTTCCAAGGTAAAGGTGAAGCGTTGTGGCGATGCATCTGATGATGGTTGTGGCTGCAAACAGCCAGATAAGATAAAGCTAGAGGGCATGTCTACCATCTTAGCAATCTGGGAGAATATTGAAACAGAGGCCGAATCCGAAAGCAAGAAGATCATTCATAAACTCACCCCTGAGATTATTTTGAAGATTTTCAAGCGTATTTCTGATGAGGATATTTCGTTTATGGGATTTAGTCCTATTTGGTCTCGACCTGAATGGATGGTTTGTCAAGTACTTCCTGTTCCTCCTCCAGCAGTTCGTCCATCAGTAAAGCACGATGCCCAACAGAGAAGTGAGGATGATTTGACTCATATTTATAGTAATATTATTAAAACAAACAAGGATTTGGCTGATAAAATTGCAAATAACGCTTCGCCCAATGTGATAGAGGGTCTTACTACTGTTCTACAATATTTCATTGCTATGATTATTAATAATAAGATTAAGGGTGCTGTACCTATGGCACAGAGATCTGGTCGCCCTCTTCAGTGTATTATGGGCAGATTAAATTCTAAGAACGGTCGTATTCGTGGTAATCTCATGGGAAAACGTGTGGATTTTAGTGCTCGTTCAGTTATTACTGGTGATCCTAATTTATCTATTCGTCAACTTGGAGTTCCTAAGAAAATCGCCATGAATCTTACCAAACCTGTCACAGTCAACGATTTGAACAGAGATTTCCTCATGAAGTTGGTTCAAAACGGTCCGGAGGAATATCCTGGCGCTAAGATCTTGGAGCGTAAGAATGGCGAAAACATTTCTCTAAGATATGTGGATCGCGGATCTATTCGCTTAGAAAACGGAGATACTGTACACCGTCACATGATGGATGGAGATGCGGTATTGTTTAACCGACAACCTAGTTTACACAGGATGTCGATGATGTGTCACATCGTGAAGATCATGAAACGCGGTGACACTTTTCGTATGAATGTTGGGGACACCAAACCATACAATGCTGATGAATTTTTGGCTGCATTTATGCAGCGGGGTTTTTCGAAAACATCAAAGTCAGCAACAGGGAGCGTGAAAAGCGTGCTACTCCCTAGTCAGGATAAAGTCTTTTAAAAACATTTAGGGATAAATAGTTCTACAAGAATTATTTAAATCTCTAAATAAATTAAAACTATTGCTTGAAAACAATGTCAGAATTAAGAATTGATTTAAAGGATAAAATCATTACCGATGGCAATTTGAGGTATTGCGAAATTTATAAACTAACTAATACCATTAACCAAAAAGTATACATTGGTCAAGTGGTTTCACATAGAATGGATTCTAATATATTTCGTCCTAAAGGCATGAAAGAAAGGTTCAAACAACATGTTAACGAAGCATTTCCAAAAACAGTTACAACCTATCATTGTAATGCGTTAAATAATGCTATTCGTAAATATGGAAAAGAAATGTTTACCTTAGAATTGCTACGAAATTGTAAGATGGAAGATGCCAATCGTATTGAAACCGAGGAAATTTTCAATCATAATTCATTAATCCCGAATGGCTACAATATTACAACTAGTTGTAATTCGATACAAAAGCCATCAGATGAGTTTAGAGAGAAAATTTCTAAAGGAAATTTAGCCACACACGAAGAGAAACGTATTCAAAAATACAAAGACATTATTTACAATAATGGATTTAAATTTGATGTCGATGAATCTAAGTTTTGTGACTATATTACACCTAGAACCAAATATGGTACACAAATTGGATGGTATGTTAGATTAAATAAAACGGTGATCGAATTTAAATCAACTATTAATAGCATTGACGAAACTAAACAAAGAGCAATAGAATTTCTAAAAAAAATAAAAGAATTATCCCTGGCGAAACACCTTGATGCGGGAATCCCCTTAGAGCCCTCACTACCACTCCAACTTGGAAACATTTTGGAGGAACACGGTTAATAGCCGTACCCAATGGTAATAATGTGAGGGATTGGGCAATCCGCAGTGTTACTGTCTACGTCCGTTATGGTAGGATACGACAGGCATTCAGAGACTGAACGGGTGTTCATCGGTAATGATAAGCTAACCACTTTGAACTGGTGTAAGATACAGTCCGTCCCCTTGGGAAACCTTGGGGGTGCTGCATTTATGCTTTTAAAAATAACGTGATTCGTACACGATTTATTTATCTGCATAAATGCAGCGACGTTTGATGGAGATGAAATGAATTTACATATGCCTCAGAATGTTTTGGCAGAAACAGAATTAAGACACTTGGCGGCTATTCCATGGCAGATGATTAGTCCATCTGCTAATGCCCCAATCATCGGTATTTATCAGGATTCCCTTCTAGGATCTTACCGATTTACAAGAAATAATGTGACAATGTCACCAAGGGATGCTATGAATCTTCTTATGATGTTCGACAAGGTTGATCCAAAACCCTTTTTGGAGAAACGCGATTCCAATCAAGAAGTAACTAGCTTCGATGTATTATCACAGATCCTTTCGCCTATTACACTAAAATATAAAACAAAGTTATACGAAGAGGAAGAGGATTTCAATACATCCAATAACGTGTTAGAAATCCGCAATGGAAAGTATATTCGTGGACAATTAGAGAAGTCAGTTCTAGCTTCTACTACCAAGGGTATTATTCATCGTGTTTGTAATGATTATGGAAATATGCAGGCAACCTATTTCATTGATGATCTCCAAAACGTGGTTACGGAATACATGAAGACCAGTTCATTCAGTGTAGGAATCAGTGATTTGATAGCAAACAAGACGACCCAAGATAAGATTATTCAGGTAATTGCGGAAAAGAAACATGAAGTGAATACCTTGATTGAAAAGATGCATCTTGGTATTTTCGAGAATAACACAGCTCAATCTAATATGATGGAATTTGAGAGTAAGGTAAACAATATGTTGAACGATGCCAATAACCAGGCAGGTTCTATCGGTAGAAAATCACTCAGTAAGACAAACAGATTTGTAATGATTGTAAATTCAGGATCTAAGGGTACACCTATTAATATTTCACAGATGATTTCTTGTTTGGGGCAAACCAACGTTGATGGTAAGCGCATTCCCTACGGGTTCGATAGTCGTACACTTCCTCATTTCAATAAGTTCGATGATAGCCCAGCTGCCCGTGGATTTATTGAGAATTCCTATATCTCTGGATTAACTGCGCCAGAATTGTTCTTCCATGCTATGGGTGGTCGTATTGGTTTGATTGATACAGCGGTTAAGACATCACAGACAGGATATATCCAGAGAAGGTTGATCAAGGGACTTGAGGATTTGAAGGTAGAGTATGATATGACGGTAAGAAATAATAAGGGTAAGATTATCCAATTTGCTTATGGAGATGATGGATTTGACTCAACCAGAGCAGAGAATCAAATTATTCCTCTAGTAAGCATGACAACAGAAGACATCTATCTTCATTATGATATTATCGGAGTAAATGATCAACACAATGATTTGTTTGAAATATACACCAAAGGCACACAAACACGTGTGAGAAAGCAACGTGCAGCCACGAAGGAATATTGTCAAAAGTATATTGATATGATGATTGAAGCTAGAAAGAATGTGGTTACGTCAGTTTTCAATAACAAGAATGAAAACAATGTACGTGTTCCTGTTTCATTCCAAAACATCATTGCGAATATTCAAGGCCAACTCAACTTGAATTCCAATTCCATTGTAGATATCACTCCACTTGAAGCATTTGATTTGATAGAAGAATATTACGGGAAACTCAAGAAAATCGTATATGTGCAACCAACTGCCCTTTTCGAAATCCTGTATTTCTACTATTTATCTCCCAAGGATCTTCTAGTTAATAAGAGATTCCATAGGGCAGCTATTATTATGGTTTTGGAGAATATTATATTGAAGTACAAGCAATCTATTGTTCATCCTGGAGAAATGGTGGGTGTTATCGCTGGCCAGAGTATTGGTGAACCTACTACTCAGCTTACTCTCAACACTTTCCACTTGGCAGGTGTTGCATCTAAATCGAATGTAACTCGTGGTGTTCCCAGAATTGAGGAGATCTTACGTTTGACAAAGAATCCTAAGAATCCATCATTAACAATTCATTTGAAGCCGATTGATGAAACAGAACAAGATAAGGCAACCAAATATGCGAATATGTTAGAGCATACCAAATTGGTTGATGTTATTAAATCTGTGCAAATTTGCTTTGACCCCAATGATACATCTACTACTATAGCGGATGATGCAGTATTGATGGAGCAGTATTATGAATTCGAACAGATTATGAATGAGTGTAATAACACAGACATGGATAATGGTGTTTCCAAATCCAAGTGGATTATTCGGTTGGAGCTAGATGCAGATTCACTCCTAGATAAGAACATTACCATGGATGATATTCACTTTGCTATTAACAGCAGTCATGGAAATGACATTTCATGTGTATATTCGGATTACAATGCGAATAATTTGGTATTCCGTATCCGTTTGAACAGCAGCATTTTCAATAAGAGTAAGAAGCAGAAGGGTATTCCAGATACTCTTGATCAGTCAGATGAGATTTATATGTTGCGTAACTTCCAAGAGGCGCTTCTAAACAATATTGTTCTTCGTGGAGTGAATGGTATAGTGAATGTGAATCCTAGAAAGTTGAAGAATAACATTTCGAGAGATGAAGGTAAATATGTTTCCAAGGAAGTTTGGGTTCTAGATACCAATGGATCTAATATGATGGATGTAATGGCAATGGATTTCATTGATGGAAATCGAACTTACAGTAATGATATCAAGGAGATTTTCGATGTCCTTGGTATTGAGGCTGCTCGCCAAATCATTTATAATGAGTTTGTTGAAGTGATGGAATTTAGTGATGTGTATATTAATTATCATCATTTAAGTTTATTATGTGATCGTATGACTTCTACCAAGGGCATGGTTTCAATCTTCAGATCTGGTATCCTAAATGATGATATTGGGCCTATTTCAAAGGCGACGTTTGAGGTACATACGGAGGTATTATTAGATGCTTCTAGACATGCAGATTTTGATCATATGCGTGGTGTATCAGCGAATGTAATGATGGGACAAATGGGTGTGTTTGGAACAGGATGCTTCCAATTAGTCTTGGATATGGACAAGATGAGAAACATGGATGATCAAGAGGTTGATTTTACAGATAACAATAAGGAAATTGAGAAGTTGTTTGGTAAGATTGAAGATTCGACAGATATTTGTGCGAAGAGTAAGATTGAGATTAGTAATAATTTGAGTGCTATTAAGCCAACTGATAGTGATGAATGTACAGATGACAATTATGACATTGGATTTTAATAAAGGGAACCAATTGTCCATTCTTTGTCCATTCTTTGCCCATTCTTTACCCCTTTTAAACCCTCCTTTTGTAAAGATTATTTTTTATTAAAGTAATATTACGATGAATTTCAAAATTCAAAAGAAAATGTTTTTGTTGAGGAAAGGATATAAATAATTAAATGTAGTTATATTGTTCCCGGGTTTAGCTCAGTGGTAGAGCTTTTGACTGTAGTTGTATGTAGTAATCAAAATGTCACCTGTTCGATCCAGGTAACCCGGAAACCTTAAAGCGTTAATGATGTAGTGGTAACATGTAACCCTTCCAAGGTTGATCTGAGGGTTCGATTCCCTCTTAACGCAATTTTTATAAGTTTTTAATTACGAAACTTATAAAATCAAGGACTTTCTTCTGGTCCATTCTGTTCTTTTATAGGAACAACGCCCGTAAAGTTCTGATAAAATCCACTATTTTTTGAGGGAGTAGCAATTTCATAAGTAATATTTTTCGCATATTTGTTATTTTGAAAAGGTATTAAATCATCGAAATATTCATCTGTTAAAATCGAATTCAACAAAATAACTTCATCTTCATTAACAGAGTAATCAATATTGGCTATATTTAAATAACGCTTGTCATCTAATAAAAACAATCGTACTCTTTTAAATCGAATTAATTCATCACAAATCCTATTCAAGTAAAATACTTCATTATCAGTTTCACTATTGATCAAATTTTTACGAGGGAAAACAACTTTCTCTTTTTCCAAGACATTATTAAGATCTTCCACAAAAGTAAACAAATCCTTTATTAAATAACGAATTAAAATAGCTAATTTCTTCATTTTTAATGTATATAAAAATTTATGGTTATCGAGAACAGAAATAATTTGATCACGTATTTCTCTATAATCATAATTATTTAAAAGATTTCGTATTTCTGTGCGGTAGGATAAATAATATTGTGATTCCAATTTAATGTTGTTGATCGTGTTAATACGATTTTCGTCATAGTTCCTGGATGTAGCCAATGAATTGTCTAATTTGCTATCCCGATATCCAGTTACCGAAAAAATGGGCAAATCTTCTGCGAAAATATCTTGAGTTGGTTCTCTTATTTGCACAAATTGATTTGTTACAGTTAAGATGCCAACGATAAGACCATCTTCTGTTACTTTCATCATTGGCTTGCATAAGATTTTGCCATTTGAATCTGTACTAATTTTTTCTAATGCATTTCTAGTGAGTATGTAATCATGCCATTCTACTGCATTCATAAATTTCTGTGGTATTTTATCTAAGATTTTTGAAGGAAAACATGGTAAATAAATTTCTTTACCATCAATCTCCGTCATTAATGCAATTATCTTTCCATTATAATTCATTACTTGACTATTTACTTTTAATTTAAGTTCAGACAACGCAGTAAAAAGCTCTTTGGCAGAAATATTTTCTTTGAATTTATAGACACGCGGCCTTGTTTTCATGGGTTTGCATTTTCTTTCTGATACATCCAATACCATGGAGAAAATCTTTTTTAGTGATTTTAATTCATCAGTACCTTTCAAATCTTTGAATATACGTATAGGTTGCTGGCCTTTGTTTTTCTTATTGTCATTGTACAAATATATTGGCTCATAAAAGTCGTCATGTTTCAATATTAAAATAGTACCGCGATCTTTAATATAAATATTAGAAGAATAGGCATTCGTGGGACAAATCAAATCAATATTGTCCGTTATATCATTGTTTACTATTTCTATAATAATCATGTTTAAACCACCCTCAAAAAGAACGGAATCTTCTGATGAAATGATATCCCATAAATAGGAATGATCAATAATAGTGTCTTTATCTTTCAAATAATTTTGGAAATTATTAAAGGAAGAAATAGTGTCTTTTAAAAAGGCATATTGTGAGGGATTGTTAAGATCTACAGAATTATAAAACACTGTGCTGGAATAATCTTCGACGGTAACGTCATCGATAGGATAATTTTTTTTGCTTGGTTTAAAAATTGAGGTGAGAGAACCATTATGTAATTTTAAGTAATCATCTAATGTCAATAATTCAACAATTTTCTCACGCATTTGTTCAATAGTTAATAGTTTTATGTCTTTGTAATTGCTGTAAATATCGGATAATACTCCTACAAAAGATTGATTGACTGACTGTTCAACACCATAACGTAAGAGTGGTTGTTTACCCGATTGAATATAGGCAGGATTACTTTTTAAAACAAATTTGTTGTTTTTTGTATGTAAAAATCTCTCTACAGAAGTAGGTAAAAATCCCCAACGATATTGTGGTATGGGATAACGTTCCACTCCAAACACATTGGCTTTACCTTCTTGTTTTTTCTTTTCTTTCTCTTTTTTAACTTCAGAATCTACCTTTGGTTTGTTTAATACAACAAGTTCTTCTGTAGCGTTTTCGTCAGGTACAGTTTGATAGGATTCTTGCGATTTTTTACCATCTGGACCTATTTTATTAATATTAACGTCTACTAATCCACACTGTTGTCTGCGGGTTTGTTGTTGACTTGGGTTTTTGTTCTTAGATGCCCAATTACTGAAACAACAAGGTAAACATAGGTTTGAATTAGGATGAGAATGGGGTGGTTTAAATCCTGGAGAATGCCAAATATATTCACCAGCATCATCTTTATGATATTTGTCATCGGTAAACTCATAAATGAAATGTCCAGGTGGCGGATTTTTTTTAACATCTTTTGGTATAATTTTACCTCCACAATCACCACGTTTCACTTCTTCTTCGGTCATAGGCTTATTAGTCTTTAAGCACCAATATCTTGGACAAATATACCAGAATTGGTTTTTAGGATCTGAACCGTACTTGATAGCGTTTGTATAAGCTCCGGGATGTTCTTTATCAATATCTTTCTTTTCATCATCTGTCAAAATAACAGGCTGCAAATTGGCATTTGCTGGGCAAATGCGGGAATAAGATACAAATTTACCTTGCGGTTTTGTTAAAATTAAATTGGGCTCTTTATCCTTCATGCGCTTTGTAAAAATATTAGTTTTTTCATTACCTTTTGCACCACCGCGACTTTTACTCTTGTTCTTAACCTCTTCTTCCACTTCATTTACTTCTTCATCCTCTTCTTCTGGTAAATAACCTTCTTCTTCTTCATCATCTTCCTCTTCCTCTCCTTCTTCCTCTTCCTCTTCTTCCTCTACTAGAGCGACTGCGTAATCCTTGTCTTCTTCCTTCTGTTCCTCTTCATCTTCCTCCTCATCCTCCTCTTCTTCAATGGGTAAATAACCTTCACCTTCACCTTGTTCCTCATCTTCTTCCTGAGGTAAATACCCGTCACCCTCTTCTTCATCTTCATCTGGTAAATATTTATCAACATCATTATCGGTATCTAAAGGTAACAATATTGGTGCTCTGTTATTAATTATAACATTGTCTACTTTGACTTCTTCTTCATAAAAATTCATTTTGGAACATAATCTACCAGAATCTGCTAATAACGAAGGGTTTATTTCTTCAGAAAACAACAATAACCGAATAATAGAATCCAAATAGATAGTTAAAATATCAATAAACTCAATAGAATTTATGTGATCAATCTTTATTTCTAATTTATTATCGAATGGAGATTTATAAATAGATATGGGAAAACCTGGATTATCAGCAATATCAACCTGTTTATTTACGTATTCTCCATGAATACGCTGATGTTGGTTAAAAAAGGATACAATTTCTTGTATAGCATCTTCTTTTGACAAAGAAAAATTTATCATTAAGGATTCGATTATTTCAGATCGATTATTTGTCCGTTTGAAAACCTCAGTAATCATAGAAGAAATCGCATTCATTTTTTTATAATTAGATACACGTATAAAATTTAATAAAATACCCTTGTTTACATCCAACTCAGTATCCATAATATCAAATATACTGGTTAAGCAACCAATTACCTTTTTAAATTGGATAGGTTTATTAACTAAAACAGTCATTTCTTGGTTCAAATTAACTATTTCTACGTGTTTATCAGATAATCTATCAAACCGTTTCATTTTGTAGCCGGATTTTTCAAGAATTTTATTAATTTTAATAATGATTGGATTTGTTACATTATAAATAATTGTTTCTAGAGTTTTTAATGAAATATGAATATTTAGGTCGGATCGTATGCGCAGATTACCATCTTCATGAAGATCTATAAACAAATCCAACTTTTCATTTTTAGAGGTGCGATATTGAATATATAAAACAATCAAATTATTTTTCTTGTTTTCTCTAGATATAGAATTAATCTGTTTTCTGTTTAACCATGGTATTTTATTACCACTTTTTGAAATACTTTCTGAATAAAATCGGAATATGCTTTCCCTACGTTTTCCTGGATTGTATTTAATTAGTGGAACAGCAGGATAAAAAAATGGCGTTTCGCTTCCCATTGTGCAATGTAGTTGTTTAAAAATGATTTCAAGTGGTAATGGCATATCAATATCAGGATGCAAAACAATGTTAAACGCAGAAATGCCTTGCTGGAAATAGTTTAATTTGCTATCACCTTTTTTTCCATTGTAAATATTGTAAAACAAATCCACTGTATCAAATAACTGAATCGACCCAGGTTTTAAAAGTTGATTGTTTTTTTCTATTAATTCTGGTTGTTTTTCTAAAAGTTGATCTTTATTGGTTACGCCACCTTGAAAAAGGAGTGGAAAGTATAATTCCATCATATAGGATGAATCAATAACAGTTTTCTCTTTTGTAGACCCATCTGGGAAAGATACAATTTGCGATTCAGCATAATCGAGAACATCATATGTTTTACACAAATAAATAACGTTGTTAGCGATTTCTCCATAATTTAACAATAATTGGTTCTCAAATGTATACAATTCATTATCTCTAGCTAACTGAAATGGTGGTTCAATATCATTTTTGGGAAGTTCAATGTCAAATGGGTTTCCTGAGAATAATAAATTGTTGTAATTGGAGAACCTTTGACCAAGGGGCACAGATATTTTGTATTTTTTGTCTTTATTAATGTATTTTATTAAATCGTCATAACCATAAGAGGTCTTTTTTAAACCTTTTAATTCAGAAAAATAGGTTTCTTCTAATTGAATATTCATTGCTAATTGGGACATGTGTTTACCGGTGAATAATTCTTTATGATTGCTTATTACTTTAATAAGATCGACTGGTTGATATTGATGGGCGAAAAGATAAATCTCTTCGTATGCTATTTCATTTTTACCTAATTCGTGTATTATTTTCTTTTTTATGGTTCTTATAGTATCATCTTTGTGAATTTGTTGAGAACTTGTAATAAATTCTGGAGGCGCTAGTTGATTAAATAATGATATTTCATCATTGCTAAATAATTTTTGTTTTATTTTATCATCTGACATTGGCGAAGAAGCTCCATTAAACACAATATATTTTGTAGGATTACCTTGCTTATTTAATAAACATAATATGTACTTTTGATTTTCTGGAATTTCTATTACAGATTCCATGGTATATACAATAAACTTATAAATTATGTAAGTTTTTTATTCTATTATTAATAAAATGAAAAAAGCTTTATTAATAGGAGTTGATTACGTAAAAAATCCCAAGGTTTCTCTAAGAGGATGTGTAAACGACGTAATAAATATAAGAAACATGCTTATTGATGCCTATGATTATGAAGCAGACAATATTACTATTTTGAGAGATGATGTTATGGATTTTATGCATCCTATCAAATCGAATATATTGGATCAACTAAATATATTGGCAAATCAATCAGAAAGTTTAGATGAAATTTGGCTGCATTACAGTGGTCACGGTTCTCAAATACAAAATCAGAATTCTAAAAAAAGAGAACTAGTTGAAATTATTATTCCTATGGATTACGAAGCAGAAGGCTCTATATACGATTATGAATTATTAGAAATAATAAGGAAAATAAAATGCAGGGCGATTTTAGTGTTCGATTGCTGCCATAGCGGAAGTATATGCGATATGCCTTGGTCATTCGATTTTGGAGATCTGACAGAATTAAAAACTCTACATACGAATACAGTAATTATTGAAAATTCCAATATATATGTATTGAGTGGATGCCGTGATTCAGAATCAAGTGCTGACTCATCAAATGGTTTAGATCAATCGGTAGGTGCTTTTACAAACGCTTTGATAGAATCTTTGAGAGCTAGCCATCATAACATTTCAGTAGTAGATTTATATAAAAAAACCTGCATTTTTCTGTACCAAAATGGATATTCGCAAAATCCCCTTTTATCATCAAGTAGTGAAACTCCTGATTATATTATTAAAAAGGCATAAACTAATTTAAAAGTTAAAGAATTAAAAGAAGAATATGGATACGATATTATCAAAAACCAACTTATATCCTATTGTACTTCCGACCAAAAATTTTAAAGATAGGTTCAATAATCCAAATTCTTATAATGAGATGAATCCATCTATGTACATAGATGAAGAAGGTAATGTTAAAATATTGATTCGATGTGTTAATTATAGGAAATTTAAAGATCGTCAATTTGTTGTTTATGATAATAAATCTAATTCAATGTATTACCAAATTACAGGTAAAATAGAAGAAAATGAAAATTTAGAATTAGAAAATTATGAATTAAAAGAATTGGTTATGGAAGATAAAATGCAGAAATATCCGACCTATTGGACCGGCATGGAGGATATAAGGTTTATAGACCAGAATAATATCTTAGTAACTGTTCCACAATTTAATCAAGATGGTAATGCATCTATATTTGAAGCAACTATAACTGATAATTTTGTTCATTCATTTATTGATTGTGAACCAAATTTAACAGAAAAGAATTGGATGCCTTTTATGGAACATAATGGTGAAACAAAGGTAATATATTCAGTGTCCCCCTTTTTAATTAAAACCGTTAGGGAAGATACATTTACTGAAATAAACGTATCATCAGAAGATGAATTATTATTGAGAGGGTATCATGGATCAACCAATGGTCTTAAATACAGAGATAACGTATTGTTATTTCTCATTCATATTAATAATGATCAAAAAACCTTACATAGATGGCTTCTATATGATACAGTAACTACTGACATTCGATTATCTGAACCATTTATCTTTTTCCGCCATTCTCATATAGAATTTCCATTGAGTTTATGTAGATTTGAAAAAAGAATTTTTATTAGTTTGGGTGTGAATGATGAAAAGGCATTCATTATTGAAACGAATTTAAACAATATTAATAAATTGTTTGTTTAAAACAATAAAAATAATAAAAATTAGCCATCGAAATATGGGTTATCATGAATCGTCATACCGCAATATTCTTGGTTGTTCTTTTTGTAATCTTTTGGATCATGAATTCCGGCTTCTTTGGCGTTCTCTAATAAATACTTGAAATTTTCCCAGAATTCACTCTTATGTCCAACAGACTTAGTCATAACATGAGATAGTTCATGAATGGCAACAAACGTTAATGTGTTTTCGTCAATCAAATTATCATTGTTTTTTTTCGAACGATTCAAGCAAAATGCTAATTTCTCACCTTTATTTTCACTATATGCAGTATATTCACTTGTAGGTAAAGTCTCAGATATTTTTTGCGGATTATATCCAGCAACTAATCTCTTTACTCTTTCTTCATCTCCGTGCTTTTTATTCATGTATTCAACTAATGCTTTACATTTTCCTGTTATGGTGGCAAGTAAATCCGCAGCAGCATCTATTTTCTCTCGTTCTCTAACACAATATTTATTACCATCTTTATTAGATATAATGCATTTCAACTGAAATTCGTCTGAGTTTCTATAATATATAAATGCGCAAACTACCAAGACAAATCCAATTAAAAAATAACCTAAAGCATCATATTTATCCATTATCGTATATAATTACAGTGTATTTTATATTTATTACCAAAATTACTAAATAACAATAACATATTTTTATAATTATTGTTATTTACTTTGTTTAGTTTGTAATTGGGCCAATGATTTATTTGGGTCCATTTCCAAGTTCAAGGGGAACACGACCATAATCAGGTTCAATAGTGCTTTGATTCCATGGTCCAATGTCGGCCTTTTGGATAATGGGATCAGAACGCAATTGAAGATTGGGATTTCTAAGTGATTGTCCGATAGTGTCAAGACCGATATGGTAACCAGCTTGTAAAAGATCAGGCATTAAAACATCTCCCTTATTCATAGAGCTGGGATTTAATGCCGACCATTGGCTATTGGCATCCTTGGGCAATAAATCAGAGGGGTTGGCAACATTTTGTTTGGCGAATCCACTAGGAACGCTTGGTTCTGGGGCATGAGCAGTGATTTGGGGATTTGAAGGTGGTGCCATCATAAGAGGTTGGGGTTGAGTTACACCATGGAGACTAGAAGATCCATCACCCATTTGATCATAGACGTTCATTTTAGATCCGGAATAAGAAAAAAGCGCCCAAGCAAGAACAAAAAATATAAGTAATACTACAGTTCTTCCTTTTGTAAAAAATTTGGAAAATCCACTGATGATCTCTTTGAACATTCTTATTATATATAAACGGATGATAAAAATATTTATGCAATTTTATTTTTAATTTTGCTAAATACAAAATAACAATCCTTTTTATTCATCCAAAGATTGTTCTACATCGAATTCCATATCATTTTCTAAATCACTGTCATCGCTATCTTCCAGATCATTCAACATATATGTATTTTTTATGCGTTTTGCTTCTAAATAAGATGAAAGTGCTAAATCCCTGGCTATCTTAGCCTTTTTTCTAGCTTCTCTATACATTTCATAATAAACATCATTCCTTTTTTTTATTTGAAAGGGTTCAATGTTCTCCAAATCTTCTAAATGAAAATCTACTTCATCCATATCATCAGTAATTTTCATGACAGTAGTTGGAATTACTTCACCTTCTTTTATAAAGTTATCATCATCAACATTCTCTTGTTGAGTAGTTTCTACTTCAAGCTGAGTTGATTCATTCGATTCTTTTTCAACTTCAACTTCAACTTCTTTTTCCCCTTCCTTTTCCTTTTCAACTTCTCCTACTACTTCCGATTCTTCTAATTGTTCTAAATCATCTGCTTTCTCAACTATGTTGGCATCAATTCCATTTTCTACTTCATTTACTAAAGTATTAACGTGTCCGACCGATTTAATTGTAGATGATTTAATAATGCATTTTTCGAATATATTTTTCTGTTGTAATGTCATCATCTGCTTTAATTCGATTTCGATTTGAAAGCTACGTGATGAACATTTAATACCCTGTATTTCAACAATCGTTAAAACATTGGTGTTCTCAATAATGGATTCTAACTCTACTTCATTTTCGTTTTCGTCGTAAATCTTAATCGACAGTTTATTTGAAATAGCGTTTGTGTTAGCGTTAATGCGTAGGATATAATATTTACCCGATTTAAACAGCTTAAGTGGTGAAGTAAAATAACTCTCTATGTCGTTTAGTTCCATTGCACCGTCAAACCATTTTTCTCTATTTTTGTAAATAAATGTTTGGCAATGATTCTCTAAATTTTCCATCCATCGAATAAAGTTCTCGTTTTCGTTTGTAAACATAAGATCGCATGAAAACTTTTTACCGGATTTAGTAAAACCCTGTTTTGTTTTACATTTAGGAGGCTGGATGTAAAGAGGGCCATTGTTTACTAAAAATCGTATAAAGTAGTTTCCGCCTGAAATTAAACTTGGTTTTGTGAGAACCAATTTATCAAAATCAAATGAATCGTTTGTGTCATAGATTTCGATCGACATTAACTTTATAGTTTCTAGACAAAAATCCTTGGATTAACAGACGAATTATAAGGGGAACGTAGTTACCCTCTGGTCCCTCCTTTTTTTATAAAATTGCACATTTTACACCTTTTCTTATTAGTTCTAAATATCCAAATAAGGAGGGGGTAAGGGGGAACGTAGTTCCCCCTAAAATACGTTTACAAAGCAAGTTAATTTTATGACAAATTTTTATGAAAAGTATAAGAGATACATGTATAGAATTTTTACAAAATGAAGATATTCGTAAGGACGTAAAAGAGGTTATGAAACCATTAGCAAATATTGTTTACAATGAAATTTATTTATATTTGTGGTTATTGTGTTTCTATAATTTGTTTTTGTTTTTTATAATTTTAGCAATATTATTTCTGTTGCTGAGAATCAACCATCAATCAAAATTACTTTAATTACTTTAGTAAAAAATTTCAATTCGATTAAAATAAAATATAAATAAAATATATAATGCCAAGAGGTAGACAATCAAGAAGAAGATCTTCCAGAAGAATGATGGGTGGTCAGGGTGATGAGTCATGGGCCAGATCCGTTTACGGAGACATGGGTCAACAAAAGGCTGGTCAAGGAAACGTAATTGCTATGAATCCCAATCCCCAAAGAGGTGGTAATGCTCCTGGTGCTGTTGTAGTACCAACTGTTGGTGGAGGTGCTGCTGTAGTCCCCACAATGCCTATGAATGGCGGTGAACATCCTCAAGGGATGAAACTCGGCGGTAATGCAGATAAAAATATGAGTTATGGTGGTGCCGACGAGGAGATTCCCGAACAAATTGGTGGAGAAGAACCACCAATGATCGTTGAGAACGGAGGTGGAGGAATCATTACTGATGTAGCCGTTCCTGCTGTATTGTTATATGCTAGAGACTCAATACGCAAGAGAAGATTTGTTGGAATGCCCAATATGTCTGTGAGAAATTCTGGCAATCGCAGAAAGTTTAGACGCGGAAGCAGAAAGTTTAGACGTGGAAGCCGCAAAGGTCGCCGTTAAAGTATTATAAATATTTATAGTTCAAATATAAATATTTCATGACCAATCTATATTTAATAGTAAGTGCTTTGATGTATCCGTATTCTCAGCACTCATCCATATTTTACTATCAACAAAAATCTCTTGCAAATGTGAAATTAATGTTTGAAAATAGCTTTCATTATAGTTGGTGTATTCAATATATTTTTTAGAAAGCATTTTTTTCCCATATTTGTTTTGTTCTATAATCGACATTATGATTGAATTTTTTTCTTCTTCTAATAATTGTAATAACCTTAATCTTTCTGACTCCAAATGTTCTTTATACATATCTTCAAGATCACTTTTTGATATTTTCATATTTTTATCTTATAAAAATGGTTTTTATTTTTTATATTGGTTTAGTTAGTTTTTTCATAACCTAATTATATATAATGGAGAATGAATTGATAATAAATCCTAAAACACTATTTGTGGAAGATGTTCGAAAATGGGCAATGATAGAAAGTCAACTTAAAATTGTAAATGAAAAAACCAGAAAAATGAGAAATATGAAAAACGAATTATCTGAGAAAATATGCAAATATATTGTTGATAATAAAGTATCAGATAATAAAGTAAAAATAAGTGATGGTGAAATCAGGGTTTATGATAAAAAAGAATATTCACCATTAACATTCGGATACATAGAAAAATCATTAAGCAATTTGATTTCGGATAAAGAAAAAGTGGAGTATATTGTTGCTTATTTAAAAGAAAATCGTGAAATAACTACTAGTCCAGATATAAAGAGAACCTACAATAATTAAATCATATATATTTATATAGAATGGAAAAACTAACGGGACAAACTATAAGTGATTATGAATTTATTAAAAATTCTAATAATAAAATTACATCAGCAGTCTATCCTATGAGAGAACATTTAAAAAATGAAAATCATAAAAGAGCCATTTTGGGCGGATCTTCATTAGTTATAGAAACTGGAATGACAAGATTTGATGAGTTAGGTGTTCCTGTAGGGCTGTATTTAGAAGAAAAACATATTACAATTGAAAATAACACAAAACGTGAAACAAAAAATGAAATTATTGATGATGTGTTATTCGAAAAATTATTGGGAATGGCATCTAGTGTAAAAGAAAAAACGAATTCATCGAGTAAAAAAAACGTGCCTCACAATACAAACAAAAAAACAAAAAGGAAACACAACTAATCAAAAGAGTGGGAAAACCTTGATATTACATTTACTAAACCAAAAAACTAACTCAGAAAAAGAACTTATTCGATTAGCTATGAAATAATTACATTTTGATAACAAAAGAATTTTAATTATTGCAAATTGTAAATCGTTGATTGATTCTTCTTTAGATAAAATAATCAATTTCACATCATTATAGTGTTTAAAAAATTCTAAATATTCATTGATATAATTGTTGTTGTCAATCGAAAGTAAAACGTTCTTTATTTTCTTATTATTTTCTAATAATTCTACAATTTTTTGTTTGTAAACATTAAAATCATATGGGCGATTAATGTTGTTTTCATGACTAGCTTTCCATGTTCTAACTGAAATAGCAAGGTTTTCATTTTTGTTATCTATCATTAAGGATTGATAATCATTTAGTTTATTGTAAACAATTTCTTTAAAAACTATTTTATCTATACTATTGAAAATACGCATTTTTAACGATTCACTTAATCTATTTGGGTCATAGTTGCAATCTATTAACTTTTTATCTGAGAAATAGTGATTTAGGTTTTCGTTATGACAACGATTCATCTCTTGGCATTCGTTGTAGATGTTTTCTTGCATATCTTCTTCTTCCTTTTTAACTAACAATCTATTTGTTGCAAAATATTCTAGTTTCTTTTCACTATTGTTTTTAAATATAAATTTATCATCTAAAATAGTATCATAAACTCCGTACATATAATTATGATTACAATCAATGACAACATCATCTTGGATTGCTAATGCTGAGATTAACCCTTTTATAACGTTTCCTATACCATCAATGTAAGATTTTCCAATAACCAATTGGTAACCCTCATTGTCCATTATAATATATATATATATATATGAATTGTATATTTTTTAAATAATTTTGAATAAAAAATATATATTTTATTAATTTTCAGACCAGGTTTTTTGGTTATATGAATTAATCTGTAATAATTTATCCTTGTTATCCTTCCAAAATTTTACCTTTTCATCTAATTCAGCATCTTCAGGTTTTTTTGGTTGAATTACTTGTTGTTGATTTGCTTTCATTCTTGCTAAGTCGGCATCGGTTGGATTTGGTTTCTTACCATAACAATTCACACCAAACTTGATGTATGGGTTTGCAAAATACCCGCCATTAATACCTGGTCGCCCGCAGTTATTCTTTTTCTTCGGATCATTTTGTAAATTTTTCCAAGTAGATTTTTGAGTAGGGAAAAAGGCCATTTGTCCATCAGACCATCCATAATTACACCATTCTGCTCCATGATTATAAGCCTCTTCTAACTGATCATAATTTGCTAATTTAGCACCATACACAGAGCATATTGATTGTGCATCATCATATGTATATAGATTATTTGATATATTAAATACCTCATTTTTTTGTACAGGAACTGAGCCAACAAAAGGATTTCCGGAGACTACTGTATTTCCTCCAACTACAGGATTTTTATCGATTTGAGGTGGTACAACTGGAGGCGGTTGTAGAGGCTTTGAAGCACTAGCAATAGTATTTCCAGTTGTAACGGTATTTACTTTGGCCACTGTATTACCTACAACTATAGTTTTTTCATATTTGCCTTTGTCCGGTAATGTTGACCAATTGAACAACTTATAAACTATGTCGGTGAGAGAAATGCCAAGTACATATTTGAAGAAATCTGCGAATAATATGATAACCAACAAAACCCAAACTACAGTTTCAATAATAGAAACAATAAACGGCTTAGTTTCTCTACTCATGGGAACACTAAACAAATAAAGTACAAAATACAAAATTAGAATAAAAAACAACAATGAAACGATAGAAATAGGATCGTCTATAAAGTATTTCAAAATAAGGAAATTGTTTTCTAATATTTTATTTCTATCTTTTTCATTATAAGATGAATAAATTGAAACAACTAATATGACAAAGAAGAACAATGTTAATATATCAATTGTTCGGCTTAACCGTAGTTGATAATTAGAATAATCTTCATCCTTATTAAAGAAAATTTTTAAAATGATATACGCAACTAGATATATTGCTAAAAACCAAAATACAAATGTTATATTTGATTTATTAAAAACAGAATAAAATATATCGGATTGAAGCTTTCCGTTATCATTTTTTTGACCAAAAATATATTCATCCTCTAAATAAGCGTTACCATGATATGTTTTTTTGGATTCAATATTTCCATTCACACTATAACCTGGTGGAATAGAATTTGAAGAACTATTCAAAACATAACCATTTCTTTGTTGATTATTTACAACATTTATTTTTTCACCAGTATTAGACATAATTTTTAATATATTATATTAAGTTATTTTTTTTACGATAGAATAAACAGTATGCCATAGGAGTTATAATGGTTTTTGGATCTTCTATTATATCTATATTACGATCATTACAATGATACCAATCATTTTCAGAATTACGAATAAAAGCAGTATAGTGCCCACCCATTACTCCACCCATGTGATTACAAACACCATACAAATCATATTTAAAGGTTTCTTTACTATACCCACAAACATAGTTTGACAAATCCAAATTTTCTAAAGGAAAATCGATGAGCGAATTTAATTTTTGTTGACCATCCGGGCTAAACCTTTTTAATGTTATCACAAGTATTTTGGGAAAACTCCAGAAAGATATTTTCTTCTTAATGTCCTCTTTTTTACTAGTTTTTTCATTAAACCATGCATTCTCTCCCTCAAGAATCTCGGGTTTTACGTAAAGATTAAAACAATCATACAGATTACTTGCTAAGAAATTCGGCTCTAATATAGGGAGATCTAAAATAAAATAACTCTCCGGCTTTATAACATGTTGTATTTTATCATCCATTGACTTTATTTCGGATACGTAAATTCCATAAAAAAGATCCATTATTTCTGAGTATTCTTTTGAATAAATTGTTTTCAACATAGTATAACATTGAATTGCTACATTGTCCTTACTATTTTCAGGATTTCCAGTAATTTTAATATTTATACTTCTCGAAATACTGTTGTGGAGACAATCCATAAAAAATAGTAAAAATTCTGACATATCGTTTTGTACCCATCCTGTGAATATATCGCGATCTTTAATAGTTGCTATTTTGTGAATATTATGCACAAACTTATTTGGACTAACTATTCCATTTCCACTCCACATTACGTTTCTCAAATCATTCCATTCATTAACTATATTAGAATCGGGCAAATCATTTTTTAAATGAATCTTGTATTTGTCTGAATCTAAAAAATGATTTAATTCGTAAGTATGGTTCAATACCTGCATACAAGCGTTTAGAAAACATGTGTTTCCTAGGTTCTCTAATCCTATCTTTCCTTTGTTTTTATATTTTGAAAAATCCATAATTTAAATCTACTGTATTTTAATATATAGACATATCTTTATATTATTGAAATAATATGGATAGTTATTTTTCAGAAATACAGCAAGAGATAGAAAGAGTTATGCAAAATATGAATAGAGAACGTGGAAACAATTCTAGATCTAGATCAGCGAATCCAACTAGAAATGCAACTCCATCATCTAACGGGGGTAATAGCGAATTCTTATCCCTTTTAAGGGAACTGTTGTATGTTTATAATAACAATATAAGAGATTACCAAGACAATACTCGCATGATGTTACAGGCAATTTTATTAATAATTACAAATAATAATAATCAGCAACAACAACAACAACAACAACAGCAAAATCCGTTTAGAAGAAGCGCAAATAGATGGAATTCTAGAGAACTTGACAATTTTATATATTACATGATTTATCCAACTGGGACAATTCCACCGGTTAATACTCCACTACAAGAAAATGTTGTAGTTGCTCCTACCCAACAGCAAATAGATGCGGCAACAATAAATTACAATTTTCATTTAGAATCGGCACAAAGCAATACTACTTGTCCAATTACTTTGGAGGAATTTTCAGATAACGATCCAGTTTGTAGAATTAGACATTGTGGTCATACGTTTCGTCATTCTGCTATTCAAAACTGGTTTCGAAGCAATGTTCGCTGTCCGGTATGTAGATTTGATATAAGAGATCACATTGAAAATAATAGTCAACTGCCAGAAAATAATAACACTAACTCCGTTTTGCAAGATAGAATTAGAGAATTGATCGGCGAATATATCAACATGGATAATTCTCAAAATCAGTTTTTTTCATTCGATTTACCACCTTTTTTAGTTCAAGATTCTTCCTTTAATTTTATTCATCAGGTATAAAAAGATATAAATAAAAAAAAGGTATTTTTCTCATAATGGATAAAAAAGTACAGGTTTATATAGAAATTGAAAAAGGTTCTAACATTAAATATGAATTAAATAAGGAAACTAACAAATTGGAAGTAGATCGCATTTTACCTGATCCTTATTATTATCCATACAGCTATGGGTTCATTACAAATACACTAGCAATGGATGAAGATGAATTAGATGCACTTATTATAACGGAAAAAAATCTGGAGAAAGATAAAATTTATGATGTGCACATAGTCGGTGTGTTAATTATGAGTGATGAAAAGGGATTAGATGAAAAAGTTCTCTGTGTTCTAGAAGAAGATTATGGGATTATAAAGGATTTGGAAGATTTGTCTCAAGAAACGCGTGATAACATTCATTGGTTTTTTTCAAATTACAAAAGTAATACTCCCGGAAAATGGTCAAAAGTTGACAGATTTGACAGTAAAGAGAAAGCTATTTCAATATACAATAAATCATGTTTTTTATAAGGCATTGAAGAGGTAAAACAATGTACATTATAAATTAAAATATAAGTTTAATTTATAAATGCGTTATAATATCGTATTTAAGCTTAACGTTAGACAGCCAAAATTTTTACAAAATACTCCCTCTGTACCTACAGCTAAAACATTTAAGGCTCCTTATACATACGTTCATCCTGACGCAATTAATTCAAGCATAAATCCTACATTTCCTCCTCAGAATTTTAATGGCACTCAATTACTTAATTTGTATAATGTTTTACCTGTACCAGTTAGCACTGGTAAAAGACAGGTTAAAATAGCTGTTATTATTGCATATACTTATACTGGCCTTTTAGCTGACCTGAAAATATATTGGCAAAATCCTATTAATTTTGGGCCGGAATCCACACCACCAAAGGTAATCGTATATACAATGCCAGGTGCAACTTTTAATTCTGGTTGGGCACAAGAAGAATGTTTAGATTTACAGATGATATGCACTATGAATCCCAATGCGGCTATTTATGTTGTAGAAGCTAAATCTGACAAGGTTACTGATTTAATGGCTGCTATTAACTATGCGAATACAACAATACAGCCTGATGTTATTTCTATGTCATGGGGTATAGATGATTCTACTAGTTTGTCACCCTACAATAGTAATTTTAATAATCCCAATATAAGTTATTGTGCAGCTAGTGGTGATGCAAACAACGTATCTTGGCCGTCCGTTTTAAGTAACTGTATTTCTGTAGGTGGAAGTACTTTAATTTGGACTCCACAATCATCAAATCCTAGAACTGAATATACATGGAATGGCGCAGGATGTGGATATGCTGCGTCAGTTGCTCAACCAAGCTATCAACTAGGAATTACTAATATAAATCACGTAAAACGTGCTGTTCCAGATTTATGCATGGTAGGAAATCAAAATACAGGAGTGTATGTAGTTTACAAAGGTCAGTGGTATTCTTTTGGTGGAACTTCAGTTTCTACGCCTCTTTTTGCTGGTATTTTATCTTTAGCTAATCAACAACGTTTTAACGTAGGAAAATCTGCGTTGACAACTGTATATTCAACTAGTGCTACTCAACCAACAAGTTCTATCTATGTACCTCCATCGAATAATGTTCAACAATTCTTGTACAAAACAATTTACCCGTCTAACAAATACAAAAACGATTTCTATGATGTTACAATAGGATCGGATCAAGGTTCTGTAGCTGGGAATTCTGCAATTTTAACGACATACATTGCAGGTACAGGTTTTGATTTAACAACTGGTTTAGGTTCTCCAAACTGTTCTAATTTATGTAATGATTTAGCTACTATTTAAAAATAATTATAATTGTACGTTAGTTAATACCTTTTTTATCATAAATATATAATAGAAATAAAAATAGTAGACATGTTTTATTACATATTTTCTTTCATACTTATACTTATTATTTTGTTTTTTTTCATACATGCAGGAAAAATTATTTATGTCATGGAGCGACAGGGAATGGCGCGCGAAGATTCGCAATACAATCATCCAAAAGTTATAAATGATTTTATAACTATAAAGCAAAATAATGAAATATTAGAATTTGCAAAACCACGTTTTAAAGATAGTTTAATAGGAGGTGGTTCAGTACACCAAAAAGATTTATCTGTCCGTAATAGTCAAACGGCTTGGGTTTCGCGAGACAATAAAACAGCCAAGGAAATTATAACAAAGGTATGTGATATGTATAATTTACCATTTGAGAACGCTGAAGATTTGCAAGTAGTCAAATATGAAAAAGGAAATTATTATAAAGAACATCATGATAGTTTTCCATATTATGAACCAGATTTCTTGTCTCAGGGTGGACATAGAGTTGTAACTGCTTTAATTTATTTGAATGATGATTTTGAAGAAGGTGAAACCAGATTTGTAGCTTTAGATAAAAATATAAAACCACAAAAGAATGGTGCTATTCTTTTTCATCCATTAGATGCTGATAATAAAAAGTGCCATCCTAAAGCATTGCATGCTGGTTTACCAATAAAATCAGGAACAAAATATGTTGCGAATGTATGGATAAGAGAAGGGCCTTTCAAGTATGATGTAGACAGAAGTACTTATGATTTTTATTTTAATGATAAGCTTCTCTATTTACACAGATTGTTATATTATACTTTTTATAGAAATAAATAATTACGTTTGATGTAATAAAGTTAATTACTACATTATATTAATGGAGAACGATAATACATATACTTATCTAACACATTTTGGTAAAATAACACTTTATCAAAACGAATTATTTATTGGAACAAGTTTTAGAAATAATCAATACTGGGATGAAGATACGCTTTGGAAATTAAAAGAATACATAGATCCTAATCGAAATATGTTGGAAATAGGTGGACATTGTGGAACAAGTAGTGTTGTGTATGCATCTTTTTTAAACCCTGGTAGCAGAATATATGTTTATGAACCCCAAAAAAAACTGTACGATTTGCTAGTTAGAAATGTGAATCAGAACAATTTACAAGATAAAATAACACCACACAATTCTGGTGTCTTTTGTTTTAATGGCGAATCTACAATGCATGATACTGATTTAGATGGATGGGGTGGAAACGTCGCGAAAAGATATGATGAGGAGATAAATGATGGTTGTAATTTTGGAGGTATAGGATTAGGTTTAAATGGAGAAACAATAAAATTAACTACAATTGATGATATGGGATTAGATAATATTGGGTTTATACATTGTGATGCACAAGGATCTGAGAACTTTATATTCGCAAAAGGATTAGAAACTATAAAGAAAAGTCGTCCAGTAGTTTATTATGAAAATATTCAGTTTGAAAAAGGACATGCGGCAACTGTTATGTTTAAAAATATATGTGACACCTATCCCGAATACAGTAAAGAAAGTCAATTTGATATCAAAAAATATTGTATGGAGGAATTAGGGTATTCAGAATGCATTGATCGATTTAATGATGGGATAGATACTTTGTTGATTCCCTAAGGGGAACCTAGGTTCCCCTTTGACCCCTCCTAAAACCATATTTATAGTATTTTTATTATTTTATAGTTACAAATAATAAAAATTAACGTCCCACTTCAGTAATCTTTAACCAAGTGGAAGTATCGTAGTTAACGTTTACAATATCACTACTTAAAATAGCGAATGATATGGTTTTTGTAACATCATTTGTATTTGTATATCTTGAACTAATGGGTAATGCTGTACTTCCTCTAATTACTCCAGAACCTTGATTTGCATTGCCATTTAAAAATATTACTTGTGAGTATCCTATTTCTTGATTATTTACACTAAGATTCATATAACATCCATCATTAGCACCGTTACTGTTACCTAGTACTGTAAAAACAGAAAAAAACTCAATTATTAAATAAGAAGTGTCATAGGATGGGGTGTAAGAATAGTTAAATAGCTTCTGGTACTGAGTACTATTTGGAACACTTGCTGGATTTCCTGTATATAAATAGGAAAACCCAACATCCCCAGCACGAACCATAATCATATTTATTATCTGACCAGGTAAAAAAGTTTTCGCAAGAATGTAGCCATTAGAATTAATATTACCATCTACTTGCTCATCACCTTTAACTAATAAATCGCCGTCAACCTCTTCATCCCCCTTGACTAATAAATTACCATCAATTTCTCCGTTCCCTTTAACTAACAAATTACCATCGATAGTTGAATTTCCACGAATTTCTTCATTTCCAGAAACAACAAAGTTTCTGTAAACATACAAATCTTGATTACGCATAACAGGCAGAGCAAATTCTGCTAAACGGTTATTCATGTACGTAATACGATTTGTCACTTTTCGATCTACAAGAGCACGCATAGACAAAGACATGATTAAAAAATCTTTATATATTACTCTAATATTTTTTTTATACATTCTTACAAATGGGAGGGGTTAAAGGGGAACTGGTCGGTTCACCTTAAAGAAGGCATCGATCTTTTGGATATTATTTTTCTCATTGTAAATCTTTTCTAAAATCTTATCAAACAATAGGGCTTTTACTTTTGTCGCACAGAATTTCTCTTTCTTCTTCATAAATATCTCTAAATCAGGGAAGTCATCCTCCAATTTCCTTATTTCTTTCTGATAATCTTTAATTGCGGTCATCTTACCTTGCGCTCTCCATATTTTTTCAACTTCAAGACCAAACAATTGGAGCAATGGTTTCATAAGTTGATTCGTAATATAATGCGTATAATCTATCTGTAATTTATTTTCCACAATAAATTCTGGTGTTTCAATCTTATCTCCTTGCAATGCCTTTTTCTCGTCATTCACAACAAACACGAATTTAATACGATCACCTGATTTAGGTTTATTTCCAGGATCTCTTTTACCAATACGCTGAGCCAACACATTATGTCCAATCTGATCAGGATTCTTATAATCACTACGCAGTGCCTTTGTGATCGCCAATTTTTCCATACTTACTTTACCAGTAATAAGTTCTTTTAGACAATGATCCAAATGTTTTATAGCAGAACCCATGTCTGTGTTTTTCATCAATATATCCAAAACTCCACCATAAACATCCTTCATAAAATCACATGAATCACGACGCTTTAATGGAAGACCCATGTACTTCAACTTACCTTTATTAGGATCTTCCTCATAAAGCATACCAACATAACGTTTCTTAGAAAGCAAGATGAATGGCATAAGGGTTTTTTCATAAGAGAGTTCCATGGGCGCTTTTAGCCATTGGGTACAAAGTTTCGCTGCGTCTTGTGCAAGTTCAATTGTCATAGCAAGAGCCGGTTTACCAACTATCTTTTCACCAGTATCAGGTTTCTCCAGATTAAATGTAAAGAATACTGAATCAGTATCACCATAAATATACTCTGCCTTGGTTCTTACAGTTTCACCATTCGTCAATGTATAAAGTCGGTTTCCATAAACCTCTTCAACAATACGCTTCGCATAAATAATCATTGCACGTCCAGTCGCAGTTGTCGAAGCAGCAACATTTTTCTCATAGAAAGCAGATGTCCTAGAACCACATTGTCCATACAATGAATTAGCTGTAATTTTGTAGGCTAATTGCCTCTTATCCAAAATGTTTTGCATGAATGGATCTTTTTCAGTCTTAATTAGTTTACGGGTATCTGATCTTGCTTTCAACAGTTCTTCCAGAATCGAAGGCAAGATCGATTTCTTATTATTGGGTAACTGTGCCCAACGGCATACTATTTTTCCAACCTTGGTTTTCTTAGCTTGAGCACTACCAATCTTAATATATTTGAAATTGTCAAATGCTACATCAATATACTGATACTCAGGCAAGTTATCATAAATATACTTTCCTGTCTTATCTCTATCACCCTTTTCCCTTATCAAATTATTATCCAAATCATACTCTTTTGACCATACCAAACTATCATGTGAGTAGTTTTGACTGATCATTGAAGATGGATACAGAGATGAATAATCTACACAAGCAACTGGATTATCAATATACATTGCACATTTTGGAGGTAACACAATAGCACCCTCATAACGATCAAAGTCATTCGATTTTTCTAGATCCGGCATAAGAGTATTATTTTCACGGCATTTCTTAGCTACGAAACTCATCAATTTAACACCTTGACCACGGAAAATGAGAAAGCTAATAGGAACACAACAAATATTCGCCATCTCAGAATATCCAGTAATAGAATCTATTTTATTCATCAAATGATGAACTAGGTTACAATCCTGAATACAATATTTTGCAACTATTGCTCTGTCTGCTGCAGAACCATTAGCTAGCCGGAAAATGTCCTTGGGGGAAACATCATCCTTTGCCATACCCCACTTCAAAGATTTACCTTTTTCAAAGTGTTCATGACCACGAATAACCAAAACATTATATTTTACAGTTTTTTCACTACCTTTTACCATTTCTACAATCTCCTTACCACGATAAATATCCGCGATTCTGAATTTCTGACCTTTCTTATGATACTCGGATGTATAACCAGAGAGTTCAATGTGTATGAAATCATTGATATTTATGCCCATCAAATTTTGACTATAAAGTTCCGTTACTTCACCAAAATCAGGATGTACAACGTGCTCTACTCTCTTAATGTCGTCACTAATAAATATACCAGCAACATCGTCTAGTTTATAGGATGACAGGATAAATTCTCTGCGAAAACTAGCATACATATCTACCTGCAATCTTCCAGTCATCTTAAAATATCGCAATTCATATTCTCCACTAGCTATCTGCATTTTAGTTGTTTCGATGTCGTACTGCCCTGGACAATCGCGCTTAGGTTTCGCTGCCATTTCACCAACTTTTCTTGAAAGCATCATGAAATCATGAACACATTCATTCTCTTCAGCACGTCGAAAGAGAAACTCATAATCAAATCCGAAAATGTTATAACCAATAATGATGTCTGGATTTTCATTTTGAATAAGCTCTGCCCAAATCGTTAGAAGTTTCGCCTCATTATCAACAGATTCAATGACTGCTCCTTCTACTGGATCGCATGATCCTAGAACAATACAGTGATTCATGTAGGGCTCCAAATCACCATATCGCAAGAACGTGGATCCGATAAAAGTTACTTTATCACCTTCTAATCTTGGAAATAGACGGGTCAACACATCATTTAGTATTTGAATTTTTTCATCACGACTGGATTTAGATACAATCAAAATATCAAGAATCTTAGTTGTATTAGATTCCGCCTTTTTTACTTTGACATATTGAGGTTTCGTTAAACCATCTCCATCTTCATCCACGTCATTGTCATTACCAGATTCATCGTTTCTTTCGATTTCATCAGAGGCATTTTCACTTACTTGGTTATTTTGATTCGCGTTCATAGCTTCAAACATGTCATCGATTCTCAAAAGCATCGAATTGTCCTCATCTTTATTTGCGACCTTCGCTTGTTCAATACTATTTTCAATTAAGATTTTTACAAGTTGTGCTACTCGTTGTTTAGTAGGCGCAATCTTAGGATACACAACATCTACATCTTGAAAGGAATCGTAACCAAAGGCAGTTAATATTATCTTTTGCAGAAGTAGTTTTCCCTTTGCTTCATCCAAATTTGGTTGTTTAATAAAGGTATCCACGATGTTTACCGCAAGCCGCTTGTATGTCTTCACAGGAATAGGAAAGTCACCATGACTACTACTTGCCTCAATATCAAAACTACAAATCTTGAATGGGACACGATCAATTTTGGTAGGTTCCGGTGTGATAGCTGACAAAGGACAAATATATTCAAAATTACACGTAGTTGTCTGCACAGCTGGTCTAATAATCTTATTTAAATAGAAAGATATCCAACCGCTAGGACTCACATTGTTTACATGGAAATAACGTAGTAATGGCGGGATATTTCCACTCTCGTAGAGTTCCAATGAAACTCCTAAAAAGATATACTTTTTCTTCCTTCTCTCTTGAACAGTTGGATCAATTCTACTTTCTACGTATTCATACCATAGATTCTTTACTACATTCATTACTTCTGTATTTTTAAAAGTTAATTGAACAAATTTATCCTTTTTCCCAGCAGTAAATCCGTAAAGCTTATTATATTCAACTATTTCGGCTGAAATAATAGATTCATCATAATTTTTTCGTTTACTTATTTTCTTCTTGATGTCCGAAAGAAGTTGTGCAACCTGGGAATTCGTCCAACTTTGACCAACTCGAATAAAGAAGAATGGCTGGAAATCTCTAATATAAATGCAGCATGTCTCACCAGATTCATTTACACCAAACATTTGAATAACAAAGACCTTATCATCCTTTCTTTGTCTAGGCTTATGAAAGTCACGCACATCATTATCCGAATCAGATGTAGATTCTTCACTAGTGTTTACCTCATCGTAAGCATTAAAATCAAACAGTCGAAAATACTTCTTAATCATGGGTTTCTTTGCTGCTACTTTCTTGCCAGATTCCATTTTAATAATAAGTATTGTTGTGTTTATTTAGTTTGAATTAAATAAAAGGAATCTTATTTAATTCAATTTTTCGATTTTTTAATATCGAATTTGGTGATCCAATCTCGCTGATTTTATACCGGTATCAGTTCTACGTCTTCTTTTTGAAAAATTGTATCTCCTTCCACCTATTGTTTTATTGCCACTACCAAAAAAACCTCCCATTTGCTCACTTGTTCTTTCTCCTTGATAGTATTCAAGATTACCACCTTTTACCTTAAAAATAGTAGGATATCCATTAGCTGCAAGTTTTCCGTTTCTTATTTTTTTGTTTATTTTATTAATTTTGATATCTTTTAATTTGTCACTTTCTTCAATCTCATGAAATTGATATTTGTCTTTGTTCATATTACTTTTCATTCTTTGCCATTCAGGTTTTAATGCCTGACAATGTCCGCACCAATTAGCATAAATAAGGCCTACCATAATAGTGCCTTTACCTTGACCGTTATGCAAATTTTTTTTTGTTTTATTGTGATGATTTATTGTTTTTCTAGTATAACGTGCCATTATATTCTATTAGTAGATATTGTTTTATCTAAATAGATTGAAAATTCTTTTTCCTAGTTATTATATATATCAGTTTATCCTATATGAAAAACAGTAGATTATTATTTTTCTTGTTTTTAATAATTGTTTTTTTAGCAGGATTATATTGGATCTTTTATTCGAATGTAAGTAGATGTAGTGTTGAAACATTAAAAGACAAACATGAGATAGCTAAAAAAGATCATGAAAATAAAGAGAAAAAAGATGATACCAACAATTGCCCGGATATGCTAATCCAAAAAGGTAACATTTTATTGCTATACAATTCTAAAAAACCCAAGGACGAAACCAATCCAATTCCATTTTACAATTTAGATGAATATATTTATTATTTAGACGCACAAAGAAAATTAGGAAACAATTGTCCGGTTCTTTATTTAAAACAAGAAACGAACACGCAAGGTAAAGATGTTTATAGAATAAGACCAAGTCCTTTTGATTTACAAGGAGGGTTACCAGCTACAACCAATGAGTACAAAAAATACGTACCACCTTCACCTATAATGACTGATATAAACAGTATGTCTTTATCTGCGCAACAACCATTAAACAGTGATGCTATTCAAATAAAAGACGCATCTAGAGAAAATCCACCATACAATCAGGCAGATTATGCAAGTTTCGATCCACAGGGCTTGTACATAGGCAAATTTACAAATTTGGACGAAATACATGAATCAACCAAAAATGCTCAATTTAGTGATAATCCAATGGATCCGAATTGGGGTGGTGTTGAATACACACAAAGTATGATCGATATAGGTAAATATGAGGAGAATAATATAACTAAACCAATGCTTTTTCAACCTAGAACTGCTTTTATACCAATTGACACTGGTAATGGTAAACCACAACCACTAGATGTCATATAAGGTCAGGGAACATGTAGTTCTTCTTTTTGTAAGAGGAATTTTTGTATATTTTCGATCGATGTCTTATTTATCTTACGGGCTTTACCTTTTGATTCACAAGTGACACCATCCAAGCATTGGGGATTTTTTTGTAACTCTTCAATAAGTTTCGGAAATGTACCATATTGTTTCATAATCGCTATTGCGGTTATAGAACTTATACCTGGTATTTGGCACAAAATAATTTCACCTATATTTTCTGGGGTGACATTATCTTTCTTCACCTTCTTTACAAAGTTACAATAATTAGCTGGTTCTGATTCAACCGGATTATTACTGTCGACCGGATCTGTACTAGTCAATGTAAAACTATTAAATTTATTCGTTAAATTTGGATCGTGATTTGGTAAAAACAACTGACTTTTTCCTTCTACTTTACGAAACATCTGTATGAAAGGTGTGCTAAAATAATAAGGAATCTTATTTTTCTCGAACTCTCTATCTAGTTTATCTGCCATGTAAAGAATCCATTCAGCACTCTCCTGAGCTGAAGATGATCTGTACAAACTAAATCCCTTAAAAAATTGCAAAGTTGTCATAGATGAATAAATCATACGCTTATCCTTTGGGTTCGCTACTTGTGAAAAGATGCCCTCTAACAGATAAAAAATAGAATGTGGTGGTAAATTACTTGTATTTAAAAGACGATGTGATTGTTCTTCATAACGTCCATCTTTAATTGAGGATAACAAGTCAGAAAATGATTTCCGTTCGATAAGTAAAATATCCTGAGCGTCATCAGATTGAAATAAAATATCTCCTATTTTCAATTCTTCTTTTACCAATTGGATATTAAACGGAACAGTCTGTTTGCAAAGCATATCCTGGCATTTTTCATACAGTCCATGTTCTCTTTTATCAATAATAATTCTCATAAATAATATAATGTTAGGGAAAACATTATATTGTTTCAATAAATAACTTAATTATACATTTAGCGTGTGCCACGGCAGTGGAAATAAGTATTGGGGGAGTTGCCCATGATTGAGCTAATAGGGCGGGATTGGCAAACATTGGGGTTAACAGTGTACTGGAGGCACTTTAAGTTAGCGCAGAATGGTTTACCATCAACCTCCTTGGTTGGGTTGCATGCATTAATGTAGGTAGAAACCCAATGGTCGCGGCCTACTTGATGAGCAAATCCGGCTTTTTTAGCTCCACCACCTTGAGCTTGGGTAGTGTATACGTTGCTACCCATAGATGAACGATTTGATGAACGAAAAGCTTTAGCAGGAGCAGGCATATCTGGATATATATTTACTAAATATTTTTTTTACAAATCGCCATTTATTCTTAAATTAATTTACCAAAATGATTTAGAAAATTGATTCACTAATATATTAGTTCAATATTCATTTTATTTTAGAAATAACATGAATATGGATGGAGATATACGTATTGAAAATGGTGCAAACGGCTCGGAGATTTATATTTTTGATCCTTATAATCCCCTAAATAAACCCATTTCAGAATATAATATTACACAAATGCTGAAAAATTATGGTCTGGACATTGAAATAAACAACTTCGAGATTTATAAACGAGCTTTTATTCATCGATCTTATACTAGGAGACCTAATATTGAAAATGAGCAAAACAATATAACTATAACACCTAAACCGGACGATTGTTTGCCGTTGTATACAAAATCAAATGAAAGATTGGAATTTGTAGGTGATGGTGTATTGGAGTGTATTACTAAATATTATTTATACCGCAGATTTCCTAAGGAGAATGAGGGATTTATGACGGAGAAAAAAATTGCGTTAGTTAAAAACGAGGCGATTGGTAAAATTGCTTATGAAATGGGACTGCATAAATGGTTTATATTGTCTAAGCATGCTGAGACAAAACAGACACGAACAAATCTAAAGAAACTAGGTTGTCTTTTTGAATCATTCATTGGTGCAATATTTTTAGATTCAAATAAAACGAAGATAAAGGATGAAGATGGGTGGTTTGAAAGTGTATTTTCAACTGGGCCCGGTTTCCAAATGGTGCAAATATTTGTCGAAAATGTATTTGAAAAGCACGTTGATTGGATAAATCTGATTAAAAATGATGATAATTTTAAGAATATTTTACAAGTAAAGATACAGAAAGAGTTCAAGGTAACCCCTTATTATATGGAGGTAGAAGAACATAATGTAGATATAGGATATTACATGGGAGTTTATTTGTGTCTAGGTCAACCAACGCATAGCGTTAATCATTCAAAATCTATTCCTCTAACAAATTTTAAATCTTACAATGAGATACATCAACATATGTCAGAGAATGGGAAAATATTCCTATTTATGGGAGAGGGAAAGCATAAGATCAAGAAGAAGGCAGAACAGATAGCATGTGATGAAGCGATTCGGTGTTTAGAAGGATTTTAAATAATAATTTAAAATATACAAATAAAAAATGAGCAAGGTAATATTTTTTTGTCCTGCAGGTAGAGAGCCAGTTTTGAGTATTCAGATTAAATATATTCAAAAACTTTTAGATTTAGATATAGTGCACGAATATCATATATGGAATTTTGCATGGAATACAAACGACAGTAATTACGTAGAATCATTATGCAATTTACATCCCAAAATTATAATAAAATCTTCGCCGTTTATTGGTGGGGATAGAGGAAGTCAAACCGCATCTTTTCAATTCGCATACATGTTTCATGACTATTACAAATATGATGAATACAATGATTATATTTTCATCAAAATAGATGACGATGTAGTTTTTATTGACACGAATAATTTTGAAAAGTTCATTGATTTTAGGTTAAACAGTGATGCTTTTCTTTGTTCGGCAAATGTAATTAACAATGACCAGGGAATTTTTTATTACAAAAATGGATTTGAAATAATTCATAATGATTTTACAAGTAATTACAAAACCATTCTTGAAAATAATTCGAATAAAAATTCATGTCAACATGAATTAGAGGAAAGATTATCTATAAATTTCATTTCATTTTTAGGGAAGGATTTAAAATACATTAATGATGAATTTTCTAATGGAATTGGATCAAATGATGAATGGAGATTATGTAACGTTATACCGAAGAAAATTAATAAAATTAATGAAATATGTTTGTTTATGACAGTAGTACATTATGCATACGGTGGTATAATTGACAAAAAATATTTACCTGATTACGAAAGGATATCCAATTTGTTTCTATAATCCGTGTTCATATTTAGAGTAAAAATCTGTTTTGCAATGGGGTTCTTCACCTGAAATTTCAGAATCTGGTAACGTATATGGTGAAAATGCCATCTTTTGGCAAACGTACGGGAAACCAATTTGATCTTGAGTAGTAAATTTCAATGTTTGTAAATACCAATTGTTTAAAAAATCTGTAACAAATTCATCGTTGTTCAAAAATGCTATAAAACACGTTATCCATACGCCATAATGTAATCGCTCAGGATCTATCTTTTTGAAATAATAATTGTCAAAGCCATCATCAATATATGCATTGTATTGAGCAATCACATCTTGAAACGGTTGTTCTTGATTATTCCAAAACGTGGAACTATATCTCTCCGATTGTCTAGATTCTAATACTTCACCAACTAAAATACCTTTTCTCCATTCGTGATTCCAACCGATAACCTTGTGATCATATATTTTACTAAGAATCCATTCGCTTGTCTTAGGATTTTTGATTTCTATTGTCCCATCTAACCAGATTATAACATCATATTGTTTTAATCTTGGTATATTTTGAAAAGCCTGCTTATAATACTTGGCTTTATTAAAAGAATGATTATTATTGACGAAAGAATTTATGTAATTTCCTGTGTCAATTTTCGATTTGTTTTCTAAATGGTAGGGTGTGGTATCTATTATCCAACCATTACTTATTATCTCTGGGTTATCAGTGAAACATATAAAATCAGTAGGTATAGATTGTTCTATAAACTTTTTACAAGAGGTTTCGTAATTCCCATAGATAGCTGTTATGAAACAAGCCTTAGTATTCATATATTCTAAAACTTGATTTATATTTATTATTATAAACGAAACAATTGTAAAAGTGTGAATGCAGCTATTAAGTTTGTGACCCAAAAATGTTTGTCTGCATATTTAGGAATATGTAAATAATTTATATATGTCTGTCATTTTATCAGCAGATCAAATTACAGAAATAACGAGCTACGTTAATTATTACAGATCTTTAAATCAAGCACCTCCTCTTTCATGGGACACCACAATCCAAAAATTTTCAGATAATTGGTCATATCATTTGTTGGAAACCAACACGTTTCAACATAGTGGTTCAGATCTTTATGGCGAAAATTTAGCTTTTTTTCAAGGTTACGGTAAAGATACAATGGTTCTATTAAAATTAGCTGTAGATGCATGGTATAATGAAATTTCGCTATATGATTTTAAAAAACCAGGGTTTTCATCCGCCACTGGACATTTTACTTGTTTGGTGTGGAAGGCAAGTACAAATTTTTCTATTGGAATTTCTATAGACCCAATTACAAGTGCAGCGGATATTGTCATGAATACTAGTCCTCCGGGAAACGTAGAAGGTCAATATAAAATAAATGTTTTACCGGTAGGTATTAGTCCAAGTCCAAGTCCAAGTCCAAGTCCTGTTCCAGTTCCTAATCCAGTTCCCATTCCTATTCCAGTTCCCAATCCACCTACTCCTCCCATACCTATATCTGAAACAGCAAAAATAATAATGATAATTAATGAACTAAATAATATTAATTTTGCGATACATTCTAGAAAGCCCGTTTATTTTATCGTAAATATGATAAATAATGTAATAAACGAAATATCACAATTAACTACCATTTCCATAGGTAATAATATAATAAGTTCATTAATAGGAATTATAAATACGATTCAAAAACGAAAATACAATCAATTTGCCATTAATTCTATCAACAATATTATTACACAATTACGAATGTACATATAATCTGTAATCACACCAATACTAAATAATGAAACTATCTAGCAAACAAGCAATGTATTATATATATGAAATATAATACTTTGACTATCTTAATTATTATTTTCATAATTTACATACTGTTCTACATGGTCGAATTTGATGAGAACATAGTAGATTCCATTCTGATGCGATCTATTAAAAAAGATGGTTTTTGTGTGTTATACAATCCAATTTATGGAAACAATGAAATAGTATTAAAAGCCGATATATTAAAACAGCTACCTAAAGATTACGTTTTCATCGATTATGTATATAAAATAAATAACGTTTCTCTGTCCACATTTCATAGAGATGTAACATCAAGTCAGAATAATTACAAAACTAATTATCCGGTGTACACAGCTATATTATACAAATACAATGGGGATTTGTTATCATTATGTCCAGCAAGTAATAGAACATACCCATTTGCATGGTCGCATATTTACAATATAACTGGTAACTCAGGAACTGTATTTTTGTTTAATTGTGATCTTTTACATGCTGGTCAAATAAATAATTGCAGAGAACGAGAAGTCATTCAATACAAATTGTGTCACAAATCTGACTTAATTAAGCTAGAACATTTGAAAGGAATAAGAACACATAAAACAGATATTTGTTCTAATTCATTTTACAATCAAGTAATGCGGAAATTATCCTACTATTTTGAATTTCCTATTAATTATATTTTCTATCCAATAATGATAAAGAGAGAAAATACGAATACGATTATTGGATCATTGCAAAGCTTTATTCCACTATCTTATTACAATAATACGTGAATTATTTTTTTGAATTATATTGTGATCTTTTCATCAAAGATTTGGAAAACATCCTTATCGTGACTAATAATGATAATGGATTTCTTATATTTCTTGAACTCCTTTATGATTCCTATTAATTCTGCTTTTAACTCAGGATCAAGAGCATTGGTGGGCTCATCTAAAATTAAAATCTGTGTAGGATTAATAAGGCCACTAATAACATTTACTACCTGGCGTTGTCCACCAGAAATCTTTTCACCTAGTGATCCAGTTTTCTTATTATGAATATCAACATCGCGGTACAACTTGGCAATCTTAGGGTATTTCAAGATTTCATCCATATGACTTTTACATTTATCCAAATCTTTGCAACCATAGAGCATATTATCTACAATAACTTTATCAAATAATTTGGAATTTTGATTCACGTAGGTAACATGCTCACGAATATAATGGGGATCAATCTCTGTAATTTCAACATCATCTATGTAAATATTTCCACTTGCAGGTTTATACATCTTAATTAATAATTTTGCCAAAGTTGACTTTCCATTACCGGATAGACCAGTTATTCCTATTATATTGTTGTCCATATTTATGGTAAGATTAAGATTGTCAAATATATATTTATCTGATTTAGGATAGTTATAACAGATGTTTTCAAATCGAATTGTATCAAAATTTACATTTACAGGTTTATATATTTTTAACTCAGTTATCTCATTGTTACCCAACATCTTCTTGAATTCGTCAATAATATAAACCAAACGTCCAGTAAATTCCAAAATCTCAGGTATTTCATTCAATATATCATTCATCTTATCTCTATAAAATAACAAAATTGTAAAGAATGTTACGAAAATAGTAGAATCCATTCTCTTTTCCATGCATAAATGAATCATATAAGACATACATAAAAACATAATAATATGAACAGCTGTATTCAAAACAAATGAATGTGTGTTCATCAAATGGTAAAAATCAGTAGTCAATTTTATATTGGTATCGGTTTTCTCCTTATAAATGTCCATCTCAGCAAGAGCCTGTCCTCTGTAAACAACTTTATCTATGTTATTTAAAATGTTAATGATGTATTTCTCATTATCATTTACATTGGTTTCTTGTTTGTTTTTAGAATCCAACATCTCATTCCAGAAGAAATAAATGTAAAAAAAGATCATTATATTAGAAATAATAAAGAAAAATCCTAGATTTAGATTTTTGTAAAGGAAATATGCAGCAATCATAGATAAGAATGAAATGGTAGGAATAATTACTAAAAGAGTTGTAGTAAAAATGATGTAACTTGATACAGAAATACGGGTAATAGGTGTAATAAATTCTATGAAATTAACATCGCTGAAGTTCTCATTATTTGTCATTAAAATAATCTTCAAAATCTCACGTTTTACCCATTGAGCCATTTTAGTTAACAACGTATTTTGTAAATAATTAGTAATAGCATAAATAATAATAAATGCAACAGAAATGGCTACAAAATAATAGAAATATTGGTATGTTAAATCAAAATTTCTTTTTTCTATACCTTTAATTACGTTAGCAGTAATGTACGCAATACCATTGATTCTCAAAATATTTTTCAATAAATTAAAGAAAACTACTAACCCTGAATTAATGTACTCTTCAGAAAAAAACTTTTGTAGTAAAAAAAGTATTATGTTCATCTATAAATTCAATATATATTTTTATTCTTCAAAAATATTTATTTTTCATTACATGGTCTAAACTAATGAATTATATGTAAATTAATTTATTAGTAAAGCCATAAACTAATGAATTATATGTAAATTGTAAATTAATTTATTAGTAAAGCCATAAACTAATGAATTATATGTAAATTAATTTATTAGTAAAGCCATAAACTAAGATTGGGTTACTTTGAGGGAATATATTTTATAAGTTTATATATATATTATGGAAAACAAGGAATTACCATCTTTAGTGACACTTGAAACAAAACCAAAATTAACTGAGAAACCTATAGTAAAAATAAATTTCCAGGGTCTAAAACCTAAAGTAGATGAACAAGAAGAAGAGAAGAAATCGGTAGTTAAAATCGTGAATAAAAGAAAGGGAGCAGATTACAGAAAAGCTATTTTTGATAGATTATATGCGAATAAAATTAACACAGGATATGTTTCAGTCGTATCTGAATTAAAGTCTCAAAAACCTATGCCGGTTATTGAAGAAAAAGAAGAAAAGGGTGAGCCTTTAAAAACAGGTAAAAAATTAGTTATTCGAAATGTTGAATTCAAAATTCCTTCCAAAAAGGAGGAGGTTATTGAAGAAGAAGAGGAAGATGAAGAAAAATCTGTAAAACAGGATGAAATTGAAGAACAATCGGTAAAGCAGGATGAAGATGAAGAAAAATCAGTCGAACAGGATGAAGTTGAAGTTGAAGATGAAGAAGCAGGATTACGAAAATTGGTAGAAGCTACTGAGAAAACGGTTGAAGTAGCAGAAGAGAAAACAGAAAAAGCTAAACGAGGTAGAAAACCTAAAGATAAGGGTAAAGTAGAAGAAAAAAATGAATTACTGGTTGACTTAACCACCGCTGTATTAAACAATACCAAAGTTACAGATCGACTACCAAAAGAGAAAGAAAAGCGTGTTCTTGCAACCTCGACATTTTACATGAACAATCGTAAAATTTTTATTCAAAAGTTAAGTGAAATATTTAAAAATTATAGAATTGATTTACAGAAAAACGAAAATTCTATATCATGCGAAAACCGTTCACAAAATGATAACTTTGATTTGCTTACCCATCAAAAAGTTGTAAGAGATTATCTAAGTTTGTACACACCTTATAGAGGATTATTGCTTTACCATGGATTAGGATCTGGTAAGTGTCATAAAATAAATACACCCATAATGATGCACAATGGATCAATAAAAATGGTTCAAGATATTCAAGTTGGAGATTTTCTAATGGGTGATGATTCAAAACCACGAACTGTATTATCTTTAGCAAGAGGTGTTGATAAAATGTACGAGGTTTGTCCAGTTAAAGGAGATAAATACACAGTAAATCAAGAGCATATATTATGTTTGAAAGCATCTGGATTTCCGAAATTCTCTAGAAACAATCATAAATCAAATACAAATTATAATATCCAATGGATTGAAGAAAATAAATTCATGTCCAAAACTTTTACGTTTAATAAAGAGAATGAAGTAGACAAACAAAAAGAAGCAAATTCATTTTTTGAAAATATAAAAGCAAATCCAGAAACAAATAACAATGTTTATGAAACATCCATAAATGATTATTTAAAGTTATCTGACAAAATGAAAGGATTTTTAAAAGGTTACAAGGTAGCTTTAGATTTTGATGAAAAACAATTACCCATCGATCCCTACATGATTGGCTATTGGTTAGGAGACGGTACATCATCAAGATCAGAAATAACATGTCAAGATTCAACAGTAATACATTATTATGCCCAAAATTTAAAAAAATATGAATTATCTTTAATTTACAGATCCGGATACACCTACGGAATTACAGGAAACGGAAAACTTAATAATAATTTATTTTTAAACACGTTAAAAGACTTAAACATGTTAAATAATAAGCTTATTCCTGACGTTTATAAATTAAATTCAAGAGAGAATCGTTTAAAATTATTAGCTGGTTTGCTTGATAGTGATGGTCATTATTGCAAAAATAAATCGTGTTTTGAATTTACGCAAAAAAATGAAAAATTAATGGATGATGTGATATTTTTATGCAGAAGTTTAGGATTTGCTTGTTATAAATCTGTCAAAACCACAACTTGGACCTACAATAATGTTGAGAAAAAAGGAACAGCATATAGAATAACAATATCAGGGGAAGGGATTCAGGATATTCCGACTATTATTCCAAGAAAAAGAGCAGAAGCTAGAAAACAAATAAAAGATGTATTAGTAACTGGAATATCTATCAATTATGTTAATGAGGATAATTATTACGGATTCATGTTAGATGGTAATTGCAGATATGTAATGGGTGATTTTACAGTAACTCACAATACTTGTACTAGCATTGCTATTGCAGAGGGAATGAAAACTAATAAACGTGTTTTTGTTTTAACACCTGCTTCTTTAAAAATGAATTTTTTCAGTGAAATGAAAAAGTGTGGTGATGAACTCTATAAAAAGAATCAATTCTGGGAATTTGTTTCGATAGATGGTAAACCAGACTATGTAGGTATTCTTTCCAAAGCGCTTTCACTTTCATCAGAATATATTAAGAAACATAGAGGTGCATGGATGGTAAATATTACCAAAGAATCAAACTATTCAGATTTATCTAGTGATGATCAAAAAACATTAGATGAACAGTTGAATGAGATGATTCGAACAAAATATACTGATATTAACTACAACGGTTTGAATATGAACCGTTTAAATTTATTATCAGGTGATCAGACCCGTAATCCTTTTGATAATTGTGTTGTAGTTATTGACGAGGCACATAATTTTGTTAGTAGAATTGTAAATAAAGTAAAACAGAAAAAATCAACAACCATAGCATACATCCTTTATGAATATTTAATGTCTGCGAAGAACGCTAGAGTTGTCTTGCTTTCTGGTACACCGATAATAAATTATCCCAATGAAATCGGTATTTTATTTAATATTTTACGTGGATACATAAAATCATGGGCATTTACCATTAATGTTAAAACTACAGATAAGGTTACTACTGATACCATTCTAGGAATGTTTGATAAAGAGAACTTGAAAACATATGATTTTGTTGAATACAATGGAAATATTCTCACAGTGACAAGAAATCCCTTTGGGTTTATTAACACTAAAAAACGTGGAGCAGCCAAGGGTGTTCCTAGAGCAACCAAAAAAGATAAAGAAAAGGTTGGTGGAGCAAAAAATAAAACGAAAAAAGCAGATAAGAAAACAAAAACAAATAAAAAGACAAAGATATTAGACAACAGTGAATTCATTGAAGAAGTTAAAAACAGTGAAGAAGTTGAAGACTTAGCTGAACAAAATTATCGTGTTCCCCAAGATCTTTATGAAGGTGGCAGTGATTCATTTAATAAATATGATGGCGTTAAATTAGATGATACTGGTAACATAAGTGATTTTGACTTCCAAGAGAAAATACTCTCTATTTTAAAGAAGAATGGTCTTGAAGTTCAAAAAGGCTCTATCAAGGTAACTAATTACAAAGCCCTTCCTGATAATCCAGATGCATTTTTTAATATGTTCGTGAATTCAGAAACAGGCGAAATAAAGAATATTAATTTATTTCAACGAAGAATATTAGGATTAACATCTTATTTCCGTAGTGCACAAGAACAATTATTACCTAGTTTTGTAAAAACTGATTCGGGAGAACTTTATCATGTTGTTAAAAGTCCAATGAGCCCTCACCAATTTGGTATTTATGAAAAAATTCGTAAAGAAGAAGCGGACCGTGAATCGAAAAATAAAAAACGTAAACTGAAGGCAAAAACAAAGGAAGAATTGTATGAAATATCCTCTACATATCGCATATTTTCCAGAGCTGCTTGTAATTTTACTTTCCCAGTATCTATTGATCGTCCGGTTCCTAATGTAAAAGAAAATAGTGAAATAAGTGAGAATTTATTCGACGCAGTTCCATTAGCTGAGCGTAAATTCACGGATGCATATGCAAGTGTAGATGATGAAGAAAATAAAGAAGAAGATGAAGAAGAAATCGCACCAGCCGAAGAATCAAAATATGAAGGTAGAATTCAAAAAGCACTCGAAGATGTCAGTGTAATTGATGAAGAAACCAAGAAAAGTAAATATTTAAATAAGGATGCACTAGGAGTATACAGCCCCAAGTTTAAAGAAGTATTAGAGAATTTATTGGATGAAGAGAATGAAGGTTTACATTTATTATATAGCCATTTTAGAACAATAGAAGGTATTGGAATATTAAAATTAATATTACAAGCCAATGGATTTGCTGAGTTTAAAATAAAGAAAAATGGATCTGTCTGGGAAATTGAAGAAACAGAAGAAGATATTGGAAAACCCAGATTCGTTCTCTACACTGGTACTGAAACACCAGAAGAAAAAGAAATAATTCGTAATATTTATAATAGTGCTTGGGATTTTGTACCCGCCACCATAGTTTCTAAATTACAAGAGAGAAATGAGAATAACTTTTTAGGTGAAATTATTAAAATATTTATGATTACTTCTTCAGGCGCAGAAGGTATTAACTTAAGAAATACTAGATTTGTTCACATAATTGAACCATATTGGCACATGGTTCGTATTGATCAGGTTGTTGGTCGTGCCCGCCGTATTTGCAGTCACCAAGACCTTCCTGAGGATATGAGAACTGTAAAAGTATTTTTGTATGTTACTATTTTTAGTGAGCAACAGAAAACTGACGAAAAAAATATTGAATTACGTATTCGCGATTTAAGCAGAATAGACGGGAAAACACCAGTCACCACTGATGAAACTCTATTTGAAATGGCAAGTATTAAACAAAAAACCAATAATCAGATATTGACCGCCGTTAAAGAAACTGCCATTGATTGTCAACTCTACTCAAATATTTCTAAAAAATCTAATGATAGTGAGAACCTTGTATGCTTTGGTTTTGGAAAGATTGAATCGAATCAATTTTCCTCATATCCTTCATTTGAAAATGATCGTTCTACAAAAGAAGGGTTAGATGTTAAAACTGTTAGATGGACCGCTAGAAGGATTACTGAAGATGGTATTGATTATGCTCTTAATGAAAATACAATGGAAGTTTATGATTATGAAAGTTATCAACGAGCTAAAGAATTGGGGGCTGACTTAATTTTAATAGGAAAATTAGAAAAAGTAAAGGGAAAATACAAAATTATTCGAAATTTGTAAGATTCATATGAAAAAATATTGACTCATTTTCTGGTGAAAAAATATAATATTTACCAGTTGATCCACACATACTTTCTATTCTGCGAACTTTTTCTACATATTCATAATCTAATTCTTTGTCAACTAAAGTAATAAATTTATCACATTTACCAAAATTTTGACTAATTACAAAATCATTCTTAAATCGTAGTGGAATAAAATGTTTACAATTTCTGCATAAATTTTTTACTTGATTTGAAAAGCAAATGTTAAAAAAACTATATAAAATCACTAAATATTTCATATAGTTTATATGTAAAATTTTCTTTAATTAGCTTTTTTTAAAATGTTCTTGGTTTAAATGGTATTGAGATTACATTGAAGTAAACTGTGTCAACATTATCAGTTATAGTAACGGTTACTCCATCACTAAAAATTACTGAAAGGTATCCATTTTTTACTTGAGTTCCATCGGCCTCATTATGAGGTTCAGTATAATTAACAGTAGCTACTGTTTTATTATTAATACTATTACCATTCTCATCATTTAATGGAATTTTACCTTCAGAATCAGTAAACAAATTCAAATCAGGAGTAGCTCCTGAGCTGTAAACAGCATTTAATGCATTGGTTATAGAAGTATAAGTAGCTTGTTCAAGAGACATTATATATATTCAATAAGAGATTAATTTTCTAAATATAATGTAAAATAGAAAAAAACTATTATCAATGTCCTCCTTTTCAATCCCAAAAAAATATGTCCCTCCATCATTATCAAGAAAAGATACTAAAAAACAAAAGAGAAATATAATTAAATCACGTAAGCTTTATCAGAAGGGAATTTATTTTCAAAGACCTAAAGTAAAATCCTTTCATTCTAAACCATCTGGTCATGTTTACAATGCTGAAAAAATGTATGGTGTTTCACGAATATTACCTAACAACGAACTAGCCAGAAAAACAAAGTGCTCTAAAGCAGCTTTAGAAAAAATAGTAAATAAGGGGCGCGGAGCTTATTATTCAAGTGGATCGCGTCCAAATCAAACTGCTGAATCATGGGGTCGCGGTAGATTAGCTAGTGTTATTACTGGAGGACCAGCCAGTGTAATTGATTATGGGATTTTGTACAATGGTTGTGACAAATCTAGTAAAGCTCTTAAATTAGCAACTAAAACATGCAAAAAGAAAAAGAGATGTCAGAAATATACTTTGCGCGTTTAATCTAGAAAAATATCTATTTTCATAAATAAAATATAAAAACAAACGCATATTATTTTTATATTTGGAGTCGATGTACGAAGAAAATAATGTACTAACTATTAAAACTGTACAAATTCAACCTATTCGTAATATGATTACGGCCATTAAAGATATTTTGACGGACGCAACGATTACTTTTACTAAAGACGGAATGAAAATCATCAATTTTGATAAGACACATACTATTTTAGTAAATGTTATTTTGAATTCTCATAAGTTTGAGCAATATACATGCGATCCAGATAAAATTATTGTATGTGCCAATACCCTTCATTTGTTCAAGGTAATTTCTACTATGTCGAACGACGATACACTTTCAATGTACATTGATAAGGCTGATTATCACGACGGTATAGTTTCTCATCTAGGACTACAATATGATAACGGAGATATTAAGCAATGTTATAGCCAAAAGTTAAGATTGATTGAACCTGATATGGAGGAGCTTATTGTTCCTGATGTAGAATATTCCACCGTAATTAATTTGCCTACTTCTGATTTCCAGAAGATAATTCGTGATTTGAATGGTGTTTCTGATCGTGTAGAAATAAAGTCAGTAGGCAATGATTTGATTTTTTCTTGTGATGGTAATTTTGCTAGCTCTCGTATTTTCCGCTCTGAATCAGATGGCAATATGGAGTTTATTCAGAAATCTGATGCTTCTGTTATCATTCAGGGTGAATTTTCACTAAAGTCCTTGTCTCATTTTATTAAGTGTACTCCTTTGTGTAGTCATTTGGAGATGTATTTAGGAAATGATTTGCCACTTATTGTGAAATATGACGTGGCATCTTTAGGTGAGATTAAATTATGTTTAGCCCCATTACCACCATCGTAATTCAAAAAAAAGTAATTTATTATTTGAATATTTTATTTTTCACATAATACTGCACATTTGAGGAAGAGAAAGTTTGTTCCCCGTTTTGTTTTCTTTTTCAGATCCATCACACAATTCTTTGTCATCATCCTTATTCAATTCGTTATTCAGTTCATTATTTAGCTCTTGAGCTGATTTAATTTGCTCTGTCAAATCCTGTTCGATTCTAATTAAATGCATTATTAAACCTGCCTGTCTGGTAATTATTGTATCTTTCTCGTCAAATTTAGTGCCTAATTTTTCTAGTTTTTTTTGGTAATATCGTTCAGCTTCAAAATACATATCCATGTATTCCTTTTTAGATATTTCCTTTGTGAAAGGAGTTTTTATACTAAAACACTTGTTCTTATTCGTAAACATTATGTTGTCTTTTATTTACTTCAATAAAAAAAGAACGTAAATCAAATCAATTTTTTAAATTGTTATATAGTTACAATTTTTGTAACATTGGTTTCTACTGAACCAATAATTTCTGTTTTTTTGACAAATTTTACTTTAGTATAAACAATCTTAAGGTTTTTTTGAGATGCATACCTTGAATATTGTTTACAGATGACAGCACCTTGTGTAATTATTTTGCTTAATTGCTTTTTATCTAATTTTTTACCTAGAGGTAAACTTGCTATTATATGTGCAGACGGAAGATTATTTACATGAAACCAAATATCATCTGGCAAAGAATCATCTATCATATCAAAATTATCCTGGCTGTTTTCTCCTATCTTAAAAACGATATCATAGTTGATACAGTCGATGTATTTTGTGATTTTCTTCATTTTATTATTACTATATAAAATAATAATAAAACCTTGTAATTCGATCAATTTTTTTTGTTGTAAAGAGTCAACATGGTTTTACACCTTTTCTCATTCAAAACGCTGACTTTGTCGGCTTGAATGAGTAAAGGTAACGTTGACATTTGGGCGTTTTCAACGCAAAATGGTTTTAATATTTCAGTATAACAATACCAGAACCACCATTACCTCCTTTTTTATAATCAAAACTAACACTTGTTGCCCCCTCTCCACCATTACCTGTATTATTGGAAGCATTTGAACCACTACGACTTTGATCAACTCGACCACCAACACCACCAGCTCCGTATGTAATATTAGAACCTGATATATTACTTATTAAACCTGCGCCAGAAGTTCTAGAAATATTTGGAGTGAAGTTGGAACTACCACCAGCACTAAGATTACCACCACCACCTCCACCATCTTCTCCTCCAATTCGATTACCTGCACCGTTACCACCGGTGGACGCAACATTATTATTATTAGAAGCATATCCGCCTAATCCATCTCTATTATCCCTAGTGTTAGCACTGCGACTTTTATAACCTTTACCCCCACCAAGAGCAATAATTGTTGAAAAACTAGAATTAGACCCATCTTCACCGTTATATTCTTGACGATAGGTACCGTCTGTTGTGGCGTTTCCTCCATTTCCACCCGCACCAACTACAATTGAATAAGTAGTTCCGGGTGTAACACTTATAGAACCAGTTAATGCTGAACCACCACCTCCTCCTCCAGCAGACCCTGTATCATATGCAGCACCACCACCGCCACCACCACCAACAATTAAATAATCAACACTAGTAACATTTTGAGGAGCTGTCCATGTAAACGTTCCAACATTGGTAAATGGAGAAATTGTCAATGTGTTAGGAATATTAGTATCAATAGGATTATTATTTTTGTTATCACACATCATATACATTTTACAACTAGTACGATTGCTTTTAGTTCTCCAATTTCGTGTAGTCATATATATTTATTGTACATTATTTTATAAATTCAATAAACCTTTGAACAATAAAAAAATACTAAATATTATTATTCTATTCATTCTTAATTTTACCGTTCTTTTTTCATTCTTTTTTCATTCGCTTCTTGAGTGGTTCTTCTACGTCCCCAGTTGGTTTATAAAAATCAGTTTCACTTCTCTGAGATCTAATTTCGCGAATCAACTGCTCCTCTAATCTCTTAGTTTTTTCTAGCATTTCATTTAATTGCATCAATAATATTTCCTTTTCGACACAGAAAAGGTCTCTGGCAGTCATAAGTTCGTTATCGGAGTACATCCTTAGTTTTTAGTTTTTACAATTTGATTACTTTTCTAAAAAGTAATCAATTTTTTACATTTCAACAAAAAATAGAATAGTAAGGAAGAGAAAGTGAGGTTCATATCAAAATTCAGGTTCGTGTTTCTTAAATAAACATCCCTGTTTTAATAAATTAGGTATTTGTGTAATAACATTAGGATCCTGTAAGGTTGATGTATCCAACCATATTTTTATAATACAAAAATTCTTCTTAGGAGAAATAGTTATTCCATTTATATGTTTATTGTGAATATCATTAACACATAATGATTCACCACATAAAGAATAAAATAAATTCTTCCAAACTTCAGGTACAGCCTTGTTAATTACCTTGTATGAAAAACATCCTCCATCACGATTACGAGGATCTTCCCACATGGGCGTAATCCCATCCCGCATAACAAACAACATACAATTTTTTACTACATTTTCGTGTATAGATTCATTCAAAGATATAACTTTTTCAACTGTGTCAATTGAATCCATTATAATTGTATAACCAGACAAAGCCCAGTTTTTATCGTGTGGTAAATGGTAATATAAATTCCATTTATCAATCAAAGTGTGTTGTGGGGTAGGAGTACTCACTGCATCCATTGTGATTACGCCCGTATATTATAGCGGGATTTGTTTCTAAATTGTTTTTTCATAGTTTTTCTATTTTTAATTAAAATCAAACTAATAAATATCCATCTTCAGTCAACAAAATCGACTTGTCAAATTTCAAATCAAACCAAGTAATATTATCATCCATAATCTTAATAACATAATCCATATCAAAATGGTATGGTTCGGATTGTGATTCCAAACACAACTTTACAAAAGTAGGAGACAAAATTTGATTATCTACAAAATAAACATCCTTGTCCAAAAAGAATTCTATACTACGGTTCATGAGTGGATGAGTATATTCGACATTTAAAAATCTTGCTTTGCTAGGAACAGGTGGGTCTTTAAAATCAGTAAAATGGCCATTGTTATTATCAAAGATTCTAAAAACGTAATCGTCACCAATCTTCATCTTTACCATACCCTCAATATAAGAAGGACTATTCAAAACGACAGAATCAAGAGCATCACATATTTCATTAAAAGAGATTTCAATATTAGAAACATTGTGAAGAGGATCTTTTACAAACTCATAAGATTCAAACATAGTATACTCTTCCCCAGCCAATCGATTCCTATCGCGTCTAGATAAAACATAACTAGCTATCCAATAAGATTGCATAGGCTCAATGCGCTTATTAATAATCTTAGAATAAATATAATCATAAGAGTAACTAAGATGACTTGTCAAGAAATGTACGAAATAATTTTTGTTTATGTGTTTACATTTCTCATCAAAATCGGTCTTTCCGTTACTATAAAAAAAGAGTAAATTAGTTAGTATATTATCTCTTGTACGAATCAAATAATCCTTTATTTCATCAGTTTTAAAATAAAATGGTGTTGGCATATAATCTAGTAGATCTTTAATTCCGTACATAAACGATATTTATAATAGTGATTTATTTTTTATATTTGTTTTTTAATGTTTTAATGATTTTATTGTTTTATTCTTCCTTGTTTTCTTGTTTTTAATTGTGTTTTTCCTTTTTCTTTTTTTTATTGTTCTTCTACCTCCACGGTTCCTGTTTTGTATTAATGACAAATATCTTTCTGCACGTTGATCAATTCCAGCTACTTTATTTCTTATAACACTACAAGTAAAATCCATAATAATTACCTTTTTAACACCACGACTATATAACAATTCTAATATATCATGTAAAGTTGTAACTGAAAATTCGTCTCTAGTATTTGCGCCTCTTAATGCAGTAACGTTTGGTGTTAAAATATCCATTAAATCAACACTAATTGAATTACCTGATCGATCAATACCATTTAATAAATTAATCTTCCAATCAAAAAAAGCACTACTTTTTGTATTTTGATTTAAGTGATTGTTCTCTCTTAAAAATTCTTTGTTATAATTGATATGTGATGGAATTAGTTTATAATTTTTAACATTGTATAATAAATCTGTGTGATAAAAATATCTCATCACTTCAGCATCACTTGTATAATTTACATTTCTTTTTCTTACTTCTTCTACAATTTCCTTAGGCTGGTCATCAATTGGAATTATTCTATCTTTACTATGTTCTACCATAGCCGTCATTTCTTCAACAGGAGTGTCTGCGTTAAATGTTACTGTATCTTCATTAATAATTTTAACAAAAGCTCCTATATTCTTCGACGGTAATAAATTTGGCACTGATGTCGGAACTACCTGTAATCCAACTACTTCCATATCATGTCTTATTTGTATTAATAATGGTTTAGCTATACCATCTCTATTATCGATTCTTACTTGTATATCTCCATGAGTAGTTATAGCTAATATAGCTACATTATTTCTAAAACCAAATTCTAAAGGTGCAGATGGAGCGAAATCTTGATCCATTGATCCGATCATATCACCGTATACTATTCCTGATCTAGTTACTCCTTGAACTGGCATGATTTAATTAAAATTATTATTGTATAAACATTAATTAGAAAAAACATTATATATATTAATAGATATAGATGGTTAAAATTACAAATGGGCTTTTTGTATTTCACCGTGATTTTCGTATTGTCGATAATGTAGGATTAATTGAAGCAAGTAAGTTATGTGAAAATTTATACACGTGTTTTATTTTTACTCCTGATCAAGTTAGTAAAGCTAATGATTATCGCTCTCATAATGCAATACAATTTATGATTGAAAGTTTGGAAGATTTAGAAGATGATATTCATGTCAAAGGTGGAAAATTACTTATTTTTTATGGTAAACAATCTACTATTTTAAAAGAACTAGTTTCTGATCTCAATATTGACGGTGTCTATTTTAACAAAGATTACACACCTTATGCAATAAAAAGAGACACAGAAACCCTAGAATTGTGTAAAAAATTAGAAATTGATTGTCAAATGTATTCGGATTATTATTTGTATGAACCAGGTACTATACAAGTAGGAAAAGTCAATGGGAAGGAAGATGGAGTAGCAGAACAAGTTCATGCCTATAAAAAATACACACCGTTTTATGATAAAGTTCATTCGATAGCGGTAAAAACACCATCTCTACAACGAGTAAATAATCTAGACAAAACAACGAAATCCATAAAAAATAAAATAAATTTGCAATATGCATATGAGCAATTTACCAAACAAAATGACGAAAAATTGGTGATTGGTGGAAGAGTCGAAGGAATAAAACGATTAAAAATGGCTATATCCAAACAAAAACATTATGATCATGATCGTGATTATTTTACTTATAACACAACTTTTTTATCAGCTTATATAAAATTTGGCTGTGTTTCTATACGTGAAGTATACAATGTAGTAAAACGTGAATTTGGAGCAAGTCATGGAATCATTAGAGAATTAATTTGGCGCGAATTTTTCGCACACGTGTTGTATGCTTATCCTGAAGTAGTGGGTCAATCATATCAACCTAGATACCGTGGTATACATTGGCATAATTCCCAAAGTCAGTTTGAAAAATGGGCCTGTGGAAGAACGGGTTTTCCAATTGTTGATGCTTCTATGAGACAAATGAATACAACTGGATATATGCATAATCGTGGTCGTATGACTGTATCTAGTTTTTTAGTAAAAGTCCTCCTTATTGATTGGCGAAAAGGAGAAAAATATTTTGCTCAACTCTTGACAGATTACGATATTGCCTCTAATAATGGAGGATGGCAAGGTAGTAGTAGTACAGGGGTTGATATGAAGCCGTATTTTCGTGATATGAATCCATGGATACAGAGTAATAAATTCGACAAGGATGCAGAATTTATTAAGAAATGGATACCAGAATTAGAAGGTGTTGATGCAAAAGATATTCATAAATGGTCAATCATGTGCAATGATCCAAAATATAAAAATATCGATTATCCCAAACCAATGGTAGATTATGATGAACAAAAAAAGAAAATGTTAGAAATGTACAAAGATGCATAATTATTTATAATTTTTTACCATAATTTTGCCTAATATTTAATTAAATGACGCAAAGCTATAAAAGGTTGCATAATATTATGTGCAGCACCTCCACCTGTATAGGATGTATTAAAAGGTCCTAAATCAGCTCGATCTGTGGTAGCCGCAGATGACTCATCCTGCCGTCCACTATTAGTATCATATGCACCATCATCTGGATTTGCACGTCTAATCAAACTATGACTGTGACTAGGTATTTCATTAACAGATAATGTATGTGCCTCCTCACCACCAGTAGAAGATAAATTATGATTTGTTAGTCCGTCTCCTTGACCAGCTCCTATACATACACGTCCACGTGTATCTGGAATTTTGAAAGTGCCATTTGACCCACCATATGTATAGCCAATTGCACTAAAAAGATCACTATAGACAGTTGTGTTTAATGATCGTCCATCACATTCAAACCAACCTTCTGGTTCATTGATTGCTGCAGATTGTATAACGGTTCCTGCAGGAATCAATACATAATCGTCTAAATAATAGTTTCCACTAGCATAAAAATTTTTTGCTCTTATATCCTTACGTACTGTTAGATTTCCAGAAACGTCTAAATTTCCACCAATTAGTTCATTTCTTTCAACGTACAAATCTCCATTGTGAATGGGAGGACTTGTAAAATTGGTAAGACGATTTTGAAACATAACATCTTTGTTTGCGACTCTACTTTTAGTCCTGTTAATAGACATTTTATAATATACAAATATATTTCTTCGTAAATGTATACATTTTTAAATAATAGAAATGTATATATGTCAAAAAATTTAGTAATTACTATTTTAGCAGCAGGTGAAGGAAAGCGTATGAGATCAGATTTACCTAAGGTTCTCCATTTATTTAACAATATACCTATGTTAGTCAGAATTGTGCAAACATCTCTTTCATTAAAACCAAAAAAGATCATTGTTGTCACAGGTAAGCATGACGCTATAATTAAAGAAACTATAGAAAAATATATTCATACTGAAATAAACAAGTTATTTTTTGTAAATCAACCAGGCCAATTAGGTACTGGTGATGCAATTAAATGTTGTTTACCACAATATACTGACAATTCAACTGTACTAATCTTAAACGGAGACATGCCACTTATAAACAAAACAATTTTAAATAAATTCGTAGAAAATAGTTACAAGGCTAATATTTTAGTAGCAAAAATGGATAACCCTTATGGATACGGTCGAATAATATATGATGAATACGGTGATTTCTCTGAAATTATAGAAGAGAAAGATTGTAGTGAAGAGGAACGCAAAATAAATATAATCAATTCTGGTATCTATTTATTTAATGGAAAGTTATTAAAAGATTATATTCCTATGATAAAAAATGAAAACGTACAAAATGAATATTATTTAACTGATATAGTTAAAATCGTGAATGAAAATGCCAAAATTTCAGTCGACACATTTTTAATAGAAAAACGTGAGAACAAATATATTCGCGGTGTCAACACACCTGAAGAATTGAACGAACTAGAAAACAGTAACCACCTTGGCTAAATTCTTAGGGAAATCTGGATTGTGTCCTAATTCGATAGCAACATAGTAACTTAATAATTGAATATAAATATTAGCCAAAATTCCACCATATGTATTATTTTTTTCTATAACCAAATCTGCATCTTCTCTGTCACTTATGCAAATAACTTCTGCGTCTCTAGCGAGTACCTCTTGCAATGCATTTTGGTTTTTCTGATGATGTTCTTCATCTATATCAAAAATAATAATTGGTAATTTTGGTACAATCAGTGCAAATGTACCATGTTTTAGTGCTGATGAACTATATCCTTCAGAATGAATATATGCAACTTCCTTTAGTTTTAAAGCGCCTTCCATTGCAATAGCTTGACTACTTCCCTTTCCGAGTAAAAAAATACTGGAAGCCGTTCTTAATTTTTTAGCTAATTCTTTCATTACAAAAATAGTATCTTCACAAATCATACTACTTATTTGATAAGATGTCTTCCTCAAATCAGAAATTATTTTCTTTCTTTTTTCAATGTGAGTTCCACGATTTTGGGAAAACCAAACAGCCATCATAGAAAGAACAATGCACTGATTTGTAAATGATTTTGTAGATGCTACAGATACTTCTCTACCTGCATTTAAATAAATTCCACAATCGGTTTCTCTAGCTATAAGTGAATCGATAACATTCACTACACCTATTGAAACCATGTCATAATCTCTGGCAATTTGAATACACTGATGTAAATCCTTGGTTTCACCAGATTGAGATAATAATACAACTGCTGTTTTTCCCTTCTTTGGGATATCGCGAACTTTGAACTCTGCGCCGTCATATATAGCTACTGTGTCGAAAATATCTAATTGTTTGAACAAATCTATGGCCCACAATCCAGCATGATATGAAGTTCCACACCCCAATATTAAAAGATGATTAGCTTCTAACAGGCGTTGCCTGCAATTATCTAGGCCACCTAATTTTACTGTAACATTACTTTCTATTCTTCCACCATTATTTAATGCACGATTAACAGATTGTGATTGTTCTGTTATTTCTTTGATTAGCCAATGATCAAAATTGGTAGGTACTATTTCAATATGACCAATAGGTTTTTCCTTTATCGAATACCTATGAATATTTTTATTATAAGTAATTGTTCTATCTGTTTTTGTTACCTCTATCAAATCGTGATTATCAAGATCTATGTATGTTTTACAATAATTTCCAAATGCAATATGTTCTGATGCTACCATTACAAATTCATCATCAATTCCTAAAAGAAGTGGAGAACCATTTCGAATCATCCATAATTTATCCGGAAAATCACGGTTTATTATGACAAGGGCCCATGTCCCTGAAAGTTGTTCAATCGTTTTCTTAATTGCTATTTCCATAGTTTCTTCCATATCTAAATACTTTCCGATTAAAACGGCAATTACTTCAGTATCGGTTTGTGATAGAAAAAAATAACCCTCTCCTAATAATTTGGTTTTTAATTCACTATAGTTCTCTATAATACCATTATGTACTAAAGAAATTCGATTTCCATTATCATGATGAGGATGGGCGTTTACGTTGGTCTTACCACCATGGGTAGCCCATCTTGTATGGCCTATAGCTAGATTTATATTGGGTTGCTCACTTGATCCAGAATTTATTGCATTTTCTAATAATAATAAAGAATCATTCGTATTTGTAGAAGCATATTTCACGGTTTCAAGAGTATTATTTACAATTGTACCAATACCAACCGAATCATATCCACGATTTTGAAGTAATTTTAATCCCGACAAAATGAAATCTTTATAATTATCATTACCAAGATATCCAATTATACCACACATCTAATAATATAGTAAATTTATTATATTATTA
>Ga0114959_10000041_pt1 | contig 107022 bp, 104 predicted proteins | sample C_130625_EF_Meta_FD_87317 | JGI IMG/M metagenome (GOLD analysis project Ga0114959, IMG submission 87317) | Freshwater microbial communities from Lake Croche, Canada to study carbon cycling - C_130625_EF_MetaG | ecosystem: Environmental > Aquatic > Freshwater > Lake | place: Lake Croche...
ATGAAGCAAGAAGGGTTTGTTGCAGATGACCCTGTTTCTGGAAAAAATGTTTTAACCCAAGTTGGTTTTATGGCATCTCATCTTCGCGAGGTTCATTGTCTAGTTTTTGCAAAGATGATTGATATTAATGCATTTGATGAGTTGGATGCAATGCAGATTATCTCTATTTTTAGTTGTTTTACAAACGTAAATGTAAGTGATGAAATGAAATCATTTAGACCAAATACAAAGGATTCACAAGTAAAAACAATCGTTGAAAAGATTTCAGAGCAATATAATTATTACCAAGATTTTGAGACAGAACAAAACACGTTTACTGGAGTAGATTATAATATACACTATGATTTAATTGACTACGTGCAAGCTTGGGCAAGGTGTGAATCAGCAGCTGAATGCAAAACGATTATACAAAATTTAGAGGCCAATAAGGGCGTATTCTTGGGAGAATTTGTAAAGGCCATCTCTAAAATTAATAACATCTCTAGTGAAATGGAAAAAATTGCAGAAAGCATTGGAAACATGGCTCTGCTAAGTAAGCTAAGAGAAATCCCACAATTGACACTTAAGTTTGTAGCAACGAACCAGTCTCTTTATGTGTAGTTAAAGTAAAACACTGTGTCATTTTGATAACCTGTCTATAAATAACGGCTCCCATAGAATTCTGATAAATGTATTCCTGCAGTTCTTTGTTCAATTCGTCGTCTATTACAAATAACTTATAAACTGTTTGAAATGCCGGAAACTGTGAGCAATTTTCAAAGTAAATATCATTTCCTTTAATAAACTGTCTAAGCGTAGTTCGCGTATTCTTTGGAATAGTCAACGTCTTATTTAATGTAAGATTCATTGCAACTATGTAATGAATCTTGCGCTTTTCTTTTTGTTCAAGCATAGGGTTGCTGTGGTAGCTGACAATCGTTTTCCTATCCGTCATTTCAGGGAATAAATTATACCCCATTTTTTCATACAATTCGGCGAGGGTTGAACTCGGAGACAAATAAATGCAGAATGGTTGAGTAAATTGCGCGTTTATCTGAAAGATTAGGCTTCTCTCTTCGGATTCATAATATTCAAGTTCTTGCTGCATTGTCTCAAAATGTTGTTGATTGGTTCTTTAAATCATTAAATGCTTATCAATTTTTTATGCAGTCAATGAATAGTTTGTATTTTTGTGTTGACATTCACAATCGCGCAAAATTAAGAATATATTATTTTGATTTATTGTCCTCAGTCTGGGCGAAATATTGATAAAAACAAGGGGTCAAAAGTGTTTCCAAAAATCAAAAATGGACAAAAAAAATGTCCAATTTTCAAAAACGGAAATACTTTATGAAAAAAGGGTCAAAATTTCGCCCTTGTGAGCATTATGGTGTGGGTTACCAAAAAAATAATTATAATTTTGTGATGACAAATTTATAAGTATTTTTGGGTAAAAAAAACGGCAGGGAAAAAACGTGCATCCAAAATTATCATTTGCATCCAAAATCCCATAAATTTTTCCCATGCATTTTTCTAATTATGTCTGTTATCATAATACCAAGTAAAACTTTTTACTAAAAACTTATTTAACATGATAAATAATTTGTCAATCACATAGGATGCCTAAAAGAATGCAAATGATGCACTATTTTTCCCAATTTATAAATTATGTTAAAAAGTATTTAGGGAAAAAATAGCACTCTAATATAGAATAAAAATGGATGCATTGGATGCCAAAATTTCCCAATATTATTGTGAAACTTGCGACATCAAAACATCAAGTAAAAAAGATTATGCTAAACATTTATTGACTGCAAAACATAAAAAACACTGCGAGAAGATGCACGTTGATTCAGATAATTCCACAACTGGTCTTTCATATAACTGTTTATGCGGAAAGACTTATAAATATCGTCAAGGATTGCAAAAACATAAAAAAAGATGCAATGGTGTTCTGGATCAAGAGGAACAAGAAGAAAAGGGAAATTCAGACTTTAAAATGCTCGCCGAATTATTTAAACAGCAAATAAATGAAAATAAAGAATTGAAAGAATTGCTTCTTGAACAGAATAAGCAAATTATAGAGCTCTCAAAGGAGAAAAATACCATTATTAATAATAATACGACTACTAATAATAATAACCAATTCAATTTGCAGTTCTTTTTGAATGAACACTGCAAAGATGCTCTCAACATTGGAGACTTTGTGGAGCAAATTAAGCTTCAACTAAGTGATTTAGATATGATTGGACGCGTCGGATATGTGGAAGGAATGAGCAAGATCTTCTTGAGGAACTTAAAGGCGCTTGATGTATTCAAACGCCCAATTCATTGCAGTGATTTGAAGAGAGAAACGCTTTATATAAAGGACAAAGATTCTTGGGAAAAAGAAAACGGAGAAAATATAAAAATAAAACAAGCCATAAAAGGAATTGAACATAAAAATATTAAACAACTGCCTCAATGGAGAGAAGAAAACCCATCTGCAGAAGACACTGAAACCAAGAAGCATTTGGAATACCAAAACATTTTATTAGAAGCTATGGGCGGTTCCACAATGGAAGATGATGATAAGAAACGCGAAAAAATAATTCGCAATATTGCCAAGGAAGTCGTCATTGAGAAAAAATCAGAGAAATAAAGGTTTTATCATTTTTCCTGTAAGTCATCGTAATATTGTTCAATTGCTTTTATGAATGTGACTCTTCCGAAAAAAGAAATAGGTCGTTTTTCTTTTATGTATTGGATTGCAATACTAGGGTTCATATTGTAATATTTAATAAGATAACACGCAACCAATGCACAAGATCTTTGAATGCCAGAAAAACAATGAACTAAGACAGGTTCCTTATTTATTAAGCTATTGTGCATCAAATCAATGACGCCAGTTTCGCGTATCAAAGACAAGAATTTATCGGAATCTTTGGGTTCATCGTTGATAGGAATTCTCATTGCATTTTTGTGGTTTTTTGGCAAAGCAATCTGAGAATTCGGAGTGCAATTAACAATCATTGCAAATTTTTCTACTTCATTTAATGCATTAGCGCTACCCAAAAATAAATGATCTATTATTTCATCGCAAGAATTTTCATACATTATATATTTGTAAATATATAATATACAATATATACAGAAATTTACAGTAATTGCAACCTAATTTTCTTCTTAAATTTTTCTTCATCATGAAAAACGTACAATTTATATTCTCGCAAATCATAATTTTCAATATTTTCCCTAAAAGTAACGCGCGAAGCCAATTTAAGTTCGGGCAAATAAACTACATATTGAAATAGACCATCGTTGCGAATAATCTTGTCAAACACATAACCAGTGTAATTCTTTTCCATGATTTCCGGAGAAGTTGCACACATATGCAATAAATTGCAGTCATTTTGCACCTTTCTAATAGATCTCATAGTAATATTAATATATTCTAGATCAGCAATCCATTTTTTATAGAATTCAATTGCATTTTCAGACAATTTAATAATTCCAGTATTCTGTTGGAATTGAATTATATTTAATAAATCTACCAGACGGCGAATCGGTGAAGTTATATGAACGTACGCATCCATTTCAAGTAAATTGTGAGCGATTGTTTGTCCTTCTTCCAAACAGCTAACGTCAATGTATTGACCCGCCGCACTATTCCATATCTTTATAAACTTTCCAACCTCTTCAGGCAGTGATTCTGGAACCGACACTTCCTTTTTCATAATTGTATACCTAAAAATTCCATTATTATGAGAAATAAGATTTTTTGCACTATTATAGTTCATTAAAATCATCAAGTAGCAAACCATTTCGTGGCTGTTGCGAACATTGTTAATATACTTATAATTTTTGGAAAGGGTTTTCGTTGTTTCCAAAATCGCATTGTAATTCTCGCTTTCTAGAAGGGCGTGTTCCTCGTAACAATAATTCTTTGTGACTCTAATCATACAGTTTGAATATTTAATGTCTGTGATTACTTCTCCGTCAATAATTAGGTCCATTACAAATGCCAATCTGGTGTGCTTTTCTTGCAAACTGCACAAGCAATCAGATAGAATTGTTGGTAACATGGGTCGTTTTCTATCAGGCAGATAAATTGTTGAAATACGACGCGAGAATGAGTCCCAAAGATTAAGAACGTCCATCCAGATTGTTACATTGGATATGTATATGCTTAACTGCTGCATACCATTTTCCAATGGGCAAACGCTAAATGCATCGTCGTAATCTTGACTGTTTGGTGGATCAATAGTTATAATGTTCCATTTAGAGTTGTCAGTTCTATCAACAATGTCAGGGTATTTTATGCGAATATTTTCAATAAATGCGTCGTGAGGGTGACTCTTAAGAGCCTTTGACGTGTTCTTAGTAAAATTTTGAATAGACGCATTTAAACTTTTGCAGTATAACTGATACTCATAGAAATTATCAAGCACTTCAACAGGTCCGATTAATTGGGAAATCGTTCCACGTGGGTGTTTATCTTTCCATTCAAAAAAGTTAACTGTAACATATTGATTGGCAAAAACTTTTGAAAATCCCACAGTTTTCATTTCATATGAGATAAGAAATGTAGGTAGTCTTTTGTCATCTGGAATGCATTTGTATAGTAGTTTGCCATTTTCGGCGCGACCGTATGTTTTGTTTCCCTTTAAAATAAGAACGCCTGGTATATTGTTAGAAGTTCTAACACTTGAATGCAAAAGTTTAAACTCTGGTTCAGTGGTAAAAATATCATTCGTAAACAACTTTTGTTCCGCCGGATTAACTTCTTTAAGTTCCGTTTCCTTAAAATCTACCACAGTCAAAAATGTCCAAGTTGTATACGCGCGGTCATTAATGTGCACCTTGTATACGTGCGTCATGATATAGCGTGTTATTATATAATATGTAGCAATAGCTTTAACTGCAAATTATATATATTTACTTGTCTAAAATTAGGAATAGCACAACTTAACTATATTCCGCGTCGCATTTTCCGATTTGAATAATTTTTTATTGCAGATTGAAAATCTTTTTTGAGCTATTTCCGTCCATAATAACTGCGACGTGTTTTGGTAAATTATCTAAAACAACTTTATCTGGAGTAGAAGCACATTTTTTTATTATTTCAAAAAGTTCTTTAATCCAAACAATTAAATTAAAAAAAAATATGCTTAGTATATTGTCTTTTAAAAAATGCATTATATCTTTATTGTTCTAATTTTTTTAAATTAAAATTTAAAAAAGTAATAAATATTGTTAGACCGGTTAAAAAAATTTATGTGAAATGCATTTGTATGTTATTAAGAGTAAGTTGATGCCAACTTTGCTCCATAATAAATACTTACAATAATTCTTTTCTCTTTTTTGTCCAAATATATTTGAGACTTGTCAATAAATTTATTTTCCGCAATTGCTGCATCATACGACGCCTGAACGGTTGCGCGCTGCGCTTGAAGTTGATGATGTGTCCTCATTGTTTCCATATTGTATATAGTTTAATGTATTTATTATTTATTTATCAATTTTTATTTTAAAAAAGGCGTTAAAATAAAAACCTTTTATAATGAAGAATTGTTGATGGATGTCGTGTTGTCAAAGTTGGCCGCTTGTATTTCTTCGGTGGGTTGTTCAACCACCTTTTGACTCTCCACTACAGGTTCCGCGAGAGAAGACGTATTTGAACTCTCCTTTTCCACAGGCTTAGCCTTAATATTCAATTCATTAATATCGTGCTTCTTTGCAACTTCTCTCTTGACATTCTGGAGTTGAAGTGCATGTAAGGCGATGTGTGGGACAATCGCAGCATTGTTCATGTATGTTCTATATCTGAAACAAGCAATGCAAGTATCTTTCTCAAATTGGATACTGTACCACCAGTAAGCTGGAATATTAATAGTTTTTCCAGGTGTTAAAATGACTTCAAGACACTTCATCTTATCAAAATCGGCACTGTATTGCGCTTGAACTTTCCAAGGGTTCACTGGTGATCTAAATTCAAAGTTCTCATAATCTCTCACAAGATACAAGTATTTGGAGCTCTGTGGAGGAGCCAGCTTAATAACAGCCTTACCTTCCGTGATAAGGAAAAAGTTGCGATAATTTATCTCATACCTGAATGGTGTTTTTGTTCCATCAGACCCCATCATGATATCATAATTGCAGTTGGAAACCATCGGAGGACGAATAAATTCATCGTTGTATTGCATATGCTTAATAACTCCGGTTTCCTGTAAAAATTCAGTGTTATTTTCGGAGAAATAAGAAGCCGTTTTATCTTCATCAAACAACTTTTTGGCAGAGTGCAATGGTAATGGAATATAAATTTCACTGCTGTAATCGGAATCATTTGCATTTCTAATTTTAACTTCAAAAGCGTGGTAATTGTTTTGAATGTAAGATGCGTTGGCGCTTTGGATAATTTTGTCATTTTCAAAATCAAAAATAACAGGTTGCCTTAAGTCGCATATTTCGTCCAATTTATCTTTGGAAGCCATATCTAATTCGTAAACTTCTAAATCGTTGCTAGTCTTCAAATGGAACTGAATGTGAAGATAAATGAATAAGACTAGACAAAAAACAAAAAATGCAATAAATATTTTCAACATGGTTAATAACTAATAAAAAATCACATAAATTTTTTATTATTTATACTCACTTAAGGGAACCCAGGTTCCCCTATGACCCCTCCTATTAAGAGAACTATTATTCAACCTTGGGTGCCAAGAAGAACATAACCGAACTGTTGTTTCCTAAATCATACTTTATCCTTAATGGCATATTATCGCTGATTGACATTTCAATTTCAGATGCCAGTTTTGTAGTAATGCACATCTTGTTGATATAATTGATACTGTATGAGATATCAATGACCTGGCCTTCTGAGATTGAAAACTCGGACAAATCGTCTATTGGGATATTGACAAGCATCTCGCCTCCATCGCCCTTAGAAATCAGGTCAATCTTCTCTTCACTACACTTAATGTCAATGACGTCACCGAATATTGAAAGTTGCGAAATGAGTTCGTTCATTTTTTTTGCCTTAATGGAAAACTCAACATCATAATCAACACTGGGAATCTCAAGCAAGTCTGATTCCATATCAATTAGAGGAACCTTGAAATATTTGTTGAATTCTCCCTTTGCATTGGTCAAATCAATCTCAATAGAGTCTGCTTGTCCATCGTAATGAAGTGTTATGGAGTCTTGCTCCTGTGACATGGACAAAATTGTATGAAGAATTTGCGTATTTAAACAAACATTTTTTAGGTCATTTTCAAGAATCTCATATTTATCAAACCATACATTATAAATCCTTGCATCAAACAGGCAGACATGACTGCTATCCATGCCCTGAATATAAGCATGGTCTTCCAAGAATATAATGGTTACTGTTGAAGATGCGGATTTTAAAAGCTGAAACAGCGAAATGAAAATATCCTTCTTAGTCTTTTCCGTTATCGTGAGCAGCATTGTGTTTGTTTACAATAAAAAATGTATTTAATACATTTCAATTTTTTATCATAATTCTTTTTTATTCTGGTTTTATTCTTGTTTTATTCTTCATTAGCAAAAACTTTTACCAGAGTTCTCTTCCAATCTGTGTCAATCTCGCCAGTGTACTCGTTTAAAATATAACCAATCTCCGCAAAATAAATACCATTCATGCGCTCAGGTGCCTGATTCCACATGTCTTTGTGCCTAGGAGCAGTAGTTTTAATTGTAGTATTATTAAACTCAATAATTTTCTCCCTAAGAAGAACTTGGTCTTCAGGGATAATTTCCAATAGACGTTGAATAACATCCTTAACATCTCTATATGATTGCATTGTGATTTGGGTAAATTAATTACAAATGATTATTAGCATTTCAATTTTTTTATGAATAAAATTTTTATTCATCTTTCACTAATTGAATTTTTTGCTGAGTTCTCTTATCAATAAATGCGCCAACAATATTAAATAATTTTGAAAATATGAATGGAGCATTGTAAATATAACATGCGTTTAACTTTTCAGGAAAGGTTGTTTTTAAAACTTCGGATATTTGTTTTATAAAACCAAAATATTTTTCAATGTGGAGAAGCGTTAATGAATCCAAATTAACGTGAAGTATGAAAGTTTCATGTTTATGCAACGCACTTTTAATAACAGATACAATGTAGCTAATAACAAATTCATAATTGTCTGCAAATGCTATGAATTTAAAATACCTGTAATCAAGTATAATGTTTTCATAATTTAAGGAAAAACATAGTCTAGATAATACGTCAGTAAAACAAGTTTTCATAATATTTGCTTTTGCAATTTTAATATGTTCATTTGATGAAAATTGCGCATGGATTTGTTCATGAATGTCTAAAGTTTGGGTTATTTTTGCTGCATTCATATATTATTTATTATAAAGACACATTAAAAATAAATATACTGCGCAAATGTAGTTTATCATATAAATATTATATTCTTTTACTATAAATGGCATTTGCAGGATTGGCAGGAATTTCTCAAACTCCCTCAAGGGTTAACTATAACTAGAGCGGAAACGGCTTCATTTCAAATTTCTTAAATTGGAAAACTGATTAAGAGTAAAGTAAAAGCGGTTACAGACTCAGCCGCAGCCGGAGCTTTAACTGTGGGCAAGATATCATACGGCGCATTTAACCCAGTAGGCGGAGGGAAAAATAAAACAATTAAAAGAGCCACATGAATGCACAGTTATAAAAAATCAAATACATGTAAAAAACACAAAAGAGTAAAAAATAAAAACTCAAACAAAAAAATGCGATGTAAAAAACCTATTAAGAAACAAAAAATCTTAAAAAAAAGATGAGATTTTAAATAACAATGTTTGCAATAAAAATTGTTATTTGATAAATTTAACCATATGCCTGTCTCATTTCTCCATATGTCATGCGACGTCCAGTCTTTTTAATAAATTCCTTTTCTCCATTTTTCATTATATTTGTAAGCGAATCTTCATTAACATTTCCAATAATCTTTAATTCGGCGAGCATGCGTTCTCCATCTGCTTCTATTTTTTTTATAACATCCTGTACTTCTTCTGGGTCTTTTACTTTTTCAGGCGTAGATTCTGGGGTTGATTCTTGTGTAGGATTTTTAGAAACCTTAATGGTTTGTGATGCATCATCATTTTTATCCATTATGAATGTAATATATACAATTCTTTATATTATTCCAACATAAATTTAATTGTCACCCTCTTCAACGCTGGTGTTTTGAAGCCCAAGCAATGCCTGAGCGGACGCGTCGTCCACTACATTTCCGCTTACAATGTCGCCATCTTCGCACTCTTCGGCGTGGTCAACAAACTCGCCACCATTAAAAACAATATCAGAAAGGCGCTGATTTGTTTGCATAGTAAAAGACTGCAACTGCATCAACAACTCCTTAACTTGAATCATTTCGGTATTTAATGCATCAACAGATTCGGTTAATTTAGGGTTGACAGTACTAACAGGTGCAGTTGAAGCAACAACTGTTGGCTTTCTCTCGGCTAAAACCTTCTGACTCTTTTCAAGTGCCTCCAAACGTTGGGCAATATTGGCAAGAACTACATCATCAACAACTCTCGCATTTTCGCCTAAATTAGTTTGACTGTCCACCGGCATGTTCTGAACAATTTGTTCAACACGCCCTAAACGTAAAGTAATGAGGGCAATTGCGTCCGAAATAGAAAGCTTTGCTCCTTGCTGCATTTGTTGTCCTTGCTGCATTTGTTGCCCAGGGCGTCCATTCATCTGCTGTGGTTGGGGAAACGAGTCTCCTCCAGCTCGTCTAGATCTTGCCGCTGCATTTGATCTTGCGCTACTCATAATAAAGTTATTAAATAATTTGTTTTTAACTTATTTACGCGCAACTATTTAATAAAAATCAAAATAAAATCTGCCGTTATTTTATAACAATGCAAAACTTGTTTATTTATACTATGATGTTTTTTCATTTCCTAATATTTTCGTTGCCAATATTTGTTATTTTATTAAGCGACAGTATATTTGTATTAACCGCAATGAATTTATTTTTTATAATAACCTTAATCCTAAATTATTATTACGGAGATTGTCCAGTAACTCAAATTGAAGAGCATTACGGAGACACAACAATGATTGACACTGCAAATAAATTATTTCCTATAAAATATGATAAAAAAAATCGTAACGTTGTCACTCTTCAGTGGATATTTATGGCCACATTAGTTGCAACAACTAAGATATTGTTGCTATTTATTAAATCGTCATTAAAAAAATATATCTGCAAATAATAAACAGCATGAATAAAGAAGAAAAACAAGCCAAATATAACAAAGAAGATCCATTGATTGTAAGTTTATATAAAATATACTTCATAAACTTTGCGGCATTTTGGGTTCTTTTTACATATATTTCAATCATTGCTTATAAAACAGACCATAATTACATCCTTTCTCTGTTAACGTTGTTTTTTGCTGAATATTGGTGTTATATTACGCATCATATAACGCATAATAAGAATTTTGAGTTTATTGGTTTCATGCATTTATTTCATCATAATCCAAAATATGCAGACGCTACTTGGGTATTTGTTATTGAGTTATTGTTAAACTTCTTCTTATATGGAGGGTTTGTTTTGATATTTTTAGGAGAGATAATTAAAAAGCTATTTTCAATAAAAATATTTAATAACTATGTTCTATTTTTTTGGTCAATAGTATATAGCTCTTATCATCTCATTAATTTCCATTATTTGAAATCGCCCACACATAAAGCGCATCATCTTCAAAATGGTAAATTAAATTACGGACCAGATTGGATGGATATTATTTTTGGAACAAAACTGCACAATAATAATTTTGAAGATTTTAATAGTTCAGTTTTAAATGGTCTTATTGGTTTAATTGTAGTATTGTTGTTGAAACAGGCAACATACGATCCAGTCCGTTATATTGAAAGCTTATTTTAGGAAGAGTTTATTTAGCAAAAGACAGGATTTACTTATTTTAATTTCTTTTTATAAAACATATGGACAGTCTAGACGATTCAAAATTATCATCAAAATTAGGTTTTTTTAAATATGTTTTTAATTTTGACGATGACACAAAAGCAGATTTATTAAACATTACGCAATATGCATTGTTGTCGTTTGTTCCTATTGTAATTTTAAATAAAGCAATGCAAAAATTTGTTCCGGAGGCGGACGATGAAAAGGGAAGTTTTGAAATTTTAGCAGAAGTTATTGGTCAAATTGTAGTTATGTTTATAGGTCTATTTTACATACATAGAATTGCGACATACTTGCCAACATACAGCGGAACCAAATATCCTGATACTAGCGTGATATTTATTATATTGTCTGTTTTACTCATTACGTTAAGTTTACAAACAAAGTTGGGAGAGAAAGTCAGCATCTTATTTGACAGATTGGTTGATTTATGGGAGGGCAAATCAGCCGATGATAAAAAGAAAGGTAAAGGAAAGGGTAAGGGAAATGTGAAAGTATCTCAACCCATTGCTGGACAAAATCAATTGCCCAATAATGCAAGTGCCATGGGGAATTCACTTTATGGTGGAATGAGCCAAGGAACCACGTCAATTAGCAGCTTGCCCACTGAGACAGTTCAACAAAACGCGCCAGATTACAATGCAATGTATCGCAATGATGCAACACCAATGCCCGGAGCGGCAACACCTGGAATGGGAGACCCATACGGTGGAATGATCATGGCGGCCAACGAAGTTCTTGGTGGCAGCGCGTTTGGCGCTAATTGGTAAAAATTAATCATAATAATAATTTTATTAATATGATTTCAAAGTTATTATTTTATTTAATCCAATGATGGCGAACCTTTTTATGAATTGCAATATAAGAACAACCAAATTCTATTTTATCAATAGAATATTCAAATAAGTTATCAGTTTTTTTTAAAATTTTAAATGGATCAACGCAATTATCTCTAATGCCCTCAGATGAATCATACCTCCATTGATTTAAAAATGGAATATAATTGCAAAAATATTGCAAATGATTTGGATAAGAATTATTTATATAATTTCCAACCTTATAACATATTGTATCTTCAACTATATACAAACCGTTGTCATTCAACAATGGGAACAATAATTCAAATGATTGTATAACATCAGAATTTGAATGTCCACCATCGTCTAATATAATATCAAATGCGCCATATTTTTGAGTAATGCTTTCAATAAATGATCTTTCTGTTGCATTTCCAATCTCCACAAACACGTTCTTATCAATACTTTCAAAATTTTTGCATCTGCAATCAATGTCTAATCCCACCAAACATTTTGCATTATTAAAATACTCCCTGAAAGCATTAATGCTTCCTCCATTGAAAACGCCAATTTCAAGATATTTTAAAGGGTTGTCTTTATAATTTCTAAGCAGGTCTCCATATTGTCTGGTATAATTATGAAAACAAGATTTTTTGTCTGTGTCATACTTATCAAATATAGCGTCCAGTGAACGCAGATTATTAATTTTATGAGAAGTTGATTCAATTAAATTTCCAGAATATTTTTTTAATAATAACTCGGAGTTGTTCCCTTTTTTAATGCCAACAAAATATAAATCGCAACTTTCACCGTTATAATAGCTTTCCCACGTTGAAAACAATTCATTCAAATTTAAACAAGCATTTAAATCTAACACGGTAAGATTTTTATAATAATCTTGCATATCTTCCAGATTTCCAATAGTACCGTAAGAATCCTGTGGACTAGTTCTTCGCGTTCCATGTTCCGGTCGTCCAGTTGACGCGCACGTAAAACAAAATAAGCCGTTTGGTTTTAACATATCATATATTTTTTTAAAAGACTCTTTATACTCAGGGTCGTGTTCAAAACATTCAGTTGAAAAAATAGTATCAAATTTTTCATTGTCAAACGGCAAATCTTTTGTTTTTGATACAATTGTAACATTTTGCGCTTTTATTACATCATTTGCATGATAATCGCAATTTTCAAATAAAAATCTATTATTTCCATTTATATCTCCTGCCCCCACATCTAAAACGGTTTTATTAATAAAATAATTACCTAGAATATTTTTAATAAAAATTGTAAAATCTCGCGATTGAATGTGCATTTAATGATATTAATTTAAATGTTTAAGTTAAAATATATAATTACTTTTTATTATACACCATAATTTTCAAAGCCATAATTAATGTTGGATAAACATTTTAACACTTTTTGATGGTCGTGGTCTATATTGCTGCCAATTGTCGTTTCTTTTCCTTCTTGTATAATTAACCAAGGAAAATAAGAATATGAATGACCATTCAACTCCAATCGGCTTGTCATCCAATCACTGGCTGCGTAGTTATTTTCAAACATTGAAAGTAAATTTTTGGCGCCCTTTTTGGATAATATATAACCACCGCATAAGTATTGCTCAGTTACTTTTACCCATTTATCTCTAGGTTCAATAGGTTCTGACGCATTTAGCAAAATCATGTCCCAATCAGGGTCATTTACGTCTGTAAAAAACTGCTGCAACTTTTGTTTCCAATTTCTATCAAAACACGCGTCATCTTCTAAAATAAACGCATATTCTAAATTTTCAGAATTTGCAAAATGTTTCCATATATGCAAATGTGATTGCGCGCATGCTTTTTGAACAGAACTTAACGAATGCCAAAAGTTATCCGACATTTGACCATTGTCTGGAGTTGCAGCAATCCATCTAGCTGCATCTAAATGAGAATTTTTAAACCGACGCTCCATTTTATTCCATCTATCTTCATTAGAGATTAAAGAAATGCAAAAGGTATTGGTTTTGTTGAATGAAAACTTAACCTCCTCTTGTTCACAATAAATAAAATAATTATTTTTTTCTAAAATTACAGTGAATTCGTCAAAATCTCCAAGCGTCATTCTATGACAACTAATTATATTACTCGGCTTTATCTTTTTTCCACAACATACAAATGTGTTATTATGCGCCAAACCTTTATGATTGCAACCAACAAATTTGTCATTTAAAGTTATGATTTTTAATCCATAACCAAGAACATTCTGTAAAAAATAGCTAATAGCGACGTCGCAAGCAGACAATAAATAATCGCAACCATATTTATTGCAAATTTTACCCCATTCCAAAAACATGTTCCACAACTTATAGTAAATCAAATGCAAAGATTCTTTTGATAAGATAAATCCAGCTCCAGAATGAAAATAACAATTATAATCTCCAATCATTCTGTTATGTCCGTGACCTCCAATATACAATGGTTCTTCACAGTTGAAATTTTTTACAAACGCTAACATTTTATCAATGTTGACGTATGTGTCAGAACCACACACAAATATATAATCTGCATTATAATTCTCATAAATATATTTAAGTCCAAAATTTTGTTTATCGCTAGCAGATTCGTAATCGTTTTTTACATTTTTTAAATAAATGTATTTTGAATCATTTTGTAGCTCAGTTTGTTCTTCTCCTAAAAAGTATAAAACTTTTATACCTTTTTCTGCTGCTCGTTTTCCCCATGTTTCTTCAATCTTTAAAATTTCGTCCTTGTATTTGGGAATAGTAGCGCATGCAAAAACGCAAATAATTAATTCATATTTTTCTTTGAATAAATTTGCGAATTTAAACTGCGAAATATAAAACCCAGCATTTTTATCAAATTCATTTTTCATATAAGGATTTTTTTCGCGCACCGAGTAAATGTGGTTTACAATTTTAATGCATTCGTTGGGTTTATAATAGTAAGCCGAAACGTAATAACTAAATAAAATTTTCATGTAAAAATCCCAAGTTACATGCACTTTAAAAGATTCTATTTGTTTTAATAATGTAACAGAACAATCATACGATTCTCTGTAATAACCAAATTGTAAATATCTATTTAAGATAATATTATAAATGTAATCAAAATTTCTAGTAGGTTCAATAAAATTATTAATCATTTGTTCATAATCTCCATAACCGCGAAATATGTCATCATAAAATTCATCTAGGATTTCTAAATATAACATTTCATCACCATGCCCATAACCTAGTTCAGTTGTTTCAATAAAGATTTTTTTAAGTCGCGTAAGAATTTTTAATCCAATTTCTTTTCCACATGTAAAAAATCCACCACAAACAATATATCTATAAGTTGTGTAATATTCATCAATTAACTTTTTATCTTTATAATTTTTATCGCATACATTCAAAATTTGAATATGAAATTTTTCCGAGATATTATGCAAATTGTATAAAAATTTATCAATAGAGTAATCTTCGCAAATGCGCATTTTTCCATTTGAATCTAAAAAAGAATCTAGCCACGCAAATTTTGTTGTGTTAAATGGATTTAAATCAATAACATTTAGAACAAAATCCATTTTGTTACAATTAATCGCGTGAGTTTCTGGACAGTTTCTTTCGTCGCGAGTATCCCATTTTTTTGTTCTATTATTTTTTATTTTATCAAGATATTGATAAACCCACAAATTCTCAAATTCAATTACTACATATTTTGTTATATATTCCATTCCATATTTATTTCTTAATTTTTTTATGTCATCAATAAGCATTTTATCTGTATAAACAACCATATAAACAGGCAATTGCATAACAACATCTATTTGTTTTATTGTTTGTTCCAAACTTCGCGCTCCATTATGAAATCTAGATAAATTATAACATCCTGTAACCAAAGTGCAATCAGGTATTATATTTGCCATAATAAAAAATGCAATATAATTTTATATCATTTAAAAGAACTTATATAAAACTAATTTAATGCGATACTATATAAACCATAAATCATGAACGTTGAAAAACTATTAAAAGCTCTAGAAAATGAGGAGAATTCAAAATTTATGAATTTAACCACAAAGAAAATTAATAATATGAAACTAGATATTTTGAAAGAGTTGCAATTATCGCAAAAAGAAATAACTGAAATAATGCAAAAATTAAAAGAGTATATGTATGTGGATGAGATGAATGAATTGCGACACGGTGCTTTTATAAGATGGATACCTATTAAAGACCCAGATAATTTGCATCTAACTGCAGGTGGGATTCTATGTGAAATAAATGTAACGGACGACGGCGTTTCTCTCACGTGTAAGAACTTTGCTCACAAGCATTATCAAATAAAGATGGAGGAGTGTTTAGTATTCCAGAAGCTAACAGCTCAAGAACAAGTACTTTTATCTGCAATGGATCATCTTTCAAAATAATGAATCGCACGCAGACCGATGTTTAATGGCGGCGTTTTCTAGTTTTATTGCATCCACAATCTTTAAATAAACCTGGAATAAATTTTCCAATCTTGATAAATGCGATTTCAACTGGTTTTAACCCACGTTTAATAGTTGAAACGAGTTTTCCGTTCTTGTAATATTTAACACTCTTGTGACCTTTCCCCTTCTTAATAAGAACCTTTCTAACTGTTTTTTTTCCGCCAGTTTGATGGGTCTGTGTATTAGAATAATTGAACGCAGAACTAGGAGTAGAAGGAGTAGACATTTATATATTTTACAAAGAAAAAATAAATAAATGAGTAATACATAATGAAGGAATTGTATGTTCATTTGTTTCATATTTTGATAGTTGGAACCCTATTCTTGTATGTAGGAATTAAGTCAACGAGTGTACCAGCATTTATGTATCCAATTTTAGTAGCTTTAGGCATTATTATTGTTTTTTATCACGCATACAAGACTTATCTTAAAGTTAATGCAGGTAAAAATCCATGGGTTAATTTGTTTCACATATTTGTAGTTGGCCCCATTTTGGTTTACATTGGCTACAATAAACAAGCAACACCTAGACAAGCATACGAGCTCCTCTTGATGCTTGGTTTTGCGTCAATTGGTTATCACGGTTATTACGCTATAACCGGTGATAAATAAACTAAACACCTATATTCAAGTTAATATTTAAATATAGATGTATAACGCATTTTATCATTTAAATTAGTTCTTTCACCCAAGAAATCAAAATACCTTTTTGATAATTTATACTGCTCCGGTTTTTTATTTTTTAATACATTTAAACGAACTTTCATAATCATAGCTACCTGCCAAATTCGTTTGTGTGTATATTTTTTATCCTTATATAATTTTTCAAGTTTGTCAATTGTATTTTTAACGTCTTCTAATGTTTTATATTTAATATGAATTGTGTCTTTTGGGTTTTTATCTATATAAACATCAAAGGATTTCTTTGGATTATTGGGATTGTATAAAAATTGTTTTTTTGTTTTTGATTTATTAGGCATTTTTTTATGCGTGCGTTTTATTGTCTTCATAACATATGAAAAGAAATAAAAATATCTAAAAATGTGAGTTTGAATAGTTTAGAAAAGGGGCTTATTTGTAACTAATTCTTGCGCTATCATTCCTAATGAAGCAATCATGGCAAGACGTCCGTGATTTACTTCAGCCTCCAACATAAATGTCTCATCTTTGTTTAAAAATGACTTGGGTAGTGAAAATCCAAGGCTGCCAGGTTGATAATCCTCCTTCAATACAAATAAGTTTGATGAACTTTTAAATGGGTCCTCCCAACCTAATAACATAGATTGCAATTCAGAAGCAGCAACAGCACTCACAAACGCGGACACAGTAATTGCGTCTGCATTATCTAAAACGTGAATACCTTGTTGATGAGTAACGAGTTCAGTTACAGGAATTGCTACTGCTGATATCATACCCCATCTACCGTGTTTTAGTTCAGCTTCACGAAGCCTTGACAATTCACTCTCTGGCTTACCCTTAGCAAAGCCAAGGGGGTCAAAATAACCAAGAGGTCTTGTCGCTCCGTAAAAGTTAAAACTATTCACGCTACAACAGAAAAGAAAAAGCAAACCAACAATATTTCGCATTTATACACTATTTGTTTTGTTACTTTTAAGTATCTTTAAAACAATTAATAACTAAAGTTTCAATTTCAGCAGTTGCTATTGACCCATTTTTTAGTAACAACTGCTTCCACGCTTTCAAGCGCGCCTTGGGTCCAACCTTGATTCATGCTTATCATCTCTCCGACAACAAGCATTCCTGGTATAGGATTCTGTGCTTTCTTGATAAAATCCTTGCGGTTCTTAAATGGACCATGCAAAGGTTCGTAATAATGAGTACCAATTGGCCAATAAAAGTCCTTAATGGCAATCAAATTCAATGCGCCATCAGGAATTCCAAGGGCGTCTTCCAAAAGATCGCAAAAATAGTCTCTATTTTTTGGAGTATTTTCTAGATGGTCTTTCAAGAATTTGGCGTCTTCATTATCAGTGTAAGCAATCATATACACGCCTTTCTCCGCGTTCATAGGTATAATTTTTTTCAAAGGTCCTGGAACAACAGTATATCCATGAACAAACTGCTTCATTATCTCCGCAGAAGCCTTAGTAAATTTTCCATATAAACGCAAAAATGTTTGACCGTGAATCTGTTTATATATGGTTTCACTGGGAAGAAGTTTTTGAACGCTGCTTATTGTGGTTGCTAATATGACTTTATTGCATGAATAAGAAACATCTTTTTCTGTGTTCACAATAAAGTTGCACGGAGAAACCGCTTTAATTTCAGTTACATTACTAGAAACGCGTATATTTTGAAATCCAACTTTTTTAGAAATGGTATCAACTAAGAGCTTCCATGGAATATGAAGCGCCGTCCAGTGGCCAAAGTTGTCATCAAACCCATAATTAAAAAGTGTGTCTCCGGCGTCTTCATTTTCATAGTCTGTATAACCAGAGCAGACAGTAAAACGTTTATACACAACAGGTCCTAGAATGGGCAATGCAAACTCTTTAAACGTTTTTTTTACCTGATGTTCTTTAAATTGTTTTTTTAATATATTAAATAGCTTCTTTGTGTCACAAGGAGGCGAAATAGTTTGCGCGTAATTGTGCGACACTTGGAATTCGCCGTAGGGTATTTTCAGTTCTTTTAATAGGTCAATCAGCAAATAATCCTTTTCCTTGCGTCCAACACCTGCACCATTTACGACCTGGACTCCTTGAAACATTTCATTTCCGAGTCTTCCGCCAAGCCAGTGTTTTTTATAGCGTTCAAGAACAAGCAACTTTGTTTCTGGGGCCATTTTAAGGATTTTATATGCACTATAAAGACCGGAAATTCCTCCGCCTACAATAATAATATCATATTTATTATGCATTGACATATAATTATGATAGATAATAATTTATAGATGCTAAACGACCGCGTCTAACGCTTTTTTTGCGTCTTTGTTTTTTTGGTTTTTGGAACAATCATTTTCCTTGCAGTCTTTTTCAATTCAACGTTGCGTCCATTTTTGCATTTGAATTTACCGCGTGAAAGCCCTTTTCTGTTTAAAACCGCTTTAGTGCAAATGCCAATAGCGCGTGATTCATTGTCTGGACCACCAACTTTTTTAATGCAAGAACACAACTTCTTTGCTAAAATTTTTTCAGCAGTTGTTTTAATGTCAGTCGCATTTTTTGGAACTGTTAATCCATAATAATCAAGAATTTTTGAGTAATCCGCTTTTGTAATTTTATAAGGCATTTGATTTATATTATGCAAATATTTAATTTAGCGACTAGTTAAAAAATTAAATTAAAAAACTAAATTAAACTTATAAATGGAAATAACGATAACAGAAAAGGATAATAAACACTTGTTTAATAATGTCGGCATTCCAAAAAGAATTTTTCAAACGCACAAGTCTATTCAATATATTCAAAGTAAGCCTAAATTGCAAATTGCAATGAGAACTTGGAGACGGTTTGTTCCTGAATTTGGATATCATTTCTATACAAATGAAATGTGCGACGAATTTATGCGAACAGAAATGGTTGCAGAATTTGGAGATGTTATATACGACGTTTATAATAAACTTCCATTGCCTGTAATGAAGGCAGATTTGTGGCGTTATTGCATTATATACAAATATGGTGGAATATATGCGGACACTGACACTATATGCAAATGCAATCCAAACATATTTACAACGCATGACGCAATGATTGTTTGTGCACCTGAAGATGACACATTGCATTTATGTCAATGGACGTTCGCTGCGCCTAAAAATTCACCAATTTTAAAATCTATTATTGAATTGTCAATTAAGAGGATTTTAAATATTCCAGTTATTAAAGGAGAACATATTGTCCATTTTTTAACAGGTCCTGGAGTTTTTACAGTTGGAATTGAAAAATATTTACAGGAAAATAATATGAAAACGTTTAAAAATAAGAAACAATATGCATGTTATAAAAATAGCGCAATGATATGTTTTATTTCAGAACATTTTCACCAAACAATGATACAACATTTATTTGCAGGAAGAGAGTTAGATGGTTGGAGTAATGAACGCTTTCAATGGTTGATGTAATTAATTTTGCGTCTTTTTCTATTTTTTCTTTTTAATCGTCTAGTTTTAACCCTCTTAATTTTAGTCTTCTTATTTTTTTACTTTTTTGCATTCTTTTTCCACCGAGGCCGACGGTTGCAGAATAAGCGTGGTCTATAAAATCGCACATTGCATCTTCTATAAATTGAAAAATAACAGCATAACTTGTGTTTTTATCGCCCATAAAATATGCTTTACACCATTGAAGATTTAAAATGGGACAAAAATAATATAAAGATTTTTATATTATTTTATAAATGAAAGCTACTATACAACATATAAATATTTATAATGATGGTTTAATTGAAATGGTTGTAATTTGCAATAATTGTAAACATACAAATTACCATACTATAACTCATTCCTCTACAAAAAATGGTGATAAAACTACTATTGACTTTTCTAAATTAGGTAAAAGGTGGTGTGATAATCATGGAAAACTAAAAAATTCAAATTCAGTTTGTTATGCCGATTATAAATTATATATGTAAAAGGTATCATTTTAAATCTTCAAGGGTGTAAATCCTGATTATAATTTATTTATGCATTTATTTATAAATTTTGCGCGCTTTCCACAAAATATTATAATGAATAAATTTTTTATTTTTTTCTTGTTCGTGATAATATCCATTATACATTTTTAAAATGGCAACATTTTTATAAAGAATAAATTTATCTCCGGTTGGTTTATTCCAAATATGTTCTAATTCAATACTTTTTCTCCCTTCGCCAATAAAATGAGATACTAGTCCTGGACCAGTTGGATCCACGCAACTACCTCCATAATATCTATTTTTAACATTCTCTACAATTTGATTAATGCATTTAAGACAAATCTCGTTGTTTGGTTTAACTGCTATAAGAGCGTTATAAATATTATTTCCATCAATGTCAAGCACCCAATGTTCTTTTTCAGTAAGCTCAATAAATCTGAAAGAGTTTATGCAACCGTATTTGATATCTAAATATATTCCACCATTTTTATATAGAATGCAGTAACGCCACAAATCGGCTTTATATGCACCAGGTATTAATGAATCAAATGCTTTTAATACGCAAATATCAAAATTATTGGCAATAAATTCTCTACAATCGTTGTCATCAAAAAGGAAATGTTCAAATCTTGGATGTTTTAATTTTAATTTATCAACTGATTGCCTCATTTTTATAGGCAAATCTTTAGAATGCCATGTTTGGTAAATTTTTAATGGTATAACAACGTTGTATTCTATTTTTTTGCTTTTTTCATAGTTTAAAATTCTCATTTGTTGCAGTTTAAGTGCATTTATTTTATTTATTAGAACCTGTTTTTTATCATCATAAGTATGAATTAATTTTTCACCAACTTTTCCAGATAACATATAAATGTCACACAATATAATTTTTTCAAAATAACTATTTTTTGTATATTTAAAATATACAACTATTTTAAATGCTTCTAAATAAACAAAAAATAGTGGTCTTTGACATGGATGAAACTATGGGTTATTTTGTTGAGTTGGGAATATTTTGGGATTCATTAAATAATTATGTTAACTTGCATTATCCGGAAAATAAAATTAATTTAAATCAAAATGATTTTAATAACATATTAGACATGTTTCCTGAATTCTTGCGACCTAATATTTTCAATATTTTTAATTTCTTAAAGGAGAAAAAGATTAATAAACAATGTCACGGAATAATGATTTACACAAATAACCAAGGCCCTAAAGAATGGGTAAATTATATTAAAAATTATTTTGATTCTAAAATGAATTATAAAATATTTAATCACATTATATCTGCTTTCAAAATAAATGGAAAAAGAGTAGAATTGTGTCGGTCTAGTCACGAAAAATCAATGAAAGATTTAATAAAATGCACAAAACTTCCAAAAGATGCTGAAATTTGTTACCTAGACGATACATATTATCCGAAAATGAATTATGAAAATGTTTATTACATTAAAGTTAAACCATACACGCATGATTTGGAGTTTGACGCAATGATTCAACGGTTCATTAATAGCAATGCGCCGCTTTCTAGGAAAATTATTGAAAACTTTAATAATGATGATTTTGTTGGTTTTATGAAAGAGAATATGAAAAAATTTGAATTTATTTATACAGAAAAGGATGATAAAGAGTTTGAGATTGACAAAATTGTTACAAAAAAAATAATGGAGCATTTAGATTTATTTTTTAAAAAGAAACCACGCGAACAGAGCAATTCTGCATCTACTTCTAGTAAGAAAATAACTAGAAGACATAATTTAAAAAATATCAATAGATCAAATAAACAAAAAACTAGAAAAACTTATTAATAACGCCAAATGGGATTTTAGACATTATTGTATTCTTTGCATCCATTAAATAGTTTGTAAGTATTTGATTAATTGCGCTAGTTGTAAATAAGAATATTCCTGCACTAAATGCTATTTTTCTATCTAAATCAGTAAATTGAATTCTTCTAAAAGGATTAAAGCGCCATAATAAGAATAAGCTAATATATATTTTAACGTAATAATCTAATAATTCTAAATATTGTGGCGCGTTTTTAAATATTCCAACCGCAAATAATATATACAGTAAATAAGTGATAACTATAAACACGTTAAACCAAAAATTTTGGACCTTGTATAAATTTTTTTGTATTGACATTTTCTTATTATATACAACGAATAAAATAAACACATTAATTTTATTTTATTCAGCTCCCTTAAAATAAGAAATAAAATGAAATTTTAGGATTATGTAATAGGGGATTGTGGATTCTCCACTAATTTGTCTCCGTTTTAACTTCATTGTATATTTGCAGCGTTCTAGCACTTGCGTCTTTAGCTTTAACATAACGCGGCATCCAAAAATAAGGGACCACGTTTCCTAGCCCAGGATAGTAACTCTCAAAAATACTGCGATAATAATTTTTTTCATCAGTGTCTGGAGCATTGTGGTCGTACGTCACATTAAAAATATCTTGAGAGGCAGAAATTGAAACAACCTTTTCTTGTATAATTTCATATAAAGATCTTGTTGTTTTGCTAACTCCATCGCTGAACGCTTCCTTAGTCCTCCACAAAACGCATTTTGGCAATAATGCGCTGCCATTTGAATCCAAATAATTGTCCTCACTAAACGCACTTCTTAGCAAAAATTTTTCGCACTGCTTGTTGCCTTTGTGAAATCTTAGAGACGGATCAATGCTCAAGTAATACTGAACCCATGTTCTATCCAAAAATGGCGTTCTAGGCTCCAAACCATGAGATGAAATGCACTTATCGGAACGCAAAACATCAAATGCATGAATTTCCCTCAAAAGACGCCGGCATTCCTTGTCAAACTCAATTGCATCTGGTGCTGCGTGCATATACAAATAACCTCCACACAACTCATCTGATCCATCGCCATTGAAGATAACCTTTGCGTCGCTGTTTGCCGCAATATATTTTCCCAACAAATAATTTCCAATGCTAGCTCTTACTGTGGTAGTATCATAGCTTTCAATAGTGCAAATAACCTCTGGAATTGCGTCAACAAAATCCTGCTCAGTCAATAAAATTTCAGTGTGATTTGTTCCCAAGTAATCTGCAACAATGCGAGCATATTTCAAGTCTTCTGAACCTTCCATACCAATACTAAACGTTTCCAATGGCTTATCAGAATTTTGCTTGTGGAATTCATTTACAAGAGCAGTAATTATACTACTATCTAAACCACCGGATAATAAACAAGCAATGGGGCGTTCCGTAATTAAAACTCGCTTCTTAACGGCTTCTGACAAATAATGTTGAATATTTTTAAACGTCCTCCCAACATCATATTGCAATTCATTAATAACGCTAGAAAAACCTGTAGAGTGATATTTGTAGTGCTCTTTTTTAAGCTCCCACTTTGGAGATACTTTATATTTCATGATAAACTTGCTATATGTTCCTGGTATAAAATGTTCAACCGCGTGGGTTGGAAGTGTTTTAGAAAATTCTGACAACTCCTTTAGCTCTGAAGCAAACCCATAAATAGGAATTCTATCATCTGGGCCGACAGTTTTTTGGTTTAGCACATACAATGGCCTCACACCATAAGGGTCTCTTGCAACGTATATCTTTGATATTGGGTCATTTATGTTAACCTCGCAAAGAACAAATGCAAATACACCATCCAGCATTTGCAGAGTCTGCTTCATTCCATACCTTTTGTATAAGTGAATAATAACTTCGCAATCAGACTGTGTTACAGGAGTAATGCCCATTAGAGCATATAGCTCCTTGTAGTTATAAATCTCACCATTGCAAATAACAGCCGTATCGCCGATTATAATTGGTTGATTAGAGACATCATTCAAACCATTAATAGCCAAGCGATGAAACCCCAATAAACACTGCAATGTGTATGATAACATTTTAGAAAATTCAGGCCCTCTGTTTTGGCCCTTCATAAATTGGTCATTAATAAATTTTTGTTGAAACAAGTTGTCATTGTTTAATAATGCAAATATTCCACACATGTAGTTTCCTTATTAATTAAGGCCATTTTTCTTTATATTGATTTTATACATTTAGAAAAGTGTAGTAATGTTAAAATAAATTATATTTCAGTATATTAATGACAACTCAACAAGGGTCAAGAGAATGTGCATCTCAAATAACAAATTCTATTAATACGCGCATATATGATAGAAATATTCCATCTCATGTATTGCAGCCTTATTTAAGTGTTAGGCCTGTTATGACAAAATATTCTATTATGCCCATTGTGGATCCTAGAGCTCCAATTAAAACGCCATTGGTTCAACAGCCGGTTTATAGTACAACCGAAGTGTTTAATCCAGGAAATACACAATCCCCTTGGTCTGGATTTGCAACAAACATTAACACTGAATCTGAATTAAGAAATCAAATTTACGCGCTTCAATCGTGCAGCCAATCTGTATACGTTCCAAGTTCAAATAGTGATTTATATAAATTTAATTTCAAAAACAATAATGGCAATTTGCAACAGCCGTTTCCTGGCTTATTTCAAAATGAACATTTTAATTCCTTTAACCCAAATCCTGAGAATATTGGCCAAGGTTTATTTCAAAATTGCACTAGACAGCAGCTTAAAGATTTAACGCCAAATAGTTCATGTGGAAAAAATAAAAAATAAAAAATATAATAAACAAATTAAAAGGCATAAGCGTTTTCTTTAAAATATAATAAATGATATCGGAAAATATAATATCAAATTTAACTTTAGAATGTTTAATGAACAAAGCGCAATACGAAAAATACTTTAAACAAGGACAAGAAAATTCAAATAATAAAATCATCAATAAAAGGGAAAAACGCTTTTATAAGAGACGCATCTTTGATTTAACAAAACAATTATTAAATAATGAAAAACCGGAGATGATGTTTCCAGATGTTGCGTCAGCGTTTGATTTATACGCCAAAGTTTGCGTTGAATATTTTAAAGCTTTAGATAAAACAGATATAATTCAGTCCGACTACAAAGAATTTGTTAATAACGCTGCATCAGAAAGTAACACTCTATCAGAAAGCGAACAAGCAGAATTAAATAAATTATTGATGCGTTCTATTAAAATAACCGAACCGAATGCTCTTGAAAAACTAGTTAAACGAACAACTGCAAAAATATGCAAAAATCCCCCAATTATTCCACTACAAAAAGATATAAATTTGAAAGATCCAGTGTTTAAAAATAAAGGTATTCGTAAAAAGAATAATATCAATAATAAATATGAGAAACCCTCAGAGAAAAAAGAAACAGACGAAACAAAAGAAACATCTTAAAAATACGCAAAAAAAAATATCTTTGTCAAAGAAACAGAAGCATCAAACTACAAGAAGAAACCATTTATTTAGAGAAAAAATGATGAAGGAATTAAAAACAGTAAAATTGAGATGTAGTCCACAGACAGCAGATAAAAAATACACTTGTTTAGAAGACGAAACCTTGTATAAATTAAAAGATTTGTGGAATGCTCGTCACGCAGATTCTAAAATTGAATCAAATGACGCAAAAGATATTTGGACGCAGTTGAATAGCAAGCTAAGAGGAGTTTGCAATAAAGAATCGTGTTGGTTAAAACAAAAGTTTGTTGATGGAAAATTAGATAAAGAGTTGAATTCGTCTTTCGCACCAGTATCTCCCAAGGAGTGGAGCAAAAATCCAAATGAATGGTTGTCAAGCACCGATATATTAGACGTAATGAAACAATATGAAATTAAATATAAGTGCTTTGATTTTATTGGTCCATCGCCAATTGATTTTGACACGCATAAATTATACGGAGAATGCGTTTGGGAGGAGCTGTGCCATTTCAACATTGAAGATGAAATAAAAAATAAACGTTTTAAAATAGGAATGATATTTAACTTGGATCCACATTATAAAGGAGGATCGCATTGGGTATCAATGTTTGTCAATATTAAAAAGGGGGAGATTTTTTTCTTTGATAGCGCTGGGGACAAAGCACCAAAACATGTGATGAAATTGGTCAATCGCATTATTAAACAAGGAAAACAGTTGAAAATTCCAATTACTTTTAAATTTGACCAGAATTATCCAGTTGAACATCAATACGGAGACACTGAATGTGGCATTTATTCTTTGTATTTTATTGCACATATGTTGGAAGATCGTCATGACAGCACCTACTTTAAAACGCATATATTAGATGATAAATATATGGAGCAATTTAGGAAGGTTTATTTTAATAAGGAACTGTAATAACACGCAAAAGTATATAAATAATATTTTGCTATTAATTATATACAATTGAGAAATGTCTAACGCACAAATAAACATAGCTTTCATTACAAGAGAGAATATTGAAATGCTTTGGGAAATAATTTTAGACGATATAAAGGAACATTTAAATTCTCAAGAAAAGGTCACTCATGCAAGAAATTTTTTTATAAATCAAGCTAGAGCATTCTTTGAAAGAGAGAAAAAGGTGCAACAAAATTTAATGCAAATGAATAAAAAATTTATTGGTCAAATCATGACAAGTTTTAAACAACAACCACAACAACTTCAACAACAACAAAAAATAAACATTTCTAACAAAGAACCAACCAATTTCACTATAGAAGACTTGCACAGTGAGAGACTTAGTGCGTTTGAAAAATCTCTCGCGGAAAAGAAAAACGACTTTATGAACTCAATGTCAGTTCCTGTTCCAGAAGCTCCGAAATTTGGCGATGCTGAATTAGATAAACCGATTGGAGGTGCCATGGATGAACTAATTGCGAGGACCTTAGCTCAACGAAATTTTGATATAGAAAATATTCATAAAAGTGTGAATAAAAATGAAATTGAGAAATGGTTAAAACCAACAGAAACATCTCTTAAAAGTGAAAAAATACAGGATTCTGAAAATTCCAAAGTTAAAATGGAACAAAAACAATTGCAATATCAATACGTTAACCAGCAAACGCCAAAGTTAATACAAATTGGTCCAGTATTAGAAAAAACAGAAAAAACTGTAACTTGGGGCCAAAATTTGGAATATGAATCTACGACAAGAGACTTAAATGGAATTAACTTGGACATTCAAGAAATTGACCCCACAAACAAACCTTTGCAAAATGACATATTTTCAAAATTAAAGCCAGCAAAAGAACCACAAAAACAGCAACTAGATATAAAAGAGGAATTAAAAATTATGCACGAACGCATAAACAATTTAGATGAAAAAATAAATACAATTTTATCTATTATAAGCAAAATAAAAATTGATTAATTTTGCAATAAAAATTATAAAGACAAATAATAACAAACAAGTATGAGAGTTTTAAGAGCGTTATTAATGCATTTACTATTAAGTTCAAATATTTCCAAAGTTACTGGGTTTTGGTCACCATTTAAACATACAAATGAACGTCCAATAAAAATTAGCAAAACAAATGAAATAACCAAAGTAAAGGAAATAACGTGGGACGATGGGGAGGTTGTTTGGGAAAATATGCAAGAATATTACGACGAAAATCAAACATATAGTGTTGTAAAAAAGCGCCCATTAAAACCCACAGTTTCCTTATACAAAAATACACCTCTTTATGAAACAATTGAGCTGGACCAAACAAAAATAGCATCAATATCTGCAATTGTTAGAACAACTTATAGAGAGACATTTAGCATGGATGCAGTTATATCAGAATTAAATAATAAAATTGCCAATCATTATACAAACATTCCAGCAGAAGTATTTGTTATATCATTTCTAACCTGTTTAGCAATTATTTATAACAAAACAAATGAAACAGAAAAAGAACGACTTGAAAAACTTTACATATTATCAAAACCTGATGAATATTACGAAAAATATAACAGAATGAGACGTCTAAGCATGGTAGCAATTATTGTGTTGTCATGTTTAACATCAAGAAATGTTCAGCCAGCAGAATAATTTAGTTTCAAATTACAAAAAAATTGAAACTAAAATAAGTTTTTTAATTATGTCAAACAAGTAATCACCGCGATCAATCAACCACCTTTAAATATGAATCTATTTATTCTCTCTTTGAATTTTGCAGAATGCGCCGAGGCAATGTTTGATAAACATGTTAGCAAGATTCTTTTGGAAGCAGTTCAGATGCTTTGTACTGCCATACAAATTGTTGATGTTGAAAATGAAATTGGTTCCAAAATTAAATTATATAAAATTGCGCATAAAAATCATCCAGTTACCATTTGGATGCGCGCATCACTAGAAAATTACATGTGGGCGTTAAACTTGATTGATGCAATGCACAATGAATGGAAATATCGTTATAATCATCCACCAGAAAAAATGCACAAGTCATATATAGTAGCAAAATATTTGAGGGAATTTGCTCCAGATGCAAACAAGTTTCCTCAATCAGGCTTGACACCATTTGCTCAGGCAATGCCGGTAGAATGCAAATGTGAAGACGCAGTTGAAGCATATCGCAGATATTATCAAACGCCAGAAAAACAAAAAATAGCTTCATGGAGAAGGAGAGAAAAGCCCAAGTGGTATCAAATCCAAGAGAATTAAAATAAAATAAACATTAAATCTGTCTAATAACAACTCCTGCTTGGGTTTTTTCCGCAGTTGCAATCAAAATTGGTTCTACCTGGGGATTCTCCAAAGCTCTATGATAACTATCCCAGTCATATAAATTTCCACGATTTTTTTCCATTTTACGATAAATATATTTTTTTCCACGAAATTCATATGGTTTTCCGCGCCATTCAATTGGTTTTTTATTTATTTTTGACACAGTGTCAGGTTCTTCTTTTTTGTAATTAGGAATGTACGAAAATGCAGTAGAGGATGGTTCGCCAAATTGCAAACAAGTTAACTGCTCTTTTGTTCCGCGTCTTGAGTAAACAGCACAATCAATAGACGCCTCTTTAATAGCGGTTATTATCTTAGAGCTCACGTCCTCTTTAATAGTTGAAATTTCAAACAAAGCTTCGTCACTGGTTAATGGTATATGTTCCTCCTTATCCTCTTTTCCCTCTACATGAATCTTATAGACTCTTTTACTCTTGTCCATTCTTTTTAACTCTATAGATTCACCACTATCAATTTGCTTTTTAGTGAATGTCATCAAATAGAGAAACACTTCAACTGTTTGAAGTGCCTCTGGCAAATTTTTATGACTACAAATGCGGCGAGCTCTGCCAACAACTTGGTCAACGCGAGTAGGATGCCAATATGGTTCCATAATATGCACGTAGCGTGTGCTTTTCAAGTTAATTCCTTCTGAACCAGACGCAGTAATCATTAAAACTTTAATAATTTCACCCATGTGATTGTTATGTGCAATTTGTTTTAACTCGGCCGTTATGGGAGATTTTACATCCCAATCACTGTTATAAATGTTGCGAATAATTTCTTTTTCTTCCGCCGATTCTGTGCCAGTATATAAAGCAAACGTGGGCTTTCCTCTGTCTTCGTCACCAATGTTCAATTCCCAAACACCGCTTGCGTCTTTTTTAATTTTAAATTGTGTAAATCCATTTGCTTCTAAAACCATCTTAAATATACCAATGCCTTCAAGGGTTCTAAATTGACTGTAAACCAAATGTAAACCGCGATGCTCAGGGTCTTGAATATTCTCTAGTATGTTCAAATATTTTGGACTGTATTTTTGCAGGCCTTCTGGAGATAATACAGTACTTTCATGTTCTTTTAAAAATTCAATGGCGCGTTGAATGCGTTTTTCATAAGTTGCGTCTGCCAATTTTTCAATTGCTTCGTCTCCTTCAATTTCACCATCCCAGGCTTCTCCTTCCAAATCATTTGTTCCTTTCTTAGAGGTTTCTTTTAAAGCTTCTTCATATACATTTTCTAACTGTGTAGCCTCTTCGCGTTCTTCTTTTGGAAGAGGACGGCCTGGAGGTTTTGGCATAACAAAATTGCAATATAAACGCGAAAAAATACGATATGTTGAAGTTGGATCTTTATAAATACCATTCTCATCCATTAAACCCTTTTTTTTCTTAGAGTTTTTTTCTTGTTTTCTTTCTTGGGCGCGAGCGGCTTCATAAATAGTGAATTGATAATCACTCATTGGTATTTTAATAACATGAAAATCTGTAAGCTTCTCATATTTAGGCATAAGTGATTCTTGCGCACTTCTAAAATAAGATGTTAAACCAATAATACGGCGCTTGAACAATTCCATATTTTTAGTTTCACCGGAATCGGCTTTAATAAACATTTCAACAAAATCGTCAAATTTGTCAGGCAATGCCTTTTGGTAAGTAATTTTAATTCCAGACGTATTAACACTTACACCAGAATTCTCCAATATACTAATAATCTTGCGTTCAAAATCAGCGTCACTAATAGTTCCGCGTTCTTCAATATGTAATTTTCTTTTATCGTCTTTATATTCCTTCTTCTTATTGGTGACGCCTTGATAACCAGTGTCTTCTTTTACTTTATTTTCAAATCCAAAAGGGTTTCTAGTGATGGTTAGAACTTTGTCCTTGGAATAATCCAAATAATCTAACACTTTTTCTCTCGTGAAGATCTCCTGTAACTTTTCTTTTCCGACAACTTGCCCTGAACGGACATCAAGTGGAATCTCCCACGTTTTTATATAACCGCGCAAAATATTGAAAAGTATTCCAATTTCGTTAGGGTAGTTAATAATTGGCGTTCCTGATAACAAAACAATTCTAGCATTTTTTGCGCTCAATAACAAGTCATATAAAATGAGTGCCAATGAATAAGGAACTCTTTCTTTTTTTCCAGTTCTATCTACAGGAATTTCTTTTTCTTTTGCAATCTTATTTACAATTCTACTAATAAAGTTGTGAGCTTCATCAATAACAACAACGGCATCATCAAATATATTTGTTTCAAAGTTGTTTGTCATATCTTTCAATTTATCTCTGCGCAAACCGTTATAATTAATAAACTTATACTTATATTGAATCATTTCATCAAGTTGATCGTCTAAGCTTTTAATTTCGGCTGGCTCCAAATTGTCATAATTACTTGGTTTTGTTGTATTTATTAACCACGCTCCTTTTTTTCGGTTAATGTATTCAATGGATAAATTGAGGACACTTGATAATGTATCAATTGCTTCAGGATGATCTCTAGTTGAAATCCATTGCCAATACTGATTCTTCTTATAAATTGGTTCACCGTAACGTTTAATTTCTTCTATATAATTCCTTCTTAAAGATGCCGGAGTCATAACAATAACTTTTTTATTACTCTTAAAACCCTCTGCAATGGCTATTGAACTATTTGTTTTGCCGCTACCCAATCCATGAAAAAGCAAAAGTCCGCGATAAGGTGTGTAAAGATTCAAATAATCTCTAACTAATTTTTGATGAGTCAACAGAGAAAATTCTCCAACAGAATTTTGACCAATATTATCACACGATATTTCAGAGGTTTCGTCCATAACTTCATTGCGATATGTACTAAACATTGAATTAATAAAGTTGACAAATTTCTCTCGGTTATTCATAAAATAACTGGAAACCTTAATGTTTACGTGAGGTTTTTTTAGAGGCAACCGAGTTATGGTTTCAACCTTATCAATATCAACCCACTCTTCTTGAGGAACAAGCACTACGCCTTTTGTGGGACGCTTAGTGCGGCGTTTTTTGGCACCTACTTCTTCAATAATTTCCTCCTTTACTTCGGCTTGTTCCTGACCTTCTTTTCCTTCTTCCTCTTCCTGACCTTTAATAATAGGAATGCCTTCTTCTTGCAATTGGAATAAAATTTTTTTAGTAATTTTCTTCGCCTTTTTCTTCTGAGGTTCTTCTTTTTCTTGTTCTTCTTGAACTGCGCTTAACTTCATGGTTGGTTTTAAAACAGTTTTATTTAATTTGCTTTCTTTTAATTTAGTTAACAATGTTTCTCTATTAAATCCAGTGTCAGTTCCGCGCTCATCAACTATAGTTACCTTACTTAATTCCACTTTTTCTGGAGCAGTTGGAACAGGAACAACAACGGCAACTTTTTCATGCTCTTCAACAACTGGTTTTATTCTTAATTTTACTTTTAATGATTCTAAAGGATTCATTGCTTATATAAAGTAAATATATAAAACTTTATGTGGAATAAGCGTTAATTTTTTGCAAAGCTTCGCTGCAAGCAATTTGTTCGGCCTTCCTTTTAATTTTGTGTTGCCCCTCGCCTAGAAAAATTAAAACTTTTCCATACTTAACAATCCATTCTTGGATTTCTTTAAATGTTTTTACGTGGTCAATGTGCGTTGCATTATGTATACTTACAGAATGTATAGGTTGACCAATGCACAAGTACACGCCCATTTTATATCCATTTTCAATGTCGTGTTCAATTTCTAAATAATGTGGAGTCACCTTGAATTCCTTTTGAATTTTAACTTGCAAAATATTTTTATAATTATCATCATTTTGAATAAGAGCAATCCAGTCTATGTGTTTTTCAAAAACGTTCTCAACAAACTTTTGAGCTATTTGGAAGCCTGGACCGGTGACAAATACATCTTGAAACCACCCTTCTTCATCTTTTACGGAAATTTTATTGAAATCTAAAAACAAAGCTCCTAAAAACGATTCAAAAAGACATCCAAGCTTCTTTAAATTTGTTCTAATTTTTTTCTCCTCAGCATGTTTTGACAAAATGAGCCATTTATTAAGATGCATTTCCATGGCAATTTTTCCAATAGCTTCATTTTTAACTATGGCAATTTTTTTTTCAGTCATAAATCCTTCATTTTCTTTAGGAAATCTTCTATACAAATAGTATTTTGTGATAAGCTCAAGAACTCCGTCACCTAAAAACTCTAGACGTTCATTAGACTTTGTTTTCAATGTCATGCAGTCAGGTGGCCTTTCTACAATGGTAATGTTTTGCGAAAGATTTTCTAGTTGAGGGCGTTTAGTATAAGAACGATGAACAAAAGCTCTTTTATACAATTCAATATTGTTTACCATTCCAGGAACGCCATATTTAGTGAGAATAAATTGAACGTCATTCAATGTAATCTCCACATTTAGGGGATTATATGGGTTAAAAATCAATCCATCTTCTCCGCTTATAATGTCATCATCATGAAGAATATTCTTTTCAAAGGGTTTCTCTTCCATTATGTATTATTATTATTATACATTTAAACCATTTATATAAATATTATTTCCTCCCATTAAATAAAAATAAAATATTTAGGGTATATATAAATGGTAGGCATGCAAACACAGTTCGGACGCGGTCGTTACGTTGACGTTACTACAAACAGAGGAATTCAAAGTGGAGGTTCTATTGGCGGCAATAAAAAAGCTGGTATGTGGACTGGATCGCCTTACATGAGCGTTTACAACATAGGCAACCATTACACTTACAGAGCTCCTCAAACACAACCCAGCATTTTCTTTGCGTTGGGCAAGTCAACGAGAAACCCTGTGCAATACAGAAGAAATGGATATTACAGTAATCCTATGATGTAAAAATATAATATTATAACAAAATCATTTAATAACTTAATGCTTTACTTATTAAATGATTATTAAGATTGATAATCGCGAACATGAGCTACTACGTTTATGCAAACATTTTATAGAAACTGGTCCTATTTATAAAGAATTAAAAATTGTAGTTGAAGCACTTCCTCTTGGTGATGTCATCTTGTCTAAAAATGACTTGGATAAGATTATCATTGAGAGAAAAAGTTTAGGAGATTTATCGTCTAGCATAAAAGATGGCCGCTATGAAGAACAAAGTTACAGATTAAATGGTCTCCCTCATCACAATCATAATATTATGTATTTAATTGAAGGAGACCTTACAAAAACTAGCTCTTCGTCGTTTAACTCTTTCAAAGACCGCGTGGATAAGACCACTTTATATTCTGCCATGTTTTCTCTAAACTATTACAAGGGTTTTTCGGTTTTGCGAAGCATGAGTATAGAAGAGTCGGCGCTTATAATTTGCAACATGGCTTATAAATTAAACAAATCTGCAGATAAACAAGGATTTTATTCAAATATAAACAATAATAGTAATACCAATGCTTTTTCTCTCGCAAACGAAGAACAACAAACCAAAATTGCCTTAGAACAACCGGAGAAAGAAGAGTATTATTGCAATGTTATTAAAAAGGTTAAGAAGGAGAATATTACTCCTGAAAATATTGGTGAGATTATGTTGTGTCAAATTCCTGGAATTAGTTCTACAAGTGCAATTGCGGTTATGAAAGAGTTTAAAACAATTCAAAATCTAGTTGCAAAAATTAATGAATCTGAAACCTGTTTAAAAGACATCAGCTATACAAATGCCAAAGGACAATCACGCAGAATTAATAAAACTGCGATTGCCAATATTATAAAATTTTTAAAGGGTTAAATTAAAGAAATTTTTAATTTAGGACTGATTTAAAAAATTTTTTCTTTGAATAATATGTAAGCCCCCATTTATTTTTCAGTAAAGATAAATGGGGGAAGTAGCTCAGTTGTTAGAGCACCATGTGAAAGACATGGAGGTCATTGGTTAGAATCCAATCTTCCCCAATAATATATAAAATTTTAAATAATATGTAAGCCCCATTTATTTTTCAATAAAGATAAATGGGGCGCCCATAGTGGTTAGTCTATCCTCCCGGATAGCGTGTGAAGAGTTGTGAAATTTTTTAAACCGATACAGAGCACTGCAAGGGCAGTATTGCCGGAGCACCGCAATATCCGATCGTCAGGTTAAATTGCATGAGATCGTGTTTAATGGTGGAAGTCCACCACCGGTTAAAAACCGGAAATTTAGAATTTTCCACCGAGGGAAGTCGGTGGCCGCTTGCATTTGCAATATTGAGATTGCGGGACAATTCAAACATACAGCAAGTGCGAGTCTTGCTGCGCCTCCAACATATAATATAATAATTATACTTATAATATAATAATTATACTTATATTATATTTTATTATGCTATATTAATACTATGTCAAACCACGTTTTAGTTTCATCTGCTCAAATGCGCGATTTAATTAATTCCAAAGAAGGAGTTTTAAACGTGCAAAGAAATGAATTAGTTAAATGGATTCAAAGTTATAGAATGGCCAAATTAAATAAAGAACAGCTAATGCCGTCTGTTGCAACAATGTCTGCAAATGATTCTCTTGCAACAATTTCTGCGAATGATTCTCTTGCAACAATTTCTGCGAATGATTCCCTTGCACCAATGTGTGCGAATGATTCTGTTAAAAACATTGCGTTTACTGTTGGTAAAGACCCAAAATATTATCTTCCAAAATTTCCTAAGAGACCATTCAATTTAACTCTTTTGGGAAAATATTGTGTAGTTAGAAATAACTTTAATAATAATAAATACATACATTCTATTAGGTTTCCAGATACTCTATTAAGAATTTCACCATTTGCCTTTTACAATTGCGAAAATCTAAAAGACGTTTATATCGGTAAGAATGTAAATAAAATTTATGATACAGCATTCAAAAGATGTCCAAACGTTTATTTTCATGTTAGTGAAGAAAATACTAAATTTGCTTCATTAAACGGAATGCTTTTTAGCAAAGATTATACCAAATTATTAAAAGGGGTACCTTTGTTGTTTAATAAAAAAAGAAAAGAATTTATTGGGGGAAATAATTTAGAAGTACCAAATCATCCAGGTAAATTATTGTGGGATCATATTACAAGGTTTGGTAGTTTTGCATTTCCAAGAACTGAAAAGATAATCGGCGGATACTTTAAATCAATTATTGAGATGCCACCCAATTTAAGAAGTATTGGAGATTCTGCTCTTGATCTTTTATGTATTAGTGGAAATTTAACTTTAAAAACCCCTAAACATCTAAATAAATTATCTAGTTATTTGTTTAAAAATTTATCAAATGCAAAGAAATACAAATTTGCAGACGAATGTAGAGTCCTGAATATAAAAGAACTTAATAAGTACGGTAGGCATATCCGCGGTTTTGGTATTTTTAAAGAAATTCCAACAAAAATAATAATTTCAAAGAGCGTAAATATTATTAGTGAAACTGCGTTTGATTCTTTTTATGGCGTTGTAAAAGTTGACAAACGAAATAAACATTTTTCTTCTGAAAATAACGCAATATTTAATAAAGATAAGTCAACGTTGTTGCGGTACATATCTCTGCACGAAGGTACCAAATTAACAACACAATTTACAGTTCCTTACGGTGTTGCTAATATTGGAGACTATGCATTTTATAATACTTTGGTGGAGGAAATTAGTATTCCTGAAACAGTTAGAAATATTGGGGTTGGTGTCTTTAGTGGGTGTAAAAATCTTAAACGCATTAATTTTTCGCCAAATATTAAATTGCGCAAATTTGGAACATTTAATTTTTACAATTGTTATATAAATAGATGCATAGAAATTATGTCGTCTCCTAAACATAAACATTGGACTGACAACAATTTTGGTAATATATTTTTATATGCAGGAAGCGCAAAAATAACTAATTATGTAGACGGCGTGGGTTTAATTCCAGACACAAAAGTCATTAGAGAGGGTGACAAGATAGTGAAAAATGTATTTAAAACAAACAAGATTGACTTAAACTTATTAATTTATTTTAGTAATAGAAAAAGAATTTGTTATCCCCAAAAATCCACGAGTAATGGTCAAAATCCAAGTTTCAGCAATTTATACAATGAAACTGTAAATGAATACAAAAAAACCGCCAAACAATTATATGAAAATGGCGAAAAACGAGATGAAACTGTAAAAAGAAAGGCAACTATAGTTGCAATCATATATGCAGCGGTAAATTCTGTGTTAAATGATTTAGATAAAAATGATTTTAATTTTGAGTTAATCAGATTTTATAATTATGATCAAGCAGTTAGAAAGGCATTTAAAGAGGCAAATAATGCAATAATTAATATGAATATCGACAAAAAAATGTATAATGCCGCATACAACGCGGCCTACAACATGTATATGACAGAAGAGAAGTATTCAGAAAAAAACCCTAATGCAGATGGAACTGAGGTTATGAAAAATTTCTTTGAAAGAAATATTGGCAAAATAAAGTTGGAGGGCACAGATCGCGACGGTCGCCAATACTTTGGAGACATTAGAGTTAAATTAAAATATAGGAATAAATGCATTATTACCAATAATAGAGATTATCCGTTAACAAGCAAAACAAACTACGAAATAATGGACGAAACGTGCAATACTATTGTAAAAGTAGTAAAAGACGCCGGATTTATTGTTAAAGGACCAATCAGCGTTCCAAATAATGTACTATTAAAGAATTTTTATGCTAATTATCATCTAGAAAAAAAAATCAGAAACAATCATCCATTAATTAGTTTATCAAGATTTCCTGCTAGACGTAGTGCACACAATACGTCAGTCTGGGATGAGGAGTGGGATGCGAATGTTCTCGGAGATGGTAGGAACCTAACTGGATTTCCTAATTTCGGTAGAAAGGATAAGGGTAATGGATACGTATACAGTAAAACACTAAAGAAACCTGAGCTTAATAATGCAGAATGCAGGAGATTTTTCTTCGCTACTGGAGGAAGAGATGGTTGCACGATCGCACCATCATCAATTTATATAATAGAACCAACCAAAAAAACTATAGAATTATTAACAAAATTTAGACATCCCATTGCAGATATTATTGCAAATTGGAATAAAGATGAATGCGAATATATTAAAATACGTATACAACCAAAGAATAATAATGTTATTAGATGGAATAGAGAAATCTACAATGGGAAGCCGGGGCGAGGCGACTATGTGTTAAGGACTTATCAATTAAGAGTATTTGTTGAAAGAAAAATTATAAAGATTGTTAATGAAAATGGCGCGCTTGCCGTACATGGTCCATTGTACGGAAATAATGAAAATATGAGAATGACAGGAACAAATTTATTAAACAGCAGGTACGTTGACGAAACAACTAGAGAAATAGTTAAAAAAGAGACATTTATTAATCGTTTTATTGACATAAGCGGTCTTAACACTGAGAAAGGCGTAAAATTTATTTCTGGCGATGGCGGGCAAGGTGGGCCAGGCGGGCCAGGGGCAGGGGCAGAGGCAGGGGCAGGGGCAGGGGCAGGGCCAGGGTCAGGGTCAGGGGCAGGGCCAGGGCCAGGGCCAGTGCAGCAGCCAACAGGCCAAGACTTTTGGGCTATTGAAATAGATTCTAAAATAAATGCTTCATTTTCATGGTATTTACCATTAAATGGCTGAAAATAATTTTATTAAAGTAAAAATAAATATCGCACCAGTTTGCTAATATTTTTATATTTTCTATAAACAATTTTTGTTAGCATCTATACTTTTGGGGTACCGGTGGACATAGCTGAATTATTCACTGTCATTTTTCCAAAAAGGGCTTATAATAAAATAAATATACTATAATATAGTATATTTATTATATAAATGAACGAAGATTTGATCAAACTTATAGGAATCGTTGTCATCATCGGATTTTTAGTATATTTAGTGGCAAAATCAATGAGATTGCACATGAATGTTATGGAAGGTTTAACAAATCCAACAAGTTCATCAAGTGCCAACGGTGTCGGTGCGTCTGCTTCAAATTATGCAACAACATTAAAGAATCAAGTAACTCAATTACACAATGACACGTTGCTTTTAAACAACAAAGATTATGTTAAGGAGTATGGAAATATTATTCTTTCAATGGACGATTACATTAATGCTCTCATGTTAAAAACGGTGTTAAATATGGACGTCACTGCTGATAATGCAGATAAAAATATTAGTGCAATTAAGACGTTAAATGAACTAAACGCAGCCAAGGCTTCCTTAAACAATGTGTTGAAATATGTTGATTCCAGTTAAAAATTAAATATTTTTTAGTTTGCCAATCTCTTTACTAAAATAACAGCTAAAATGTTTGCAATTATGCGAATAAACATTAAACTGCGCGTCCCATTTTTCTATGATATTATTTACACGTTTGTCGCCGAATTTTTTTAAGCATTTTTTGTAATCTGGATTTTCCATTACGAGTTTATACCAATCCTCAATTAATTTTTCTTCATTAGATTTTTCAATATAAATTACGCGGACAATTCCAGGTAGCTTGTATCCCAAAAACATCTTAATGTATCCAATAGCATCAGGTTGTTGTTTTGGAGTGTAATCAAAAACATAAACATTGGAAAAGTCGTTAGATTTATTTTTTTCATTTGACAAATGTTTGCGATGTTGTTTGAATTTATTTAATTTTGTTTCCTTTTTAACCATTACAACATTATGAAGTTTTAAATTAGGCAAAAAAGAAACAACTGCCGAATTAAATAATTTTGTATGATATGAATGCAAAGAAACCGATAAAAAATTTAAAAAGCATAATGCAATTAACGAGTAATTAAACATTAATTATATTATAATTAGCAAATAATAAAAACAAAATATTTTATTATGCAATTCGGATGTTAACTTCATTTCCAGCATAATAACCACTATCTACAAGGGATTGCGTATATTGTTGGCCACCCCAATTATCGTCCATAGGGTCAGGGCTAAATAATAAATTCTCTTGTTCGGCGTTCATTTGGTCAAGAGGTGTAGTTGTTCCTTGGTAAAAATCTGTTTGGTCATAAGCTGGGTAAGAATTTTTATTATAAGGTTGGTCATTGCGTGTTGCATCAATTAATAATGTAGGATTGGGTGGTCTTGGGATAGTTGGCGGCAATCCGCCTTGCAAATCTGTTGGGCTAGGACGAATTTTATAAACTGAACTGCCTTGAGCATCAAATGTGCTTTGCAAGTATAAAACTGGGCAACGAATTCCTTGACTGCGTTGCCAATCCATAAACTCCACATAATCTTCTAAATTTTCAAATTCAACTGGATTTACTCCAGGGACTTGAGCCACTTTAGAGTTGTATAAAAAATAACTGCTGCCTTTTTGAACTAAAATGTCAGGGCATCTAGGATTGCTAATATTAGTTAAACCTTCTATAAATTTAGATGGTCTTGTAGCAACGCAATAATAGATTCCTGCTAAAAAACCAACAATAATTAATATGTATAACGGAGTATTCATTATATATATTAGAGTGCGATAAAATTAAATAAATAAAAATAATGCAACTTTTATTTTCTAGTTTTATTTTATAATGCATATAAAAAACCCATTCATAATAATAGACCCAACGTTATTAAATCATGAAAATTTGTTAGGTGACTTCAACGACAACGTTAAATTTGGAAAGCATGTATTTTTATTTTTATTCATGGACAATTGCGGACCGTGCAACGATACTAAACCAAAATGGAGGAATATGAAAAAGTATTTAAAAAAAGAACACTTAAATAGTGACGATATTGTTATTGCCCAAATAAATCAAAAACTTTTCAGTGGTCTAAATGGAGTTGGATCGGAGCCAATGGGATATCCATGTTTGCGTTATGTTAAATCGCCAACTGTAGAGGAATACGAGGATTCCAGCATTTCTGATAAAGATAGAAGCGCTGAATCATTTGCTGCGTGGGTTGATTCAAAATTAAAAGAAGGTAAACATAGACATAGACATCGCGGTGGCAAACGAAGAACAAATCGTAGAGGAGGAAAATGGTCGTTAAAATACAAGCGAAGCATTAACTGCAAAAGACCCAAGGGGTTCTCCCAAAGACAACACTGCAAATACGGCAGAAAAACGATGAAACATCGTCATTAAATATTAATTAACTTATTACATTATTTAATTTTATAACGAGTTAATTTTAATTTTAATTAGCGTATTCTAGATCGTCTATTTTTTCTTTGTGTTTTTCTTTTTCTAGTTCGTCTGCCCCCCCTTTTCCCTTTTGCAAGAGGCATCAATTTGGGAACTTTGTGAGCCAATGGTGGCCCTGGATTGATTATTCTACATAATTCAACATTGCTAGGAGTGCTATTTTCAGGGGCGCAGATATCCACGTGATATTGTGGTGCGGTTGCCATGTAAAGACGCAAACAACCTGCAACATCAACAAGTGCACTGTGCGTGCGACCATTTATTTGTTGATTAAACAAAGCAATATGTCCTTCTTCCAAATTTGGGTTCTTTGGAGAATAAGCCTTTGCAAAATATTCCTTTCTTTTTACATCATAAGTTTTTCCATCTTCTGCTGTTACTTTGTCAACGACAACATTTTTGTCAGCATCTCTTACATATTTATAAGGCCAGACTCTAGCGTCTGCTTTTGCCAAGTATTGTGTATCAACAACTTCAGGCGCAGATTCTGCGTCAAGTCCTCGCAATTTTCGGTAAGCATCGCGATACATTTCCTTTTTTGCTTCACTTATTTCTGCGTCACCAATTAAGCGCAATAATTCGGCGCATACAACATTTACATCATAAGGAGTGTTGTGAGCTACAAGTGCGCTGGTTCTGTTATAAGCAGCAATAAATTCATCCATAGCAACTTCAATAAGTCGGCCTTGAGTGCGAGATCTCTCATCGGTTACTCCGTGAACATCAACGGATCCTTGAGGGATGGGGTATTGGCTTTCTTTAAGCTTAATGATGTCATTTCCTTCTTCACTTTGTGCAACAATTTCCATAGTAACTGGATTGTATAAAATAAATGCCAATTGAACAATAATGGGCCAGTTATCTAAATTGGAAGCTTCTGTAACGCTGCTCTCTCCTCCTGTCCCAAGGCCTGTTGTTTCTGTATCAAATACTAATATAAGTGGTTGTTCACTTGCCATAATGCTTATATACTATAATTATATTATTAATTCTCTATTTTTCCTATTAAAAATTGAACTTAAAAATTTCTCAATATATCATTGCACAAGCAACTAAACAAGATGGAACACGTTTTCCGACTTTATGATTTTAACGTTTATAATAAAAAGAGTGAAGCCAAAGAGGAATCTGGCAGCGATGAGGATTCTGGTGCTAAATCCGACGCAAACAATTTTGTTATCCAAATGTTTGGGATTAACGAAAAAGGCGAGTCTTGTTCTATACTTGCCGAAAATTTCAAACCGTTCTTTTATGTAAAAGTGGATGACAGTTGGACGCAATACACAAAGTCCGCATTCTTGCAACACATTACAAAAAAACTAGGAAAATATTATGAAAACTCAATTAGTGAATGCAAGATTATCAAACGAAAGAAGCTGTATGGTTTTGACGGCGGAAAAGAACACAAGTTTATCAAACTTGAATTTACAAATTTGCAAGCATTTAACAAGGCCAAAAATCTGTGGTATAATTCAGACCGCAAACTTCTTGAGTCCGGATTGATTTATGCAGATACTCCTACGTACTTATATGAGGCAAATATTCCACCTTTGCTGCGTTTCTTTCATATCAAAGAGATTAGTCCTTCTGGTTGGGTTGCTCTTCCAAAAAAGAAAACGGTTGAAGTCAAAATGAACAAACAAACCAGTTGCAAATATGAGTTTACTATTGAGTATAAAAATATTTTGCCACTAAACGAAAAGGAGACTCCGGTTCCTTATAAAATCTGTAGTTTTGATATTGAGGCCAGCAGTAGTCATGGAGATTTTCCAGTCCCTATTAAATTTTACAAGAAGTTGGCTACAAACATCATTGAGCATTTTGAAAAATTTTCAGACTTAACGCCTGAGATTTGCGATGTTGATTTGAGAAGGATTGTTAGAAAGGCATTTGGATTTAACACAGAAGATAAGGCAATGATTATGATTGACCTTGTATTTCCCAAAAAAGAACAAATGCCAAAATCTGAAGACGAAGTTTTGGAAATGATTGATTCTTGGCTTAAAACTCCATTAGAAAAGAAATCTAATGATGCTCTTAGCAATCAAATGAGAATAGAATCAATGTTTGAGAATATGAATAATGACGAGGAAGAAGATGCCACCGCGTCATTTGTAACAAAAGGCAAATCAAAAAAATCCGAAACAAAAAAATATAAAATTTCTGATATTTTGTGCGACAAATCTTTGACAAGAGAGGAGAAGCTCAATCAAATTAACGTTTCGTTGTCAGATAGAAATTCTCGCAAAAATCCATTCCCAGAATTGGAAGGAGACAAGGTTACTTTTATTGGCTCAACATTTCTAAGAGCAGGTGAAAAGGACCCATATTTGAATCATTGCATTGTTCTTAACACATGTGGAAAAGTTCCTGTTGATAATTGTGAAATTGAATCCTATAAAACAGAAAGGGAAGTTTTACTTGCATGGACTTCACTAATTCAAAAAGAGAATCCAGACATTGTCATTGGATACAACATATTTGGTTTTGATTATGCATTTATGTTTAATCGCGCTCAAGAAAAAGGGTGTCTCCGAGAATTCTTGAAGTTGTCCAAAAACAAGAACGAGATTTGCGGTGAGGACCCATTTAATCCAAACAGTTACAAGTTGGAGGAAACCAGTCTTAAAATTGCTAGCGGTCAACATGATTTAAAATATATTAAAATGAATGGTCGCGTTCAAATTGATTTGTATAACTACTTCCGACGAGAAGAGAACTTGACGTCTTACAAGTTGGATTATGTTGCCGGTCATTTCATCGGCGATTGCGTGAAGTCGCTTGAATCCTCAGTTGCAAAAACGACGGTGTATAGTGGAAATCTAACAGGTTTATTGGTAGGAAGCTATGTTCATTTTGAAGAGATTGGACATTCGGTTGATTATTATAGCGATGGTGCCAAATTTTCAGTTGTATCTGTAAATAAGGCAGAAAAATCGTTTGTTGTGTTGGGGGCCATTGCGCCAGATATTAGCAAAAAGGTGAGATGGTGTTTGGCAAAGGACGATGTGACGCCAAAAGACATTTTCAGAATGACCAACGGTACAGATGATGACCGCGCGGTTATCGCGAAATACTGTATTCAAGATTGTAACCTCGTTCATTATCTATTGAATAAGTCGGACACATTAACTGGATTTGTTGAGATGGCCAAGATTTGCAGTGTTCCTATTAGCTTTCTGGTCCTAAGAGGTCAAGGCATTAAGCTTACAAGTTATGTAGCAAAGAAATGCCGAGAAAAGCGCACATTGATGCCTGTTCTTGAAAAGTTGGACGGTGACGATGGGTATGAGGGTGCCATTGTACTTGATCCAAAGTGTGACTTGTATCTGGACAATCCAGTTGCGTGCGTGGATTATGCATCGTTGTATCCGTCTTCAATGATGAGCGAGAATCTGTCGCATGATAGTAAAGTGTGGACCAAGGAGTATAATTTGAAGGGCGAACTCATTACAACCACTGGAGAAACAGATGCTGAGGGAAACTTCATTTACGACAATTTACCCAACTACGAATACGTTGACATTACCTATGACACGTTCAAGTATGTTAGAAAGACGCCTTCGGCTGCAGCAGAAAAAATCAAGTCAGGATATAAGATTTGCAGGTTTGCTCAGTTCCCTGATAATGCAAGAGCAATTATGCCTGCTATTTTGGAGGAGTTGCTGCTTGCAAGAAAGACAACCAGGAAGTTGATTCCGCAGCAGACGGATGACTTTATGAAAAATGTGCTTGATAAGCGTCAGTTAGGTTACAAGGTTACTGCAAATTCTCTTTACGGTCAATGCGGTGCAAGAACCAGCACATTTTATGAGAAAGACATTGCAGCGTCAACGACTGCCACTGGTAGATTGCTATTGACTTATGCGAAAAAGATTATTGAAAATACATATGGAAACCGAATCTGTGATACGTCTAAATTTGGAAAGGTTCTAACAAAAGCTGAATACATATATGGAGATACGGACTCGATATTCTTCACATTTAATTTACAGACGCCTGAAGGTGTTCCGATTAGAGGAAAAGAAGCTCTGGAAATTACCATTGAATTGGCGCAAGAAGCTGGGAATTTAGCGTCTAGTTTCTTGAAGAATCCACACGACCTTGAGTATGAAAAGACGTTTATGCCATTTTGCCTGCTTTCCAAGAAGCGTTATGTGGGAATGCTTTATGAGCACGACCCTGATAAGTGTAAACGTAAAGAAATGGGAATTGTTCTCAAGCGCAGAGATAATGCGCCCATTGTAAAAGATATTTATGGTGGAATTATTGACATCTTGATGAAACAAAAAGACATTAAACAAGCGACCGAGTTCTTGAAGTCCTGTTTGAAAAACATTGTGGATGAGAAATATCCGATGGATAAGTTGGTTATTACAAAGTCGCTCAGGTCAGGCTATAAAAATCCACAGCAAATTGCTCACAAGGTTCTAGCGGATAGAATTACAGCCAGAGACCCAGGAAATAAACCGAGCTCAGGAGACAGAATTCCGTTTGTCTATATCCATCATTCAAGCAAAAAGGCGCTACAAGGCGAGAAAATTGAGACACCGACTTACATCAAAGAGAACAATTTGAAGATAGACTATTCGTTTTATATTACAAATCAAATTATGAAGCCGGTGCAGCAAGTGTTTGCACTTGTCTTAGAGAAAATCTGGGAGATGCAGAATAAGAAATCAAAGATTACGAAATTCAGAAGGGATGTTGAGACTTTGCAAAGGACAACAAACCCAGAAAAGTTTGAAGACAAGTTGGAGTCAATGAAAAATAAAGAGGTAAAGGCGTTGCTATTTGACGAGTTCCTGAGAGAAACCAATAATCAAAAAGAAGGAAACCAATCGCTCATGAAGTTCTTTAAGTAGGTTAGAAATATATATTAAGGCCGGTAAATCATATTGAAATCTATATAAACATCGCTTTGTAATATTAAATAGTATGAATAACTTAACGCAATTATCGTGCCATGTTTTGCCATTTGTAGCGATTTCTGGTTATTTTTGTTATCCAAAAGAATTCCGAATCAATCCGTCATTATTATATTTTTTATCGGTTGCGCATAATGGGGCGTTGATTTTGTTTAGTGCTTGGACATTCTTGTCATTATCGCAGATTTTATATAATCGCGGCATTGTGTTTCAATCTAATTACTATTTTCAGAACCCCGCATTTGACACTATGATTTATTATTTTTACTTATCCAAATACTACGAATTTTTTGATACGTTTTTGCTTTATTTAAACGGCAAAACCCCCATCCTTCTTCAAAAATACCATCATATAGGAGCCGTTTTAAGTTGGCATTTGATGTATTTATACAAGGTTGAAATGGTGTGGATGGCTACCTTGTTGAACTCATTTGTTCATACAATCATGTATTCATATTATTTGGGGTGTCTATTAAAAATTAAACAAGCTCGTTTTATTAGAAAATATATAACTTCTTTGCAATTAGTGCAGTTTTTTTTACTATACTCAAACTTTTATTTTTACAGACCACCAATAGAAACGTGGTTTAATTATTACATTTGCATATTTTTTGCTTCTTATGGAGTTGGAATAATTGGTTTGTTTGGAAAGTTTTATTATGATAATTATCTTAGAAATAAACTCAAAGAGTAGTAAAGTCTTTAAGTAGGTTAAAAATATATTTTTTGACTTTCTCTCTTGGCATATAAATAAAAATAAACCTATAATATATATTTTAAATGGAAGTTAAAATACCGGATTGGGTCTCTGTTATAAATTACAGAACCATGAATAACGAAAAAAAGGCTCTAGCGGTTGATGGAAATAAAGTATTCCAATATGAATGGATGAAAGAAGAAGTGAATGAATTTTATGAAGCAATACATTTGCAAGACATTGAGGAGACGCGCGACGAAGCAATTGGTTTGATACGCACTTTTCAGCAATTTCATGGTTCAAAACGCGTTGTTGCTTTATGGAAAAAAGTAAGACGAGATGTGTCTCTTGTTTTTCCTACACGCAAAATATTCTTAGACACATTTGCAAAATGGCATAAAAAGAAACTGTTGAAAAATCAAGCTAAAGATGTTATATCTCAAGACCTGATTAAAATAGCCAAACTGAAATGGTAAGTTTAATATTTTGCGCCTGAGCAAATGATTAAATAAAAAAATTGATCAACAGATATAAAAAGATTTTGCTATTATTATACAATGATGCAAGGGATTATTAATAAGAAAAACGCTTTGAAAGATTTATCAGACGAACAGTTTGAAGTGTTGCTACCAACTTTAGCAACCGAATTGGAGGTTCACGGCATTCTATATGAAACCTATACAGATGAGGAAATTGTTAAGGATTGGCAAAGTCTTTGTAAAAAACCGTTGAAGGACGATGTTACAAATATTTCGGCTACAAATGTAGTCGGAATGAAGATCATGAAAAAGTATATGAAGCATTTTCACGATGTAACAAATTATAAGGGCGTCTCTGTTTCGTCATTGTGGAAGAAGGAGCACTTGGAAAAGGCTCTTAGATTTAACCGAAAGAATCATTCCACTCCTTACGCCTCTGAAATTGTCCGGTCAATTTCTTTTACAAATGGCCTCGGCAAGGTTACCATGTATCGTCCGCTCATGGCGCGTAATATTGTATCTTATTTCAAGGCCAAAAGTGTTCTAGATGTGTGCGCTGGTTGGGGCGGAAGAATGTTAGGAACAAAGAGCATTAGCCAGTACGTTTCTTATACTGGAATTGAACCTTGTGAAAAGACTTTTAAGCACTTGTGCACAATGTGCAACGACTTGGAGATTGATAATATCATGCTTGTCAATGAGCCGGCCGAAAAATTCTTGAATGAGCTTCCTCAGAGTATGAAATTTGATGTTGCGCTCACCAGTCCTCCATATTACAACTTGGAACTATATTCAGGCGAGGATACTCAATCAACAAATAATTATCCCAATTATAATACATGGATTGAAAAATTCTTGGAGCCGGTAATCAAAAATGTTTTGAATCGCGTCACTTACAGCTGCTGGAGTGTGAAGAATTTCAAGACGGATAAAAAGTATGATTTGTTGGCTGATGTTACAAGAATTCATGAAGAGAATGGTTGGAAGATGATGGATGTTAAATTCACCATGTCAAATAGCAAGCGACCTGGTGCATCTGGATCTTCAGAAACAACTGAAACAACTGGTCCCAAGAAGACCGAAGAAGTGACTTATGTGTTTATCAAGGAATAAAAAAAATTGAAACTTGTTATTTCGCAAAATAACAAATAACTATTTAGTCATGACAAGAGTAACCCTTGAAAATAAACATTTGTTTCTTAACAAAATGGTAGAATTTTCTACAGATAGAGTAACAGGAATTAAAGAGAAATTTGTGGCAATTGTTGAGAAGGTTAACGACAAATCTTTAAGAATATCAGGTTTTCCACAAGTAGGGAACAATTTGAAAATTGAATCTAGAGAAATTAATGCAATTTAAAAATGATTATAAAATAATATAAATTTTCATTAAAAGTTATATTATTTTTTGTTTAAGCTTTGGGATTTCCAAAAAATTCAAATAAAGCAGCTGCAGTTTTTCTTGTTCCTGAATGTATGCGTCTTCTGGCTTCCGATGAATTTACTGGAAAACGTCTTCTGGCTTCAGATGATGAAACTGTTCTAAAATTGGCGCTTGAACGATGACTTCGTTTTGACTGTGTTTTCGCAGAAGACCTTCTAGATTGTCTAGATTTTCTTCTTCTGGAATAACCAGACGTTGTTGGTGCTTTTTTTTCAGCTGTTGTTAAATGATACCACTTAGAAGATGTTGATGACATTATATATTATGCAACTATTTTTTTTTTATTAAAAAAATTGAATTGCTTTTATCCTTGTAAATAGAAACATCCTCAATTACACAAAATGTCGGACTCAGGCGATTTTAATAATCCTGAAAGGATTGAAAAGTTTATTTTGTCTAACAAACCAGTAGACATGATAGAGCCAATGTCTCCTCCTGATCAAATGTACGCATCAAAAAAGTTGAAAGAATTTAAGGAAAGCAAACCTTGCACCCTTTGCGGAGTTGGATTTTCCGGCTACACTTGTTACGCATTTTACAAAAGCAAAAAGGGAAAAATTTATTTTGTTACATTTAGCAGCGGAAAGGTTTTGTGTTACGCAGAACTGGTTTGAACTTTCTCAACCAAACTATCGTAAAATTCTCTGACTTTTTTATTAATAAGAATCTTAGACGCATCAAAAGACGTCAAGTATAATCCATCTAAATTTTTAACTCGTGACAAAGCAACATATGTTTGTCCGCACTCAAATACTCCACTGCCAACATCTATTTCTGCTGCATCCATTGTTGCACCTTGTGATTTGTGAATAGTAATAGCCCACGCTAATATAAGAGGAATCTGAGAAATTCCAATTCCTGGAATATTTTCACTTTCCCACACATGATAATTCATTGTCATTTCGTGTCCATTTCTATATTTAACAACTGGCAATCCTTGTTCTGTAAATTTGGTAACAATCCCTTGGCTGCCATTACAAATCATTCCACCAGTGGGCATTTCTATATTTACTACGCACATCACTTGAGCGCCCACCTTTAATTTTACAACATCATTGCAAAGAATGCTATTGTGAATATTCAGTAATTCCACATCTATTTGTTCTGGCGTCATTTTTGGCAAAGGAATATTATCCTTTCCAACTGCTGGAATAGTTTTTAAATACTTCAACTTAAACTCGTATTCAGGAACATCTAATTCAGCCATTTTCCTTTCATTAATTGCGTCAACTCTGCTTCTAATAGGAAACAACTTTGTGGGTTGAATTAGCGACCCTTCTTCAATTTGCCTTCCAACAAGGCTCATCAACAGTTCATTGCTGCTCTTTTTTAATCTTCCTTCGCGAATCTGATTTAATATCTTTGTATACACTTCGTCGGTTTGTCTGAATATTTTTGCAAGCTTTACAATATTTTCCTTTTCAAACGTTTCTTTCCAGAGTGGACTTTCAAAACAATACCGCATTGTTTCAGGCTCTTCTTTATTTCCAACAGGAGGAAGCTGATAAAAGTCTCCCAAAAAGATTACTTGTATTCCTCCAAAAGGTCTTCCATTCTGGCGCGTTGCTTTTCCAATAACATCCAACATCTCAAATATTTTTTGAGACATCATGCTAACTTCATCTATAACTAGTATATCAACGCTTTTCCATGATTTTGCTTTATATTTATTAAGCGCAACTCTTTTAACGTGCATACCAATTGTTCCATTTCCTAGACCAATTCCAGCCCATGAATGTATGGTTTTTGCTTTGCATCCAATCAAAACGGCCGCACAGCCAGTAAGCGCGCAGATTTGAATATTTAAATTTTTGCGTTTTGCATCCAAATAAAGTTGTTTTATAAGGGTTGATTTACCAGTTCCACCTGGCCCAGTAATAAATATATTCTCACGTTGAATGTATTTATCAAATGCGATTTGTTGTTCTTCCGACAAGTTCATTATACTGTTGTTTAATGATAAAATGATATATTTGAAGTTCAATTTTTATTTATTAAATTTATTTGTCATAAATGACAAATATAATTCAGATGATTTATAAATTAATTTATCTAAATAACTCGGTTTATAATCTCTAGCAACACTAACAATTTTGTATAATGGATATTTTTGAATATCATCAGAATTTATACTATATTTATAATAATTTATATGATTATTCATAATATTATAAGATGTATACCTATTATAATCAATAATAATGTCGCTAAAAAACCATTGTTTATGACATTGATTTCTAAAATAATCATTATTTCTAGCAAGTTCGTCATAAAACCAATAAACTGCGTGATAATTTGCTGTTAATCCAGTTTTAATTTTATTAATCACATTTGGTTTTACATAAATTCCATTGTAAAAATATACATCTTCAAACTTTTCTTTCAAAAGCTTTATGAAGTTTGTTTTTTTTTTAGAAGCTATAAAAAAGGTTTCCCATATATAAAATTCATACTTGTTATAATTTATGTTTTTTATTGAAAAAAATACATCTAATTCTGAATCATTTTTAAATGAATCATGAACAAAATTTAAATCTTTGTTTATAAAAGTAGAAGCATCAACCCAAAATCCTCCATATTTATTCAAAAGACAAAGTCTAAAGTAATCTGATTGTTTTGCTAAATTTAATTTTGATAGTTTAATTTTATTATCACCTGACACTGTAATATATTCAAAAATATTTTCAGAATTTAATAATTTTATTGTATAATCAGGTAAATTAGTTTTCCAAGAAATCAAACATAGATTTATTAATTCTGGGAGTTCTTTATTGTTCCAATAACTCCAAATAAATCTAGGAACGTCTTTCATATAATAAATATTATATTTATTATTATATTTATATTTATATTTATATCAAATATTCTTATGCAGCGTAAATAAAAAATCTGGCTGCGTCAATAAGCTTCTTAAACGAAGAAACCTTTTGGGGGATACTGTAAGCATCAAATTCTTCTTCCTCATCTTTGTAATCATTGCTATCACAATCGTCCTCGTCTTCCTCATCTACATAATCGCTGTCATTGGGGTCATCGCAATCCTCTAGCGAAACAACAGACTCCTTCTCATACTCCTCATAATCGCTGTCACTGTCGTTATCCTCCTCCTCATACTCACTCTCATAATCCTCATCATATACGGCCTTGCTCTTGGTCATTTCCTTGGGCGCCTTCCATCCCTTCACGTCGTTCCAAGAAGCATTAATTAAAAATTCTTGAGCCAACTTATGTAAGATGGCGTATTCAGTTCGCGCGTGAAGGCGTGCGATATTTGAAATTGGTAGTTGCTTTATTTCATATTCACTATATAGGCGGTTTGTTTCGCTCATTGACCAAGGAAGTCTGTGTCTGCTGGCAGTCGTTGTCATGGTATACATTATACTCCAACGCAACCTTTAATACAATTTTATAAATATTTTATTAGTCCGCTTAAGCCGCCCCATTGGTAACAAGCAGCGCAAACTTGGACGCAAGCCATGTTCCAAAAACAACCCACATAGCATTTATATTATTTGCACCATTAGAAATGCACCATCTAAATGCATAACAGTGTGGTGACGAAACCATTAAAGGCGACATAATAAATCCTAAAAAGGTTAAAGGAACGCAATAATATACATATAATTGCGCTGCAATAAAGTGTATAACCACCCATAACAAATATAATCCTGCAACTCCATTAATAAATTCAAAATATGGACGCGCCTTATTAATAAAATTAACCGAATTTGTTGATTCACTCATTCTTTTACGTTTCATTTGTTGAACAAATTTTTTTAAATAAACTTTGTCAATTTTTTAATGAAATAGCTTTATACCAGAAAAGATTTAAAATGTACCATTTTACTTCTTCAAGGGTTTAAATTTCATTTTATTTTTGCACTAAGGTTTTGGCAAATTTAGTTTTAAAAAAAATATTATTTCCTTTTATAACAGATTCAAAATTTTCGGTATTGTTATAGATATTGACAAGGTTTTTGCAATATGAAAAAGCACAATCTTGGATTTCAGAAACGTTTTTGATGTCTATTGTGTTTAACGTTTTGCAACTTCTAAATGCATTAGAACAAATGACCTTTATGTTTTCTGGCATAACATATTCGTTTTTGTTGTTGTTAAGATACTCACTCTTTATGGGATACTGAATAAAACTATTTGTGTGTTTATTTACTAGAGCGTATCCGTCAACAGTTTCAAAGACTGGATTGGCAGAATCTACTTTAAATGATTGCAAATCATAACATAAACTAAACACGTTGTCCCCAATAAAAAGTAAATTTTTTTCAATGTTAATGCTCTCAAGTCTTACGCATAAATTAAATGCATTCCGTCCAATAAATTGCAACGATATTGGAAGTGTAACATTATTTAATTTCAAACACATATAAAACGCAAAATCGTGAATTTGTTTAAGGCCTTCATTCAACTTAACAGTGGTTAAATTTTTGCATCTATAAAAAAGATATTCACGAACTTTAGTTAATGATTTTGGAAGATCAATGCTTTCTAATAAATAACATTCGTTAAAAGAATGCGCGCCAATCTCTTTAGTGCCCTCTGGAATATTTATTTTTGTTAAATTAAAGCAACTGTTAAATGAATCATCCCCCATAGTAAGAGAATAAGCGTGATTATTTGCACTAAGTATAGTCACTGTTGTTAAATTGTGACAATCTGCAAATGCGTGATCGCCAATTCTTGTAACGCTGGCTGGTATGATAATTTCTTCAATGCAACCACATTTATAAAACGCGCCATCAGATATAACCGTTACCCCATCCGGTATTGTGTAATTTTTTTCGGTAAATTCATTATTAATTTTTAAATAAACCGCGTTAACAGGGCCAGAATAAATCTGCACGCCTGTTGTTTCAGGAATGTTTAAACTAGCAATTCTTTTTGATAATTTTGTCGCCATTTATAAAGTATAAGTTTATTATTTTAAGTTACTTTGTTCACATTAATTATTTTATCTAAAACTTCCCTCAAATGTAAAACTATTATTAGATGCGTCATAAGTAAATGAATTAAATGAATTATCATAAACAAAATTTCTTATAATAGGAGAATTGCCAGAACTTGGATTTAATAGATGTCCTAAAATATTATCAGTCAAATTAGCTAAAACATTATGAACATTATTTGCATTAGCTCGCAACGCGCCATGATAATTGTTTGGAATACTATTTCTCTCTTGGGGTTGTTCTTCAGAATCGTTTTTAGTTTCTTCTAATGCATCTTCTTCCTTTGTTTCTTCATTAATGCGCGTTGTTTCTTCATTGTTTTGTTCGGAATAATTGTTTGAAGTTTGCGCAGTTGGGTTATATTCTCTTATATCGCGTCTACAAACAGGACATCTAACATTTGTTTGAAGCCAAGAATCAATTCCACTTGGTGAAAAAATGTGACCACAAGGTATTATTTGAGTCACGCTACTATTATTTTCAAATCTATCCAATGTTACAGGACATGAAATATTGAGCGGATTTTCAATTTCTGAAAAAGTTACAATTCTTGTAGCAGCCTCAATCTGTTGTCTAGTTGGAGAAACGTGAATGCTGTCATAAAAAGTTCTTAAAAGAGTGTTAAAAAAAGTAGTATCATGTTCATTTTCTCTCGCATTTACAGGATATCCGCGCAAGCTCCCCCCCCCTGCAGATGTATTAGTATCAACCGGAAATAAATATGGAATATTTCCATAATACATATATCTTCTATTTGCGGATTCAAATTGATTTCGGCGTCTCCTTTGTTCGTGTGTTTGTCTATTATTCTGATTACTTTGTCTAACATTGGGTCTAGGAATATTTGAATTTTGTGTTGAATTAAGATTTGAATTATTGCGAGGTTGATTCAAACCAATAATTTGATTAATGTTTCCTATAATTTCATTTCGCAATTCTTGCAAAGAATCCATCTGACGAGTTGTATGGTTATAAAAATCTATATATAAATCTAAAAGCAAACGTTGATCGTATGACAATTCAAAAGTTTGAGCATTTCTATTTTGAGACATAATATAATATTATATTAAATATGTTTAAATATAAATTACGAATAATAATAAGAAACAAGTTATGAGTTTTGATAATTACAAAAACAATGGTTTAACTGGATTAGCTAATTTGGGGAATACTTGTTTTGTAAATTCTTGCATTCAAGTTTTATCGCACACTTATGAATTAAATAATTTTTTAAATAACGGAGCATATAAAAAAAAACTAAAAAATAAACACGAATCTGTATTATTAATTGAATGGGACAATTTGCGAACATTAATGTGGAGTGAAAATTGCATTATATCTCCAGGAAAATTTATAAAAACTGTTCAAAAAATTGCACACATAAAAAAGATGGATTTGTTTACTGGATTTGCTCAAAATGATCTGCCTGAATTTTTGCTTTTTTTAATAGATTGTTTTCATATTAGTTTGGCTCGCGAAGTTAATATGAGTATAAATGGTAATGCGGAAAATGAAAGAGATAAGATGGCGGTTCAGTGCTTTGAAATGACAAAAAAAATGTTTGCAAAAGAATATTCCGAAATGTGGAATTTATTTTATGGAATTCACGTGTCGCAAATTATTTCCTTAGAAACTGGAGAAGTTTTAAGCATTTCGCCTGAGCCATATTTTATGATTAATTTATCTTTGCCGAGCGATAATAAGAATCCTAGTTTAAAGGATTGCTTTGATTTGTATGTTAATGGAGAAATATTAGATGGAGAGAATGCATGGTTTAATGAAAAAACAAATCAAAAGCAAAATGTACAAAAGAAAATTGTATATTGGAGTATGCCGTCAATTATGGTTATAGACATTAAACGTTTTAATCATAGAAATCAAAAAAATCAAATTTTAGTAACTTTTCCTTTGGAAGATTTTGATGTATCTAGTTACATTGTTGGTTATAAAAAAGAAACGTATATTTACGATTTATATGGAATCTGCAACCACAGTGGAAATGCTTATGGTGGTCATTATACCGCTTATATTAAAAATGCAAATGGAAGATGGTATCATTTTAATGACACAAATGTTACAGAAATTGAAAATTTAAAAGAATTAATAACGCCAAAAGCATATTGCTTATTTTACAGAAAAAAAACAATTCAATAATATATATATGGAGGCCAGCACAAGTTCAACAATAGAACCAGAAAGTATGTATGGTTATATTAACAATTTACTAATGAATCCAACTGCTGTAATAATATTAGTTGTAGTTGTCTTAATATACATAATTGTTTTTGTTTCTTTAGGCGATTCTTCAAAAGCAACTAGTTCATTTTCAACTGTAGGAACAAGTAGTTCGTCAGGACTGGATAAAACGTCCGGAACAATTATTGCGGTTATTGCAGGAGTATTTGTAATATTGTTATTATTTAATTCATTGAAATATTTTTTTAGCATTGATATAATGGCATCTATAAAAAATTTATTTAACCCCACAAATCCTGAATTGGATATTACCGTGAACCAAAATACAGGTGCAGGCGAAGGTGGAGGTAAAGGAGCGGACGGATCAACTCAAAATTCATCAGAACTTTTAAATAGACCGCAAGTTTTTAACATTCCTGGCAACTATTACGGATATGAAGATGCAAAAACTTTGTGCCAAGCATATGATTCGCGTTTAGCAACGTACAACGAAGTGGAGGACGCGTATAACAAAGGAGGTGAATGGTGCAACTACGGATGGTCTGATGGTCAAATGGCGCTATTTCCCACGCAGAAAACAACGTTTGATAACTTACAAAAAATTCCAGGTCATGAGCATGACTGTGGAAGACCTGGTGTAAACGGTGGTTACATGGCAAATCCACATATTCAATACGGCGTAAATTGCTTTGGATACAAACCAAAGATTACAACCGAGGAAGAGGAAATGATGCAAAATACAACACCTTATCCTAAGACTGAAAAAGACATTTTATTTGAAAAGCGCGTAGACTACTGGAAAACGAAATTAAATGACATTTTGGTTTCTCCATTTAACTACAGCAACTGGAGCCGATTTTAATTTATTTTACACCTTTTTACATTTCAAACGCCGATTAATTGTGAAACTCAATAATATAGGGTTCGGCGCCTTCAACAATTTCAGGTTCATCTTCCATATGTTCCAGCGTAATCTCATTGAAATTTTCCTGACAATTTAGAATCTTGATTTCACACCAAAAACAAGTTGTCAACTTCTCAAGCATATCTGTAAACTCGCCAACTTTTAAGAATTTTCTTGTAAAAACAGACGCGTTTTCTATTTTGTACCCAATAATACATTGTCCCTTATCCGTATAATATAGTCTCATTTCTACGTTTTTTCCTTGGAAGAAGTTATTCATATATTCTAGAAAATGGCAGTCCATGTACATATTTTTAGTCAACTTATGTTTTTGCATTATGTCACATTTTGCTTGTTCAAAATCTAAACTGAATAAGCGAAACGCCTCTTGGCATGTAACAGGAAATCCAAAATAGATCGGCATGTTTGGTTTTTAATTGATTATTTTTTACAAAAAGTAATCAATTTTTTTATTTAAAAAATAATAAATAAATTTATGCAGTAATTTTTTGTTTTTTTGTTTTGCCGGTTGATTTCACAATGGCGCGTCTTGTTTTTCTCGGTTTTTTGGCACCGCCTTCAACTTCAACCATTTTCAATAACTTTTCATGAATGTCATCGCTTATAACCGCGTCATCATTTTGAATTTTGGATTGCTGAATATTGCCACCAAACTGTTTTCTAGTAAAAGAAACAAGACCTGCAGGAACCGCTAAATCCTTAAACAAATCGGCAACACGTCCACCTCCAATTTGTGATCCAAAATTTCTAGTGTGTAGAGCAGGTTCTCCTTTTTGTAATAAAATTGATTCAACTGTAAAACCCGCGCTCTGTATTTTTCCGCCTGACATATTAAAAACTAATTCATGATCTTGGATGATATGTTCTTCGGCCATATACATTATTCTTATATAAATTAATTGTTAGAAATCCGCTTTATTTCAGGCACAACCTTGCTATCTCGCTTTTCTTTTAAATATTCAACTATCTTCTTTACTTGCGTATGATTTTTTATGATTTCTCCTAAAGATTTTTCAACGTATTTAAAAGTTAGCGGCGACGTAACTTTTGTATTAACAAATCGCAATTTTCCATCGCTAATTTGAACAGTTGAATTTCTCAAATTATTTTGTTCAACGTAATTTGTTATATTTTCTCCCAATTGGCTTTTCTTCTCTCGCAACTCGTAAATCTTATCGTTCAAAAGTTTAATTTGATTGTCAATTGAAACCCATTGTTGTATATTCTGTTCAAAGCTCATATTGCAATAATATATATTCAACATATAAAAATTAATCAAAATTAGTAAAAATCAATAATATTTTATAGCATGTTATAAAAATGTATAATATTAATAATAATATTGTTTCACTAAGAAACAACAAAACTCAACTAGTACAACCAATACAACCAATTCCCTTAAATGACCCAAGAAGAAAACTAGTTGGTAAAGTTATATTGTTTACAAATGCAAGAGATGAGAAAAACATAAAAGAATGGGTTGCACATCATATACTTTTAGGATTTGATTTAATTTATATTTTTGACCACAAATCTATAAAACCTATATCTCATGAGGTAAAAAAATTTAAGAAAGGTGTTATAGTTGAAAGATGTGAAATGGAAGGTGCAATAAAAATACCATTAATGTTGAGGGCCTCTAAAATTGCAACATCCGCTGGGGCCGATTGGATGTTATATTTAGACGCCGATGAATTTTTGGTTTTGAATGCTTTTCAACACGTGAAACAGATGTTGAAGTATTACTTAATGGCAGATTCACTCGCAATTAACTGGTTAATGTTTGGCACAAATAATCATAGAAAAGAGCCAAAAAATGGTTTAATTATTGAGAATTATACAAAATCTGATGCTCTCATTGATAAACATGTTAAAACATTTGTTAGACCGTCTCAAGTAATAGATGCAATTACACCTCATTATTTTATTATTGTAAACTCTGGTAGAATGGTTTCATTAAACATGAAACCCATGGGAAATTCGCAATCGTTCAATGAATGGCCAATTGAATATAATAAATGTGCCGCGTTTGTAGCTCATTACGTGTATCAATCAGAGGAGTCTTACATTAAACGTAAAATAAATTTGCCGAGAGATGACAATAGTTTGTATAGAACAATAGAAGAGAATATACACTCAAAGTACAATTCAAGTAATAATGAATTTGTAAAGAATAAATATGCAAATAGTATTAAGTTGTTGTTGGAAAAAATTAAGAATAACTAAGAAATGCATCTATGAAGTAGTTTTAAGGGAGAAAATAATAATTATCATGTTAAAGAATTATTATTTTTTAAAGGAAAATTACAGAAGTTTATTTGCGGTGTTTGCGAGTCTTGCCTCCGTGTTTAACGCCTCTTCGCTTGGAGAAACGATTTTGGGCGGCCCATAATCCAAAAGGCACTAAAGCTGTGCTGAGAACTTGGCTCCAGTATCCGCCGCGTTTACTGCGTCTCTTGCCTCCTTGTTGCATTTGCACTGGTCTAACAGATTGTTGACCTTGCGCCCCCACGATAGCAAAACCAGGATTAGATGGCTCATTTGCTCTCATTAATTGAGAATTTACAGAACCATTTACATATTCTCCATATGAAGAGGCATCTGTGTATCCACCGCGTCTTTTGCGTCTCCTGCCTCCGGCTAAAGCCATGGAGCGAGATGCGGATCTAGAAGCTCTCATTGATCCTTTCGCCATTCTTCTGCTTCTTCTTCCTCCCATTTGACTGGAAGTTGTTTTTAAAGGATCCGTCGCTAAACTTGTGCTCATTATAATAATAAATGAGAAAATATTAAAAAGTTTTAGTTATTAAACTTTTATTACGCAAAACCAAAATTAGTAAAATTAATATTGCTAAAATCATAATAAAAATTACTGAAACTAAAAAAAGCATTAGATAAATATAAGGATTAACAACTTTAAACACAAATTCAATTAATGGACTGCAAAATGTTTTTAATTCTCCTTTAACATCGTCCATTTTAAGTATATCTAAACATTGCTTGATAAGTGAATCTTTCATTGTTAACTAATAAATATACTAAATATATTATTTATAAAAGTTTTGCGTGTTAATGTAGTTTAAATTTTCTTAAGAAAAAATAATGGACAACATATTTTCACCGAATGATAGTTTTGATTTTTCCCAATTATCTTTAGCACATCCCACTGGAATTCAAGGAGGCGCATATTTTACAAAAATACAAATGCACAACAAACCATTATACATTGAAACTCCTAAATCATTAACGCGTCAAGGGTTTGTTAAAAATGGAAAAAAAATTTACTGCGATTTAATGTTTGATAATAACGATGAACAATTAATACATTGGTTAGAAAGTCTTGAAACAAAATGCCAAGAGCTCATTTATAAAAAGGCAGACTCTTGGTTTGAAAATAAATTGGAATTAAACGATATTGAATCAGCGTTTGCATCTCCAATGCGCATTTATAAATCAGGAAAATACTATCTGGTAAGAGTAAATGTTAAGATGAATTATAGTACAAACTCGCCCCTTGTTAAAATATTTAATGAAAATGAAACTCCTGTCTCAATAGAAGATGTTACGCCAGAAAATAGTATTATATCTATCATTGAAGTTCAAGGTATAAAGTTTACAAGCAGGAATTTTCAAATAGATCTTGAACTGAAACAGTCTATGGTGTTACATTCTGAAAAAATATTTGACAGTTGCATCATTAAAAGTGCTACAAATAAAGTGCAAACCAAAATTATTCAAGAAACAACTCATGATAAAAATTTAGCAACTTTAGAAAAATGCAATAATGAGAGCATTGAAATTAATTTAGAGAATCTAGATACTGTTGAGTTAGCAGCATCCGACGTTAAAAATGAAAATAACAAAGATTTAATTGAAAAATTAAACGAAATGAATGTCTTTAGTAATAATGCAGACAAAGAGGGGGAAAAACGAAATGAAATTAACATAGACTCCGCAATAGAAACATTAAGTGATGTTGAAGAGTTGGTGGATACATCAAATGATTTAACTGAAGTAAATCTGACAACCACTGTTTCTGATTTAGAAACAATTACACTTAAAAAACCCAACCAAGTTTATTACGAAATTTATAAAGCGGCAAGAAATAAAGCAAAAGAGGCAAAAAAACAGGCAGTCATTGCTTTTTTAGAAGCCAAGAATATTAAGAAAACTTATATGTTGGAAGATTTAGATGATAGTGAGAATAGCGATTTGGATTTTGACGATTTATCTGAAATTTCTGAAAATGATTTAGAAAAAGAAAAAGAAGGATAGCTTTAATTTAAAGATATCCAAATGTTTAGTGGAATAATAAAAAACAATTAAACTGTATTCAAAAAAATATTTTATAGCCTAATTTTATATAATGAGCAGCACCTTAAAAAAGCTATGGTCGGATTATGGTATTGGCGCACTTGTCGTCTTATTGATAGTTGCATACGGCATTAGTGTCTTTGCAAAATATTTAACATCAAAGGGCGTGTATGGGTCAGAACGCATGGAATCTTCTTCTGCGTCATACAAAGCTTCTGGTACAGGAGCTCCCAGTGGTTCTTCTGGTCCTCAACCTTCCCAAGGTTTAGGCCAAAACGAAGTCTTCGCCTCAGTCAACGGCATATCTACACCAAATATTGGCGTTCCCACATCATGCTCTAAGCCTAACATTCAGAATCCTTCTGATTTATTACCCAAGGACTCCAACAGTCAATGGGCTCAATTAAACCCATCTGGAAAAAACGAACTCGCCAACATTAACTTGTTAAAGGCTGGTTACCACATTGGTATTGACACCATCGGCCAAACCTTGAGAAACGCCAACTTGCAAATCCGCTCCGAGCCCCCTAACCCTCAGCTTTACGTGGGCCCCTGGAATCTTTCCACCATTGAGCCAGATTTCATGCGCCCTCCGCTAGAATTGGGGGCTGGCACTCAATAAATAAATTTTGCAATACAAAACTTAAAATATTAATATAAGATGTTCCAAAATACGAACATCTTATATGTAAACGCATTATATTATATTTATAATTTATAATACTAGGATAATATATGACAAACAGTTTATGGAAAAGCGATTTTTTTACATACATTATTATTGGATTTATATTCATAATCTGCATTAAAATATACACAGAATCCGAATTATATAGCTTGAAATGCGTAATATCAACAGTAGACGGAAACAAATATTGTGTGAGAGACAGACAAAATGTTAAAAAAGCCGCAGATTTATTGGCAACTGTTACTAATAAGTGCAAAGAGCTAGTAAAATATGTTGGTGAAAAATATCCGGATGATCCTGATGTGGAACGATTGGTAAAGAATTTTAACCCTCAAAAAATTAGTGAAACTCTTCCAAACAGCGAATTAACTGCTTACAGTGAAAATAAAGGGGAGAAAATTGCATTTTGCTTGAGCAAGACCAAAGAAAGCACGACACTTATAGACGTTAATACATTAACATTCGTTGCCATACACGAACTCTCTCATGTGATGACAAAATCGGTTGGACATAAACAAGAGTTTTGGCAAAATTTCAAGTTCTTATTGGAAAACGCAAAAGCTGCCAACATTTATGCGCCAGTTGATTATAAGAAAAAACCTCAAAATTATTGCGGCATGACTATTACCGACAGTCCTTATTATGATTTGTAATTATATATTTTAATAACATAATATATATAATTAATGGCTGAAGAATATAATGGTATCTGTCCTCCAAATAATGATATTATTTCTCATTTTAAAGGATTAATAGATGAGGATAATGCTGCAAAGACCGAGTTATTTTTAAATAATTTAAAAAAAAATTTTTTAAGTAATTATCTTTTTGAGAGAAACTCTTCTTTAGGATATGCGTGCGAAAATGAAAAATTTAATGCTGCATTGAAATTGATTGCAATTGGATTGAGTGAACCAGAAGAAGTGGATTTAGGTGAAACGGATACTTACGGAAGAACACCATTAATATTCTGTTGTAGTAGTGAAGATGAAATGGCCGTTGTGGTTGTAAAAGAATTGTTAAAAGGTGACTGCAAACCACGTGCAACATATGGCGACCAAAAATCTGCACTAATGCGCGCGTGTGATTATAAAGAAGACGCAAGTTTATTAATACTTAATGAATTATTAGAATTTGATTATAATCTAGGTTTTCAAGTAGATAATCGGGAGGAAAGTGGTCTTATCTATTTGTTTGATTATCGTAGTAATCAAGATAAACAGTTTTTCTTGCATAACAAATTATATATTAAAGTTGCAGTAAAATATTTAAAATTATATTATATTAAAAATCCGGAGGATAACAACTTTAAACAAATTATGAATTTAATTTGTAATGATGCAGAGGTAAGAAAGGCATTTAGCAGTCCACTGCTTAAAGTGTCAATACCGGGAAGTAAACAGGGAATTGACTTGAATACTTACTGTTTAGCCCCTACGCCAGCAACCGAGTTTGCAATTGCTCCACCAGTAGCATCAATAGAATCAGTTCCTAAAACTCGCAGAAGATTGGAGCTTGATATTCCAGAAGCCGAAGAGCTTCCTGTTGGTGTAGAAATCCATGAAAGAAGGGTTAGTCCCGGCGGAAGATGGGTTTCTGAAGAACAGGCACAAAGATATGTAAGACTTTATCCTCCTGGAAAAGGCCCTAATGACGGTCCTGGAGGTGGCCCAGCTGGCGGAAAAAAACGCAACACAATAAAAAAGAATAAAAAATCCAAACTCAATAAAAAAACAAGACGACAGAGACGCTAACAATAATATAATTAAAACATTTAATTTAGTATTTTAATTATAAAGCGAAACTATTCTCTCAAAAAAAAATGCAATAATAGGAAAATTATATAAAATAATACTAAGAGTATATATAATGACAAAACGCAATTCTATATATAAAGTAAATCATCTAATTGACAAGGAGACTATTAAAACTATATATGTATTTTTTGGAAACAATTTAGATGTTAAGAAACCCAATGAATTATTTAAGCAGGACCCAAAAAATACCGCTTTTGTTGACAAAGTTTCAGGACAACCTATATTTAACGATGAAGAGCTTTCAAAAATTTTAGACAAAACCAAACCAATTGAAGTCCGTTTTTCAAAGCAGCAAATACATTTTGATGATTCAATTGGAACAATAAAACTAAAAATTTTGGCCGAATTTCCAAACTCCTTTTCATTAGAACAAATATATCTATTTTGCTTGAAAGAAGAGAAGCTCAATTCAACAAACATTTATCAAACTCTTACGCAAAATAACCGTTTAGAACTTACAAAAGTGCGTTTGAATCAATTTATTTTGAATATTTACAAGGAATCTAACGGAGAACCAGTTGCCTTCAACGTCCCTGATAAACCAGTGTATAATTATGACGACATCTTGGATATGAACTTAAACGGCAATTCTTTTTTACTTACAAAGGTTCTTGGCCAAAAGTTTTTTATTGTTTCCAATGAATATCCTTTTATTTGCAATCCATTTGATGTCACAGAATACGACCCATTTATTGAACGCGCCGCTAGAAAATCTTTATCAACGTTAAACAGTCATTTATTATTAAACACTGGCGACATTAACAATAATAATATTTATTTGTGCCTAGCAGAAGATGTGTTGTTGAGAGCAAAAGATTCTGGGCTTTCAGAAGAAAATACTATTAACATATACTATCCATTTCTCTCAAAGAATGACATACACTCATATGAAGAGTTGGAGAAACAAAAATATGAGCTCATTGAAAAGAATAAATCGTTACTTAAACCATCAACGTTAAATACTTTTGAGAGCGTTAACATGTTTTATGATGTTTATAAATATAGAACTGAAACAACCAAATACAAATATAAGAGCAACGGTGTTAAATTTATTAAACTTTCTATTAAACCAGAATTTATAGCTAAGATTCCATTGGACGTTATATTTAAAATTATTCACGCAACAGATGGAAACCCATTAATTAAATTTAACCCATCAACAAAACAAGAAAATGTGTATCGCCTCTATGCAGACAAAACTTCAACAGATGGTAGAAAGATTCCAATTCTTCCAAAGTCTAATATTTTTAAATTAATGAGAGATATTGGCAAGTCAAAATCTGTGAGTGTATATATAGACAACGTTGAAGGCGTTTCTCTCTTAACGTGCGATTTTGAAGACAATGGAACCATTAGTATTACTTGCGATTGTGAAAAAATTATGTCACTTGAAGCAATAGAAACTGTTATCAAAACCAACGCTAATCCAATTATACAAGAGGTCAAAGATTTTTTAGAGCAAAGCGGTTATACAATTAGTCTTTATACAAACATATACAATGAAAATGTGGACGTGAAACAATTAGATTATCAAACGGCAATTGAAATCACAAAACCAATTAAAATGAGCGATTTCATGGGTTGCATTACAAGCGCGTTTATTGTTGAGTCTAAAAATTTGAAAGCTAAAACTGGAATTAATATGCGATTCAAGCGCGTGGCAAATTTTAATAAAACTACTAGTCAAGAAGCGTTTGTTATTGAGCAAGCAAACAATAAAGATGGTTTAAAGGGTCAAGAATTAGTGTTGGCTCTCATTGAAAATTATAGAATGACCGAAACAGATGCAAGACATCTAATACAGAAGCTGGCCAGCGAAGTTCAAGTGGAAAGAGGCGTAAGAAAAACAGACATTGAAATTAAAACAAATCCTGGATTCAAAACAACTATCGCTTTAAATAGCATTACAAGCACAATAACAGTTACTGTTGAAAATATAAATGACATTTATTATTTGAATACAATTCCAATTTACTTAGATTCCTTTATTCGTTTAACACAGGATAAAAAGAGCACGCTTGTACCAACAAAGACTATTACCTCATTATGTTCTGGGGAAGAAACCGTTGAAATCCAAGTGGATGAAATTGTCGCTCCTGCTGAGCAAGCGTTTCCTGATCAAGAAGTGCCAGTTATTGAGGGCGAAGACATGGATTTTGAACCTTACTCCGAATACATAGAAGGCGTTGAAAATTTCAAAGAACCAAAATTTGCCAACGCATTGGATTTAATTTACGGAGATGGTGATGAAGAAGATGAAGAGGAGGAAGAACATTCAAGTAGAGGGGGTCAATCTAGCAGTGGTTCAAGTTTTCCTGAAGGAGCTGTAATTGCAAACGATTTGCCCAGTGATAGCAGTGACGCTTCTAAAAAATCTGGGATTGGTTCTTTATCTACTTTTGGCGATTCTCTTCCATCATCAACACCCACTCCACCTCCTCTTGCTCCTCCTCCTCCTCCTCCTGTTCAAAAAAAAGCGGTAAAACCAGTGTTAAAGTTAGAAGAAAAAAATGCAGAAGATCAAGACAATGCAGAGGATCAGGTGAGGGACATTGTTGGAATGCGATTAAAAAATCCCACTCCATTTGCAAATAAAATGTATGAAATGGAACCAACGTTATTCTTAAAAGAAGATAAGGGAAAATTTTCTAGATACTCTCGCAGCTGTTCTTCATCTGCAAAAAAACAACCTGTCTTGGTAACTGAAGAAGAAATGCAAGAACTAAAAGACGAAGAATATGCAAAAATTATAAATAAATATGGAAAAGAAACATTTGAGGCATTTCCAAAGGAAAAACAAGATAAAATTATACAGGATGAAAGTTTCATAAGACCTGAAGACGTAATAAAGTATGGTTCAAATCCAGACAATAAATATTACTACGTTTGTCCAAGATATTGGTGTTTAAAAACTAATAAACCCATTGATCCAAAAGAAATGGTGGATGTATTGGATCCAAAAACAGGAAAAATGGTTAAAAAACATCCTACCTGCGGTGGAATCATTCCAGATGGTCAAGATGAAATTAAAAATGACGGAAACTATGTATATGAATTTTTTGATGCAACAGAACATGGTTCAAGAGATAAATATAAAAAACATTATCCTGGGTTTTTAAAATCAGAAAAACATCCAGACGGATTATGCATTCCTTGTTGTTTTTCAAAATGGAACACGCCTGGTCAGATTGGTCGGCGCAAAGAATGTGCGCAGGCGGAAAAAGAAAAGGAAACAGAAAAAAAAATGGAAATAGAAGAACCTGTAAAACCTGATACAATTCACTCAGAATCTGCGTCAGAAAAATATCGCGCGCCTGAAAAAATTGTTGAAAAGGATAATTATGTAAAGGGCCCTGAAAAATTTCCTCTAGACATTGGAAGATGGGGTTATTTGCAGTTTAGCATTCAAAACTTTTTTCAAGAAGCCAGTTCAATGTGTCAAATTAGTAAAACAAATACGAATATTAAACCAAATCACACTTGTTTGTTAAGACACGGTGTAGAATTCAGCGAAAAACAATCATTTATTGCGTGCATCGCTGATGCAAAATATTATGGAGACACGCCAAAAATACCAAGCATAAAAGAAATGAAACAAATTATAATAAATTCACTTAACATTGACAATTATATAACTTATCAAAATGGAAATAACGTGACTAGTTTTATGGTTGAAGATTTCTCTCACATCGGCGATCTTTCAAAATACAAAAGTTCTGCATTATATAAAAAAATATTCAAACCAAGTCAAAAAGTAAATCCTTCCGAAGAAAATTATTTTAAAGGGGTAGTAGCGTCGTATGAAAATTTTATAGAATACTTAAACGATGAGTCTCAAATTATAGATTATACATATTTATGGGATATTGTATGCAGACCTAACCCTGCAGTATTTCCACAGGGCATTAATTTAATAATTATGGACATTGTGAACAACGACGCAACTAATAACATTGAATTAATATGCCCAACAAATCATTATTCCAACGAATTTTACAATCCCTCAAAGCAGTCATTGTTTATTGTTAAGATGGATAATTTGTATGAACCCATTTATTCTTATGAAAACAAAGTCAAGTCAACAAAAGTTGTGAAAACATTCAGCGAATTAAGTTTGACTTTGCAATCAAACATTAGAGCTATATTTAAAAAAATTATTAAACCAATTTTGCATGATACTTGCGGTCCACTTCCAAGTATGCCAAACGTTTATAAATATAAAGAGCCAATTTTGTTATCAAAGTTAATAGCCATCTTACACAAGAAAAAGTATGACATTGAAAAACAAATAGTAAATTATCAAAGCAAAGTTATTGGGCTATACGTTAAAAAGGAAGACAGAATTTCTGGATACGTGCCGTGTTATCCATCTTCTTTAGATCAAACATATCCAAATACGGTATTTATGGACGATGCAAGTCTTTACTCAAATTACGAAAATACATTAATTTTTTTAAATACGGTTTACAAAGACACAAAGGGAGCCGTTCCAATTAAACCAGAATTTAAAATTGTTGAAGACGAACATGTTGTGGGAATATTAACGGAAACAAATCAATTCATTCAATTGTCAGAGCCAATTCCGGTGTCAAATGTAAAAGACAATATACCAATAATGAAAGATAACAATTATGTTGTAAGTTCGGACAAAACGCCACTAATTTCAAGTGATTATGCAATTTCAACTTCCGAAGAAAATGATTCCGAAAGAACTGCATATATTAAAAAGATTAAATTGGAAACAAACTTTTACAACGTCTTCAGAAACACAATTAGAATTTTATTAAATGATTATGAGAACATCAAGATGCGAGAAAATATTGAATCCGTTTTAAATAAACCATACATATTATATTCCGCCAAGCTGCGCGAGGTTGTTTCTTTTTTGAAAAAATTAGTCGCGGATACAAACGCCGTTGTTTTTGATGATAGTTATGATTATAGTTTAATAAACTCAATATCATCCTGCATTGTTTTACCAAAAGATAAGTGTGAAGCAAGACGTCCAGTATGCGCATTCACGAACAATAATAAATGCAAAATAATTATACCCAGAAACAATTTATTATCAAGCAAATATGATAATGAAACTCTTTATTTTGGCAAGATGGCCGATGAATTAATAAGATACAGTAGAATAAAATCATTCATATTCCAACCACAGACCTATCTTTCATTTGGATCTATTGGATACAATTTGCGAGAGAACGAAATCATTATCATTCAATCGCTTTTGACAAAGGATTATTTTGACGGCCTTGTTCCTGAGATTAAAAATAAATACGTTACTTATAACACATATGATACAGCTGAACCAAAACAATCGCAGGTATACGACAATACAGTTGTCATTAATGAAACTCCAAAATTAGAAGTTGAAGTTGAACGAAAAAATTGTTTCCCAGTAGAATCGCATATATCATCAAAAATTTGGAAAGATAATTTTCCTTCTGATTTTAAAGAGATGTATTATGAAGATGCAAACTGTGGATTTTATTTACTCATTGACATTGTTCTGGAATTCACAAAAAAGAATTTAAAGGTAAATGAACTTAAAGCCGAACTATTGGAAGAATATAATAAATATTTGGGAGAATACGGAGACCAAATTATAGACGTTTTAATTTTAGAAGGCAAAAAGACCCAGGGTTTAAGAGTTAAACAAAAAACCTTGTCATTTCAACACTTTATTTACTCTGAGGATTATTATATTACAAACTTGGATATTTGGATGATGATGAGCAAATACAAAATACCTTCTATTATTATCTCAACTAAGCCTATCATTTTAACAAAAAAGGAGAAAAACGTTCTACCACTTTACGGAGTTCGCGAAAACAAATTTGCGTTCATTTTCAGTCCAGCCATGAGAGCTGAAATTATTCCAAAGTATAGTCTTATATTGTCATTGCCGGAACACATTTTGTTTCACTCATTAGACGTTATTAAAAGCGAAGATACTTTGAGAGAAGTGAATGAATCTGTTGAGAATATTACAACAGTGGAAGAATTTTTGCAATCATTTACTAAAAAAACATTGCCCAAAAAAGCTGTTAAAAAACCAGCAGTTAAATTAGTACTTCAACCAGATGAATTTGATATTGAAGTTAAAGCTCAAACAAAAAAACAAAGAACCACTGTTGTTGTAGCAAAACCAAAACAAAGGTCTAAGAAAAACATCAAATTTGCTATAGAGGAGTAAAACATTATTGAATTTAAAATAAAATAATGTTTTATGAAATAGATTCATCGTCTTCCTTTTCTTCTTCATCTTCATTGTATTCAACATTGCCATTAACATTTGAATCAAAGTTATAAACTAAATCTGGTACTTCATTTTCATCATCTTCTTCGTCAGAATCTAATACAGGAGTTTCAACAGACGGAGAACGAGGGCGTTCCCCGGGTTCATTGTAATAATGATAATTATATAAAAAGTTTTGGAATCCGCCATAAACTATATTTTCTCCTTCTAAAAAATTATCATCATCATTCACGCGAATTTGTCTTGAAGATTTTTTATTTAAAATGCTTGGATTATATTCTTTATAAAAATTCATATGAACATCATTAAAGTATTGCTCTATTTTTCTCTTATTAAACATTACTCTTTTAACAGTATACATCTTTCTTCCAAATTTTGGATTAAAACTAATGAATAGCCTTAGCTTTCTTTTCAGCATATATTCTGCATTGCATTGTTTATATGTTCCATTTGTTGCGTGAATCCAAGTGTAATATAAATGCAAATATGGTTTCATTATATTCATTAATTTGTCTTTTGGGAATTCTTCGTCAATTTTCAATTTTCTTGTAATATGTCTGCAGTCTAAAAACATATCTTTAAATATTGGATATAATGTGTCGTGATGAGCATTATAAATATAGTTTTTTATATAAGTATTAATAATGTTAAACTCGTAGTTATAACGAAACGTTTTCATGTTGAAATTAGACATAAAATATCCCTGAAACAACTCTGGGACAACGCAATTATTCCATCTCATAAAAAAATAAATATTATACAGATCGGCATTACTTAACATTAAATTGTTATAAGGATTTTTTGTAATAATAGGCTCTGGGGCAAAGTCTATGCAATTAGATAAATTGCGGTTTAAAATATTTATAAGGTCTTTTATAGAAAAATAATAGTTTGAGTTATTCTGATGCAAGACGAATACGTTTGAACTTTTTGGTTTCAAGTCATTCATGCATAAATCAGTAGTAACTTGTATTGTGGCTTTTTTAAATTTATATAGTCGCGCCAATTTTACAAAAGAATAATACACACTCTGGATCTTTGAAAATATTTCCAAAATTTCATTTTTTTGCGAGTCTAATACAAACATGTTTTCAATAATCGTGTTTATGCAATTAAATTTTTTGCTTATATTATCGTGCATATCAAAATCGCTCTCATCCTCATGCAAATTAAAAAAATAATAATAAAACAGACTATTTATTGGATTATTTATGTAATTGTTTGAATAAATGTATTGACAAAACTCGCATTGATTATTTTTATCAAGCATAAAAATTCTATCTTGTTTAAAAAATTTTTGAATAATTGCGCGGAAAGCGTTCATTAAAACTTGCCTTATATAATTTGCTTTTATATTTTTAATACATTTTAACTGCATATTTTAATATTATTAACAGTTTCTTTGCAAAATTTTATAGTGTTATTATATATGAGAAGTTTAAATGACTATGATGCAGACTCTGCGAATGTAATGATCGGCGGGGCGTGTGATAAACAAATAACCGAGGAAGATAAAGCTAAGAAAGCAGAAGAATTAAGAAAAAAAAAAGAATATTTAAATTGGTGTTATGAATTGGTAAAAGCTAGAAAAGAAGGAAATAAAGAAGCCGAAAAGGAATATTCTGATAAATTGTTGGATTATTTGAAAACATATTCGTTGAAGGAAATAGACGATTTAGAAAATTCTGAAAAACGCGCCGCTTTTTTAAAAGAACAAGGATTTAAAGATGAAAGAATACCATCTATGTTATATAATTCCGAAGAAATACAAAAAATGAGGGAAGAAATAGAACAAATATGGGCAGACCCAGATGCACAAGCGGAAACAAACTATATACTCAAGATAAATGCTATGTCGCTTTTATGTTTGGCTGTTTTTTCCAAGTATTCTAAAACTAACGATTTTCCTGAAGTAGAAGGCACAGACAAGCGGACTTTGCCTGCAATAACAACTCCATGGGGTTATACTTATGATAAAATTGTCCGCAAAATTAGTGGAGACAGAGAAGATTTTAAAGACTCTTGGGTTGGTAATTTAAATAAAAACTTGTATAATCAAATATATTTAGTTAATGCGCTTCCATATATATCTATTTCTGAGTTATTGGGGTCGACTCTAGAAAAAAATATATGGTTTTTAGGATTTTTGCCCACGTGTAATTATTTTGATGGAGATAAAAATGGAAATTCTTATTGGGGGAATCCTTTTCAATTTGCCTCTCATGATGCCGGTCATTTTCAAAATGTATTATATGGCATTTTCAGTAATGGAACGGCACCATTTGGCATTCCGGTAGATGATTATGATTACGAAAGTGCGAATAATGCTAAAATTCAAGCCTTTGAAAAACTTAAAAGGTTCTATGAGTATTGCAATGATAAGTATAAAACAGATTTAACAAAATTATATTCCATCAAATTGTTTCTATTTTATATATTTCACGAAGATACAACTTTGTCAAAGTTATTATTTGCAAAAATAGACAATCCTGAAACAACAAAAGAGACTGTTAAATCGGCTGAGGATTTTTATCAAGATAATGCAATAGATGGAGCAGTAGAACGTTTTTATAATCCAAATGATTTATTTGGCAATTTGCCACCTAGAATTCAAAAAATAAGAAACCCAGAATGTTCCGAGCAGTATAATAAAACCGACGCAGAAAAAAAAACCATTGTTAAGGATTATATAGTAAACGAATGTTTGTCAAACTTTGTAGATGCTATGTACGACTTTCAGAAACAAGAAGGAATTGCTACCGGCGGAAGAAGGACTAGAAAAATGCGAAAGAATAAATATAAACGCAGCAAAAAAATCACTAAGAGGCACAAAAAAACACATAAATTGCATCGCAAAAGCAAATCTCGCAGATAAATAAAAAATATAATTTTGATTTTTATATTAAAATTATGTTTTAATTATTTTTATTTTTAGAATCCAGGGTTGTAATCATTGTCATCACCCAAGTCACTTGTCTTGATACTTGACACATTATTCTGAATAACTAACTTGTTGTTACTACAAGCATCGTCTGGATCCTCTAGACCACCCATCAATTTTTCTATTGTCTCTGCATCTGAAGACTTTTCATATGCAACAGTCTCTTCCAACTTTCGCATTTCTTCTAAATCCAAGACCACTTGAAATGCATTTGTTCCATATAGACCCTCTTGGCCGCACATAATGTTTGCAGAAACGCCGCGCATAATATCCAACTCGGCGTGTCTGGCAGCCTTCAGGAACATTTCAGGCGTCTCCTCAAACGATGCCTTGGCAATTGGGCCAATATTGTCATTGTTGATTCCATGTCTGAAAATGGAAATTAATTTATTAGTAAAAGTCATTCTATCGCACAACATGCACAAATGATGGTAATTAATGTAGGTGCCGTCAAACTCTATCACTTCTGCCAACTCGTTGTAAATTGTCTGTCTAGCAGCTTCAATTCCAAATACATCAAAGACCTCAATAATATTGTTACTAAATGTTCTCTTGGAATCAATGTAGTCAAGCGCAAGAATGTCCAACATATTAGTTCCAATTGTGTCAAGAACCCAAATGTCCTGCTTTTTATAAGCGCCAAGCATTTCTTCAACGTTGTCTTTAATTTTTCTAAGAATCACCTTATTAATGTTCTTAATTCCACGAACAACAATGTTTTGCAAAAGCTGCTCTTGGAAATTTTTCAATAAGTAAATTTGGTCCGATTGATCAAGAGGATTCACATTTGTCTTTTTTGCTCCACCTTTTCCAGTGCCTTGCTTCAAAATATTATTCATGCGAATTCTAAATATAAGTTTATCCGCATTGTAATCAGAATATACGCATGAAATGTCATCTCCATAACTGTTCTTGAGAACAAAATTTATGTCATCCATGGTAAGATTTTTTTCTAACATAACTTCAGGATTCATCTCCATTCTGATAATCCACTTTGATTTTTCATTTGAGTCATCGGAAATGGAAGTTTCCATGCATTCGTCAATTATATTTTCAAAGGCGCGATATTGTTGCATGGTTGACTCGTCGTCATCAATCAACGTGTTTAAATCGTCTGGGTCAAAACAAATTTCAATAGAGCTTACCAACTCTTGAAGCTTGGTGTGCTCCAACATATACATAATGCTCTGCGCTTTCTCGCGATCCTTCTCGTCCTCCGGCTTCAAAAACACCGTGAGTGAAGGATTCTTAGGTTCAGCAGACAAGGACAAAATTTCTTCAATTCTTGGCACGCCACGAGTAACGTTTGACTTAGACGCAACACCGGCAAAATGGAAAGTATCCCTCAAAGCAATACCATTATAGATGTTAAAATTTCTTGTATCTGCAACAGTTAGATCATAAGCATAATCGGTAGTGTTAGACACTTCTTCAATTGATACAATTTTATCAAAGAGTACATCTACCAAATTTTTGTCGGTTCTAGACTCCATTACAATTTGTCCATTTATTTCATTTGGTACAGACAAGTAATTTCTATTAATTTTGTATGAAAATTTTGATGAATGGCGAGCAATAATTTTGCAATTTTCCAGTTTGTAACCAATTTTAATATCTAGCATGGTTGCCAATTGTTTGGCTTGTTGATTTCTTACATGCAAAGTATATCCTTGGCGAATATTTTCAGGCAAGGTTCCTCTGTTATTATGCGTTTGTTTTCTCAACTGTTTGATGAAACTGTACACTCCTAGATTATTCATCATTTGTTGCACGTCAATTAAGAGTTCTTTGGAAACAGAGGTTATCATAATTGATTTATCTTTTGTATTAACCGTTCCATCGCCACCAATATAAGCGTCCAAAAACCCTAGAATGCATTCCTTGTTAGAGAATATAATTTTATTACTCACAAATTTATTATGACTAAGTTTTCCGCAAAGAGACTCCAAGATCCTGCACAGAACTGTATTATAAATTCGCAAATCTTGACTTGTCCAACCAGTTTTACCCTTATTTTCTTGCTTATATAATTTACTTGAAATATTCCATTGTTGGAGAAGTGTCATAATTGGATCAAAATATGTTTCGTCGTTATTTGCAATTGATAGTTGGAATTTTGTCATGCATCCTTCAGCAGCATACGCTCCAACCAAATAACCAAAATTGTAGTCCAATGGAATTTCTTCTGGGATATTGTAAGCATTCATATTTGTTTGCTTTGTGTAAACACATCCTGGAGCAAATTTTGTTTTGTTTTTGCAGTTATTCCTTACTTTATTACTCACCTTTGCAACAAATGAATCGCTTCTACAATAAGGCAAAGTAAAGGTTTTTCCTTGGTGATTTGACCACCAATGATGCTGGTTCATTACGGATTTTGCTTTTTCAACTTCTGATGAGTAAATATATTCTGTTGGTGGAAGAATATCATGCAAATTCAAAGATCTGGATTCAACAAAATCTATTTGTTTTGTGCTTACAGGGAGGTAATCGCCTACCTTGAACTGGTCTCCGTCTATTTGAACAATTTTTCCATTTACCAATTTTAATAAAGACTTTGCCTTGGTAACAATAACTTCTCTTTGTTCTTCTGTAATAAATTTAAGCATTGTGTTTGTACCATCCTTATTTATTACTGGATGTTTTGTAACAGCTTCAATTTGCTTCCAAACTACATTTCCATCTTCGTCGCAAGAAGGAACTTCAAAATATTCCTTGGGTTCAGCGTAGGTGGTGTCATTTTCAGTATAATGTTCCAATTTCTTTGCATTGTTAATATGTTTTCCAACAAAATCTCCAATGCAAACTTTTTTAATTTTTCCATCAAGACTTCTTACAATAATGGGCGTCTCAAATGTTACTGAATTCAAAGTCATTTGCGTAGTAGGCTCACCAATACTTTGAGCCGCAATCATACCCACCATTTCACCTGGAGCAACAATTGCGCGCTTATACATCAAACTAATTGTTTCTAGAAGAAGAGTGAGCGACGCTCTGTTGAAACGCTTTACAATTAACAAATCCTTAGGCGACAAGTTGAAGAAGTACAAGGTCTTGAATAATTCTGTTGGCGGAGCGCAACAAATCTTTTCCAAATTTTTGTAGTTTTCCTCAATCATTTGAAATGCCTCCAAAGGAGTAATATCAACAATAGAGTTTCCATTAATGTTTTGTTGACCAATAATATTATTCACAATATAAGCAAATGCAACTGGGCAATTTACAACGCTATCGCCTTTATTTTTAAATACATTTTTTACAATTTCATCGCGATTCTTAATCATCATGTCCGTATATTCTTTAAATTTTGTTTGAGTTTCAGTGTATTGCTTCTTAAATCGTGTCATTGCATTCTTCAAGAAGAATTGTGACAACATTTTCATGCCACCAGTTTCATTAGGAATATTAAAATGAGCGTAAATCTCTTGAATGCTCATGGAAACCAGTGGCATTGGTTGATTCTCAACCTTGATTGGATCAATGCCGTCGTCGCCGTATGAAAACTCAACTAGCTTACCCTTGTTTGTTCGCACAGTCATATCATAAGATACCATCAAATCTTCCATTCCTTTAATCAAACGACGTTGGATGTAACCAGTGGTTGAAGTCTTAACTGCAGTATCAATAAGACCAACGCGACCGCCCATTGCGTGGAAGAAGAGTTCCTGAGGGGAAAGACCATTTGTGTAAGAACTCTCCACAAAGCCACGCGCGCTTGGTGTGTCGTCAAACTTAGTAAAATGGGGCAACGTTCTATGTTCAAATCCATAAGGAATGCGTTTTCCATCTACGTTTTGTTGTCCCAAGCAGGAAATCATAAATGATATGTTTAAGTCGCTACCTTTTGACCCAGCATTAACCATGGTAACAAAACGATTGTCCTTGTCCAAACTCTTAAGACCAATTTTACCAGATTCTGACGTAGCTTGATTCAGAATGTTGTTGACTTGCGTCTCAAACTCCTCCTCATTTGTCTTTCCAGTATTGTTCTCAAAAACACCAATCTGAGTTTGGTCAATAAGATTTTTTACATCATTCTTTTTCTTGTCAATTACTGCAATAATTTCCTTGTTAGTTTTTTCATCCGAAAGCAAATCACTAATGCCGACACTGAAAGAACTAGTCTTCAAATACTCGGTAATAATGTTTTGCAAATCATCAATGAAATTGGCTGAGGCCATATTGCCATAATCGTTGCACACGCGATGAATAAGGCCCTTAGTTCCTGCACCAAGTACGCTCTTCTCCATTTGACCGCGAACATATTTGCCATTGACAATCTCCAAAATGTTGTTTGACTGATCAGGCTTTTCTGAATCGTTAAATAGTTTGGTTTTATACTTCAATGAAATGGGCGGAAGAATTTGCGACATAACTTCAAAATTACTAATTAAATCACCGTCTGACTTGTCCAAAAACAAAGATTCATTTACTCTAGGAAACATCATAAGCAAATTCATTGCCTCGCGAGGAGTGAAGCGAATATTCTCGCGTGTAAAACGATAACACCCTAGAAGAGAATCCTGGAAAATGCCAATAATAGACGAATTGTTGGCAGGGCTAATAATCTGATATGGGACTGCGGCCAAGTTCTTTAACTCGGAATCTGATTCGGCGTCTTGGGGCATGTGAAGATTCATCTCATCACCATCAAAGTCCGCATTATAAGGCTTAGTGTCAGCAACATTCATTCTGAATGTATCTCCAATTCGCATTACTTTAGCAATGTGACACATCATGCTCATTCTGTGAAGAGTGGGTTGACGATTAAAGAGAATTGGGTCGCCGTCCATCATATGGCGATGAACAGTGTCTCCGTTTTCCAAAATGATAGATTTCTTATCTACATATCGCAAAGTAATAGAATCACCATTTTTCTTTTCAAGAATTTTTGCGCCAGGCCAGACGTCTGGCCCATTTTGAACGAGCTTGGTCAAAAACGCGCGATTAACGTTATTTACCACAACAGGCTTGGTAATATTCTTAGCAATCTTCATAGGAATTCCCAATTCACGAATTGAAATGTTTGGGTCAGCCGTAATAACTGAGCGAGCGCTAAAATCCACACGTTTTGCCATCAAGTTTCCTCTCATGCGTCCACCCTTTCCGTTCATGCGATCTTTAATGGATTTAAGTGGACGTCCAGAACGTTGCGCGACAGCGGCCACGCCTGGAATTTTATTATCAACTTGAGTCGCAACATAATATTGCAAAACCGTTGACCAATCGTCAATTACGTTAGCGGCTGCGTTGTTTTGAATCTTTTCTTGCAGAGTCTTGTTGGTCTTGATAATATTTACCAAGATGTGACTCAAATCGTCTTCTGAACGCTGCTGAGCGTCGTGCTTAACAGATGGGCGAACTGCCGGAGGAGGTACAGCCATAACTTGACAGACCATCCAATCAGGTCTAGACCAAATCGGACTAAATCCCATGAATGAGACGTCTTCGTCAGAAATTCTCTTGAATATTTTAAGAACAATCTCAGGAGTAAGCTTAATTACAATGTTTTGACTCTGCTCAGACGATACAGATGCGTCATTTTTCCATTCAGCATAAATTGTTGCAAGACCTTCTTTTCTAATTTTATTTGGTTGCATGCAACCACAACCATCATCAGTATCTTCACCGCAACGTTTAACTTTACTTGCGAGTGAAAATACATACTTCCATCTAGCCTCTCTACTAAGTTTAAGCGCTTGCTTATACTTTTCCTTGCTAATCAAAAGTTTGCTACACTTAAAGCAACAACAGCGGAGAACTTTGAGAACCGTGCTTAAATACTGAATGTAAAAGACTGGTTTGGCTAGCTCAATGTGGCCAAAGTATCCAGGAGTTTGCATATAATCTAAACCATCTGTTGGACAGATCAGACCAGGCTCCAAAACACCCATTCTTGGATCAAATAGACCTCCAATAATTGGTTTGTTATTAATATACGTGTCCCTGCTAGTAATCTCAGCAACTGAACCCTTTCTGATTTCATCTGGAGATAAAATACTAAATTGGATTCCAATGATTTTGGAGGGATTAATATTAGTGGGTTTCGTACTCTTAGACATCTTCCTTATATTAACAAGATAATATTTAGATTGTTTCTAATCAATTTTATTTTGTTTGTTTTAAATATTTTTTTATTTACAAAAATTTCACTATGCGATTTATTAATTATTTATTTAATAATTTGAAACCTTTTGTCGCGCACAATTTAACGCAACAATTTAAAATTATTAAATAAATTTAAACTTACTTTTACTTAAAAATGCATAATTTTTTATTTTGAAACTTAAATAAAAAATTGATTTTGATTTAAAAAAGAAAACAATAATTACATTATACAGAATGACACGTGACACTCAAAGTAAGTCAAATAAAAAAGAAATTTCCAAAAAAAATAAAAAGCAAGAAGAGCTTGCGAAGAAGAGAAAGTCCAATGAACAATCCGACGATGACGCTGGAGATTATATCACCAGCGACGACGAGGACGGTGAACTGGACGTTCAAGAGTACCGCAAGTTTCTCAAGAAGATGTTTCCATCCAAGTACATGGATAAAAAGGTAAAGTCCGGAGAAAATGTTAAGAAATTTTTGAAATGTATGCGCGATGCAGAAGATTCTGAGGAAGAGGAAATTGACGAAGACGATGAAGATTCAGAACCTGTAAAGAAATCCAAGAAATCGTCCAAGAAACCTTCAAAGACAAAGAAATCTTCCAAGACCAAGAAACCAAAAAAGGTTGTAAAAGAAGAATCTTCTGATGAAGAAGATGATGAGGAAGAGGAGGAGGATAACGAAGATGTAGAGGAAGAGCGAGCCGGCAAATTAAACATTATCTTTACCATTGGACAACAATCAGGTGATGAAGATGAGTGGGAAGATGAAGATGATGAAGACTGGGAGGATTGTGATGAAGATGATATTACTGAAAACGAGGATGAGAGTGTATCAAGTGACGAAGACAGCGAAGATGATGATGACGATGATGAAGAAGATGAAGAAGATGAAAAGGAAAATGACAAGATTGTTACTCGCTCGTTTAAAAAAAATGCAAAGAAACTCAAGTCTTCTGGAGTTGAGCTTGTTATTGACGAGTCTACAAAGACAACAGGTGACAATGATGAGGAAACTCTTAAGCAATTGAAGGAACTTTATGAAAAAAATAAGAGTGATATGGTTGCACAATTTATTCAAGAGTGCGAAGACAGAATCAAGGAGAAAAATAAAAAAGCTGAGAAAAAGGCAAAGAAGCAAAAGGCAAAGAATGGTCGCATTTTCAAGAGAATTGTTCGCGACAAGAACACCATGAATGATTTCAAGTTCTTTGAAACTCTGACTCAAGGCGAGCAAATTAAGATTATCAAGGAAGTGCGCGAAATCAACAAAATTACTCGCGTTGAAGTGCCTTACAGAATGTCGCTTCTTGAGGCAAATATTCCTGCTGTTTTTAAAGCTTCTGCTATGAAAAAAATTAATTCTTTGAAATACATGGAACCTGGAAGTGGTGAATACTATAAGATCAAGAATTGGGTTGACACTTTTATGCGCATCCCATTTAACAAATACGAAAAGTTGCCCATCAACATTTCCGACGGCGTTGAAGCTTGTCACGAATTCATGGCAAACGCTCAACAGACTCTTGATAATGCAGTTTATGGTCTAAACGACGCAAAAATGCAAATTATGCAAATGCTTGGCCAACTTGTCACCAACCCTTCAGCTCTTGGAACCGCTATTGCAATCAAGGGTCCAATGGGAACCGGCAAGACTACTCTTGTCAAAGAAGGCATTAGCAAGATTTTGAACCGACCTTTCGCATTCATTGCTCTAGGAGGTGCAACTGATAGCAGTTTCTTGGAGGGACACTCCTACACCTATGAAGGCAGTGTTTGGGGCAAGATTGTGCAGATTCTAATTGACAGCAAGTGCATGAATCCTGTGATTTACTTTGATGAGTTGGACAAGATTAGCGACACGCCAAAGGGAGAGGAAATTGCAGGCATATTGACGCACTTGACGGACACTTCCCAGAACAGCCAGTTCCACGACAAGTATTTCGCGGAGATTGATTTTGATTTGAGCAAGTGCTTGTTCATCTTCAGTTACAATGACGAAAACAAGGTGAACCCCATCTTGCGCGATCGTATGTATAGAATCATGACCAAGGGTTACGACAAGAAACAAAAGACTGTTATCTCCAACAGTTATTTGCTGCCAAAGATTCGCGAGCAGGTAAAGTTTTCCACAGAAGACATTATTATTCCTGAGGAGGCGTTGCATCACATCATTGACACTGACTGTGATAAGGAAGATGGTGTTCGCAATTTGAAGCGTTGTTTGGAGATCATTTACACAAAGCTCAACTTGTATAGACTGATGCGGCCTGATTCCAACTTGTTTGAAGGGGAAATGGCTCTCAAGGTTGAGTTCCCTTTCACGGTGACAAAGGATGTTGTGGATAAACTTATTAAAAGGGAACGCAACGATAACATGGCTATTCGCGGAATGTACGTCTAATCCACTTTGGAAAAGTGGAGCAAAATCAACCTTTGGGAAAAGGTTGAACCAAATCTACCATTTAACACTTTTAGAAACAAAAATATTTAATGCAACCTATATAAACAGTTCAATACAATTATACTAATCACAATGCACTCAAATTCTATTGATTCGCTTGTTCTATTGCGTCATACATTAATTAGTTCTAAAAATTTTTTATTGGAACCAGATTATAAGGTAATTCTAGGGCAAATTGAGTGCTTGATTAAGAACATTGATATTAAGGTTAAAGGTGAATGCAGACACGAGTATGTTGAAGATTATATTGATGTTGACGTTGAACGCTCGCAGCGCGTTTGTTATTGCAGCAAGTGTTGGTCTACATTTTCTAGCAATTAAATATAAACACTAGTCGCCATATTATATTATACAATGAGCGAAAAAACACTGCAAACTGCAAAAGAATTAGTATCTAAAATCATAAATATTCATGATAAGAATAAGTTTGATTGTTTAATGAAAGAATTTGAAAACTATATAGAAGGCGGCGTGGCACACAATATGATTGAACTAAAAGAAAAAGCAAATAATAAAAAAAAGAAGGGTGATTTGTTTGAAGCTTTTTGTTTTTTATATATTGAGAATGTCTTGAAACATGACCAAGTTTGGTTTTACAAGGATTTCCCCATGGAATTAAAAAATAAGTTTGATTTAACCAAGAATGATTATGGGATTGATTTGCTTTCAAAAAAAGGAGACAATTATTATGCAATACAATGCAAATATAGGAAGCCGCAAGAAAAGATTCAAACCATTCCATGGAAGTCATTGTCTACTTTTTACGCAATTGTTGTTAAAACTGGGCCATGGTTAAAGCATATTACTATGACTAACACAAACGGTTGCAGACACATTGGAAAAAAGACGGATAAAGATTGGTCTATTTGTTTGGGAACATTTCGCAAAATAGATCATTTTTCATGGTTAAAATTTATAGATTTTAAACAAGAAAATATTGCAATTGAATCAAGTGAAAAAGAACAAGATGAAAAAGAATTGTTGCGACAGAAACGATTGGCTTATTATTCATCCGTTTAATATTCAGAATATGGAACGTTATTTCCACCTCTATTTATGAGATAATTATATTGCCCAGTTGTCATACAAGCGCAACCGGTTGAGTTACTGAAAGCGTTGGGGCAGCAGTCAGGTTTGAACTCAGTATTCGCGAACATTAACATCTCACCCTCAGGCAAAGGGATTTGCTGCTCGGGTCTGTTCAAGATGTTTTGAACACCTGGACCGCCGGTTGTTCCCTTGGTGTAAGAAAGATTTGGGGTAAACCATGAACTTGTGTTGACTGGATTATCATTTGTAAGGCTGAATTGAGATGACTCGCCGTAATTTGTGTTGGCGCCAACAAATCCTTCCTTTCCAATAAAAGGAATAGGATTTTTAAGAACCTCATAATTTAAACTTTTTTTATTAATTTGTGAATTGTACATATTTGCTACGCCTTCCATCAAATTAAATTTGGAGCATGAGCAAAGAACGTGTCCCCATAAAATCCAATATGCAATGACAATTAAAATAATAATTTCAAGTCTAAATTTATATCCAAATAATGTAACTTCCATGTTTTTCAAACAAACAATTTCCATATTATACATATTTCATAGATAATAATTTTCCACGATACTTGTCTAAAAGTAACTCCACGTTTGAATCATAATGATAAAATTTAACGTCGTTTACATAAAATATATTTTGATCGGTTATTAAATGGTATAATTTGTTTTCCGTCTTTTTAATTGCCGCCCTATTTTTATAAAACTTTTCGTCTAAAATTTTGTCGCATATGTGCAAGTTATAGCCGCCTTCAAAAACGCATTCATTTCCTAAATTATACACATAGGATAGTTTTGCGTCTCTATTGTCTATTTCCACTACACCTAAAACTTTTACATTTTTATCTAAAATATCCCCTACTTTAATATTCGTTATATTTACATTTGTTCCATCCATTTTTTTAATTTGTGTAAAAGATGAAAAACCTCCATCAAATCGTTCGTGAATTTCTTCTAAATTTTGAATATTTGGAAAATAATTAATAAATTCATTCATGCTTGTTTTGTCTAATTCATCCCAATCCATATATACATTTTCATTAATTTCTATTTCTTTTGAGCTTGTGTTCAAACAATACAAAAATGATTCAGAATACCAAGCCACTTCTTTTCTCTCAGGATGTTTGCAAACTGGAATCCATTTGTCGTTGTATTTTACTTGATGTTGAGAAGAAACAATTGTTCCATTAACATTATACATTGTTTGCCCCTTTGCATCTAACTTCATTTTTGCGTTCACTATTACATTATTTTGTAAGATGTCGCCAACTTCAATGTCCGATATTTTTTTATTTGTTCCGTCAGCCATTTTAATGTCCGTGTCTTTGTCAAAACACACATTTGGTTTAGATGGAACACCTGGAATTGAAAAATCAGTTTGAACGTGCAACACATCCACCATAAACCCAACTATAATAGCCAATGGAATTGAAACGGAAATAAACACAGTAGTCATTGTAGCCGCAACTGGCCAAGTAAACGGAATAATCCACATTGCAATAATTAGTGCTGCAAGAATTATTAAAATAATTACAATCATTTGCACAATTGCTCCTAACATTGCTTTTAATGCGTAGTAGGACCCTAATGTTGTGTATATTCCGGCGGTGAGAACACCTTTCACTTTATTCATTGCATCTTTGAATGAGATTAGAATCTGTTGAAGTGGGACCATAATATTTGCAACTCTTACTAAAATTTCTTGAGCAATGCTTGTCATATTTGACCTGATGGATGATAATATAGTGCGAATGTATTGAATGGTTTCTGCAATTGCTTCAAATACTTCTCTAATGGCAAGTGTCATGTATGTAATTGGTTGAACCGCCTCACCAGTAATTCCAATTAATATATTTTGCATACAATCTGTAAAATTTTTTCCAGTAAAATCGGTCACTGACATATCAGCTGGCTTGTTTATTAAACCAGCAAAAGGCATTACTTGTGGTTTACATCGCTGATTTACCCAATCGTCCTTAATAGGTTGAATATTTCTCATAACTGTTACATATGAAACTGTTACAAACAGTACCACCAATAATATAATAAAAAGAAATACTGATCCCCCATACTGATCAAAATATGTTAATTTTTCATACATTGATTTTATAGTTTTTGCGCTTTGTTGAATATTATCCATATATAGTAAGCGGATAATATTCAAATTTATATTTCTTATTATTTTGGGTTTTTACATGAGAATTGTATTATTATATAATTTATTGAGTGTGTCTGTGCTAAGAAATATTCAAAATCCTACAATCTCCTACACACCCCCAAAATTTCCTGTAAGTACCACACTCTCACTTATTGCGTCTCTTTCTATTAAATACCCCCAATAAAGCACCTAAACCCAACACAACAACTGGGCATTCTTTCACAAAATCACTAATAACTCACACATTTTTCAATTTGGTTTTATCTTTTTATATTTAAATTCTAGATTTATTTATGGAAATTTAATAAGTTAATTTTTTTATAGCCATTTTTTTATCATTAACATTTAAAGGTACACAATCAGATTGTCTAACTTTTGATTCATAATTAGTGTCATTAAGAATTTTTTTAAAGTCGCCAGGCAAAGTTTTGTTATTTAGGTTTTTTCTCATTAAAATATAATACTTTCCAATAATTGGCCAATTATTGATAGAATTTTCATTATTGTAACTGGTCTGAATTGTATCTAAACTACAAACTATTGGATTTGTTCCTTTTACATCACTTACCAAATTAATCATACATAGGTTATTATCTTTTACATAAGAATAAGGTAGAAAACCAATAGATTCATGCAAATTTTGAATAGTTTCAACAATATCACTATTTGTCTCACACATTGCATAAGCAATTTCTGAAAGATTTGTCTCTAACATGTTTTTATCATCATCAGTTAACTTTAAATATTTCTCAAATGCTGTTTTTGATCCAGAACTACCTTTAAGATATACATGAGCAATTAAATCTTTTGGTAACTTTAAATTAGGATTTAATTCTGCAATTTTTTCGTCATTCCACGTCTTAATATTACCTATATAAATTTGCTTTAAAACTTCTTGTGATAAATTTAATGATTTAATTCCTTTTATATAAAATACTGGTACAATTCCATAAACAGCAAATGGAAATTGAATTAAATTATTTGAATCTAAATTTTCTATAAAAAAACTACTTACACAATAATCCAATTTTTGTTGTTTTACTTTATTTAAATCATCAGAAGAACTAAAATCATTCTTCAATATGTTAGTTATCTCTGGTTTTTTTGGACTTCCTTGAACATCAGTTGCAACAGCCATAGCAGCAAGCTTCTCTATTATACCGCCTAAAATAGCACCTAAACACAATACAACAACAATCTCAACTGGGTGTTCTTTCACAACATTAGTAATTCTTCCCATTATAAATTTAATTGTTATTATATTTTTTAAAAAAAAATAACTTAACGCGGTAAAATAAGGGTTTTATTTTTTCTTTACACTCTTGAACATTTATATTGAGACGCGCGAAGGCGTCCCATAAAATGTGAAAGGGTAACAGTTACCAATAAATCAATTGAAAGGCAAATATTCATCGGTGTAAAATATCATCTTCCCAATCCCAGAAATTCTTTTTACCTATTTTTATTTTATGATCATCTGTTATTATTGAGCTAAACCAACTATCTATTACGTCGGTTTGAATTGCTTCTGGGTGGTCTTTAACTTCAATGTATTTATTTGTCAAATTATCAAATATCATATGCTTTCCAGTAACATAAATGTCGGATTCATCTACACCCTTCTTGGGAATAACATAATATTTTTCATTAAATTTGTTATCTATTTTCATTAAAACGTCTACTTTGCTGCCATTTTCTAATATATCTCCTAAATTCAAATCTTTCATAGCAACAATTCTTCCGCTCTTTAATTTAATTTTTGTTTCTGGATGGAAGCAATTTCCACCCAATGCTCGCACCATTTGACCAGGAGGACCATTCCACGTGCTTTGCATTGTTTTAATGCTTCCGTCTATTAAATACATGATTGTAACCATTATACCAATAATTTTTCCAACTAAATCCTTAATGCCAATAGTTATTTTTTGGAATTCAATTATTAAATTTAAAAATACTCCAAACACGTTTTGAATAATAGTTGTAATCATGGATCTCATGCTACTTATCATTGTTCTTATCCAATTCAATGAATCAGAAAATTCACCGCCCATGGAAGATAAAGAATTGATAATATAATTAATGGGTTGCAACAAATATCCCATAAAATTGGTTTGCATACTTTGGACACAATAAGTGAAATCTTTTTCTATATTGTCAGACAATGGCATAAACATTGGATTGCATCTGTATTTTGGCCAATTGTTCTTTATTTCAGCAACCGCACTGAAATAATACATGACAAATATTTGCGCAACAAAACCTAAATTGACATATATAAAATTTATCCAGTCCACTCCTTTTGGCATAACTTATATTATTAATATATAATTCTTATAATAATGCATTCTAAATTAACCCACATTATATTTGTAAAAAATATAATGTGGATTAAAATATAATGGGAATTAAAAAGAATCCAATAGCTGCAGGCGTAGTAGGATTGGTATTTGGAACTGTTTTAGGTGTTTTGATTGATAGGTATATTAACAAGTGTGATTGTGGTAAAGAAATCTTTCCTGCGGCAGATTATTCTAATCAAGATGTGGTGGGATTGGTCGGTCACTATAAAAAAATTATTATTGATGAATTACCAAACTATAATAAGTATTGCGGTAACGAAGATACTAACAGTGCAGCTGCTAGTGGGAAAAAGATTTTGGAGGCTTATAATAATATTGAAGAAATAAAAAGCGATCTTAAGAATGGAAATTTTAATGGAAGTTTTTATGGAAAAGATGCGTTTGATGCGGAAGTTCCAGAATTTCCTGATAACTTTAAAACGACTATTGAAAATAAGACTATTATAAACCGGCAAGACCTTTTATGGGAGGATGTGTAAAACTTTCAACAACATCATTTAACAAAAATTATAAGCACATTATATTTATTTGTAAAAAATATAATGTGGATTAAAAATATAATGGGAATTAAAAAGAATCCAATAGCTGCAGGCGTAGTAGGATTGGTATTTGGAACTGTTTTAGGTGTTTTGATTGATAGGTATATTAACAAGTGTGATTGTGGTAAAGAAATTGTTCCTGCTGCCGGTGGTAGTAGAATAGTAGATAGATTGGTTGAACCACCATCTTTTCATTATAATTTTAATGAACAATTAAATATAGGCAAGAACAATGCAGAGCTTATTTTAAAAAAAAAAACAGAATTGGATAAGTATTATAAGACAGATGCCCCAGACTATTCTAGTGCGAAAGTTGAAGCTAATGACATTTTGGATGCTTTTACGAAGATTGAAGCCGCAAGGAATAATGTTGTAAATAATGATAATGATAAACAAAATGTTGGTACGTTTGATAACGAAGTTTTCAAAAAGTTGGGGGTTAGCAACAAGGAGGGCTTTGATGATTTTAAAAGAAATATTAAAAACATACAAGAAGAGTGTCAATCAAAAACAACAGGTGTTAAAACAGGATTTGAAGAGTTCCGTGAAGACTAGTTTTACACCTTTCAACAACATCATTTAACAAAAATTATAAGCACATTATATTTATTTGTAAAAAATATAATATGGATTAAAAATATAATGGGGATTAAAAAGAATCCAATAGCTGCAGGCGTAGTAGGATTGGTATTTGGAACTGTTTTAGGTGTTTTGATTGATAGGTATTTTAACAAGTGTGAATGTAATGAGAATATTTCTAATGCAAAAATGCAATCTTATGCTAGAGGCCCAGGCGCTGGCTCAGCCGCACCCAAATATAACGAATTAGAATTAGCTGAAAAATACCAAGCGGAAGCTAATAAATTATTAGAGTCTATTCAAGAGAAGTATGAAAGTAAAAATTATAAGGATGCGTTTTTTGATTCATTAAAAATTTATGCTTTTGTTAATGTTAGAGATGCAAAAAATGGTGAGTCTTATTTGTATTTAATTAGTGTATCACGTGACAGGGTTAGAGCTTTTGATAGTAAAGATCGTTTAGAAGAGTTTGACGAAAAACTTAATTATACAAACTGGTATGAAAATATTCGTACTAAAGTTAAAGAAATTCAACTTGATTGTTATAGTAAAATTAAAGATGATATTTATCAACCTCATAAATTTGGACCAGAAACATTTAGGGATCAAAATGTGCCAGTTATGTAAATTTATAGAAAAGGTATAATTATTTTCTAGATTTCTTTGACTTCTTGGATTTTCTAGCCTTTCTTGTTTTTTTAAATTTACCACCGCTTAGGCACGGCCAAACAAAACCGCCTCGTCTCTTGGTTCTTCTAGATCCACCAGTTGACCCTTTGGGAATAGGAACCAGTGCGACTTTGTTATCATACGCTTTTTGAGCGTCATTATTAACAGTTAGACCAGTCATCCCTAGTTGTTGCGCTGCAACTCCTTGAGGGGTTCCCTTTGATGGATCATTTATTAAATTTGTATTGGGAACTTGAGGAACCAGAACTTGACCTCCACCGCCGTTTTTTCTGCTACGTATTCTATTACCTCCCACTTTTCCCAAGTTAGATAATAAATTATTACGCTGTTGTTGTGTATTTAATGCAGCATTTCTAACACTTGTACCATTTAATCCTGTTGATTGTGGTTGCAAAACTGGCATATAAAGTATACAAATATAATAATTATTGCGTAAATTTAGGTTTAAAAATTCTATCATAATTTGTATATATGGACACCAACGCTAGACTTCATTTACAAGAAATGGTGAAAGCCAACAATGTAGAAGACCAAACCGAATTAATACGCGAGTTAAAGCACAGTCATTTATTGCAAGAAGACATTAATAATCTTATTATGATAATGGCTAAAAATAGGAATGATCCTGAAAAGGTTCATAAACTTGGCATGGAAGAGTGTTCTTTCTTGTTTACTTATTATACTGATATTTACAATAAAATAAGAAAAGACGAGCTTGATTTGAAGATTATGAATAAGTTTTTGAATGTATTGCAGCGAATAGAGAATGGCGAAATTGACCAGCACGAAGGATCGTATTTTGTTGGACAACTATTAAAAGAGCTTTACGTGGATAGCGCGCTAAAGAAGGCCGGAAAATTAGAACAACAACATAAGACAGTAGAGGCTGTTCCTGAAAAAAATGATGGAATGAAGGTTTCCTGGAAAGAGTTTAAAAAGTTTCAAAATATATAATGAATAAAACAAAAACACCTATGAGATAGTTGTAAACAATTTAAATATATAACGACATATATATTTAATATATCATGATAGAACAGACTGACAAAGAAATCCACCCCAGAAATGTCCTGCTTGTTGCTCTTCAAATTCTGCAAATGATTCCAGAGGATAAAAAAGATTTTTACAATGCACTTGACCATTTGATTAAATCTGATTTTTTCTATAAAGACGTATATGCTTTGATGTTGCCTTATAATTGGCAAAAACTAGAAGCTATTATGCACGCATACATTCCAACGCCTTGTGAAGAATGGGAAGAAAAAATTGTGAATTTTTATATTGGAAAGGAGATATCATAAATATACTTTAAAAATGTTTCAATGTGCATGTTAGCAACTACAAAATACCAAATAAAATATTTGGAAAATCCACTACGTCTAAGAAGATACAGTGAAGCCGAGATATAAAAAATATTAAAATTGTTATATTCTCTGTACCAGATGTAATATGTCATTAATAATTCTGCGCTATAAACAACGCTCCAAATAGTTTTGTTTATCAAATTTTTCCTTATTAATGTCATACCAAATGCTGATGTCTGAATGGGAGGAAGTGTTGAAAAAATTAGAATGGGAGATGAATCCATGCATATATATGTTGCTCCCATTTGACTCATGCTAAAAAATGCACCTGCAACCTCTTTTTGTAGACTGCGCTTACCAACCTTGCTATGCTGACCTCGCACAGTTGAAACTTCTGAGTTGCCGTGATACTTTGTAGCAACATCGGCGGCAATCATTGTCAAAAAGCAGAAAATGGGGCCCCAGGATGGTACCAAAATTGAAAAGCAAGCTCTCCACGCAAACAACAAAGAATGTATTCTTAGTTCTTCCCAAATAAACATATTCAACAACGATTCTGTTGGACGTTTTGCCAATACTTTAAAAATGAAGGATGAACAATGAAGCAAGATGTGCGGCGCAATTGTATATAAATTCAGATAATAAGTGCCGCGCGCAAAATACATATAAAACTGCGCCACATAATTCGCCAAACACAGAAATCCAAGACCTTTGTGTATAAAATAAGGGTCTTCGTGCGTAAATAGTTTTTTTGAAACTTCGCTTGTCATATATTGCTATTGTATGGGTGCGTTTATTATCTTTTTGTAATGTATTTTTGGCATTTTTCTGTCATTAAAATAAAAACAAATGAATGACAAAAACGCGTCAAAAAATGCAGAAAAATAATATATTTCCCAAAAAGTGAACTTAAAGAAAATGGCGGAAAACAAGGGGGCAAAAGTGTTTCCAAAATCCAAAAATGGACAAAAAAAATGTCCAATTTTCAAAAACGGAAATACTTTATGAAAAAGGGGGTAAAAATAAGCCATTGTTAGCGCAATGGTGTAAAAAGTTTTTAAAAAATAAAAAAAAATGTTATGATAAAATTTAAGTATTTTTAGTTAAAAGATTTAGGAACTTTTTCTCTAGCCTATATATGGCTAGTTCCGAAGTTCAAAAAAGTTCCATTAATTTTTATTGCGAAACATGTCACTACAATACGTGTAGAAAAAGTCAATATGATCGGCACATTTTGACATCAAAACATAAAAATGCTAGTAAATGCTATGTTTTGACTAGTCAAAAAGTTCCAAAAAAGTTCCCCTGCATTTGTGGTAAAGAATACAAACATGATTCCAGCTATTATAAGCATAAAAAATCTTGCTTTGACAATTTAAATAACACAAGTACTGCAAATTTACAAGAAACATCCACGCAACAACCATCAACCGATATTGTTGCCTTACTATTAAATCAAAATATGGAATTGATAAAACAAAATCAGGAATTCAAGGATTTGATTCTAGACCAAAATAAAAAAATACTAGAATATGCAAAGGAAGGCAAAACGATTAACAACAATACAACTAATAATAACCAATTTAATTTGCAGTTGTTTTTGAATGAACAATGCAAAGATGCACTCAATCTAAAGGACTTTGTTGATCAAATTAAATTGCAATTGTCGGATTTAGATATGATTGGTAGAGTTGGATACGTTGAGGGTATGAGCAAGATTTTTTTGAGGAACTTGAAGGAGCTTGACGTGTTTAAACGACCCATTCATTGCAGCGACTTAAAGAGAGAAACTTTGTATGTGAAGGACAAAGACGCTTGGGAAAAGGAAAATGGCGAAAATGTGAAAATAACTCGCGCCATAAAAGAGGTTGAACATAAAAACATCAAACAGCTCCCTCAATGGAGAGAAGAAAACCCCAGTGCAGAAGACACTGAAACAAAAAAACATTTGGAATACCAAAATATCTTATTAGAAGCAATGGGAGGTTCCACCATGGAAAACGATGACAAAAAGAGAGATAAAATAATTCGCAACATTGCAAAAGAAGTAGTCATTGATAAGGAAAAGAAGCTTTCTACTTAGAATACTTATTCTCTCTTCAGCAAGACCACAATGGGTAAGAAACCCACTTAAACATAATCCACTATTATATATATTGAATTATGTCAAAATTTTCCACCACTAGTCTCGTGATAGTGGAATCTCCAGCAAAATGCAAAAAGATAGAAGAATATTTGGGGCCTGGATACAAGTGCTTGGCCAGCTTTGGACATCTGCGCCAATTAAAGTCTCTAAAACATCTTGATATTGACAACAATTTTAAACCCACGTTTGAAGTTGTTGATGACGCAAAGAAACAAAAACATGTAGATTTTCTTAGGAAAGAGATTGCAAAAGCAGATGAAATTATTTTAGCGTCAGACGATGATCGCGAAGGAGAAGCCATTGCATGGCATATTTGTGACCTCTTTTGCTTGCCAATTGAAACTACAAAGCGCATTGTATTTCACGAGATTACTGAAAACGCGATTCAATCTGCCATTGCACATCCTAAAACTATTGATATGAAAAAGGTGAACTCGCAAATAGCTAGGCAAGTCCTGGATCTTCTAGTGGGTTACAATGTCTCTCCCATGTTGTGGAAGTTTATTTCAAAAACAACTGAAAATAGTTTGAGCGCAGGAAGATGCCAAACTCCTGCTTTAAAATTGGTCTATGAAAATCAGCAAGAGATTGATAAGTCGCCTGCTCAAAAGGTTTACAATACTACTGGATATTTTACTAACAAATGTATTGCGTTTGATTTGAACAAGCAGTTTGACAATGAAAACGCCATGTCGGAATTCTTGGAGGAGTCTGCAAATTTCTCTCATACATACTCAAGAACGAGTGTAGAAAGGGTGTTTAAGCAGCCTCCGGAGCCTTTGACAACGTCTAGGATACAACAGCTCGCAAGCAATGAGCTTCATATTTCACCCAAGGAGACTATGCGTTCCTGTCAAACATTGTACGAAGCCGGATATATTACTTATATGCGAACGGATAGCAAAAAGTATAGTGCAGACTTCCTGGAAGACGTTAAAAAGTACATCGTTCACGAATTCTCTCTTGATAAGTTTATCAATCCTAAAATAGACGCGCTCTCCAATGCAACCACAAACACAACCACAACAGATCCACCCAAACCAAAGAAGGCCACTTCCAAAAAGACGCCCAATGTTCCACCTCCTCAAGAAGCACACGAAGCCATCAGACCCACCAAGTTAGCCGTTAAAAATGCAGCTGATGAAATGAGTGCAAGAGAGAAAAAGTTATACAAAATGATTTGGGAAACTACAATGGAGAGCTGTATGGCTCCAGCAGAGTATTTCTCATTTACCAGCACAATTTCTACTGATCTTGAAGGAATTAAATACACATTAACTAGCGAATTATTGGATTTTCTTGGCTGGAAAATAATTAAAAATAAGGAAACCAAGACGGCCATTAAAGACAAAGAATACAATTATCTTTTGCAACTGAAACAAGGTCAAATAATAAATTATAAAAAGATTTCGTCCAAGGTTACTCTTAAGAATAATAAAATGCATTATACAGAAGCAAAGTTGGTTCAGCTTCTAGAGGACAACGGTATAGGCAGACCTTCCACATTTTCCACGCTTATAGATAAGATCCAAGAGCGCGGTTATGTTAAAAAGGAAGACATTCCTGGCAAACAAGTGGCGTGCAAAGATTTTGAATTAGACGATGATTCTTTAACGGAAACAAATGCAACGAGAGAATTTGGAGGAGAGAAAAACAAATTAGTAATTCAACCTCTAGGTATTATCGTAATGGAATTTCTGAACAAGAATTTTGAGGACATGTTTAATTACGATTATACAAAGAATATGGAAGACGATTTGGATAAAATTAGTAGAGGCGAAAAGGTCTGGTATAAGTTGTGCGAAGACTGTTTAAAAGAAATCAATAAATGCTGCGAAAAATTGGTAGACGAGAAAAAGTGTGAAATCAAAATAGATGATAAACATTTCTATATTATTGGAAAGCATGGCCCAGTTATTAAAAAGATAGATGACATGGAGTCTGGTAAAAAGAACAACGTCTCCTTTTTGCCAGTTAAAGAAGGGTTGGATATGAAAAAGCTGGAGCGCGGAGAATATAAATTAGAGGAACTAATTGCTCCTGCAAAACAGGGTCAAATTCACTTGGGAACATATAAGGCCGAACCGCTTTTTTTGAAGAAGGGCAAGTATGGCCTGTATGTGACATGGGGTCAGAACTCCAAATCTCTCTCGTGCTTTGGAAATAGACCCATGGAAAACGTTACACTTGCAGATGTTCTAGAAGTTCTAGAAAGAACGGATCAACCTGCAACCGGCGATTCAGGAAAAGAAAGCTCATCAGGAATAATAAGAATTATTACTAATAATATAAATATTAGAAAGGGCAAATACGGAGATTATGTGTTCTATAAAACTCCAAAAATGTCCAAGCCATCTTTTTTGAAACTAGACGGATTTGAAGGCGATTATAAGACGTGCACTATTAAAACAATGACAGACTGGTTGAAGACAACATATGGTATTTAAGATTGTTTAATAATTTTGTAATTAAAAATATATATATAGTTTTATTATAAAATGGATGATTTTGATTTATTGAATAATTTTGCAAAGTCTATTTCGGATGGAATTGTGCAAGCGTTTGGGAATCCGGATCTTCCAAAAAAAATAACCAATTCTGACATTTTAAATTATATTCTAAACTTTTTGGGGTACAACAACCCAAATTATCTTACAAAAGAAATTTTGGACGGCTCTACATCAGGAAATATTACGTTTGGCATTAAAGATCCAAAGTCTTTTATGAAAGCTTATTTAGCAACTTTTGGAGATTTAAATAATTATGATAAAGTTCAGTTTAATAAAGAAACTCTAACTAGTTTTGTTCCTTTTATTTTAAGGGATTTGTTTATACTATCTCTATCAAAAGTAAAAAGTTCAAATGCAAACAAAATATCTATTGAAGATGCCGGTTTTTATATTTTAACTTTAGAAAAAAATTCCAGTTCTAGCGAAGTTATATTGCTTCTTGGTAAAATGCTTTTGCGTCACCCAACTGTTGCATGGAAAATAGATTACTTTGGCAACAATAAAATTGTTAAAAAAATTATACCGGCTGCGAACGTTTTAGCAAGTTCTTATGCAGTAGTTCCATTTAATTTATTTGCTTCTGCTTATATAAAATTAAAAATAAAAAAAGATTTGAGCGGAATTTTTACAGATGCCGAAAGAAAATATCAATCTCTATTTTTTATGGGACTTTTAAATCCAGAAATTTCCAATAAGGAAATTCCATTTAGCACATCAGACATGTTGTTAAGCAATATAGACGCCGGAAAATGCATATATTATGGCATATATAGATTTATTTTAGCAGCTTCTTACGTGTTAAATATTTTATATAAAAGTTTAAAATTAGACATTGAATCGTTATATTCTTTACCATTTAAAACCTTTTCAACTGTTATGCAAAACATTTTTTTTGATCTTTACCTTAACAAGCATTACATTAACGACGTAAATAATCCACAAGTGATGGTAAATCATTTTTTAGATGACATTTTTTTATTTCCTACAAGTTTTACTATTTCTAATACAACATATGAATTTTCATTCAAATTACCAACGAGTGACACTAAAATTTATTGGGAAGTTTCCATTTGTCAATATATGAACTGGATAAATTCAATAAATAAAAACCTTCCATCAAACTTTAAAATTAAAATAAATGATATATTTGTAAACAGATCCGAATTTGCAAAAAAATATTCTGAACTGAACTCTTCTCTTAGTAAAAATAAAAACTTTACAAAATTTTTTAATTGGCAAAACAAATATTTAATTGGTTCAGTGATTGCTACAGAAATTGAACAACTTGTAGTTTATACCGACTTTTACAATGAATTAAAATATATTATTAATCAATATAAAACCACTGGAGGTAAACCAGTACACCCTATAACTTCAGTCTAATAATTTTATTTAATTATTTCCAATAGACTCTGGAACAAACATCTTATAATCTCTTCGTTGCTGAGGTCTAAACATTATAAATTCCAATAATATTGAGAAATCAAACTTACCAAATTCTACAAAGGAACCATCGTGATATCTCAACTTTAATTTCAAACGTCTTATTCTCTCTGCAGGTGGATTATATACTTTGCTTGGACCAGCATTGTTATCAAACCACTGCGCGAGCGGAGTTGTTGTAACTGCAATTTTAGCAAATGCCGATTTTACAATTGATGAACTTTCATTTGTTGTGGTTGTAAAGTTATTAACGGCAAAAGGAATTAATTCATCAATACTGTTCATTCCGTCAATTTCCAAGTAGAAATATGAATTTCCCATAAGATTAATTTTATTGGGCGCCTCTAAATAATAAACAGGTATTGTTGTATTATTTCCCAAATATTTTTGATCAGGCACCAACCAGAATCCATTATCGCCAGGAGTTACATCTCCATAAAAAAATCTAGGATAGGATCCATTGGATGCAATAGTTGCAGATGCGGTACATCGCGTAAACCCTAAATAAGATGGCAACCCCCAATTAGTAAAGTCAGGATAGGTTTGTCTAAAACATATAGCATCTTTTAAGACACTATTTAAATAAATAGCAGAATTGTTTGGTATAATGAAATTGGAGCTTTTATTGCCAAACCATAATTTTTGTCCGACCTCATTATATGCTACAACAAACTGATCGTATCCTCCTGCTAAATTGAATTGAGTTAACATATCAGGAGCATTTTCAGAAATATATCTACTAATGTATTGAGACACAGAATTATTGAACCTATTTGTGAGCTCAGTGGCAATCTGAAATGGATTATAAAATCCTTCTTCAATAACGGCGATAAATTGCTGCCCTTTATAAGCAAATAAAGCGTCTGATATAATTGCTAAAAGTGGATTATCAACCATCCAATCGCTTGGATTATATGGGTCAGTAATTTCAAATACAATGGCAATATTATTTTGCGCTAGTGAAAAAGTGTTATAATTAGCAGGAAAAGTCCACGATTCTAATCTGACTGCTTGAACGTTGCAATAATCTTGCGGCAATTCTATTTCAAATTCGGCCGATGATGGGAATCTTAAAACATTTCTATCTTCTGAGTGTATAGATACATATTGCCTTTCGTACATATATTCATTTACATTTGGTATTATTGGATGATTTGTAGACACATTGAATCTACTCATTTATATATTGTTGTGATAATTTTTTTAATATTTAATAAACACAAATAGGTTATTAAATATTAAATATTTTGGTATAATATAGTAAAATGGCTCAATCTAATTATGGCGGAAAACAAGCAAACCAATCTTCTTATATAAAAAATTTTAATATTGGTTCAAATTCAAATGTTTGGAACTATTCTACTAATAATAATCAGTTGATTTTAACTCCGTCTAACCCAACAGCGACAGTTTATATTAAAGGAGATTTATTTGTTGGTGGTTCTATTAATAATCCATCAGATTTACAATTAAAAGATAATGTTACAGATCTCTGCTTAAATTTATCAGACAACTTGATGTTATTAAATCCGGTTAAATATAATTATAAAGACGACGAAAGGCGCAAAGAGCATTTTGGGTTTATAGCTCAAGATGTTGAAAAACTTTTTCCAAATTTAGTAAACACTGTTTTTGCTCCTATAGATGACGACGAAGTTTCAATTAAATCGGTGAATTATTTAGAAATGGTGCCATTGCTATTGTTAAAAATTAAAGATTTGCAAAATCAAATACACGCATTAAATAACAAAATTTTAGAGAAATAATATAAACTATATTTATAAGAGCATTATGACAATTAATTGGTATTCAAACATTTACAATTCATTAATAGTTGTTGGAATTATTATTATTATATGCACAATTGGTTCCAGTTCAGTATCTAGTTTAACTGGCACTATTACTGGTTATTCTTTTATTATAACTGGAACCCTTTTATTAATGGGTTATTTAATGAATAATATTAACAATAATCAGAACGGTTCATCCATTATTTCACAACTAATGACGGTTGGTCCATTTATAGTGTTGATTGGAATCTTAGTTTACATGATTTACTTATTGAGTTATTATTTTAATCATATAACAAATGGCCAAGTTGCAAATAGTTATTTTAATTTTATGAACATTTTTGTAGTTTTGCTGATAGTGCAAATGTTTATATTTTATAATGGAACTCGCGACAAAAGATTTATAGAAACTGGTGCAATTGGAAGGGTAACCGGATTAGTTTTATACTTTTTGGAAATTATAAACATTATTGTAGTAATAACTTTAGGAATTATATTAAAGTATTTCTCTACGGATGGTTAATTTTAACAAACTTATAAGTGACTCCATAATGAAATTCTGTCTCCCATATGCCGGATATTTTAAGCATAAATAGATTATTATTGCTATTATTAATTTTTTCTGAGCTTTCATAAAAAATTTTTATATTTCCATTTCTAATTTGTTCATAAATTTTAAATTGAGGAATTTTATTTTTAATGTTAACATTTTTTAATAAATTCTCTTCAATTTCCTTTATGCCTTCAATAATTTGCTTATGTAAATTTGAATTAAAAGAGCATTTATATTTATTATAATACTTTTCAATAGTGACGTCATTTAATGATATAAATATATTGATGCCGTTAATTACAAATATAGGCGTTGAATATAAAATTCTTATAAAAAATCCATCGGTCATGACGTTGTTTTTTACCGGTTCGCAAAAATATATATTATTAACGTCATATTGTTCAATTGTTTTAACTATATTCATCTTAGACTTGTTTAATATGGCAAAAAGTGTTTAATATAAAATTGTAACTAATATACAATGCAAAATTTAACTTTTATAAAATGCATAGAACAAAAATAATAAATAAGTAATATAATCAAATAAAGATTCTTGTATTTGATTATATAATGAAGTTTCATGAAACCCATTTTGAAGAATATATTGTTTCAAATCAAAAAGAAGATTTGCATCCAAAGATGAATAAAATATATCAAAAATTTCCAAGCAAGATTGCAGATTTGAGAAACTTGATATTTTATGGTCCTCATGGAGTTGGAAAATATACTCAAATATTAAAATCCATTAAAAAATATAGTCCAACTGAATTAAAATACGAGAAAAAGATTAGCATAACCTTTAATAAACAGCAATATTTTTTTAAGATTAGTGACATACATTATGAAATTGACATGTCCCTTTTGGGGTGCAATTCAAAACTCTTGTGGCACGACATTTACATGCAAATTATTGATATTATATCTGCAAAAACAGAAAAGTCTGGCATCATATTATGCAAGTATTTTCATGAAATACACAGCGAGCTTTTAGAGAATTTTTACAGTTATATGCAACAAAATAATGCAAGCGCAATTGATTTGAAATTTATATTAGTAGCAGAAAAAATTAGTTTTATTCCAGACAATATATTAAATTGCTGCGAAATAATAAACATTCCTCGGCCAACTAAATCTCTTTACGTAAAATGCATTAAAAATAAATTACCAACTACAATGAAATTGGAGAACATTGCAAATATTAAAAACATAAGAAATGTTCTTGACCCTTTAATGGTGCCACATAAGATAATTTGCGACAAAATTGTTGATTCTATTATAAAAATAGAAGAATTAAAATTTTTAAAATTTAGAGATATTTTATACGACATATTTATTTGCAACTTGGACATTACAGAGTGTGTCTGGTATATCATTTCAACGTTAATTTCCCAAAAAAGAATTAAGGATAAGGATGTTTCTGATCTGCTTATAAAAACATACACATTTTTTCAATACTACAATAACAATTACAGACCAATTTATCATGTGGAGAATTTAATGTTTTATATTGCTAGTTTAATTCATTCGTTTTAAAATTATTCATTATTTTAGACCTTTTCTCATTTAAAACGCCCATTTTACTGGACAAAAATAAGAAAAAGCGTAAAATCAATAATTCAATCGTTTATTTTTTTTGTGTTTTTTATAATATTAGTAATATTTATAATGCCAGGAAATAACAGTTTTACTGACGCCACGTTAAAAAACACGTTCTTAAAAGGTACTCTTAAACTTAGTCCTTATTCTTATTCCAGTGTATCTGGTTTAGCGACGCAAAATTATGTTGATGATAAAATTAGCAGTCTTGTTGACGCAGCACCTGCCACATTAAACACATTGCGGGAGATTGCAACATCATTAGGCAATGATCCAACATTATACAATGACGTAATGACCGGTTTGAATTCAAAGGCACCTAAAGATAGCCCTACTTTCACTGGAACCGTTAATGGTATTTCAAAAGGAATGGTTGGATTAGGAAACGTTGAAAATACTTCAGACATGAACAAACCCATTTCAACAGCAACCCAAACAGCATTATCCTCAAAAGCTGATGCAAGTGCTCTAACTAGTTATGCTACAACCGCATCTTTATCTAGTTATGCTACAACCGCATCTTTATCTAGTTATGCTACAACCGCATCTTTATCTAGTTATGCTACAACCGCATCTTTATCTAATTATGCTACAACCGCATCTTTATCTAATTATGCTACAACCGCATCTTTATCTAGTTATGCACCCAAAAATAATCCCTCATTTACTGGAATTCCCACTGGTCTTTTTAGTGTTGCTTCAGCACCTTCAATTACAGCTAGTTATTCTGATGTAGCTGGCACAATGAGAATACTTACTAACAACGGCAATTTCACACTATATGTTTGCGTAATTTCTGGTAATGGTACTACTTCCACTAATGGAGTATGGAAATCAGTTGCGCTCGCCACCTCTTAAACAAAAAATATATAAACAACTTAGATATTATTTTGGTTAAAATACTAATTAATGGACCTACAAGAAGCTTTACATATATTTGAAATTGAAAACGTTTCAAATCTATCGCAAGAATCCTTAAAAAAAAGATATCACAAATTGGCGCTGCAGAACCATCCTGATAAGAACGGCAATACTCCAGAGTCAACACAACATTTTCAAAAAATTCAATCTGCTTATGAAGTGTTGAAGAGAGAAATAAGGTTTTTAAACAATTATAATGAACAAGAAGAGCAACAAACAGATGATATTAATTTGCACACAGGATACACCGCCATTTTGCATTTGTTTATTGACGGCATTCTAAAAGGCAAATACAATGACTTTCTCTCAAACATTGTAAAGGATATTGCAAGCGGTTGCAAAGAAATATCATTGAAATTGTTTGAAGACATGAACCGAGAACAGTCTCTAGCAATTTACAATTTCCTTGTCAAATACAAGTCGTTACTGCGTTTAACCGATGATACATTGAATAAGGTGAGAGAAATATTGCTGAACAAATTCAAAGACATGCAGATTTACGTGTTAAATCCAAGCATAAATGATTTATTCCAGAACAATGTTTATAAACTAGAAATTGATAATAAATTGTATTTTGTTCCGTTGTGGCACAGTGAGATGTATTTTGAATCGGACATAATAGTGAAATGCAATCCAGAATTGCCTGAAAACGTTGAGATAGATGAGGATAATAATTTAGTAATAACTGAACGCGTTCCAATTACTTTTTCTCTCTTGAATGAGAAAATAAGAACCATAAAGGTTGGGAATAATTTGTTTGAACTACCTTTGGACCAACTATTTCTAAGACCGGTTCAGACGTATATTTTAAGAAAAAAGGGAATATCAAAAATATTAGATGCTGATATTTATAATATAGACGAAAAGGCGGATATAATTATTAAAATAATCTTTGAATAATATAGTTAAGCGTTAAAATGGCAGACCCTGCAATTATTGAAAGATTTAAAACTCAATTGCAAAGACCAAATCTATCAAATAGAGAATTAATTGCAGTATTTCAGCAAGTTTTTCCGTTGGTTCCTGAAGGACGACCGGTTACTTCTGGTTGTTGGATTATGACAGGACACGGAAGTGATTTAGACGTTAGAGACAGAACAAAAATTATAGATGAAATGTTAAACACATTTGGAGATTTTGGCCCAGAAAGAGCCGCATTATTAAGATATATAACGAATAATGTTTCATTAACAATGGCAATGGGGTTACCTGGACCTTCAGCGCCAATGCAAGTGCCGTTACAACAAAGTGAACGATGGGCTGGATTAACCACTTCTGAAGTAGATGTTCAAATTGTCAGAAATATATACCAGTTATTTGATGGATATATAGGTGGTGCGCCGGTAACCCCTGATATGCTGGATGTTCTAGACTATATTGTAAAACAACAATTAAGAGCTAATTTTATTGAAATATGGGGACAAGAAGGTGAATATAAATTGCGGCAAAGGGGCAGTTGGGAGGCAGATATAACAAGATTAATGCGAATGGAAGAAATTTGGGTTACAAAAAAATTAACAAAAGACAGTATGGATAGACATTATCAATTAAGACCAAATGTGGGAGAAGACCCAAATTTTAGAGCGAGAGAAGGGATGCATTTAATTGATATGAGGGGTCCGAGAGGGCTTGAAATACCAGATTTAGTTTTACCTGTTCCTGAATCAATATGGGGGCCAAAAAGAAATCAATTGCCAAAAAGCAAAGATTTTGATATAAATAACATACAGTTTCCAGAGGCTAGAAGAAGACTAGAAAATTATTTTTATAGAGTTTTGGGCGTTCTGAGAGATACAAAAGAGGACATTGCTTTTAGATTAATAATTAATAAAATAGCTTCAAGAACTGAACCAGACCTATTTTTAAGCGAAATAATAATGTTGGGTTATCTTCTTGGAATACAACACTTACAAATATATGACCCATTGTGCAGACCATTGGAAGACGCTAGCATAACATCAACTACAATGTCTGGTGAAGGATTTAGAGGAAAAATTCCAGCATTAGAGGCATTGCGACATGAAACATTTCCGAGAGAAGGAAGTGATAAAGTTTTGGGACGCATTACAAAAAAATGCGATAAACAAGGAATGTGCACTATTATGGGTGGAAAAACAAGACGCACCAGAAAAACAAAAACAAAAAGAACGAGAAAATCAAATAAAACAAAACGTAGAAAAATGTCAAAGCGCGCTAGAAAGCATAGACGCAAATAAAAAATAAGTTTTTCATTTTAACTAGATGAGTAAAATGAAAAATAAAACTACAGGAGGGTTTGAAAGGGAACCTGGGTTTCCTTCTAAATAAAAAAGGGTTTATTTAATACGCGTTACAGGTTATAAACCTACTATTTAGTTGTTGTTTTTATTGCTATTGTTATTTTGGCTTTTGTTTAAGGCTCAGCGACCTTCTTCTTGACCACCTTCTTTTTCTTGGGCTCTTCTGTCAAGGCTGCAGCAACCTCCTTCTTCACCTCAACAGGAGCCGGAGGGGGTAGAACTGGAACAGGAGCTGCAACAGGCTCATCCTCATCGTCCTCCTCATCAGAATCCTCAACAACCGTGCTGGAAACAGGCTCGTCATCATCCGCATCAGGAGCAGGAGCCGCAGCCAAGCGAGCCTTGTCAGCAGGCTTGAGCTTAATCAAGCACTCATCAAGAAGCGAACCCTTGGGGCGCTGAACAACCGCCTGAGCAAGCTTCCAAGTAACACCAAACTTGCCATTAGCAAACCAGATACCGCCGCACTGCATAATGACTGCGACCTGAGTACCCTTCTTGATAAAGTCAAGCGGAGTCTTAGTGGGCTCGCCAGGGAACAGCTTCTTGCCATCCTCATCGCAAATCAAGCACTTCCATACGCCCTCCCAAAGAGGGAGCTTCACGCGAAGAGTGGGCGACTTGGTCAGGTCAGGATTTCCAGTGAGCTTGTCCTTGGAATACTTGAGCATAGGAGTGTAGAGCGCATCAATCACATCAGGGCTAGTGTGCTGCTTGCCAAACCAATCCTTAGAATTGGCGAGCGCATCAGCCTTCACCTTGGCCTCAAGAGATTGCATATTTCGCAGAAACGCATCAGTGTCAGCATTTGCGTATTCGCCGCGTGGAAATTGCAACGACATTTCAAACTTTCCATTTCCCTCAAACTCACTTGCACCCCAAGTCAGCATAAGAGGAGTTGCGATCCTCAAACCAGAATTAGTAGAACTATTAAGAATATTGACACTCTTTCCACCGGCGGCATTTGCCTTGGGCGCAGAATAACGAATATTCTGAGCGCTAAATTGGGTTCCGTCAACGATTGTCTCGGCCATGCTTGCTATGATAATTATAATAAAGGGGGTATCTTTAAATCAATTTTTTTTTGAAATGTTATTAAAAAAGAAAACCCCTCTCGCGTAACAACACCAAACATGGTTTCATATGTTTAAATAATAATATAATAAATAAAATGGCTCAAAAAGATTTCTATATGATATATATAAGAAAATGATTGCTGGAAAGTATGCGGATATAAATTTTATTAAAAAGAATAACGTTCTTATTTCTGTTATATCAATGGAAGATTATAACAATGTTTTATTTTCAAAATGTGAAAAAACTATGCCTACGTCAAAAAAACTAGAAAAAATTAATAACGATAATTTGTGCTTGCCAACTGTTGAGAATTCTGATATTCTTTTTAAATATAATTATAACGTCCAACAATTAAAGCAATTTGCAAAGCAATATAAGTTGAAAGTTTCTGGAAACAAAAATGAACTTTTATGTCGCATTTATGTGTTTTTAAATTTATCAAAAACCATTGTCCGCGTTCAAAAAATATTTAGAGGATTTTTACAGCGCAAGTGCAACAAATTGCATGGACCAGCATTTATAAATAGAAAGATGTGCACAAATGATTCTGATTTCTTAACTGGCGACACAATGACTGAACTAGATTATTCGCAATTTTTTAGCTACAAGGATGCAGACGGTTTTATTTATGGTTTTGATATTATTTCTCTATATAACTTGATTTTGAAATCTGGAAAACAAGTAAAAAATCCTTATAACCGCAATGATATTGCAAAAACGGTGATTCAAGACATGCGAAATCTAATAAGAGTTAGCCGAATTCTGAAAATTAAGATTGATATTGATATTAAAGATGAAGCAGTATCAAATGAAAAATCTGTGGAATTAAGAACGCTTGATTTATTTCAAAATATTGACTCTTTAGGAAATTATAGCGATCCATCTTGGTTTTCATTACTTCCAAGGAATCAAATGATTAAATTTGTGAGAGAACTTATTGACATTTGGTCATATAGAGCGCAGTTAACAAATGAAATGAAAAAGAAAATTTGCCCACCAGTCGGCGATCCTTTTAGGAATATTAATTTTTCTTATTTGCAAAGCGAAGAAAATAATGACAATGTCAAAAAAATTATTTTAACCATTTTAGAAAAACTCGTTAATAATGGCGTTGACAAGGATAGTAAAACTTTAGGAGCCTATTATGTGCTTGGCGCTTTGACATTAGTTAGTGAAAATGCCGCTTCATCACTTCCTTGGCTTTTTCAATCGGTGTCGCATTTTTAGACTTTCATAGTATATATTTGTGATTGGGTGGCATCACAAATATATATATTAGACCTGAAATCAACTTAAAAGGTAGTCGTCTAGGTATAGTATAGAATGGTGAGAATTAGTAAGCCTAAGACGTCTACCGATGCCCCTGTTGAGTCCGCTCCTGTTGTGAATGCTGCCGCTGTTAAGGCCCCCAAGGCCGCTAAGAAGGCCAAGGCCCCTGTCGCCGAAACTGTCATTGAGGCTGTTTCCGCGGTTGCCCCTGTCGTTGAGACTGTTGTGCCTGACGTTGAGTCCCTAGAGGCCTCTGTTCTTGAGCAGTCCACCGAGTTTAATGCTAAGCTCCAGCAACTTGCTTCACTTATCTCTTCGCTCAAGTCTGAGTACAAGTCGCTTGAGAAGAAGTGGCAACGCGAGCTCAAGGCTGTTCAAAAGCAAAATTCAAAGCGCAAGCGCAAGTCCAGCAACCGCGCCCCAAGTGGTTTTGTTAAGCCTACGCGCATCAGCGATGAGCTTGCGGCTTTCCTTGGCAAGGACAAAGGTGCAGAGATGGCTCGCACTTCAGTGACTCGCGAGATCAATGCCTACATCCGCACCAACAACCTCCAAGACAAGGAGAACGGTCGCAAGATAAACCCTGACACCAAGCTTGCTTCCCTTCTTAAGCTCCAGAAGACCGATGTCCTCACTTACTTCAATCTCCAGAAGTTTATGAGCCCCCACTTCGCCAAGTCGGTGAAGGCTGAGACCGCAACCGCTTAAAAACAAGAAAACCAAAATAAAAATTAAAAAACAATAAATAAACCCAAATAAAAATATACAATTAAGTTGTATATTTTTTACACCTTTTCTCATTTAAAACGCCCATTTAAAAATGTTTTACATCAAAACAAATACCTTCATCTACCGTTTCATAACTAATTGTAATGTATTTATCATTTTCTTCAAAATGTTCTTCTTTATATTTATTAATTTTTTTACAATCGTAATTGTTATTTAGTGGTGATTTTAATTTCATGGTATATGGATATTGTTTCTCTATATCGCACTCAAAAATGTAAAAAATATCAT
>Ga0114959_10000043_pt1 | contig 105796 bp, 108 predicted proteins | sample C_130625_EF_Meta_FD_87317 | JGI IMG/M metagenome (GOLD analysis project Ga0114959, IMG submission 87317) | Freshwater microbial communities from Lake Croche, Canada to study carbon cycling - C_130625_EF_MetaG | ecosystem: Environmental > Aquatic > Freshwater > Lake | place: Lake Croche...
AGGCAGTTGCCGAGAGAGAATAACCGAGAAGGCGATCAGCCTTGTTGAAGAGATCGGCTGCAACGGGGAAGCGGGAAACAAGGTCTCTGCCCATGCCTACTGATTGGGCTCCTTGACCGGAGAAGAGAAGTGCTGTTTTCATGAGTGCTTGGTGATTAAAAGTAAAAAGGTATTCCGGCTTTGGTAAAAGCCTCTTTCTGATCCTTCAGGTAAAGGTTGCCCAGACGCTCAAATCCCCCCGACTCCCGGAAGGACTTGATGAAGTTATTCACCTCTTCCCGAAGTTCTGTGTCGTCTGGTCGTAGACCGATGGCCCAGGACTCGCTCTGAATGGGCTGCAACAAGGCAACTGTCTCGGCGGGATGCTCCTGCTGATTCTTCCAAACACTCATCTGATCGTAGAGGAATCCATCCACCTTTCCCTGAACAACCTCCAAGACAGCCGAGGACTCTTTGTCGATGACCAAGATCTTGGCCTGTTTCAGGTGTTTTTGAGCCCATATCTGTGCCGTGGTTCCTTGGCGAACCGCAAAGGTTCTGCCCGATTGATCAAGATCTTCGCCCCCCGAGAGAGTACTCTTCTTCGCGGCAAGAATCGCAAGACCGATTTTTAGATAAGGATCAGAGAAGGAAATCGTCTTCTCCCTTTCTGCGGTATCAGTCATCGATGAGAGGATTAGATCAATTTTCCCCGTGAGCAATGAGGGGATTAATCCGGTGAATGGGATGCTCTCGATCCTCACCTGACAATGCAGCGACTCCCCTAGCGAATGGGCAAGATCGACACTGATACCCGAAGGTTCGCCTTGGGCATTAATTGTCTCAAAGGGTGGGTAGGAGAGATCCATGCCCACAACCAAGGGCTTGGATTCAGAAGATAATCCTGCTGTTTCCTTTCGCGTGCAGGAGACCAAAGAAAGAAGCAACGCCAGAGAAACTAGCCCGAAGCGTTTCATTCTGTCAGCCTACGCAACTTTTAGCCTTAACGCTGTTTTTTAGACCTGCGGGCCGTGCCATCCGCCGGAAGGCAGAACGACATCGTTGACCTCATCCGGCCCCCAAGTTCCCGGCTTGTAAGGATGAACGGGAACTGAGTTGCCAATGATTTTCTCAACAATGCGCCATCCCTCTTCCACCACATCCTGACGTGCAAAGAGGGCCTGATCTCCTTGTATAGCATCGCCGATAAGACGCTCGTAAGGGGTCATCTCGTCGGGTTGCTGATCGACAACCTTCATTTCCATAGGTTCACCAACCATCCTCTCGCCATCAATCTTGACCTGCATGCAGAGGCCGATTTCGATCCGGGGTGAGAAGAGGAATCGCACATAATTGTGCATTGGGGCCTGCTCATCAGGGAAGACAACTTGGGGTGGACGATGAAACTGAACGCGAACTTCAGTTGCGGAGACGGGTAGATTCTTACCGGCTCGGATATAGATCGGAACACCCTGCCAGCGCCAGTTATCGATGAAGACACGAACAGCAGCAAAAGTTTCTGTCGTGCTGTTGGGAGCGACTCCCGGTTCCTGAAGGTACCCCTCGAATTGTCCCCTGACGATGTCGTTGGGGGATATAGTACGGATGGAACGGAAGAGCTTCACCTGTTCGTCACGGACGCGCTCCTTGTCGGGCCAATAAGGAGGCTCCATGCAAAGGAATCCAACGACCTGCATAAGGTGGTTTTCGATCACATCACGCAGACATCCTGTAGCGTCATAAAAGGCACCCCGTCCATCCACTCCGAAGGACTCGGCCATGGTGATCTGGATATTGCTGATATGATTGCGGTTCCAGATCGGCTCAAGGAATGCATTGGCAAAACGGGTATAGAGGACATTCTGCGTCGCCTCTTTGCCAAGGTAATGATCGATACGGAAGACCTGTTTCTCGTCAAGCACCTCATGGAGAATCTTGTTGAGACCCTCAGCCGAGGCCTTATCGTGTCCAAACGGCTTCTCAACCACAACACGGGTATCGTCGTTGATGCATCCGGCCGCCTTGAGCCCTTTGGTCACGGTTCCGAAAAGAACAGGGGGAATTGCCAAGTAGTGAATCGGACGCTGGGCGCCGCCAAGGGCTTTTCTGAGTGCCTCAAAAGTAGCTGCATCCCCGTAATCCCCGTCGACGTACTGGAATTGATCTGCAAACTTCTTGAAGTTGGCCTCGTCCACACCCCGGCCATAAGTGACGATTCCTTCGCGGGCGCGGTCAATGAGCTGCTCGCGAGTCATTCCACTTTTAGCGACACCGATGACCGGCCCTTCAAGCACACCACGACGATAGAGAGCCTGGATCGTGTCGAAGAGTTTCTTATGAGCCAGGTCTCCAGTCGCCCCGAAGAGGACGAGCGCGTCGCTTTTGAGTGCAGACATGATTTTTGAAAGGGTTTTTTGAGGTGCCGTGAATTACTTGGAATCAGCTGGCTTTTCGTGGTGACCTCCGAACTCGTAGCGCATTGCCGAGCAAATCTTATCGGCGAAGAGTCCCAAGTTACGGCTCGAGAATCGTTCATACAACGCCGTTGTGAGAACAGGAGCCGGTACACCCTCTTCAATTGCTGCTTGGATTGTCCAGCGACCCTCTCCGGAATCACTCACGCGGCCACCGAAGGTGGAAAGCTCAGGGTCACCAGCCATGGCGTCAGCGGTGAGATCAAGCAACCAACTCGCGACAACACTGCCTCTGCGCCAGACTTCAGTGATCTCAGGAAGATCCAGGTCATACTGGTAATTCTCGGGATCACGGAGAGGAGTGGTCTCGGCATCGATTTCACGGGTAACTTTACCGGCATTGGCATTCTTCAAAATATTCAGGCCCTCGGCATAGGCAGCCATAATGCCGTACTCGATGCCGTTGTGGACCATCTTGACGAAGTGGCCGGCACCATTGGGACCGCAATGAAGATATCCCTCCTCTGCGGTTCCCTGACGGGTGCGACTCGGTGTCACCGGAGCATCCCCCTTACCTGGGGCAAGGGCCTTTAGAATGGGATCAAGGTACGAGACAGTCTCCTTGGAGCCGCCGATCATCTCGCAGTAACCGCGCTCGAGACCCCAAACACCACCTGAGGTGCCGACGTCTACATACTCGATACCCTTTGCGGAGAGTTCCTTGGCACGGCGAATGTCGTCCTTGTAGTAGGAATTGCCCCCGTCGATCAGAATGTCTCCCTTGCTGAGAAGGGGAGTAAACGTGGCGATTGTATCATCCACATAAGCAGCTGGAATCATCATCCAAACTGCCTTTGGACCCGTCAATTTGCTGACGAGATCAGCCTGATCCTTGGCAGCAATAGCTCCCTTGGAAGCGAGATCTTGGATCGCAGCCTCGCTGCGGTCCCAAACAACGACTTCATGACCTGCCTTGAGGAGGCGTTGAGCCATGTTGGCTCCCATTCTTCCGAGACCGACCATTCCGATGCGCATAGTGATTGTTCCTTTGTTGAGGGTTTGTATTAGACTCCTTATCTATAGTGGAAAGTCTTTCCGTCAAGCATCGCCTTGTAATCTCACTTCCGCGCTCACTGCTGGCAGCCTTTCACTTGGCCTGCTAGGACTGCTTCCATGACTTCACCAAAAAATCGTACGGGGATCATCGCTGCAATGGAATCCGAACTCCGAGATCTCTCGAAAGACCTCCAACACGAGCGCACCGAGAAGATCGCAGGTAGGGAAATTCACTATGGTCATCTGGAGGATCAACTCGTGGCCATCGTCCTCTGCGGCTGCGGCAAGGTGAATGCAACTCTATCGGCCACCCTGCTGGCCTGCCATGCCAAGGTCTCCAGAATCCTCGTCACCGGCATCTCGGGCGGACTGGCTGAGGGGGTGAAGGTGGGTGACATCGTGATCGGGGATTCCTTTGTACAGCACGACATGGATGCGCGCCCCCTCTTTCCTCATCATGAGATTCCCTTTGAGGGATTCTCGGTGATCGAATCGGAACCGGAACTGCGTCATCTTCTTGCCTTAGCAGCACGCAAGATGCTGGCCTCTGGACGCCCCCCGGGCCTCGAGGAATCCTCTGTCTTCGAGGGACTCGTGACCAGTGGGGATCAGTTTCTTTCCAGTAACAAAGCCCGCTCCAGGGTCTTGGAGGCCATTCCGAGGGCCTGCTGTGTCGATATGGAGTCGGCTGCCATTGCCCAGGTATGCCGCGCCGCGGACCTCCCTCTTGGAGTAATGCGCGTGATCTCCGACTCGGCAGATGGAAGCGCGCATATCGACTTCGCAAAGTTTGTCGAATTCTCAGCATCAAAAGCCTGTGCCGAGACGGTAAGGCACGCCTTAAGGGCGTTAGCCAGCTGAAAGCGGGCAGGCAATTATCAATTTAGAATTTTAGCATGGTCATCTGGGAATCCACGAAGAAGTTACTTCGCTGATTTTTGCTCTAACCTAACAGTCTACCGAACTTCAGCCTAAACACCTCCTAGAGAGGTTTTGTCTTCCTAGAACGTCACCCCGATCTGAGCGCCTAGGACAAGGGCGTTGGGGATACTGCCCGTGCCGCCTGGATTGATGATCCACTGAGCATCTGGCTGGACATAAGCGAACTTGGTCAGATTGATACGATAACCGAATTCATAAGCTAGTTCATAGGTGGCATACCCCCCAAGGGATGCCTGATTCGCTTGAGCGTAGTTGGAGCTGAAATTCCCGTAGGCGACACCGAAAATGGAGATGTCACGTGGACGCGCGGGGATCATGCCCGTGTAGACCAAACCTCCGTTGTACTGGAAGGGAACCTTCGCCGTGTTCTGCTGGGGAGAGAGCACGAAGGCGCTCCAGGCGGTAAGACCGGTGTCCTTGCAAGGATCCATGCGGTAGAGCATCTGATCGAAGTGCCAGTAGAGGCCATAGGCGCCAGGTTGGCCTTGGGTACTGCCGAATTGCGAATAGGTCCAGGTGGAGTAATAGCCTCCCATCCAGTAGTGACCAGGCAGGCCGTGGGGAATGGCGTCGGATGCCGGCACAGAGAAGGTCTTGCCGTCATTGTTTACTGATACAACCGATTTGCCATCCGAGGTCTTTGGAGCAGCAGACGGGGATGGCTTGAAGAATTCCGGCGCCCATCCGTACTGGCCGATAAGCATGACTCCATCGCCCGGATTCATGTTCCAGTTGAAGCCATGCATGTAGGACTGGGAAACCTGAGGAGTTACTTGATAGATGCCCAGCATCGCCTCGGTTTCCTTGGTCAGCAGTGCTCGAAGTCGGGCACCCCAGACAGACCAAGGATAGGTAGAGAAGGAGCCATTGACAGGTAGGGCCTGAGGGTTTCCGTCTATGCCATTGTTCATGTAGAGCCAGTAGAGGGGTGACGAGGCAAAGTCATCACCCGCGGCCATACGCCCGAATTTAAAGCTGATCTTGTCGTCGTCGAAGCGTTGATTGTAGGCGAGGCCATAGAAGATGGTTCCGGTGCCTCCATAGACCTGCTGGACGGTGAACTGGTTGCCGATGTGCTGCGCGGAGAGGTTGTTCCCGTCGCGGTTGAGGGCGATCACGCTCAGCGTGCCGCCGTCATATCCAAGCAGGGGCTTGGACTGGAACTCCAGGTCAAGGGTGAAGTTATCACAGTAAGTGAATCCGGAGCTTTTTCCACCAACAGGATTACCGGCGAGGTTGGCCGTGTATGAGGCAGAGATATCTAGTCCATTAGTGGCAAGTTTATCACGAAAGCCAAACCAGTTCTTTGTTGCGTAATCGGACTGAAACCAGTTGGTAGTATTATCATGGGCAGTGCGGTACGGATCCCAGAAGCGCTGATTACCCCAATTCAGTTCGGGAATTTGGTAGGGTATGTCGAACTTGAGCTGTTCGTCTGGAGTGATGAACGATGGCATTGGCATTCGAACGGATATTACTTTTCGTGGCGGCGTGGCGGAAGGAGCTTCAATGCTGACGGCATTGGTTGCGCCGGCGTTCGGAGCAGTCGTCAAAACGGTTGCAAGGAGGAGAGGTAAAAACATCGGGGGAATAGGGTTAGAGAAATTGGAGAAAAGCGTGATTCATAAGTCCATGGCAATCGGATTTTTTGCATCACTACCCAAATAAGGGTAGTCAAGAGGGCAAACTCGTTCGGTTTGAAGGATTTTTAGAACCGTCTCCTCAACCATCCTTCAAAGGAACTCCGAAATACCCATGGCAAAGCCCTATCGGGCTTTCAGGGCGTTCACACTGGTGAGGATCCCTGAAATCATCGAATAGGCCACCAACCCTACGAAGAGGGCAACAATGAGGATCACGGCGGGTTGGATCAAAGTCGTGAGATGACCGATCCGGGAGGTCAGCTCGCGATCGTAGCGTTTTGCGGCTCGGGCAAGAGATCCGGCCAGATCACCGGTCTGCTCACCGACGGCGAGGATATCAAGAAGCACAGGTGGAAAAAAACCGGTGCGCTTCATCGCTGATGCGATGGAACTTCCCTCGCGCACCCTGTCGGCCACCTCTTCCATGAGTCCCTTGAGGTAGACATTCCCCGTGGCCGCCCTCATCAGATCCATCGCGGAGAGCATCGTCACTCCGTTGGAAACAAGCGTGGAGAGATTCTGCATCACCTCGGCATAGAAACGCGCCTTGAGAACCGGTCCTACGACCGGCACGGAAAGCTGTTTTTTTCCCCACCAAAGACGCCCCGAAGGAGTCGAAATAGCAAATCTTACACCCAGTACAACCACACCGATAAAAGCTAGGATTGCCCACCACCAGTGCCCGCAGAAAAGGCTCACCGTAATGAGAGCCTGGGTAACGGCCGGAAGCTTCTGCCCTGATTTTCCCAATAGAACGGAAAGCTGCGGCACCAGAAACGTCAGGAAAATAAACATCAGCATAATGGCCGAGGAGAAGACGATCGCCGGGTAGACAAGCGCAGAGGTGACTTTTTTACCGAGCTCCCCGACCATTTCCAGATGGGCGCATTGCCTCTTCAGGATCTGGGGCAGAACCCCGCCGCTTTCTCCTGCCGCGACAAGGTTGCAATAGAGGGGATCAAAGGTTCTTCCACAGCTGCGGAGTGATTTTGAAAAACTGACCCCCTCTCGGACCTGTTGCCTCAGATGGGCAGCCACGGTCTTTACCGGTGAACGCTCCTGACGATGTTCGATGACTTTGAGGGCTCCCTCCAGTTGTAGTCCCGCATCGAGAAGTTCGGCAAGTTCCTCCGTGAAGAACAGAAGTTGGGGAGTTGTCAGACGGGGAAGTTCACCCGGACCGCTGAATGCAATGGAGCCGGTATTTTTACTACTACCACTATGTGTTACCGCAGCATTCCCTGTTCCTGAAAATCCAGACACCAAACTGACCAACCAGCCCTCGTGCCCCTTGACCGTCTTGGCCGCCAATCCCCCCTCCTCGAGGACTTTGCTTGGCTGCAGCCCCCTCTCACGGAGTTTACGGTAGGCATCGGCTCCAGAAAGCGCCTCGATACGGCCGTGATCGGGACGGCCTCCGGCATCAAGGGCACTGTAGGAAAAATTTGGCATGAAACGGCTTGGTCGCACTCCATCGACTCCGAGTAAGGCCGGTGTGTCAACGGTATTTAAATGCCATCGATTCTCTTGGCTTCAACGCTCCTCCAATCTCTTGATTCTCTTGAGATATTTCACCCCATCAGGCCCTAGACTGGAGGGATCGATGATCGGCTCCCCAAAAAGACGATCCCAGAACCTCTCAAAACAATGCGCGGCATCAGGTACAGAAGTTGAGAGGGCAAGCGCCTTCCGATAGAAGGCGATCGACCTGCCATGCACGGCTCCGGGTGAGATGGCAAACTGCCCCCCTCCTCGGAAATGAAAAAACTCGGGAGCCTCCTCAAGGAACAATTCCGTAAAAAGCCTTCCCGTGGGAAGTTCCCTGCGATCTGGATTTTTACTCCAGGGAACGAAGAGACGCCTCCCCAGAGGGTCATCCGTTTCCTCCAAAAAGCCATACCAATGGAAGGGATCCGGCCGCTCTCTTCCATCAGCGAGTGCCTGCAAACGGTCATGAAAATCGGGGGCATGGTCAAAGGGATGTCCCTGACAAAAAACAGTCACTTCAGCTAATGAATCGTAGCGGTCGATCAGATGGGTTAGGTAGGAATGAGCCTCCCTTCCGACATTGGGTAGGGAAATGATGGACAGGCCTTCCCGAACAGAAAAACCGGCGGGCAGGGCTGGAGAATCCCCCTTGTTCAGAATGGTCAGACGCACGGAGGTTGGCACTCTTCTTAGCCAACGCAGATCCTCCTCATGGCGGGCTATGACCAACTCAAGGGATGGATGGGGCAGCGTCATCAGGCCGGGTGATTTATTTCCATTTTCCATTAAGGCTTGGCGCATTCACACTGGTTGCATTAGTAAAGGCCACTCCATTTTATGAACATCCTCATTCTTGCCGCCGGGTATGCCACTCGCCTCTACCCACTGACGGAAAACAAAGCAAAACCACTCCTCGATGTCGCCGGTAAGCCGATGATCGAGTGGGTTTTGGACAATCTCGCCCCGATTCCCGATATCGACCGAGTCTATGTGGTCACCAATAACAAATTTGCCGCCTCTTTCGAGGAGTGGGCGGCCGATTACAAGACGCGACATGCAGGACTCGAATTCACGATCGTCAACGACGGATCCACCAGCGACGCCGATAAGTTGGGTGCAATCGGCGATATTCACCATGTCATCAAGTCGCAGAACATCTCCCATCAGGATCTTCTGGTAGTGGCCGGTGACAACCTCTTCAGCCAGCCTGTTCCCGACTTTGCCGTGGCCGCAAAGAACCACCCGGCAACGCTTGCCCTTTACGACGTCGGTGATTTGGAAGCGATCCGCAAATACAATAATGTCTCGACCGACGCGGATGGTGTCATCACTCATTTTGAGGAAAAACCGGCACATCCCACGACTACGAAGACCGGCATCGCCCTCTACTATTACCGCTCCGACGTCCTTCCCCTCATCGATACCTACATGGCGGAAGGAAACAATCCAGACCAACCCGGGCGCCTTATCCAATGGCTCTACCCACGTGTCAAGGTCGGCACCTGGGATGTCCCCGGCACTTGGTTCGATATTGGGAGCAAGGAAACACTGATCGAGGCCAACGTGGTCTTTCAGAAGTTCGTTTCCTAAGTAAGGCTTGACCGCCTTTGCGGTCAACCGAGCCTGCCGGCTAAATTTCCAATCAGGACAACAACGCTTCGACCCGAGAGCGCAACCTGCGATTGATCAGAAAGGAGTTGCTCCGAGCCGGATTCAAAGAAGTCATCGGGGGATGCTCTTCCGGTGTCGACGACACGCCTCCAGCGCAGGCCCGCGGGAAGCACGGGTAAAGCAAAAGCCAAAGGCTCATGCCACATGTTGAAAGCAGCGTAGATAAAGTCCCCCTCAGGCCCGTAGGACTGAGCTTTGTCTCCTGCAATCATGAAGGCCAGTGAACGGCTCTCGCCCCCCCAATCCGGCACCCCAACCCTCACTCCGTGCCAACTGATATCGGGATATCCGCTATCACGGGTATTTCCGCCGGTGAAATACTCAGCCCTATGTAATTGGCTATGCCGGTGACGAAAATCGGCCATCAAGGAGACAAAACGCCTGAGTCCCTCGCCCGAGCCACCGCCGCACTCCGGAGGATTCCAGTCCAGCCAGTTCCACTCCTCGTCGTGACAGTAGGCGTTGTTATTACCGTTCTGTGTACGCCCCAATTCATCACCCATCGAGAGCATGGGCACACCCTGACTCAGAAAGAGAAGAGCCATTGCGTTGCGCTGCAGTCTTGCCCTCAGGACATTGACGCCCACATCTTCCGTGACACCCTCCGCGCCGCAATTCCACGTGAAGTTGTCATTTGCCCCATCGCGATTTCCCTCACCATTGGCCAGATTGTGCTTCTCGTTGTAGGAGTAGAGATCACGAAGAGTGAAGCCATCATGACACGTGATGAAATTCACGGAAGCGGTCGGTTTGCGGCCCGCGGCGGCATAGAGATTGGGTGAACCAAGGATCCCCTGCACAACTTCTCCCGCCACGCCGGCATCACCGCGCAGAAATTTCCTGGCAGCATCGCGATAGTGACCGTTCCACTCCATCCAGCGTCCGTACGCTGGGAAATTACCTACCTGGTAGAGACCGCCTGCGTCCCACGCCTCTGCAATCAGATCACATCGCGCCAGAATCGGGTCGAGGGCAAGCGCCTCAAGCAGTGGTGGGTTTGAGAGCGGGTGCCCGTTACGGTCACGGCCAAGCACCGAGGCAAGATCGAAGCGGAACCCATCTATATGGAACTCCGAGACCCAGTAGTGAAGGCAGTCGAGCACAAAGGCACGGACCACGGGATGATTGCAATTAAGGGTATTTCCACACCCCGTGTAGTTTGCATAGTTCCCGTCCGGGTTGAGCATGTAGTAGGTCTGGTTATCGATCCCTCGAAAGGAGATGGTTGGACCGCGCAGATCCCCCTCGGCCGTATGGTTAAAGACAACGTCCAGGATCACCGAGATACCGGCCGAATGAAGAGACTTAACGAGATTCTTGAACTCCGAGACCTGAGTTCCATGATGTCCCGTGGCGGCGTATCCTCCCTTGGGTGCAAAGAATCCCACCGTGCTGTATCCCCAGTAGTTGCAGAGTGGCTCGCCAGTGAGCGGATTCACCAACTTGTTCTCGTACTCGTCAAACTCAAAAACCGGCATCAGTTCGACACAATTCACACCAATGGACTGCAAATAGGGAATCTTCTCGATCATTCCCTCGTAGGTACCGGGATGCCTGACTCCCGAGGAAGGGTGCCGAGTGAATCCACGTACATGCATCTCGTAGATCACCAAATCCTGTACCGGGAGATTGATTGGACGATCGTGTCCCCAATCATAGTCCTCATAGGGCATCCGAGCCCGGTGAGGATAAACTTCCTCCTTGGGTGGAGGCGAGAGCCAGATGTCGCGACCAGCGATCTCACGGGCAAAGGGATCAAGCAGGATCTTCTTGGGATCAAAGAGAAGCCCCGCTTTTGGATCCATGGGGCCTTCCATCCGGAAGCCGTATTCCATCTCCTCGTAATCGAGGTCATAAACGATCATTGCATAGACATCACCAATCTTGCACTCGGGCGGAAACGGAATCTCCGCGTAGGGTTCGGGATCACCCCTTCGGAAGAGAACCAGCATGCAACTGGTTGCGTGCGAAGAGAAGATTGAGAAGTTTACCCCACCCGGCACATGACTCGCTCCGTAAGGAAGGGCATGGCCGTAGCGCATTCGGAACCCTCCGAACTCATGGGTATGATGAAAGGAGGCTCTCATTATTTCCAATCTTTAACACGCTCCTGCTCACCTAAATAGGATTTTATAACATTGAGTCCGCTTTCACCCCGAAAAATCAGGAAAGGAGTCTGCGCTTCTACTCTCCCGGAGGGATCAGATGAAATGCGGGTATCTTGGCTAGGACCACATTCCCCTCCTCAGTGAGTGCTAGATAGGATCCCTCCGCAATGGCACGACCCGCGGTGGTGTGGTAGCTGTTGTAGGAGAACTCCTCACCCGGCTCCAGTCGAGGAAAGCATCCCACAACACCATCTCCCTCGACAGCGGTAACCTCGCCGCTTTCTGCACGGACCACCCACTTGCGTCCTTTCACGGTGAGGGTGCGGTCGCTCTCGTTACGGATGGTGATATGGTAGACGAAGGGGTGAGGTTGATCGGGTGAAGCCGGAAGTTCGGGATCGTAAACCACCTGGTCGACGGTCGCCTCAAATCCCGGAAGGAGTTCAGGCTGCATCTGTCGGGCGGTTGTGGAATCAGGCGACGGGAGTGCCTGGAGTGGGCCCCTTGGGTTTCACAGTCGAGGAGATGTAGAGTTCCCTGAGTTGCTTCATCTCCGCAACGGCAGGAGATCCGGTAAGAAGTTCTACGCCACGGTTGTTCTTCGGGAAGGCAATGACTTCGCGGATGGAATCCTCTCCAGCAATCAGGGCCACCAGACGGTCAAGTCCGAGTGCAATGCCTCCATGAGGTGGCGCTCCGTGGCGGAAAGCTCTCAAAAGATGTCCAAAGAGTTCCTCCTGCTCGTCTTCTCCGATCCCAAGCACAGAGAAAGTCTCGGACTGAAGGTCTCCCTCATGGATTCGGATGCTGCCGCCACCGATCTCGACGCCATTGAGAACGATGTCATAGGCTTCGGCACGGATTTCTCCAAGCTTGGCGGGATCTTTGAGCAGATCACGGTCCTCTTCCTTGGGGCGAGTGAAGGGATGATGCACGGCGTTCCACTTGTTCTCTTCTGCATTGAAGGCAAGCATTGGAAAATCAACGACCCATAGGAAATTCAGCTGAAGGGGGTCGATTGCCAGTTTCTGAATCTCTGCGACACGGAGCCGGACGCGGCCAAGAACGGTGCAAGCCGTTTCCCATGCATCGGCTCCGAAGAGGACAAGATCTCCCTCCTGCATATTGAGGCGAGCTGAGAGGGCTACTTTCTCCTCCTCGCTGAAAAACTTAACAATCGGAGACTTCCATTCGCCATTCTCAACTTTGATAAAAGCGAGTCCTTTGGCACCTGCCAACTTGGCCATCTCGGTGAGTTCCTCGATCTGACCGGTGGTTATCCCGGCGAATCCCTTCGCATTCATCGCCTTGACCACACCACCAGCATCCAGAGCTCCACGGAAAACTTTGAACTGGCTCTGTGCAAAGATGTCACCCGCATCGCTGATCTCCATGGCGAAGCGGGTGTCGGGCTTATCGCTGCCATAGCGGTTCATCGCATCCGCATGGGTCATGCGGGGAAAGGGCACCGGGATCTCGATGCCGCGCGCCTCTCGGAAGACACGCCGGAAGATCCTCTCAATGAGATCCTGAAGATCCTGAGCCTTGATAAAGGAGGCCTCGATGTCGACCTGCGTAAACTCGGGTTGACGGTCGGCCCTCAGATCTTCATCCCGGAAGCAGCGGGCTATCTGGAAGTACTTATCAACACCGCCTACCATGAGGAGTTGTTTATACTGCTGGGGTGCCTGGGGGAGCGCGTAAAAGGAACCTGGCGTGAGCCGCGAGGGAACAAGGAAGTCGCGAGCTCCCTCCGGGGTGCTCTTGGAAAGAATCGGCGTCTCGATTTCCCAGAACCCCTCGGTGTCGAGAGCATCGCGGATCGACTTGGTGACGCGGTGACGAAGACGAAGGTTCGCCGCCATGGCAGGACGGCGCAGATCAAGGAATCGGTGGGTAAGTCGAAGGTCCTCGTTGGAAATCTTCTCGTCCATCGGGAAGGGAGGGACCTCGGAACGGTTCAGCACAGTTAGCGAGGAAACAATCAGTTCCACGGCACCTGTGGCAAGTTTTGGGTTTTCAGTGCCAACCAGTCGAGCTGCCACCTGTCCGACAACGGTAATCACATCCTCGGAGCGCAGGCTGTGCGCGGCGATGGCCGCATCAGCATGAAGCTCGGGACGGAATACAATCTGGGTGATCCCCTCGCGGTCGCGAAGATCGATGAAGATCACCCCGCCGTGGTCACGGCGGGAGGCGACCCAACCGCTAAGGGTTACATCACGTCCAATATCAGAAGGGCGCAGGGCGCCGCAGAGGCAGTCACGATAGTGCATAGGAAAGTGGAAAGGTTAACTGGGTAAAGGCCGAAAGGTAAAAGGTGAAAAAGACTATCTCAGGAAACTGCAGCGCCATGCTCCTCGAGCCAGATGGCAAGAGTGGCGTGATCCAACTCCTGCTCCATACGGTCGGAAAGTCGTTTTACTTTGACGTTTGGCCACTCGGCTCCGATCACGACCGCATGGGAGGCCCCGAGAGTCTCCGCCGTCCCGAACTGCTTGCCGACTTTTTCCTGACCAAGCGGGAATCCGACGCGCCATCCGGTGACGCGGAGTTGCTGGGCGAGAGCGAGAGCATTAGACCGGTGACTCTCATCCGCGATGACAAGATAGACCTGCAGGGGGGGCTCGGACTTGAGGTAGGAGGCCTCAAGTGACTTGGCAGCAGGAATCTCATTGATCAACTCGAGGAGTACGGCATCGCCGACACCGAATCCGACGGCAGGGAGATCGGCCAAGCCGTCACTAAGGTCCGCAAGGAGACGGTCATACCTTCCTCCACCGGCAATGGCCCGGAGATTGCCTTGCAGCGCAAAAGCCTCAAAAACCACTCCCGTGTAATAGGCCAGTCCGCGCACCACGCCAAGGTCCGGTCGGACGTACGCACGCAACCCGCGGGCCTCCAGATCGGCAAGCAACGGATCAAGGGCTGGAATCCTCCCGGTGGAAATAAACTCTTGAATCGTCGCTTGAGGGATACCGAAAGGAGCGAGAAGTTCCTCCGTTTTTTCAAAAGGCATTTTCTCCATCTTGTCCACGATATTGAGAAATTCTCCGGCATGGTCATGCTCGACGCCATGGAGGGTCAGGAAGTCATGCCATGCGGAACGGTCACTCAACCTGATTGCAAAATCTTCCGGGCCCAGACCGAAGGATCGGAGCAGGTCGATCAAAAGTGCCACCACCTCGGCATCGGCCGCCGATGTTGCGTCCCCAACGAGGTCGCAGTTGAACTGCAGGAATTCGCGTAGCCTTCCCCTCTGTTGGCGCTCGTAACGGAAACAGGTGCCGACATTGAACCATCGAATCGGTTTGGGGTAATCACGGTGCTTTGAGGCCACCATACGGGCCAGCGTCGGCGTGACCTCAGGTCTGAGAGCCACGGTCCGGTCACCTTTGTCTGTGAATTCATAGAGCTGGCCGAGAATTTCTCCTCCGCTGTTTTTCTTTCTATAGAGCTCGGCCGACTCGAGAGTAGGCCCATCGAACTCCACAAATCCGTAGCGCCGCGCAGTATCTCTCCAGAGGCCCGTCAGGTACCGGCGACGCGCAAAATCTTCGGGAAAGAGATCGCGGAAGCCGGGTAGGGTTTTCATGAAATGAAGCAGAAGTCAAAAACTAGGGGATCGTTCCTCTCTCTTCAACTCTCCAATCGCCAATCTTTATTCCAATTTCAATCCTCCAACTTCCTCCCTTAAGATCTTCTCATGAATGTCAGACTCCCCTCCCCTCAACATCTTTTCCTCATCCAGATACTGGCAACCGCCATGATGACAGGGATCATCTGGTTTGTTCAGGTCGCCCATTACCCACTCTTCGAAAAGATTCCCAAGGAGGGATTCGTAGCCTATGAGAACTGCAACACCACACGGACCGGATGGGTCGTGGGCCCGATCATGCTTGCGGAAATCGGCGCGGCGCTCGCCCTGATCCTTTTGGGATACAGGATGGCCTTCAATCCCTTGCATCTGATTGCACTGGGTTGCCTTCTCCTGATCTGGTTAAGTACTCTTTTGATTCAGATTCCACTCCACGGCATCCTCAGCCTACGGGCTGACCCTCACACGATGGATCTGCTGGTCTCGGGCAACTGGATTAGGACTATTCTTTGGTCCCTGAGGTTGGCTCTTCTCAGTGTCCTGCTTGGCATGGGGAAGATTTTCTAAAAAAAGGGGATGTTTTCTCTTGCGGGATGGAATTGCTACAGATAACAAGCCCTTCCCCTAAGTTCCCCTTCCCACTAACAGAAAACTACTTTCAGATACCGATATGGCCAAGAAATCAGCTCCACCCGCTAAAAAGAAGGTTGTAAAACCCATCAAAAAAACGGTCCCAAAACCGTTCAAGAAAGCACCCGCAAAGGCTTTGAAATCCAAGGTAAAGCTAGTCGCCAAGGCGAAAGCCAAACCAACCGGCAAGCCGGTCCCCAAGAAATTGGCTCCCAAGAAATCTCCAGTTAAGACTTTCAAATCGAAGCCAGTTGCTAAAGCGACGACTAAAACCAAGCCTGCTGTTAAATCAGTCAAGGCTGTTGTGCCAAAGAAGCCGATTGTTGCCAAAGTCTCCGCAAAGAAAACCTCCAAGACTTCTGCTAAAAAAATTACTCCTTCCTTTTCCTCCAACGAAAGGGTTCTGGCGCAGCAATTCATCAGGAAACCCCTAAGCAATAAGAACCTCAAGCTCACCCCTTTCCTTATCAAACAACGTCAACGTCTCCTTGAACTCAAGGATACTCTGCTTGATGCCATGAGAGGAGTGGCCAGGGACAACCTGCATGCGGGTACTGAAACGTCTGCCTTCGGCATGCATCAGGCCGATGCCGGTAGCGATGCCTACGACCGTGACTTCGCCTTGAGCATGCTCTCCAAAGAGCAAGGGTCACTTTACGAGATTGACGAGGCGCTCAAAAGGATCGAAGATGGTTCGTACGGTGTGTGTGAGACCTGCGAAAAGCCGATCCGACACGACCGCCTTGAGGCCCTTCCTTTCACCCGTTACACGGTGGAGTGTCAGGCTGAGCTTGAAAAGCGCCAGCACCATCACAGTGCAAGGCCGCAAATCACCTCTCTCTTCGGCTTGACTGAGGAGGAGACTGAGAGCGAAGAGGAAGAAACCACCGAAGCCAGCTAATACGCCGATCAACCAACCACTTACTTTTATGCCACGCGATATCATCACTCTGGAGTGCACCGAAGCCGTTGCCGAGGGAAAGCCCGTTTCCCGTTACGTCACGACACGTAACAAAAAGAGCCTCAACACCCCTGGCCGTCTTGAGAAGAAAAAGTATAATCCAAATCTTCGCCGCCACACTCTCCACCGCGAGACCAAGTAGTTCCCAGACGGATATTTATCAAATTATTTATCAATGAGCACGCCAAAGACACCCCAGCGCAAGTCCAACTTCCGCCGCGCCAACCGCGCCATGCCCCACCGTCGTCTCGACATCTCTACGGATGCGATCGACTTCAAGAACCCTGACCTCCTCAAGAAATTCACAACCGAGAGTGGCAAGATTCTCCCCCGACGCATGACCGGAGTGGCAGCACACCTCCACCGCAAGATCACCAAAGCGATCAAGCGTTCACGCAACGTTCTCCTGATGAAGTAATTAGGAAGAGATCTTTCTTAAAAAGGCGACCCCTAAAAGGGTCGCCTTTTTTATTGTCCGTTATTGCCCGCACTCAAAAAATAGTGACTTGGAGGCTAAAAACTGAATCAAGGGCCTTCCCTGCTTTTCCAGGGGTCATACCCAACACAGTAGTATGACTTTATTGCCATGAGACTAATTTAGGTGCCCTATGCTGCTGCGATAGAGTAGTCATCCTGTTTTCTAAACCAAAAAACTGCCGCCTATGATGTTTGAGCAAGGCGGCCGTTCCTCCTCTAAAAACAACTTGGTTTTAGAGATCCCGAACTCTCTTTATTTGGCAGGAGATGGGGAGGACTTCGCGACCGCATCCTGGGCGGCCTGTACGCCTTCTTTTCCGGCTGTCACGACGGTGCCAACAGTATTGGTTCCGGTCTTCACCGTCCCCACAACGGCTCCATTTGCCGTGGTTGCCGTATCACCAGCGGCATAAACTGTCGTGGCAACTGCTGTTCCGGCGGTTTCCGCAACGGCCTTCACACCTTGATCGACGGTTTGAACACTCCCCTTTGCAGCTGTCTGCACGGAGTTCTCGACTCCCTTGACGGGATTATTGGTGATGAGGGCGCTGCCCGAACCAACAACGGTCTGACCCGCGACAATTGCCGTCTTCACGGTGCCTACCGCCGCAGTGCCCACGGTACCGGCAACCCCTGTTCCTGCGTTAATAACTGCATTGCCGGCATTCTCGGCAGTACCTGCAACAGTACCCACTGCCTGCACGGATGTGTTTTTTACGGCCGTCAAGGCACTTGTGTTGGTGTTTGCATCAGGATTCGGAGCTTTTGTTCCCGCATTGGCGGTGGCCATTGCAGCAAGTCCGGAGATTCCAAGAGCGAGGGTGAGTGTGTGGAGTGATTTCATGTGATTGTGGTTATCACGTGTATTACCCAAAAACATTCGCGTTCCATCAAGGGAATAAATTTTTTGTGGAGAAATTGGCACATAGAATCCATGGAGCCTCAAGACGCTCCGGCGGGAGCGAAATCACCTCTTCCTACTATCTTAGCAGATCAGGGCGGTTTTTTTTAGTGGCATCCATCGCCCGTTCGGCACGCCATGTGGCAACAGCCCCATGGTTTCCCGAGAGTAGGACGGGGGGGACTTTCCATCCGTTGAACTCCTCAGGTCTCGTGTAATGGGGATGATCAAGCAGTCCCGTCTCAAAGGACTCGGTCACTGCGGACTGATCGTCTCCCAGCACTCCCGGAATGAGGCGCGCTATGGCATCGCTGAGCACGAGCGCCCCGAGCACCCCATTGGTCAGGATGTAGTCACCTATTGAGATTTCCTCGTCGATCAGATGCTCCACGACCCTCTGATCAATTCCCTCGTAATGACCGCAGAGAAGGATCAGGTGCTGCTCCCGGGCGAATTCACGCACGATTGTCTGGCGCAGAGGCTTCCCCTGAGGAGTCAGAAAGATGACTTTGCTCTCGGGTCTGCGGAGTTCGGCAAGAGCGGCGGCGATCGGTGCAATCTTCATGATCATGCCCGGGCCCCCACCATAGGGCGCATCGTCCACGGTGCGGTGACGATCATTCGTCCAACGGCGCAGGTCCACAGCCTCGATCGTGATTAGTCCGGCCTCCCTGGCACGACCGAGGATGCTTTCAGCAAGAACACTCTCGGCGATTGCGGGAATCGGTGTCAGGATTTGGATTTCAATCATCATGTTTCAAGGGCGCTTGAGTGGTGACTGGCAATGAAGGGGCATGAAGGCGTAGTCTTGCAAGCCTAGCGTCCAACTCTTGTGAATAATCGTCGCAATACAGCTCCTGCCAAGGGGAGAAAAAAACCCGTCCGCCTAAGACGTTCGCGTTCTTTTTTGGTGACACTGATCAAGCTTGGCCTGGCCTTCCTGCTTCTCTGGATCATGGTGGCCGTGTTCTACTACCTCTGGGCTCTGACCTTCGATATTTCGACAATCGGTCAGATGCCTCAGCGGTCCTCAATTTATGACAGGAACGGAACCTTCTATAGTAGGACGGTTGGGGAAAACAGGGTTGTCGTTCATTACGATCAAGTCTCGCCGAATTTCGTCAATGCACTGATCAGCAGGGAGGACTCTCGCTTCTACGAGCATCACGGGATCGATCCCCTTGGCATTGCAAGGGCCGCAATTCGCAATCTGCTCTTCGGCGGAATGAAGCAGGGTGCCAGTACCATCACCCAGCAACTGGCCCGCAATAGCTTCCCTCTTGGAGGGAAGACCTTTAACCGCAAGTTTCTGGAGGCAGCCATGGCCTTTCGAATCGAGATGGAGATGAGTAAGGAGCAGATCCTCGAACTCTACATGAACAGGATCTACTTCGGATCGGGACTGTACGGGGTGGAGGCCGCAAGCCAGTCCTACTTTGGTTGCCCCGCCTCGGACATGGATCTCTCGCAGGCAGCACTCCTGGCGGGACTGATCCGTAGTCCGAACAGATTCTCACCGCTTAACAACATGGATGCCTCGATCACACAGCGAAACGTGGTTCTTGGCAGGATGGTCGAACTCGGATCCATTACCCGGGCACAGTTGGAAAAAGCGGAGGAGGAAATCATCACCCCAAGCCAGAAGAATCTCGTCAATCCGCTTAACAGCTGGGCTGTGGATGCCATCCTTCACGAACTTGAGCAGGTCGTGGCTCTCGATAGGATCGACACGGGCGGGCTAAAGATCGACACGACGATCGATGCAGGACTTCAGCGTGCCGCAGAAGTATCCCTTTCAAAAAGGCTTCATGAAGTGGAACAGGGTAAGGAGTTCCGCCTTCAGCATCATGTTGCCAAGGGGGCCGAACCAGAGGAACCACTCCAAGGTGCCCTGCTGGCGATCGACAATGCCGGGGGGGGCATTACGGCCATCGTGGGTGGACGAGATTTTGCAAAGAGTAAATACAATCGTGCACTCGTGGCTATGCGCCAGGTCGGCTCCTCAGCCAAGCCATTTGTCTACGAGGAGGCATTCCGGAAGGGAGTCATCACTCCGGAGACTCCGGTGAGCGATGCTCCACTCAACTCTGCCGATTTACCCCCTAATTCCAGGGCCTATAACCCGCAGAATAGTGATGGCACATTCGGAGGCTATCTTCCCGCCAAGGAGGGACTTGTTCATTCACGTAACACCATGAGCGTGCGCATTGGTGTCAAGACGGGGTTGGGCGATATCGCCGGCGCCATGGAGCACCTTGGACTTGCTGAACATATTCCCCGCTACCCTTCAATCTGCCTCGGTAGCTTCGAATCGACGCTCAGAAACCTGACAACGGCCTACACCGCGCTTGCAACGGGGGGAAGAAAACTCCAACCGCACCTGATTGAACAAGTGACCGACTCGGAAGGCACGATTCTCTATCGGGCGTCCCATGGTCGTATCCCCACTCTCGATCCAACAGCCGCCAGAACGACAACGGCTCTCCTCACTGAAGTCCTGACAAGAGGCACCGCGGCAAGGTCAAGCACACTCGGCTTGAAAAAGCCTGCTGCCGGGAAGACGGGGACAACGGATCACTTCGTCGATGCCTGGTTCCTCGGATACACTCAGGGACTCACCTGCGGGGTCTGGGTTGGATTCGACCACCCCAAGACGATCATGCATGGGGGCTATGGTGCAGAACTCGCCCTCCCCATTTGGGTCGATGTTATCCAGTCCGCCGCGGCGGATCATTTTGCTGCAGGCCCGCTGCTCTAATTGCTTTTTTGAGCCCTTTTTGAAGGAGTTCTTTTCCTCTGAATGGAGCCTGTGTATTAAGAAAACTAATACTTCATGAATATCCACGAATTTCAGGCCAGAGAACTTTTTGCCGAATTCGGCGTCGCCACACAACCCGGTAAGGTTGCCCACTCTCCTGAAGAGGCTGAGAAAGTTGCCTTAGGCCTATCGGGAGACAGGTTGGTCATCAAAGCCCAGATCCATGCCGGCGGCCGCGGCAAGGGAACTTTCAAAAGCGGATTCAAAGGCGGAGTGCATCTCTGCAACACGCCAACTGAAGCAAAAGATCTCGCCTCCAAGATGCTCGGTCAGATTTTAGTGACTCACCAGACAGGTCCGGATGGCAAGGAGGTCGGTAAAATCTTTGTCGGGGAGGCTGTCGATATCGCGAGGGAGCTTTACTTCGCAATCCTCATCGACCGGGCCACCTCAGTTCCTGTTGTGATCGCAAGCACCGAGGGAGGGGTCGATATTGAGACCGTTGCGGAAAAATCTCCGGAAAGGATCCTCCGGGTTCCGGTTAATCCTTTTCTGGGTCTGATGCCGTACCAGACACGCATTATTGCCTCCTCACTTGGTCTGACTGGCCCGTTGATGAACCAAGCCTCCAAGCTTTTCTTTAATCTTTATCGTCTCTTCACCGAGCGCGACTGTTCGATGGTGGAAGTGAACCCCCTTGTCGTCACAAACGACGGACATGTTCTGGCACTCGATGCGAAGTTCAACTTTGACGACAACGCCCTCTATCGCCAACCCTCGATCGTCGCCATGCGTGATGTCACCGAAGAGGACCAGCGTGAGGTCGAGGCTTCCAAGCACGGCCTTAACTACATCGGTCTGGACGGAAATATTGCTTGCCTCGTCAACGGTGCCGGACTGGCCATGGCCACGATGGATATCATCCAGCATGCCGGAGGCAGTCCCGCCAACTTCCTTGATGTCGGGGGAGGTGCCACCCGGGAGCAGGTCGCCTCTGCATTCCGGATCATCCTGGCTGACAAGAGCGTCAAGGGTATCTTGGTAAATATTTTTGGCGGAATCATGGACTGTGATGTCATTGCACATGGTATTGTGGAGGCAGCAAAAGAGACGGGGCTTGCTATACCGCTGGTCGTCCGCCTTGAGGGAAATAATGTCGAGGCAGGAAAGAAGACCCTAGCCGAGAGCGGCCTCAAGCTTGAGGGTGCCGAGAATATCCTCGATGCGGCGCGCAGGATTGTCGCCGCAGTGAACGTGAACGCCTGATCCCTTCTTCATCACTTTTTAACTTTTCACCTTACTACTCTTCTCATGTCCATCCTCGTAACTCCCGACACCAGAGTCCTGATCCAGGGCATCACAGGAAGCTTCGGAGCCCGTCATGCCAGACTTAGCCTCGACTACGGCACGAAGGTCGTCGCCGGAGTCACTCCCGGCAAGGGGGGGCAACTTTTTGAAAACCAAGTCCCGATCTTCGATACCGTTGACCAGGCTGTCCGTGAGACTGGTGCCACCGTTTCCGCTGTATTCGTTCCACCTCCATTCGCGGCTGATGCCATCCTGGAGGGGGTCGATGCCGGCCTCGATCTCGTGGTCGCCATCACCGAAGGCATTCCAGTCATCGACATGATGCGTGTTAAGGAGGCCATGAAGAGCTCCAAGACTCGCCTGATCGGTCCCAACTGCCCGGGACTTGTCACTCCCGGAACGGGTGAAAAGTCCCATGGCGGCTGCCGTATCGGCATCGCTCCCGGATACATCCACAAGAAGGGATCCGTCGGCGTCGTCTCCCGCTCCGGCACGCTTACCTACGAGGCTGTCTGGCAACTCACCACACGCGGCTATGGACAGAGCACTTGCGTCGGCATCGGTGGGGATCCGATCAACGGCACCTCACACCTTGATGTGCTGAAAATGTTCAACGAGGACCCGGAAACAGAGGCTATCATCATGATCGGTGAGATCGGGGGATCGGCCGAGGAAGAGGCCGCTGCATGGGCTGCCCAACACTGCAAGAAGCCGATCGCAGGATTCATTGCGGGATCAACCGCCCCCGAAGGACGCCGAATGGGCCATGCAGGAGCCATTGTGAGTGGGGGCCAGGGAACAGCAGAAGGGAAGATCGCCGCTTTCCGAGCAGCTGGCATTGAAATTGCCGAGACTCCCTCCGACATGGCGGATGCACTCATCCGTCGGATAAAGCGCTAGTCATCATTTTCCAACCAATCCACTACTTGCCAAAAAGCCCACTCACATGACCGTCATCGCCAAAGGACTCGAAGGTATCATCGCCAACTCCACAGCACTCAGCGATGTGCGAGGAGATGAGGGAACTTTAATCTACGCTGGTTACAACATCAATGAACTGGCCGGAAAGGTCAGTTACGAGGAGGTTGTTTACCTGCTTTGGCACGGAGAACTCCCCAACAAGGTTCAGCTTGAAGCCCTCCATGTGGAACTTGGTTCTCTGCGCGAACTTTCCCAAGGTGTCATTGATTTCATTCTGACGGCACCTAAGGACGCCAACCCCATGGATGTCATCCGTACCGGCATCTCCATGCTCGGACTCTATGACAAGGTCCCGACGGGAGAGATCGATCCGGCAAAGAATCGCCACCGCGCAGCCTCTATCACCGCCAAGATCGGCGTCATTGCTGCCTACTACCATCGCGCACGACTGGGCAAGGACCTTCCCCCTGTCCGCAAGGACCTCGGTGAGGCCGCACACTTCCTCTATCTCCTCAACGGTGAGGAACCGACCGCAGAAGCCGCGAAGACGCTTGATGTCGCCTATGTCCTCCATGCCGACCACGGCATGAACGCCTCCACCTTCTCCGCACGCGTCACGATCGCCACCCTGAGCGACATCTACTCAGCCGTTACATCGGCCATCGGCACCCTCAAAGGCCCCCTTCACGGGGGAGCTAACGAGGGTGTGATCCACATGCTTCAGGAGATTGGTGATGAGACGAAAGTCGATGGATGGGTCGAACAGGCCCTCGCGACCAAGAAGAAGGTCATGGGCATTGGTCACCGGGTGTATAAGACACTTGACCCCCGCGCCCCTCACCTCCGCTCCATGGCCATTCAACTTTGTGAACAACTCGGCGAAGGAAAGTGGATCCGCATGTCGGAGCGTATCGCTGAACTCATGAAGGAGCGCAAGGGCCTCAATGCGAACGTCGATTTCTACTCGGCCACCGTCTACTACTCGCTAGGCCTACCGACCGACATGTTCACCCCGATCTTCGCGATCGCCCGCACTTCGGGATGGACGGCTCATATTCTGGAGCAACTCGTCGACAACCGCCTCTACAGACCCCTCAGCGAGTACGTTGGCCCGGCAGTCGGCAAGATCGTTACTCCTTTAGAACAGCGGGCTTAAAACAAGGTCGAAGAAGCCTGAGACGGGGTTCAATTCCCTTCACCCGATCCACCTCTAGATGCTGATAAAATAGGCCTCTAGAGCCGATTCAAAATCAGTGCAACCCAGAATGTAACCACTTTCTGGAAACGCCCTCCCGAAGTGGAATTGCCTTTGGTTGGTGCTTGAGATCCCAGTTTCCGGTATCGATGCCCTCAAAATTTGTAGGACTCACGATCCATTGGGGATGGTCATATTTGTCCCTGTAGCAAAAACGATCGTTTTTTAAACGCATCCTCTCTGTGGAGAGATAGCATTAATTGGCGTTTAACTACTGACGCAAAACCCGTCTCCGAATCTAAGGCCAAGAGAGTAAGCAATCACGCTCTAGGTTTGGAAGCTTGAGCGCAGGATGAGGCCCGCGAGGAAAGGCGTAGTAGTCCTATGGCAACCGATAGCCAACGCTATGATCCACCAATTCTCACAAAGCCCCTACAACCCTGACGCGGCGGCAGTATCCGTGAGTAAGAGCGCATTCGCTTGATCAATTCTCCCACCGGGAATCGAGTGATCAGCAGCTTTGAGTTTCACGATCATCGGGATCTTTGCGGCACCCGTGGCAAGCCAAAGGATCTTACGGGAGCGATTGATCATCGGATAGGTCAGGGTCATGCGACGGCGATCCTGATAGCGGTGCACAGGATCCGTGAGCGCCACATCACGATCTGTGACTCCTAGAACAGGATCGTTCGGAACAAGCGAGGCCGTGTGTCCATCTGGACCTAGACCGAGGTGAGCCATATCCAATGTGGGTGGATTACCGCAGATCTCCTGCAGGACTCGCTCATACTCCTTGGCACCCTCCGCCGGATCGCCGGCATTCACCGGCATGGCGTGAATGTTCGCCTTCGGGATCGGGGCGTTACCCAAGAGACTTTCATGGAGATGAGTCAGGTTCCGGTCGGGGTCCCCCTCGGGAGCGATCCGTTCGTCGATCTGGAAGACATGGACGTGGTCCCAAGGTACCTCTTCGGAAGCAAGATCCTTGAGCATGGCCCAAGGGGTCTTCCCACCGCTCACGGCAAGAGTGAAGACTCCTCGCACTGCCACGGCAGCACGCGCCTCGGCGGCAATCACTACGGCCGCTCTCTTGGCTACTGCATCATCGTTGGCAAGAATCTCGATCTCCATGGGACAATAATTTGATGTCTTTTACTTATTCGACCGGTAGCGGCGGATCAGCGCGTTCGTGGAACTGTCATGCTTGAGATCCGGCTCGGTGGGTGACTCCAGTTCGGGGATGATGTGCTGTGCAAGCTGCTTGCCAAGCTCGACGCCCCACTGGTCGAACGAATTGATTCCCCAGACGGCACCCTGCGTGAAGACGGAGTGCTCGTAGAGAGCCACCAGAGTTCCGAGCGTATGCGGGTCGAGTTTATCCGCCATGATGACATTCGAGGGACGGTTCCCCTCGAAGACACGGTGAGGGTTGAGCCAATCGGGCGTCCCCTCCGCCTTCACCTGCTCCGGCGTCTTTCCAAAGGCCAGCGCCTCGGCCTGCGCAAAGATATTCGAGATGAGGTAATTGTGGTGGTGCCCAAGTGTGTTCAGCGCCTTGTAGAAGCCGATGAAATCACACGGGATGAGTCGGGTCCCCTGATGGATAAGCTGGTAAAAGGAGTGCTGGCCGTTCGTGCCAGGCTCGCCCCAGTAGATCGGACCCGTGTCGGCCGAGACATGCTCGCCGTCTAGGCGGATGGACTTGCCATTGCTTTCCATAGTGAGTTGTTGCAGATAAGCCGGGAAGCGCTTGAGGTACTGCTCGTAAGGGAGTACGGCGATGCTCTGGGCACCGAAGAAATCGTTGTACCAGACGGCCAGAAGGCCGAGGAGAACGGGAAGATTCTTATCGAGGGGCGTCGCGCGGAAGTGCTCATCCATGGCATGGAAGCCGGCAAGGAGGTCGGAGAAGTTCCTCGGCCCGATGGCGATCATGGTCGAGAGACCGATGGCGGAATCCATCGAGTAGCGACCGCCGACCCAATCCCAGAAACCAAACATGTTAGCGGTGTCTATGCCGAACTCGGAGACCTTTGCAGCGTTTGTCGAAACAGCGACGAAGTGCTTGGCGACAGCCTTCACGTCACCACCAAGGCCAGCCAGTGACCAGTCACGTGCGGTGTGCGCATTGGTCATGGTCTCCAGCGTGGTGAAGGTCTTTGAGGAGATAATGAAAAGTGTCTCGGCAGGATCGAGATCACGGACGGCCTCGGCGAAGTCGGTACCATCGACGTTCGAGACGAAGCGGAAGGTCATCGCCCGGTCGCTGTAATGACGGAGTGCCTCATAGGCCATCACCGGGCCCAGGTCGGAGCCGCCGATGCCTACATTGATGACATTCCTGATCCTCTTGCCGGTGTGCCCCTTCCACTCACCACTACGGATGCGATCCGCGAAGGCTCCCATCTCCCCAAGCACCTTGTGCACCTCGGGAACGACATCAACACCATCAACCTTAATCACTTCACCCTTGGGAGCGCGTAGGGCGACATGGAGAACCGCACGGTCCTCGGTGATATTGATCTTCTCCCCGGCAAACATCTTGTCGCGATGGGCCTCAAGGCCACACTCCTTGGCGAGGTCAACCAAGAGGTTGAGGGTCTCGTCGGTAACTCGGTTCTTGGAGTAGTCGAGGAAGATCCCGCAGGCCTCGGCATTCAGGCGCTCACCGCGCGAAGGGTCAGCGGCAAAGAGTTCCTTGAGGGTGGTTTTGGCGATCTGGTCGCGGTTGGCTACAAGAGCCTTCCATGCTGGGAGTTGGGTGGGATTGGACATGCGCGTTAAGATTTAGGGTTAAGAGGAGGGAATATTTCGATCCTTGGAGCAACTGCAGGAGTTGCCAGTCAGAAGAAGCCAACTAAAATGAAGGGCAAATGGCAACTGACAATCCCGCCACAGATCAAACCTTCCCACAACTGGAAGGGGAAAGTCGCCTTGCCTGCTCTCTCCAGGAGACCTCCTCCCTTGCCGAGGAACTGCTCCCGCTGATGCTGAAAGCGGGAGTTGTGAGTTTGGAGGGGCCTCTGGGAGCAGGAAAAACCCACTTTGTGAAAGCCACGGCACGCGCCTTAGGAATCAATGAGGATGTGACCAGCCCCACCTTCACTCTCTTACAAAGCTACGGTTCAGGGGATCAGCAACTCCATCATTCCGACTGGTATCGCCTGGATTCTGCTGCCGAAGCGCTGGCACTCAGCTTGGAGGAGTATTACGGTGAAGGAGTGATGTTCATTGAGTGGGGGAACAAGTTTCCCGAACTTCTCCCCCCTGGTGCTCTGCGGATTCAAATCATGCCTCATTCCGATGACTCAAGGATGATTCGCTGGAGTAAACACCTAGAAGGATCCCTGTAGCGTGAAGATTCTTTCCCTAGACTCGTCCACTGGGGTGACCTCGGTAGCTTTCTTAATCTGTGAAAACGGAGCCGCCGAGACGGGCTATCGTTGCGACACACCGCACGCACGCTCCGACTCCTCGTCACTCTTTCAAAGCCTGCAGGCCGCTGTGACAAAATGCGGCAAACCGGATGCCATCTGCGTGGGACTGGGGCCCGGATCCTACAATGGCCTGAGAGCCGGTATTGCAACCGCGCGCTCTTTTGCAACCGCTGGGGAGGTACCTCTCCATGCCTACCCCTCCCCGTTGGCTATGAGAGCAAAGGGTGCCATAACCGGACCCGATTCTGGATTCTGGGCTACAGGTGATGCCCGTGGTGGGCACTACTGGGTGGCCGCCATTGAGAACGGGGAGTTTCTGGAAAGGCCCCGCCTTCTTTCTCCACTCGAGGCCGTTGGTCATTTCCATTCCAGGCCCCGCTTCCCGATTCTCTCGTCGACTCCCCTCGATGGCATTACGGATCTGATCATCGCTTTCCCCGATGCCGGACGGCTTGCCATCTTGGCCGAAAAAGGAGATCCCTGTGGCCCGACAGAAACTCCGGAACCGCTCTACCTGAAGCCTCCCCACATCACGATGCCCCGAGCCTCCCTCCAATGAGAGTACGATTCCTGATACCAGTCTTCTTGCAAACTCTTGCTTGCCTCCCGTGCGGGGCCCAGATGAACAATGGAACGAATGCCCCCATGGATGAAAATCCCAAGCCAACATGGGAGACCCAGAAGCATGCAAGGACCTTCCAATTAGGCATTCCGGCACCAAGGGGACAGATCACCGACCGCAACGGGTATCCCTTTGCCCAGAACAGACTGAGCTACAATCTGGCGCTCCAGTTCCCCTCCCCTCTGACTTGGAATAATGCCAAGGTTATTGCCTTTGCACGGCAGCAAATCACGTTTGCCAGAGGACTTCTGCAACGCAACATCTCGGTCAGCGATCGGGCGATTCTGAATCATTACCACAACCGTGGACTCCTTCCGCTGATCCTCCTTGAGGACCTGCAACCCGAAGAACTCGCCATGGCCCGGCAGGGACTCACCAGCGCCCTGGTGCTGCAGGAGGTCTACGCTCGCTTCTATCCGAACGGGGAACTCGCCTCTCACATGATCGGATACACGGGCAAGGAGGCCCCTCTCTCCATCCGCCCCATCGAGAACAACGACCTGATCTTCAGCGAGAGCCAAGGTCGCGAGGGGATCGAGCAAACCTTTGACTACCAACTCAAGGGCCAACCGGGGAGTCTTCATATCACCTACGACGCCGATGGGAAGAAAACCTCCGAGCGGATCGCCCAGCCCCCCATTCCCGGTGAAAATGTCATCACAACCCTTGATCAGAACCTCCAACGCATCTGTGAAAAAGTGCTGAAGGAAAACTGCAAGCGGGGTGCCATTGTAATCATAGATCCCTGGACGGGCGAGATCCATGCCATGGCTTCGTGGCCCGAATACAATCCCAACCACTTCGTTCCCATTCTGAATCCCGATATTTACAAACAACTCAGTGAGGATCCCTCCACACCACTCCTGCCCCGGGCTTTCCGCTCAGCTTATCCACCCGGATCAACTTTCAAGACATTCGTCGGTCTCTCGGGATTCGAGTCGGGTAAACTGACAGCCAAGGATACCTACAGCGGCCCCACTGCCATCGACATCGGTAACTTCACCTTCCACAACTGGAAGAAGACCGATGCCGGCCGACTTAATTTCGTCGAGGCACTGACCCAGTCGTGTAATACGTGGTTCATTCAGGCGGGTATCAAGATCGGGGCTCCGAATATCATCGAATGGGCCAACCGCGTAGGGCTTGGAAAGAAAACAGGGATCCCGCTCAAAGGGGAAGCCCAAGGCAACATCCCCAACGATGACTACATGCTCCGGGTTCAAAAACGGAAAATTCTTAAAGGGGATGTGGCCAACATGAGTATTGGTCAGGGAGATATTGTGATCACCCCGCTCCAGATGGCACAGGCTTACGGAGTTATCGCCACAGGAGGGCAGTTTCACCAGACCCGTCTCGTGAAGCAGATCCAAGGACTCGATAACAAGGTTCTCTCAGCCTATCCCGACCGCCTGCGCGATAATATTCAGATCAAGTCCGAGGATATGGAAACACTTCGCAAGGCCCTCATCGCAGTCACCGAAGACGGTCAGGGCACCGCCCATCATGCTCAAGTCAAGGGAACCACAGTGGCCGGCAAGACGGGCACTGCCCAGTGGGGCCCTACGAACAAACAACGCACCGCCGCATGGTTCGCGGGATTCGTTCCAGCAGAACATCCCCAGTATGCTTTTGCAGCCGTCTATGAGGGGGAACCGGGTGACAACACCATCCACGGAGGGAGTCACGCGGCTCCGCTCATCGGTAAAGTTCTTCAAGAGGTCTACGGAGTAAAGGAAACGAAAGATCCAATCTCTCCGGCGGACCAAAAAGATACCACCAACTCCACCAACCCCAGTAGTCAGAGCGACTCCACGATGAAGCCCGATCAAGAACCTGTGGACCAGTCGAACTGATACTAACGCAGGGAACCGCTGATCGTGGATCGGAGAATAGCGTAAAATCGAGCCATGATTCCTTGGGCCATAAGCGATGGCTTACGAGCGGAAGGTTTTAACTCGGGGTATTTGGAGGCAAGATCTGAGAATCTTTTCAGGGCAGCCCACTGCCAGAGTTCGTCGGAGGAACGGATCGGTGTTTTGATGGCGCTTTTCATGAGTTGGGTGATGAGGTGCTAACGTTGCGGGTTGCTGCGGATGAGTGCTCGGAAAACCCCCTGGATAATCAGTTCACGCGCTGGGATCAGATCGGGGTACATCGTGTTCTCTGCCCGGAGAAAGGGAGCGTCACCCTCGATGAGGTAACGTTTGAGCGTCACATCGCCGTCAATCAATGCGGCGACGATGTCGCGATGCCTTGGCTCGGAGTGCTCGAGAATGACAATATCGCGCTCCAGGATCCCGGCGCCGATCATCGAATCACCCCTTACCTCGAGTGCAAAGGTTCTGGCACCCCTCGGAAGACGAATGATCGCAGGGTCAATCATCACGCACCGGTCAGACTCTTGCACCTGCCCCTCGGGAATTCCTGCGGGTATCATTCCATAAACCGGAACCTCTACCAACTCTGGCCTTGGCTTAAAATCGGGTAGCACGATGTTGCGAGAGCGCCCCGATTCACGACGTATGGCACCCTTCTTCTCCATGAGATCAAGATGACTCGCCACGGTCGCCGGGGAACTGAATCCGAATTTACCCATGATCTCCCGCACGGAGGGTATCCGACCGCACTCCTCCGCGGAGTCGCGGATAAAAGAGAGAATTTGAGACTGTCGGAGGGTTAGATTCATATACCGTTCATTTGTTCGGTATATGAAATTAAAGACCTGCACAAGGAGTTTTTTACAAAATCAGGGTAATCTTCCATTCATCAAGCAGTCACCCGTAATGATCAGGGAGAACCAGAAGGCGGTCTTGGATCCCAATGAAATAGGATCGACCAAGAAACAAATCCTACACCAAGAAGACTAACTCCTCATTGGTGCGCAAATCCCAAACCTATTTATTCAACCCTTCCTGCTCAGCCAACGACTCAATCGGGTTGAAATCCGAGGCGTGGTAACTGCTACGAACGAGCGGCCCACTCGCCACATGAGTGAAGCCCTTCTTCCTGGCGATCTCGCCATACAAGGAAAATGTCTCGGGAGTGATGTACTCCACGACAGGAAGATGTTGGGGGCTGGGTCGCAGGTACTGCCCCATGGTAAGGACGCTCACATTGGCCTCACGCAGGTCATCCATAGCCTGAAAGATCTCATTCTCCTGTTCACCAAGACCGAGCATGATACCGCTCTTGGTGACCATCTTTAATCCCTTTGCCTCGCCAAGTTCGCGGGCTCTCTTAAGGAAGTCGAGCGAGAGGCGGTACTTCGCACGGGAACGCACCATCGGTGTGAGCCGCTCAACGGTCTCAAGGTTGTGGTTAAAAATATGCGGCGCCGCATCGATGACTGTATGGAGCGAGGAGTCCTTGCCATTGAAGTCCGGAGTAAGAATCTCGATAATAATCGAGCCATCCATGTCTCGAATTGCTTGGATTGTGCGGGCAAAATGCTCCGCGCCACCGTCCGGAATATCATCACGTGCAACGGCCGTAATGACGACGTGCTTGAGTTTCATCCGACGGACGGCCTCGGCGACGCGCTCCGGTTCATCGTGTTCAAGAGGGAAAGGCTTGGCGGTGTCGACGGCACAGAAGCCACAGGCCCTGGTGCACCGGTCACCCGCGATCATCATGGTTGCCGTACCACCACTCCAGCACTCCCAGCGATTCGGGCACTGCGCACTCTCGCAGACAGTGTGCAGGCGGAGATCTGAGATCATCGCCTTGGTGGAGAAAAAAACAGGGTTGGAAGGAAGGCGAACCTTGATCCAGTCGGGCTTGCGCTCCTGATGGAGGGAGGGATCAATTTTCGGAATAGCCATGAAGCAACATCTTAAAACTTTCAGATTGAAAACGGAGAAAAAAATTTACTCTGTGGTAACCCCCCTTAAAGAAACATTTTCGGCATCTCAGAGCCTCTGCGAAATAATCAATGGAAGCTTATTTACTGCCCCCTATTTACTACCTAGGGGGCGGACAGCAATCCGTGCCACTTCGATAGGAATTCCCCGATCACTGAGCATCCTCTTGGCTTCCTCCCGGTCGGCCCAGTCAAGAAAGGTGCGACAGACAAGCCTCCACTGGCGGAGCATTTCGCGGTTCACTTTGTCTAACCTGGGCCTGATCTCAGTTGTCAGGTCGAGCGGTTTCAACTTGGGAACGTCGATTCCTCCCGAGCGCCATCCCGCAATCAGTTCCTCCTGATAGCAGCGCGAGGCTGCAATCTGAGGGAGAAAGAATCTTGTTACCTCTGAGGCGGAGAGGCCATCCAACGAGCCAACTCCTTTTAGATCCGTCAGCATTCGGGCTTCCCTCGCAGGGTCCGCAATGGGAATACCCGCCCGGCATTTACTCCAGGCCACCTCACGCGACAGTTGTAGTCTCTGGATCATCAGGGTCACCAGCGGATTAAGACGATCATCAACTGCGGCCATCGCGCGACTGGGAAAAACCGTCGCCTGAAAGCCTAGGGAGAGGCAGATGCAAAACAAAAACAATCGGGCCGGAATCATGACTTTAACGCTGTCCGTACACGCCACGGTTCGCAAGGGCACGGTGAAGAGTGATCTGATCGGCATGCTCGACGCCCCCGCCAGCGGGAAGACCTTGGGCGATGCGGGTGACATGGACGCCGGTCGGCGCAAGCATCTCGGCAAGATAATGGGAAGTAGCCTCTCCCTCCACATCCACCCCCAGTGCGAGGATCACCTCTGAAGGACGCTCCTCACCGATTCTCTCGATTAATTCGGCGATCCTGAGTTGTTCGGGACCGATCCCATCCAATGGGGAGAGCTTACCCCCCAGTGAGTGATAACGCCCACGGAAGACTCCCGTGCGCTCAAGGGGAAGGATATCGGTGGGTGATTCAACAACGCATAGTTCACGCCCAGAGCGCCCCTCATCAAGGCAGAGCGGACACTCTTCCTGCTCGGCAAAAAAACCGCAAAGCCTGCACATTGTCAGCTTTTCATGAGCCCAGGAAATCGCAGAAACAAGTTGTTCAGGCTTCGCATCCCGAGAACGAAGGACCCAGAGTGCGATCCTCTCGGCACTTCGAGGACCGATGCCAGGAAGGCGTCGAAACTGACGGACCAGTTCGCGGAAGGAGTCGGGATAGTCGAACGGCACGGGATCGGAGGGCTATTGACGCTTTAAGTTGGAGGCTGTTAAACCAGATTGAAAGAAACAGGAAGAGGTAAGCAATTCCGCTTAAAAGCCTTGTGCCTTAAACAGCTTCCGCCAAGAGAGCTTGCTCGGGGGTCGGCTCATCTTCACCACGGCGCGCGCGTTCGACTCTCTCCAGATAATGATCGAGGGCCATGTCGGGAATGCCAGGGATACGGGCCGAGGAAAAGGCCCTGATGGATTCTTGCCACTTCCGCTCGCGGAAAAAGATGACCCCCTTCCAGAATTGATCACGGCTGCGCTCTCGTTCCGGGGAGAGCGCGTTCTTGGCAGCAAGGAACTCATACAACTCAACCCGCCTGCGACTCTCGGCACGCTGAAGTAAATCGATCGGACGGCCTTCTAACTTCTCGGAAGCCAACTCGTAAGTCGTGGGGCCGCTGAGAATCCTGCATCCGTATTGGGCGCAGGCTGCGGAAAGATGGCGGGCAAACTCCACCGCGGGACCGGAGACACTGAAGCGTCCCATGCGGCCACCACCGTAGGCAGCCGCAATCATTCCTCCGGAGTTCAGACCGATTCGGAAATCGAGTCGTTTCTGCCAATGAGCATCACACTCGCGGTTCAGATCTTCCAAACGGGAGAGCAGATCCAGAGCGGCTCGTGCCGCCTTGCAGGCGTGATTGGAGGCACCCTCCACCGGTAGGGGCACGCCAAAGATAACGCGCAGGCTCTCTCCCGAACATTCGTCGAGATAGCCTCCCACATCGACCAGAAAGTCAGAGGCCGTACGCAGGTAGAGATTCATCAGGGAGACATAATTTGAGGCGCTTAACGACTCCATGAGATCGACATGGTTGTGAATGGTGCAGACCAGTACGGATGCCTCGTGCAACTCCCCAGAAAAATCAACATTAAGACCGCCATCCACCAGACGCCTGAAAATATCGGCGCGCAAGCGGTGACCGAAGAGTCTGCGTAATACCGGCTCACGGGATCCGGTGTCGGTTTTTTCAAAAATCAAGACGGATACCAACGCGAGCAGGATCGCAACAACTCCCGGAACAGGAGTGAAATAAGAGCTATAGAGATTAGCAACAAGAGAGGCGCCCAGCAGCAGGATCGCAATCGCCATCACGACAGAGACCGTCTCCTGACGGGATGACTGGAGGGCGATCCATATCACGGCAATTTCCAGAAATAGAGAGGTCCCAAAGAGCATTCCTCTGCCAATGCCCTGCCACTGGGATTGCATCAAGCCCTTCCAAAAACTACTCAGCCCCTCAAGACCTCCCGAAAAATAAAGGAGGGAAAAGATGACGCCCGTCAGAATGCCAAGGAACAGGGTGGATTTAATCAGCCTCATTGATGACTTGGTTGCATGCGGTTGAAGAGGGAACAATTCACGGCTAATAGGCTTTCATCAAGCCGGACGGGAATCAAGAGTTCTGAAACAAGGCGGACGACATCAATTGACCATGTTCCCCGCAGGAGCCATCCTTTTAAGAAACCTCAGCCAACGCCAGCCTGCAACCGCCTATACAATGACCCATCCAGCAGTCCACGAAATCACCGCCACCGAGGAGGATCGACGTCAACGACTCGATATGGTGCTGGTGAGACGTCTTCCTCAGCTCTCCCGTTCCAAAATCCAGTCCCTTGTGAAAACCGGACGGGTGACCCTGCAGGGCGCTCCCGTACGCAGCAGTGACGAAGTCAACCCGGGCGATGTGTTCCGTGTGGTGGAGGAGCCGTACAAGCCACCCGCGGGAGCCCACCCTGAGGACATTCCCCTGCACATCCTGCACGAGGATGAAGACCTCCTGGTTGTCAACAAGCCTGCAGGCATGGTTGTTCACATCGGGGCAGGCCACGAGGAGGGCACGCTTGTGAATGCTTTACTCCATCACGGAGGAACTCTCTCTGCAGGCTCGGAGGAACATCGTCCCGGAATCGTTCACAGGCTTGATAAGGAGACTTCGGGATGCATTGTGGTGGCCAAGAACGATCAGACGCACGCGTCCCTCTCGCAGTGCTTTGCAGACAGACAGGTTAAAAAAACCTACCTGGCCATCATTCGTGGAAGACCCCGTCACGTGAAAGGAACCATCGACCTAGCAATTGGCCGACACCCGGTCCAGCGTCAGAAAATGACACCAAGGCGCCCCCCTTCGGGGCGTGATGCGCTGACGGAATACGAACTGCTTGCAACCCGAGATGGATGGACATTGATCGCCTGCATGCCCCATACGGGACGCACCCACCAGATCCGTGTGCATCTCCAACACTTGGGCCACCCCATTGCCGGGGATCCTCTCTACGGCAAACGAGACAGCTTCAAGCGCCACCTCCTCCATGCCTGGAAGCTCGAGTTCGTCCATCCCCGCACCGGCGAATCAATGATCTTCGAGGCACCGCTCCCGGCCGATTTTGGGCTCGTTCCCCTCCCCCCTCCGAAGGCAAGATCACGTTCATGAGTGCTGATGCAGAAGAATTCAAGGCAGCTCTAGAGACGGCATTACCGATCCTTCATGGCATGAAAAAAAATCTACGTCGGCCTCCGAAAGCCACGCAGGCAAGCCTCCAAAGACTCCAGGCAATCCTTCCCGCCTCATTTGAGAGCACCGCACCAAGCACTCCAGCAGTCCTGAAGCCGATTGCCACAGCGCGGATCCTGCCAGCCTCCAGAGATGACGGACGGTTGGCCAAACTGGAAATCCTCAAACGCGACATCCTTAACTGCATGCGTTGCCCGAACCTCGTGGCAAGCAGGACCCAGGTGGTCTACGGGGTGGGAGACCCTTTCGCCGAACTTCTCTTTGTCGGGGAGGCCCCGGGAGAGGAAGAGGATCTCAAGGGTGAACCCTTCATAGGGAAGGCCGGCCAACTTCTCACCAAGATCATCAGCGCGATGGAATATACGCGGGAGGAGATCTTCATTGCCAATGTCTTGAAATGCCGTCCCGACATGCCGGAGGGCGAATCGGGCAACAGGAAGCCAAAACCTGCCGAGATGGCCACTTGCCTGCCATGGCTCAAGCAACAGACCGAACTCATCAGGCCGAAAGTGATCGTGGCCCTAGGCCTCACTGCTGTGGAGGGCCTCCTCGGTGAACCGCAGACCATGCGCGATGTGCGGGGAAAGTGGCTTGACTATGGCGGCGTCCCCCTGATGCCAACCTACCACCCGGCTTACCTACTTCGGAACCAGACCCTCGCCGAGAAACGGAAGGTTTGGGAGGACATGCTCCTTGTTCTGGAGAAACTGGGCCGTCCGATCAGTGAGAAGCAGCGCTCCTACTTCCTAGAGAGGGCCTAGGATCCTAGAGGGCCCACTTCACTTCATTTTTCGGCACTCCAACCGCTGACTCCCGTGGCGACCCCTCCGGCAACAGTAGCCACGCTCCGAAAATCTGCTCGACGCCACTCCTGCGGCAGCCTTCCCGAACGGATATGGCGCTCAATCCTTCACTGGATCGTCATCAAGACTGGTCGCCTGCTGTTCCTGCTGATCTGCAGGGTTCATGTGGTTGAAATAGCCCCTGTTCCCCGACAGGGGGCCCTTATCATGGCCTCGAACCATATCAGCCACTTCGACCCATCAATCATCAGTGGTTTCTTCCCACGGCGCATCGACTGGCTGGCCATGGAGGAAATCTTTTGCTCCTTTTGGTCTAAGCATTTTTTCACGTGGCTGAATTGTATTCCCGTGAACCGCAATGGATCGGATCGCACAGCTCTCCGCAATGCCCTTCACCGCTTGGCAGATCATCGGGTCATAGGTATCTTTCCCGAAGGGGGACTGCGAACGGGGGAGTGGTCGATTCTCAACGGAGCACCAATGAAACCTGGCCTCGCCGCTCTCAGCATGCACTCTGGGATTCCCGTGATTCCCTGCGTGCTGATCGGAAGTGACCATCTCTATAAGCCGGCCAATTGGTTGCATCGTACCTCCATCTACCTGCTCATTGGTGAAGCTGTGGAGCCACCGAAAGAAGATGCACTCCAAACAGGTGCAAAGGAGCGCTTTGCCTCGGAACTTGCTAAGGCCTTCACGTCGATGAAAGAGGAGGCTGTGATGCGATTCGGAATATCTTCAAAGGATTTACCGCAGTCCCCCCAGCACAGGAAAGGGGAGCACCCATGATCGCGCTTACCAACAGAATAGCACACGCGGGAATGGATGCCATCATGTGTGCCATGATGAACCGTACTCAATGGCATCTGCGCCATCACACGGTGAGTCTGGAAAAGCTTCACGCTTACCTGGAGGAGTGCGATCCGCAGGATCATAATGGTTTTTATGCAACTCCAGAAGAGAATCGGACATTAAAGCCTCCTGCATGGCGAAGGGATGGAGACCTCCTTTCCTGGAACTCCCCTCTGGAAGGCCCTCACTCGGAGAATAATACAGCACGCGCACGCCTTTATGAGGCCCCCAAGCTATCAGGGGCACCAACACTCATTCTTCTTCATTCTTTGATGTCGGCCAATGACTTTGGATATCGCCGGATTGCGGGGCGTTTTAACAAGCTTGGGTGGAATGTTTTCTTTCCTCATCTCCCCTACCACTACAGCCGGAGAGCGAAAGGGTATGGGAACGGTGCTCTCACCATCACTTCCGATCTGATAAGAAATGCAGAGACTCTGAGACAATCGGTCATCGAGCTTAGGCAGATCATGGCTTGGGCACGCCAAAAAGGTTCCAGTCGTATTGCTCTCCTAGCCACTAGCTATGGAGCTTGGGTCGCCTCCCTTAGCCTCTCGCTAGAAGTCACCGACTTCACGATCCTCTTGCAGCCCGTGGCCGATGTCCGGCACGCCACCTTCGAAAGTCCGGCAAGCTCCACGATGTCCAATTTACTTCTTAGAAATAAAATTTATCCTGATCTTATAGCCCGACACGCCCACCTTAGTTCACCAGCTCATCTAACTCCCTTAACGGCCCCTCATCGCATCACTGTAATCGGTGGTAGATATGACCAACTATCTCCTTCAAAATCACTTAAATCCCTCTGTGCAACTTGGGGTGGAGCCCGATATCGGGAAGTGCCCCAAGGGCACTTTGGTTATAGCGCCATGAGGTGCGCTTTGGAAGAATCCGAGTACTATTTATCGCATCCGCCAACACCTTAAAACTGACAACATGTCCGTTTTTCTGTAAAATGACCAAAAATTCATGAATACTCTTGTCACCTTGGGCCCCACCCAAGAACCGCTGGACGCCATGCGGATCATCACCAATCGATCGACGGGAGAACTGGGAACCCAATTAGCATTAACCTTGATGGAATCCGGACATCATGTAATTGCCCTAAGAGGCACCGGCTCAACTTTCCAAATCAACTCCTTCCTTGAAAGGGGTGGGCGCGTTATCCCGTTTACAACGACGGAAGATCTGAGGTTCCAACTCACAAAGCTTGCGGGGGAGGAATCCATCGATGCCGTTTTTCATACAGCAGCCATCAGTGACTTTTACTTACCGGAGGGAGGGAGCGGGAAAATCCCAACAAGCAACGGATCCCTTCATCTATCCCTCGAGACAACACCAAAACTTCTCCCCTTAATGAAAGGCTGGTTTCCCAAGGCCTTGGTCACGGGTTGGAAATTCGAAGCTTCCGGTACTCAGGATGGCAAAGATGCTCTCTCATCAAAAGAGCAAGCCCTGGCCGCAGGCGCCTCGCAAATCTCCAAATACGGGACTCATGCCTGCGTGGTGAATGGCCCTTCTTATGGATCAGGCTTCGGCGTTCTTCGAAAATCAGGATCCCTCACCCACCTTGAGGATCGTGATGCTCTTTGCGATTTTCTGGTTGAAAATCTTGAGAAATAATCGACCTCGGGGGAATCGCCGGCAAATCGTTTCCATTCAACGCTTCCCTAGATCGAAAGCGGCGATTAGTCTCCCAGCTCCAATGAGCGACGAACTAAACCAATACATCGAAGCCGGCAAGATTACTCCGGCCGCAGCAGAATCCCTTTCCAAACTTTCTCCGGGAGCTTTTTGCACCCATCGCAGTTGGGGGTTTGGCCGGATCGCCTCATGGGAGTTGATCACGGGTCAGATCACCATCGATTTCGTCACCAAGAAAGGTCATCCGATGCAGCTTCAGTATGCCGCGGAGACGCTTTCATTCATTCCTTCCGGCCACATTCTGGCCCGCGTGGCCTCGGACGCGGCTGAAGTGAAATCTCAGGCCTCATCAGATCCCGTGCGACTCGTCCGTGCAATCCTCTCCGATCACGGAGGAGAGGCAACGGCCGATGAGATCGCCGCCGCCCTTGTACCCTCGGTATTTGATGCCGCTGGATTCAAAAAGTGGTTCGACGCGACAAAAAAGAAACTTAAGGCGGATGGTCACTTCCAAATCCCGACCAAAAAAGGTGATCCAATCGTCCTGCAGTCCACTTCGCAGAATCCCCACGAGCGCCTGATCGAGCAGTTCCGTGCAGCCCGTCATCCCAAGGATCAGGTTGCAGCACTCGATGTCGCACTGAAGTCTCTCAATGACTTTGCCAAGGAAGTCGAAGAACTCCGATCCCTTGCGAATGAAGTCGAGGAGGCCGCCAAGCGCGGGGGAAAGATCCACGTGGCCAAGGCCATCGAACTTCTCATCATCCGTGACGAGATCTGCTCGCGTCATGAATCCCTCAAGCCTGCTTCAGACGCTCCAAGCGTGGGGGGATTTCTTTCCGACTCCCCTTACAAGTTGGGAGATATCTTCGGTGAAATCCCGGCTGCAAAGTACGGGCGGGTCCTCGAGGCCTTCCCTGCTGCTTTTCCAGAGAACTGGGAGGAAAAGGCTCTCCGACTAACCCGCACTTCAGAACCACGCCTCAGCAGCGAGATTCTCAAACTCTTCGTGGCCCAGGAAAAAAGAGAGGCCTTTGCCGACCATGCGCGAAGAATGATCCGTGAACGCTCCGCAAGCTCAGACTTCACTCTCTGGCTTTGCAAGGACCGTCACAAGGCGCTACCGGAACTGGTCGACGAAGAACTTTTTGCAGCCATTCTGGCGGCGATGGAAGCCGACTTGCACGCCGACATCAAGAGTAAGCGCCTCGAGGAGTTCCTTTTCGAGGATCGAGAACTTGTTGGAGACCTGCTTGGCAAGGCAGAGAATGATTCCGCGCGGCTTGCCATCCGCAAGATCATGCTCAGTCCGGTTTTTGCTGATCTCAACCGCCGCTCTCTTCTGGCAAGGGTTCTCAAGGTTCACCCCGGCCTTGAGTCTCTCGTCACCAATGATCAGGAGACACCAACCGAGCGATCCGAGAGCCTCGTGGTCTCTTGGGCAAGTCTCCAGCGCCGCAAGGAAGAGTTGGAACACATCGAAAAGGTCCTCATCCCACAGAATATCCGCGACATCGCCACGGCCAGATCCTATGGGGATCTGCGTGAGAACTTCGAGTTCAAGTCGGCAAAGGAACAGCAGGCTGTCCTAAACCGCCAGAAAGGCGAACTCGAACTGATGCTCAACAACGCCCGCGGCACCAACTTCGAGAACATTGATACGGAACTTGTCTCAATCGGTACTGTCGTCACGGTGGCTCCTCTGGATGGAGGCTCACCCGAGACATACAGCATCTTGGGGGCATGGGATGGGGTTCCTGAAAAAGGGTGGGTGTCCTATCAGGCCGTGATTGGTCAGGCTCTCCTCGGCAAGAAAATCGGCGAATCCGTTGATCTCCCAGCCGATAAGGGCAAACGTTCGGTGAAAATCACCGCAATTCTCCCCTTCACGGAAATCGAAGCTCTCGGCACAACAGTTGCTTAACTGACTCTAAGCTGATAACAAGCCCGGGATCGTTTCACTCAATTTCCATTCACAGCAAACAAAACAAATTCCAGACATGAACGACACAACCATCACAGCCATTCACGCCCGCGAAATTCTTGATTCACGCGGCAATCCCACCCTTGAAGCGGACGTGCACCTTGCAGGCGGAGCCGTCGGTCGCGCCGCCGTCCCAAGCGGAGCCTCCACAGGAGAGCACGAGGCCGTCGAACTGCGTGATGGGGTGAAAGGCCGCTACCTCGGAAAGGGTGTAGTCAAGGCGGTCAACAACGTGATTACTCACATCGCTCCGGAACTTGTGGGGTACAATGCCCTCGATCAGATCACCATCGACAAGGTGATGCTTGAAATCGACGGCACCCCAACCAAGAAAAAACTCGGAGCCAACGCGATTCTCGGCGTCTCGATGGCCGTGGCAAGGGCGGCCTCAGCACAACTCGGTCTCCCACTCTACAAGTACCTCGGCGGACCCAACGCAAAGGTGCTCCCTGTGCCGATGATGAACATCTTGAACGGGGGTGCCCACTCGGATGCCCCGATCGACTTCCAAGAGTTCATGATCATCCCCAAGGGACTCCCGTCATTTTCCGAAGCTCTCCGTGCTGGAACCGAGGTCTTTCACGCACTCAAGGCAGTTCTGAAGGATCGTGGTCTATCCACGGCAATCGGCGACGAGGGTGGGTTCGCCCCGAAACTCAAGGGTGCCGAGGATGCCCTCGACTCTATCTCGCTTGCGGTTGAAAAGGCCGGTTACAAACTTGGCGCTCAGATCGCGATCGCCCTGGATGTTGCCTCCAGCGAATTCTACGACGCAGCAAAGAAGGTCTACGTGTTCAAAAAATCCGACGGCAGCCGTCGCACCGGTGCCGAACTTGTCGCCTACTACAAGAAACTCTGCGCCAAGTACCCGATCATCTCGATCGAGGACGGATGTGCCGAGAATGACTGGGCCACCTGGAAGCTCCTGACCGAGGCTCTTGGTGACAAGGTGCAACTCGTGGGTGACGATCTTTTTGTGACGAATGTCGAGTTCCTACGCAAGGGGATCGACAAGGGCGTTGCAAACTCCATTCTGGTCAAAGTGAACCAGATCGGATCGCTGACCGAGACCTTCGATGCCATTGAACTCGCCAAAGAGAACGGCTATACCTCGGTGATCAGCCACCGCTCGGGCGAGACCGAGGACACCACCATAGCCGACATCGCTGTGGCAACCAACGCAGGGCAGATCAAGACAGGATCACTTTGCCGGACGGATCGTGTCGCCAAGTACAACCAACTTCTACGCATCGAGGAGCAGTTGGGTGAAGATGCTGTTTACGGCGGAAAGTTTAAGTGGTAAAACCAATTCGGATGACAGGAAGCCAAAACATTCGTACCACGAAACAGCATCGTCGATCTGGAGCTGAAATGCTCCCCACGGCGACGCGTGTTGTCTCAGCGCTGATTGTCTTTTGCTTACTTCTGACCGCGGGCTTTACCTTTTACCCGGAATGGATTCGTCTCTCCGACATGAAGAGAGATCTTGCAAAAGAAAAAATCCATCTCGTTGAACTCCAAAAACTCGCCGGGGAGAAAACTCAGGAGGTACACCTTCTGCAGACTGATAGGGAGTATCTTGAGATGATTGCCCGCGACAAACTCAACATGATGAAGCCGGGTGAAACAATTTTTCGTTTAAGCTCCACCTCGGGGCATCCCCGCGCTTGATTCACGGAATCAAGCAGGCGGGCTTATAACCTGATTTTTTAATGTCCGACTCTTCCGACCTCTCCACTTTGGATGCCTCTGCCATCGCCGATCGCCTCGGCGCTCTGCGGAGGTTTCTTTGACTCCACCGCACTTGCGGATGAACTCTCGGCCATAGAGGCCAGAATGACGGAGCCAGGTTTCTGGGACAGCAGGGAGGCTGCCCAGAAAGATATGGAGAGGGTCTCTCAAATCAAGGCCAAGCTTGGTCCCCTCACCCAAATGGAACAGCGTGCAGATGACCTTGTGATCCTGAAGGAAATGGCCATGGAGGAATCAGATGGCGCCGCAAAACTCAAGGCCGTAGAGGAAGTCTGGAAGGAATATCACTCCATAGCTGCCGAGTTGGAAAAATTCGAACTGCGCCAACTTCTCTCCAACGAATTCGATAAAAACGACGCCTTCATCACGATCAATGCGGGTGCCGGCGGAACCGAGTCATGCGACTGGGCCGACATGCTCATGCGCATGTACAAACGCTGGATCGAGCGCAGCGGATTCACGGCCAGCGTCATCGATATCCAAGAAGGAGAGGAAGCAGGCATCAAGTCGGTAACCTTGGCCGTGAAGGGGGACTATGCCTTTGGCTATCTCCAAACAGAGCGCGGAGTCCACCGCCTGGTGCGTATCTCCCCATTTGATTCCGCCAAGAGGCGTCACACCTCATTTGCCAGCCTCGACGTGAATCCAGACATCGAGGATGCACCGATTGAAATCGAGGAGAAGGACATCAGGGTCGATACCTACCGCTCTGGTGGAAAGGGCGGGCAGAATGTCAACAAAGTCGAGACGGCCGTCCGCATGACCCATGTCCCGACGGGTATTGTCGTTGCCTGTCAGGCCGAACGCAGCCAACTCAAGAACAGGATCATGGCTTTGCGTATGCTCAAGGTGAAGATCTATCAACTCGAAGCCGACAGGAAGCGTGCAGAGCTTGATCGACAGTACAGCGAGAAGGGAGAAATAGCATGGGGCAGCCAAATCCGATCCTACGTCTTTCAGCCTTACCAGATGGTGAAGGATCACCGGACCGGTGTTCAGACCGGCAATGTCCAAGGTGTCATGGATGGGGACCTGAATGCCTTCATTGAGGCGAAGTTACGCGGCGTCACGAAGGGAATGACGGATCCCGACGACGAGGTCTAGGTTCCAAGGCATGGTTTCCCTTTTCCACAAAAGGGAGCTAGTATTATGAACATATGAAGGGGAGTCCTTTGATCCGATTGGGAGTTGTTTTGGTGATTCTTATTGCCGTGCTCTGGCCTGTTTACCGCCTCACAAATTCAGCACCCCTTCAGAAGACCGAGGGAGCACCGGAGCAATCCCTACCTCCAACTATTCCCTCGCTACGAGCGAATAAGCCAACTCTGAGAGCTACACTTCTCCTTCACGCCTCCCCTATGCCGAACCAGTGCCAAGTCACCCAAGGCGACCGTATCATCCTGACTGAAAAAAACCTCGTTTCACCGGGCGAATACCGCATACCTGTGGAACTCGTCAAGGGAATGGATCTTGTGATCCGGGCCACCTGGGGGAATGAGGAACCCCATGCCATCCGGGCCGAGGTACTGGTTCACGGTTACCAACAAACATTGGAAAAGAGCTTCTGGGCGCAGGGCACCCTTGAAGACACGCTCACCATTCCCTCTTCTTTTCTGCCGTGAATCATCTTTCCAAAAACAGCGACTCCTTGCTCACCCTACGGGATCTCACTGTCAGTTATCATCGCGTACCGGCGATCCATCATGTGAGCCTGAATCTCGCGGCCGGACATTGTGTCGGGATTTTCGGCCCCAACGGAGCCGGCAAATCAACACTGCTGAAAGCCATCGCTGGGCTCCTCCACCCCGAGACCGGAAAGATTCTGATCAGTGGGAACGATGTGTCAGGAGCCGCTCCGCTCATTGCCTACCTCCCGCAACGCGAGTCCATCGACTGGGACTTTCCGATCACGGTCGCAGGACTCGTGGAGACAGGGCGATACCATCAGGTGGGGCTCTGTGGTTCCTTTTCCCGTCGTGACACTGTCGCAGTCGAGGATGCCCTTGCTCTCTTCAACCTCACATCCCTCGCCCACCGTCAGATCAACGAACTCTCGGGAGGTCAGCAACAGAGGGCATTCCTGGCGCGTGCATGGGCCCAGGAGGCAGATCTCTATCTTCTGGACGAGCCATTTACTGGTCTCGACCGCACCAGCTGCTCAGCTCTGTCCTCGGCGCTCGGCACACTGAGGGATTGCGGCAAACTCCTGCTTGTTTCCCATCACAACATTGCCGAAGCGGAGGCTATCTTTGACACCGCAATCCTGCTCAACGGCGAGTTGATAGCCTACGGTTCGACAGCTGAGGTTCTCTCACCACGACATTTGGAATGCGCCTATGGAACCGCTATTTATTCGGGAAAACAAACTGGTAAAAAACCATGAGCCTGCTCTCACAGCTCACCGAGCCACTATCCTATACATTCATGGTGAGGGCGCTTCTTTCCTGCGCTCTGATCGGCTTTACCAATGGTTTTCTCGGTACCTTCGTTATCCTGCGTCGGCAGGCTCTCATGGCTGACGCGCTCTCCCATTCACTGCTTCCGGGACTGGCCGTCGCGGCGATTTTCCTCGGACTCTCCCCCGCTGGTCTACTCCTGGGAGGGCTCATCGCCGCAATGCTCGTGGCACTTGGGGGACAACTCATGGCGCGCAATTCACGACTCAAGGATGAGACGGCCATCGCCGCCCTCTACATCATCGCCTTTGCCATCGGTATCGTGCTGATCCGCTTTGCCAAGGTGAAGGTGGATCTGACCCATTTCCTCTTTGGGAATATTCTGGGTGTCGGCAATGGGGATCTTTGGATCGCCTACGGAGCGACCTTTCTAACCATCTCGACTCTTGTCCTCTTTCAGCGCCCTCTCTTGCTAACTCTGTTCGATGCCACCGTCGCCCGCACATCCGGCATCCGCGTCGGATGGCTTGAATCGGGACTTCTTGTCCTGATCGTCTTGGGGTTGGTGGCCTCGCTTCAAGCGGTGGGTGTCCTTCTTTCACTCGGCCTCCTGATCCTTCCAGCAGCCACAGCCTACCTCATGACAAATTCTTTCTCCCGTATGCTTTGGGGGGGCGCTATCCTGGGATCGCTCAGCGCCGTCGGGGGACTTTTTCTTTCCTTTTATGCCAACATCCCCTCCGGCCCCTGCATTGTCCTTTTGATGGCTATCTTCCTTGGAGGTGCGTACTTTTTCTCCCCCCGTTACGGACTGCTCCTCAGATTTGTGATAAAGCATCACTACCACGATGAGTCCCTCGAGCGTTGGAAAGGGCATCAGGATCACGAGCATCACCATCTACCGGATGCTGATTGAAATGATCGATTCCTGTATTTAACAGAATTGATTTTTCAACACTTACATCCACTCCCTACGATTACCGATCGTCTTCAGCCTCTCATCCGTAATGTCACATCATCCATCGGCAATTTCCCCGGAATCCTCGCGCCCCATCGGGGTTTTTGATTCGGGCATAGGGGGTCTCACCGTGGTGGCTGAACTGCGCCGCGTACTCCCTCACGAGAGGATTCTCTACATCGGGGATACCGCTAGAGTTCCCTATGGGGGAAAGAGTGCCGAGACCGTAACCCGCTACAGTCGTGAGATCTCTGACCATCTCATCGCAGAGGGTGCCAAGTTGATCGTTGTGGCCTGCAACACAGCCTCAGCTCTTTCCGTTCCAACCCTGGCGCCATCAATTGAGGTTCCCCTCATTGGCGTTCTGGAACCTGGTGCCAGCGCCGCAGTCAAGGCCACGAAAAACAAGATGATCGGTGTGATCGGCACGAAGGCTACTATTGGAAGCAGCGCCTATAAAAAAGCTATCTGCACCTTGGACACCGAGATGACGGTCTCATCTGTAGCGTGCCCCTTGCTTGTGCCACTTATTGAAGAGGGACTCTTTGAGGATGATGTCACAAGCGTCATCCTCCAACGCTACCTCGATCCCATGCTAGCCGAGGGAATCGATACCCTGGTTTTGGGATGCACTCATTATCCCCTACTTAAGCGGGTTATTCAGAGAATCTGCGGTCCCAGTGTCACACTCGTCGACTCGGCAGAAAACTGCGCACTGGCCGTCAAGGAACTCCTTGCCTCACAAACTCAAAATCCAGATAGAACTCCAGCCAGTAACCTCGCCGCCCCTCGTCTGGACATCGTGTTAACGGATTCCTCAGAGGGCTTTCTACGCGTCGCCGAGAAGTCGCTTGATCTCACAATCGACTCGCTGTCATTCCGCCAGATCGGAAAGTAGCACAATCCAAGGCAAAAAGTTCGGGTTGAGGAGTCAACTAAGTATTAAACCCAATAAAAAAAGGGTTACCGTAATCCGTGGGCGGTGCCATAGACTGCTACCTATTTTAGTAATGCTTTCTCCTCATTTTATGAAATGAAGAGACTTTCTAACGGAACGTTTTAGAAAACCCTTTGTCTTAAGAATCCTGTTTTCTTGATAAAAATCATCTCTACCCCTCCTTCGAATATCAAGGAGCTACGCTCTCCACATACACAAACTTACCGTTCTTCACCTGGAGCATAACGGCTGGTTTGTTGGGATTGCGATGCTCGTCGAGGGTGATTTTGCCGGTGATTCCGGGGAAGTCCTTGGTGGAGGCAATCGCCTCATTGACCTTTGCAGGATCAGTACTCCCTGCACGCTTCATGGCATCAGCAAGCAAGCGAAGGGCATCATAGCCCAGAGCGACCATTGCATCGGGATCCTGATTGTATTTCTTACGATAACCCTCCACGAAGGCAACGATCTCAGGAACCTTGCTCTGGCTGGAGAAGTGGTTGGAAAAATAACACCCTTCGACCGCAGCCCCACCAACGCTCACTAACTCGGGTGAGTCCCAACCATCGCCTCCAATGAAGGGAACGGTGATCCCCTGCTGTCTGGCCTGCCTGATAATGAGCGGAGCTTCGGTGTAGTAAGCAGGCAGAAAAATCACATCTGGGTTGCCTGCCTTGATCGCCGTCAGTTGAGCGCTGAAATCTTTGTCTCCTCCGCTGTAACTCTGCTCTCCAGTTATCACTCCCCCCTCCCTGAGAAATTCGGCCTTGAAACTCTTGGCTAATCCCAGGCTGTAGTCCTTGGAGACATCGGTAAGGATGGAGGCCTTGGTCGCACCAAGCTTGCGCGCGAACTTTGCACAGACCGTCCCTTGGAAGGGATCGATGAAGCAAACCCTGAAGATATGATCCCCTGTCTCGGTGACCTTCTCATTCGTGGAGGCAGGGGAGATCATCGGGATACCACTCCGCTGCGCAATCGGCGCCGCCTCGAGTGACCTTCCCGATGCCACTTCGCCGATCAGCGCCACGACCTTGTCACGGGAAATCAACTCACGCACAACCGTCGAGGTCTCTCCAGGCTTGGACTGGTTGTCCTTGGTAATAAGTCGTAATGGTTGTCCGAGAACGCCTCCCAAGGAGTTGATCTCCTCAAGAGCCATCTGCACCCCACGATCCGTACTCTGCCCGAAGGTGGCCTGCGCCCCCGTCAGGGAGACAAACTGTCCGATAGGGATTCCCGTTTCCTTTTTCTTGGAACAGGAAAGCATGCAGAACAAAAGGGCGATCAGCAGGAAAAAGGGGGCGACTGTTCTTGAACTCATGGCTGACAATCTAAAAAACGAACTCCTGTCTGCCAAGGGCAGAAGAACTAAAACAACCCTTCTATCGGATACTGACCCTCTACTTCCGGAGGGTTCACACCGAAAAGCGGCTCAGCGAGAAGCGGCATCCTAGGGTGATGAAAACGCTCGACCTCCAAGCTGGTGGCAGCCCTTGTCACTATCTTGATTAGCAAATTAGGGGACTGAATATGAAGGACTCCCCTAATAACGCGATTTTCAGGAACAAGATCCCAAATAAGACGTCGTGTCTGATCCGATCTTTCGGCAAATGATCCGGCATGGATATCAAGCAGCATCGCCCCCTGATTCCGCCACCAATCCAGGATCTCATGACGAGCAAAGCCGGCCCAGACGTGATTGACAATGCCTCGCTGAGAACGAGCTGTGATCATACCACCCGACTTGAAAATCTTGTTTTGAAATTGGAAAACGGCGCACATCCCAGGAAGACTTTAGAGCAGCATCATAAAAAGCGAGATGTTCCCATTACTCACCGTGGCATCAAGAGGAAAGTGGCGGAAGAGGAGGGATTTCCTTGGCGCCGCCAAGGTGCTACAGCAGCGCTACGCAATCCAAGATTTACCGCTTATCGCGGCATGGTAATCGAACCTGGGTTCCTCATCCCTCGGAATACAAGATGAACTTCTTCGATGATATGGCGGAAGGGGAGGGATTCGAACCCTCGGTGGGAATAACCCCACGTTCGATTTCGAGTCGAGTGCCTTAAACCGGACTCAGCCACCCTTCCTAAAAACTGGGAATTGAACCATACCTGCTCGCACTCTGAGGTCAAGTTTCCTTAACCATGAGGGAAACTCCCACTTGAAAGGCAACTGTTCCCTATTAGGAAAAAATCAACGAGACCACTCAAGGGCCCCCTTCTTGATGGCATAAATGTAGCCAACAAGAAGGATTGCCGTGAAGGTAACCAGTGTCCAGAGAATGCCAATACCGTACTGCACCAGATAATCACGATAAACAACAGCCCAAGGATAGAGGAACACGATCTCAATATCAAAAAGAATGAAAAGCATCGCCACGAGATAGAACTTCACGCTGAATCGTGGTTGTGCACCCGCCTCGGGAAGCATCCCGCACTCATAAGCGAAATCCTTGGCTCCCGTGCGTCTTCCAATACGGCCAAGCAACAGGCTGCCGATCCAAGTCGTCAGCGAAAACCCTATCGCGGAAACGATGTGAATCAGCAATGAGATGTAGTTACCGTTAGGTTCCATGAAGTGATTACCTAATTGTATCCGAAAAGTTGAATGAAAATCGACCGTTATTAATTAACGGGATTTCTTCTGCTTGGAAGCAGCCTTCGAAACCTTCTTGGCAACGACTTTGGCTGCGACCTTTGCCGCTTTTTTTGGCGCTGGCTTTGCCTTTGTTGCTTTGGCTACTGGCTTTGCTAGCTTAGCTTTGGCGACTTCCTTGGTTTTCGAGACAGAAGATGTGGCAGGTTTGGCTTCCTTGGAAGCGATGCTCCTTGCGGGTACTTTCTTCGCACTGGGCTTATCGACCTTGGAAACCTCGGGGAGGACACCTGCAGGAGCAGGTTCAATCGTGACAAGAGCGTTTTCAATGGTGGATTTAGCCTTGAACTTCGCCTGTCCGGGGATTTTTCCACCCAATTTCTCAACCATGTTCTGATCAACAAGGTTTTTTAGCTTCTCGTATCCACGGAGTCGGAGCATCTCCTCACCACCGCTGGCAGCATTCCTTTTCTTTAACCTGGCGTGCATCAACTCGAAGATGACACCCCAAGCAAGAGGTGGCTTCTTTCGGTTTTCAATCAGGACCGTTACAATCTCCTCGGTGACTAGATCGGGGAGCCTGCGGGAAAAAGCACTTTTACGTTGCATAAATATCAATGTTGAAATCTATCACTATTGCATAACGGGTGTCACTAAAAAACGCCATCCCACATGGCCCACGCATTTCATGCTGGTTTCGAGGGTAAATGTTAATTTAGAAAAAATCGATGTCACTTGCATAGCAAGACCGCATTGACTTCGTTTTTTTTGATCCTTATTTTCACGATAGCGTCGGCATTCTTACACTGACCGACGAGCCATTCATGAAAACCATCCTCTTTGTCTGCACCGGTAATACATGCCGCAGCCCCATGGCTGAAGCGATGATGCGCGAACTTCTGAAGGGACGGAAGGATTGGAACGTTCTTTCCGCCGGCGTCAGTGCATTCAAGGGGGCTACTGCCAGCCCCTTTGCCGCCTCCGCACTTGCTGAACTTGGCATTCATTTGAATTCCTTCAGAAGCCAGCAACTTACGGAGGAATTGCTGGAGAACTCTTCCCATGTCTTCACGATGACGCGTAATCACCAACGCCTCATTGAGTCCCTTTTCCCATCGCATTCGAACAAGGTTCAATTGGTGGGACGCTTCACCAAAAGCCAAGGAGATGTGCCGGATCCCATGGGACAGGGACCCGCAACTTACAAGCGCTGCCGTGATGTCATCAAAAGCGCGCTGGCACAAATCCTCCTTTTTGTGGATCAATCTTCTATCACCATGCCAAACAACCCAACCAAATCATCCTTACTTTCTTGCTCACTGGCCGTTACTGACCCCCAGATTGCGGAAGCTATTGCCGCTGAGCACCATCGTCAACTCGAACACATCGAGCTGATTGCTTCGGAAAACTTCACGAGTCAGGCCGTGATGGAAGCCCAGGGCTCATGCCTCACCAATAAATATGCCGAGGGTTATCCTGGAAGACGATGGTACGGAGGGTGCGAGTATGTTGATGTCGTTGAGTCCCTCGCCATTGAGAGGGCTAAGGAGCTTTTCGGAGCGGACCATGCCAACGTCCAACCCCACAGCGGTAGCCAGGCGAACATGGCCGTCTATTTCAGCGTTCTTAAACCGGGAGACAGGATTCTCACCATGGATCTGGCGCACGGAGGTCATCTTACCCACGGGCATAAGGCTAACTTTTCCGGAAAGCTTTACGAGGTTATCCACTACGGAGTCTCACAAGCCGATGGTCGCATCGACTATGATGCGCTGGCAAAGCAGGCCCTTGAAGTAAAACCGCGGATGATCACCGCAGGAGCCTCTGCCTATCCTCGTGAAATCGACTTCGCACGTCTTCGTGAAATCGCTGACTCGGTGGAGGCCTATCTCTTTGTCGATATGGCCCACATCGCGGGTCTGGTGGCTGGAGGAGTTCACCCCAATCCGGTACCCTTTGCCGATTTCGTGACCACAACCACGCACAAGAGCCTCCGGGGTCCGCGTTCAGGACTGATCCTCTGCAAGGAGCAGTACGCAAAGAAAATTGACGGACAGGTTTTCCCGGGCGTACAAGGCGGACCTCTTATGCAGGTAATCGCTGCCAAGGCTGTCTGCTTCCACGAGGCGTTGCAGCCCTCCTTCAAGGAATACGCCAGACAAGTCGTGAACAATGCAAAGGCTCTTGCCGCACGTCTCTCAGTTCTCGGCTACACAATCAGTTCCGGGGGCACGGATAACCATGTGCTTCTCGTCGATCTTCGTTCCAAGGGGATCAATGGGCTTGAGGCTCAGGAGGCTCTCGATAAAGCCGCCATCACCGTGAACAAGAACGCGATCCCTTTTGACACGGAGCCTATCACCAAGACGGGTGGCATCCGACTGGGAACACCTGCCATGACAACACGCGGGCTCCGCGAAGAGGAGATGATGCAGGTGGCCGATTTCATCCACGCAGGGCTCCAGGCGCGCAATGACGAGGAAGCCCTTGCATCGCTACGCCGCGAAGTCACAGCCTTCACTGCACGATTCCCTCTGCCTTAAACCAGCCCGACTAGGGTGTGGCCCGGTTTGCTTCCTTGAACTGACCGGCGCGACTTTCTTTTCATTTCCAATCCTCTTCATGAATCCGGATGACATCCTCACCGCAAACCCTCTTCGGGAGGGCATTGCCAATCGCCTGACTCCCGAAACATGCACGTTGGTGATCTTCGGTGCTACGGGAGACCTCACGCACAGAAAGCTCATCCCCGCGCTTTACAACCTTGCTGCCGAAGGAGCCCTCCCACCCTCCCTGATTATCAGAGGGTTCGCAAGGCGTGAAAAAACCACCGAGGAGTTTCGCAAGGAATTGGAGGCATCGACCCGGAAATTCTCCCGCACCCCAGTCAACGATGAACTCTGGAATAATTTTGCCGCCTCGATTTTCTATAACCAGAGCGCCTTTGACGATCCACGCGGCTATTCCGACCTGGCGAGGGAAATACAGGAAAACGATGTTGCGAAAGGAACCGGAGGCAACAGGCTTTTCTATCTGGCCGTCGCGCCCGACCAGTTTCCGATCATTCTGGGTCATCTCAGAAGCAGCGGGTTAAACGACGACGTTCAGGGAGGTTGGGCCCGCATCATTGTGGAAAAGCCCTTTGGAATGGATCTGGCATCAGCAAGAGAACTAAACGGACTGGTCGGTGAAGTGTTCCCGGAGAAGGACACCTTCCGGATCGATCACTTTCTAGGAAAAGAGACGGCCCAGAACATCATGGTCCTGCGGTTTGCGAACTCCATCTTCGAGTCATTATGGAACTCAAGCCACATCAGCCATGTGCAGATAACCGCGGCGGAGCCGCTCGGAGTCGAAGGACGGGCGGGCTACTACGAAAAGTCTGGTGCCATGCGCGACATGGTGCAGAACCATCTTCTCCAACTCCTGACCCTGATGGCCATGGAGCCACCCACAAGTCTTGGAGCCGATGCGATTCGCGATGAAAAGGTGAAGGTACTCCGGTCGTTACGACCATTGCACGGGGATGATGTCTTTCGTCATGTGGTGCGAGCACAGTACACCGAAGGCCTGATTAACGGACAACCCGTGGCCTCCTACCGTGGGGAGCAAGGTGTCTCCAAGGACTCCACAACGGAAACTTACGTTGCCCTGCAGCTGAACATCGACAACTGGCGTTGGGCTGGGGTTCCCTTTTTTATCCGTACCGCAAAAAGAATGCCGAAAGGGGGCACCGAAATCGCCGTTACCTTTAAGGGCGTGCCCCGTGTACTTTTCAATCAATCAGCCCAGAGTCTTGATGAGAACGTGCTGGTCATCCGCATCCAACCTGATGAGGGGGTCTCGCTCAGAATGAGCGCCAAGATGCCCGGGTCAAGCCTGAGGATCGAACCGGTTAAAATGGACTTCCACTATGGAACATCGTTTGGGAAAGCAACCCCGGAAGCCTACGAGCGCCTCCTACTCGATGCCATGTCGGGTGATGCGACCCTTTTTGCACGCTGTGACGAAGTCGAGGAGGCGTGGGCCTTTGTTGACGGGATTGAAGAGGCGTGGAAGACGCGCTCGGACGACCTTGCGTTCCATGCAGCCGGATCTTGGGGACCGACCGAGGCAACGGAACTTGCGGCACGCCATGGGGTCACATGGAGACGGATGTGAGTTTTTCACCCGGCATCGCTGTTCCAATCGGCGCCATTGAGCGCGAACTTGGACGTGTTTGGGAGGAGAGCGGTGCGGCGAAGACCCGTGCCTCGCTCATCAATCTTGCCATCTACAACGAAAAACCGGGTTCACTCGAAGCAAATTCGGCCATCATTGGGGCAATTGCGGGTGAACACGCGATGCGGGCGATTCTTATCGAGTCCGATCCCAGTCAACCAGGAAGCAGGGCCGAAGCGTGGATCAGCATGCACTGCTACCTCCGAGGGTCCAAGGGTGGATCGGTTTGCAGTGAGCAGATTGCCTTTCAACTGGGAGGGGAAGCAGCACGATCCCTGCAGAGTGTCGTTTTTTCCCATCTTGATTCGGATCTTCCTCTGGTGCTTTGGTGGCAGGCTGATTTTCATCCTCCCATCGACGGAAAACTATGGCAATGGGTCGATCGTCTTCTCTTCGACAGCCGCCATTGGAAAAAACCTTCGGTGCAGTTCCAACTCATTACCCAGATCACCAACCTTACGGAAACCAAACTAGTACTCTGTGATCTTAACTGGGCGAGATCACTACCCGTGAGGCAGGCGCTCGCCGGCATGTTCGACAGCCCCGCGACACTTCCCGAATTGCAACTCATCAGATCTCTCCATATCGATCACGCACCGGGATCCCGCAGCACAGCACTCTTGCTTATCGGGTGGATTGCAGACCGATTGGGATGGGTTCTAACGGACGCATCGCAAAACCCCACCTTCACGGATCCAAAGAAAGGAATCATTCGAGTTACCCTCAGCGAAAAAGAGGGGGCAAGTATTACGCGAATGCTTCTTAATTCCGAGAAGGGAACGTTTGAGCTCACCCACGAACCGGGTTCTGGCCTCTACATCACCAATGCCAAAAGTGACACTTTCCCTTCAATGGGCAGGGTGGTCCGTGCCGCGCGAGAGGAAACACGCGAGATTCTCCTGGCCGAACTTGCTAGGGGTGGGCGTCACCCCCTCTACAGCCCTGCAGTTAAGGCAGTGCAGGCTCTTTGGTAATTTTTCCGGAGTAGAAGCCTTCCGATTGTGGTCCTATTTTGTGGCATCAGAATTCCGCGGGATTCGGCATTGGCAGACTAAGAACGGGTAATCCGCTTGGTTGATCCATGGGTCTCACGGGCTCCGCGCGGCGTATCGGTTTTTCATCGGTCAAAGCTGATGTCGTAACTTTTTTTTGAGCGCCTTGAACGCCCGGATCTTTTCCATCCGGGGTTGTGGCCCTGGCAACCTTCATACTCGCACCCACCTCTCCATTCGCTTTTCCTACCGGATTCACGGAGCGGTAAAGATCGTTCTGTGCGAGCAATGTCGGCGCGGCGATCGTCACAGGATGAATCAGTGAGAGGTCTATGGCTGCGGCTGCACGCGGCCACTCCTCCTGCTCAGTCCCCTTGTTGTAGTTGCGAATTCCTTCACCGTGGAGATCGCACTGTTGTGCGGGCATCTCCGCCGAGGCGGCGTATTCCGTGGCAATCAGCGTAGGATCCTTGCGACATGCCTGAGCAGGGAGCAAACCCGAGCGACGACAAATTTCAACAGGGAGTAATCCCTTGGGGGGAGCAAGAGGGCGGCTAGGAAACTCCTGGAGCGAGGAACTCATGACACGTGCCCATATGGGAAGGGCTAGATCCTTCCCGAAGGCCCCTCGATAGATTTTGGAAGGCTTATCAAAGCCAACCCATACCCCACATGTCACTGAACTGGAATAACCGACAAACCATGTGTCGGTGAAATCATAGGAGGTCCCTGATTTGCCGGCCAACTGTTGATCGGAATTAAGCCCAAGGGAAGAAGCCTCGGGCGCACACGTTTTGAAAAGGGCGTCCCGGAGAATGGCATGAACCTGAAAAGATGCCTCGGATGGGATGACATTGAGGCGGGATGTGGGGTTCTCATAAAGGACATTTCCCTGCTGATCGGTGATCCGTGTGATCGTGAAGAGCTTGGAGGGACGGCTGCCTTGATCCGGAAAGACGGTGTACGCAAGCGTCAGTTCTCCAAGGGTCATTTCACTGGATCCAAGGTAGGCATTGGCAACGTCGCGCAAAGGGGAACGGATTCCGGCATCACCGCAAAACTTTCGAAGAGCCTCCAACCCGGTCATGAATCCAAGCCTGACGACAGCAGCATTTTTCCCGCGAGCCACAGCCTCGTGTGAGGGCATGGGGCCCTCGTACACATTGTCCGGACGCTCCACTCCCCACTCGCCCAGGATCCCGTACTCCCCACCGATCATGACAAAGCGGTTATCAATGCAGGCATCATCGACGGGACTACCGGGAAAGATACCCTTCGCATAAGCAGCCGCCGCTAGCATCGGGGTGAAAATAGTGCCGGCAGGACGCTTCGCCTGGAAGACACGATTATACTCACTATGAAGAAAGTCCCGCCCGCCTGCTAGTGCAAGAATACCCCCAGTAGCATTGTCAACGGCCAGCACAGACCCCTGAAGGTAACCGGGGGTTGGTAGCGAGACCGGTTCCCCACGTTGCGCTGCATCCTCGAGCAATTGATTGATCTGACGGTACCGCTCCAAGGTCACGTGGGAGTACCCCGGTGTTTTTTCCACTTCCTCCAGATGGGATTTGAGTGCTTTTTCAGCAGTCTGCTGAAGCTTGGCGTCAAAAGTGGTTTCGATACTCACACCATCGTTCATGGCGCGGTCATAACCAAGCGCCGCAATGGCCTGCTGGCGCACAAGTTCCAAGGCATAGGATGTTCTGTTCGGATTTGTTCGTTTCCTCACAGTCAACTGCAACTCCACAGAGCGCTCATAATCTTCCCGGCTTATTAGGCGGAGTTCTCTCATGCGTGTAAGCACAAAGTCGCGAACTTTTTTGGCGCCCTGGGGATTGTTCCAAGGGGAGAGTGCATTCGGGCTCTTGAGGAGTCCCGCAAGCATCGCGCATTCACCCACGGTTAGTTCATTTGCTGGCTTTCCAAAGTAACCCCGTGCCGCCGATTCCACGCCGTAGAAACCGCTGCCAAAGTAGACACGGTTGAGGTAGAGTTCCATGATTTTTTCCTTCGTCAGGTGCCGCTCAATCCTTTGGGCAACCATCATCTCTAGGAGTTTGCGGCGGAATGTCCGCTCCTTCATCTCAAAGGAATTCCTTGCAAGTTGCTGGGTCACGGTACTGGCCCCCTGCTTGACCCTTCCCTGGCGATAATTGCTGATGGCTGCGCGGAGAATTCCAAAATAATCCACGCCGTGATGCTCGAAAAACCGATTGTCTTCTTCGGCAACGATTGCGTTAACCATCTCTTTGGGAATCTTTTCGAAGGGTATAGGCACCCTGTTTTGTATAAAGATTTTACCCAATTGCTGTCTCGTACGGTCGTAAATGATGCTGGATGACTCCATCTTTTCCATTTTCTCAAGATCAAAGGAATCAGCTTTGGCTGCAAACTCTGACACAACAAAAGCGTAGGCGGCCAAGATCGCTAAACCTAAAGCCGCGATGAGAAACAAGGACGCAAAAAACCAGAGCCGGCGAAACCAAGGTTTTTTCCGGCTTTTCTCCTTTTGCTCCCAACTATAGCGGTGAGTTGCGATCAGCTATATTTCCCATGAAGCAGGTGGACGGGCAAGCAATCCCGCCAACCATCCGCGATCCAGGAATCACACTACCTTCAACCCCGAGGACCAAACTCCATTGACCTGCCATGCTGGGCTTACCCTGACCAGATCGGCGCGCTTTCCCCGATCTATGGAACCCCGCTCGCGCTCTATCCCAAGGGCTTTCGCAGGAACCAATGTGGCCATCGCGACAGCTTCCTCCAAAGGTATTCCGACACACTCAACCATGAACCTGACCCCGTCGAGTAGGCATGCAGTGCTGCCAGCCAAGCGCCTCCCCGAGCCTGTTCCTGTCCATGCGGCATCATTCGCAATCCGGCATGGGATTCCACCAAGATCAAAGAGAGCTCCCTCCCCCATCCCCGCTCCAGCAGTGGCGTCAGACACCAAGACCAACTCCTCCCACCCCTTTGCCATCCAAGCCAATCGAAGCAGGGTTGGAGGCAAATGGACACCGTCAGCTATCAACTCGCAGAGCACTCCCCTCCTCGTCAATGCAGCTTCAGCCAGTCCAGTCGTGCGTGTGCCAAGATGAGATCGTTGTGAGGACATGCAGTTGTAAAGATGTGTTACTTGCGTCACGCCAAGATCAAATCCTGTTTTGGCCTCCGAATCCGAGGCCTCGGAATGACCAGCACTAATGGTTATCCCATGTTTTTTTAATTCCAGAATAAGTTCACATGCACCTGGTATTTCAGGGGCAATCGTTATCCGTTTGATGATCTCCCTATGTTTGAGGAGAGCCCTTGTTTCCTGATCGGAGGGTTCTCTTAGAGAGGACTCTAAATGCGCACCTCTCCTAGACCTTGCAAAATAGGGCCCCTCAAGATGAATGCCTGCTAGAAAGCCATCACTTGTCGAGGTGATGTATTGTTCCGCAGCCATTAGTACACTCAATATTCCTTCAAGAGGTGCTGATACGGTGGAGAGAACCGTAAGGGTAGTCCCATGCGATAGATGGTGACGAAGAATGCGGTCGAAAGCCGTAGGCGTCGCTTCCATGGCGTCATGGCCGACAGCACCATGACAGTGGAGGTCAATCAATCCGGGAAACAGATAATCACCTTGACAGTCGATCACCCCAGCCAAGTCTGCTACAGGGAGACCTATTGTCAGTAAGCCACTCCGGATTTCCGTGATCATCCCATCCTCAACCACGAGACTTCCAAGGATGCTCCCCCGCTGATCGGGAAGTATCATACGGGCATTGGTAAAAAACCTTTTTTTCATCTCAAAGAGTTTCCGCCCCGAATTTCTTATCAGTTTACCGAAAACCTCAAGATTCCCTAGATAGAAATGAGATAGAAAAAAAGCCGCCTCAGGTAAACCTGGGCGGCTTTAAATGTTTTTTTAATCTCTGGATAGAATCAGGACGGGGAAACTATCGTGGATGCCTATCGGGAATAGAGCTCGACGACCAACTGCTCGTTCACAACGGGGTTGATTTCTTCGCGGGTCGGAATCCTAACGACCTTTCCACTCAAAGCCTCCTTATCAACGAGAAGCCAATCAGGCGGCTCGATAATCTGGGTCTGGTCCAGACCGCGCTGGGCAAGCCTCTTGGATCCATCCTTTGTACGGACTGAAACCACATCACCAACCTTGAGAGTGGCGGATGAGATATCGGTTTTACGACCGTTCAAGCTAATGTGACCGTGAGCAACCATCTGACGTGACGCGGAGCGCGTCTTGGCAAAGCCCATGCGATAAACCACGTTATCAAGCCTGGTCTCAAGGAGTTGAAGAAGGATCAATCCGGTGACGCCACGAGTCTTAAGGGCAGTCTCGAAATAGCGCCTGAACTGACGTTCAAGAACTCCGTACTGGAAACGTAGCTTCTGCTTTTCTGCGAGCGCGGTACCATATTCGGAAATCTTGCGACGAGAGCCCTTGGGGCCGTGCATTCCTGGTGGATAAGGCTTGTGCTCGAAAGCGCGGGGCGATCCGGCAAGCAATACGCCGTAACGGCGGCTGACTTTGGTTTTGGGTCCTGTATAACGGGCCATGATAGATTTGGGCTGAGTGAGTGGTTATGGAATCCTTGGATCAAACGCGACGCTGTTTGGGCGGGCGGCATCCGTTGTGGGGAACCGGGGTGACGTCTTGAATGACGGAGATTTCAAGTCCGATGGCCTGCATGGCGCGAACTGCGGACTCACGACCCGATCCGGGCCCCTTGACACGCACTTCAACCTCCTTGAGTCCATGACCCATGGCCTGTCGGCAAGCATCCTGAGCAACCATCTGCGCGGCGTATGCCGTGCTTTTGCGGGATCCTTTGAAACCCATTTTACCGGCGCTTGACCATCCGATGACTGCACCACGAAGATCGGTAATACTTACAATGGTGTTATTGAAAGTTGCCTGAACATGGGCGATTCCTTGCAGGATGTTCTTGCTTCCCTTGGCCTTGACGATCTTGGGCGGCTCAATGGGATCATCCAGATTGAAGCTGACAGGAGCCGCAGGAGCGGCCTCTTCAGCTTTTTTCTCCTTGCTCTTCTTGGCAGCCTTGGGCTTTTCAGCCTTATCTGATTTTGGGGCTACTGCTTCTGCTGGAACTTCGGCAACAGGGATTGCTGCTACCGGAATTTCGGGCGACTCTGGTGTGACGGGCGTTTCTTCGGACATGAACTTGATTCGGTGCTGAATGGTTGACGGTTAGTCCTTTGCCCTGACGACACCCACGGTCTTGCGGGGGCCTTTACGGGTGCGGGCATTTGTCTGGGTGCGCTGACCGCGCACGGGAAGTCCGCGGCGGTGGCGAAGGCCCCTGTAGCAATTGATAGCCTGCAAGCGCTTGAGATTGCCCTGAATTTCACGGCGGAGGTCACCCTCAATAACAAGCTTGTTGGCAGTGATCGCGGAAATGATCGAGCCGATCTGCTCGGGAGAAAGCTCTTTGGCACGTGTGTCAGGATTGATGTTGGCCTGCTCAAGGACACGCTTTGATGTCTTGGGACCGATTCCGTAAATATAAACGAGCGAGGCTTCAATTCGCTTGTCGCCGGGGATTTCTACGCCGAGGAGTCTTGGCATGATCTTGGTTCTTTAGTGTTGGTTGTCTTGGGAAAGATTAGCCTTGGCGCTGCTTGTGGCGGGGATTCTTGCAGACGACACGCACCACATTGTTGCGGCGCACAATCTTGCATGTTTCACAAAGACGTTTAACTGAGGCTCGGACTTTCATTAGAAGGGATCAGCTAGGGCGGTAGCCTTCGCTAAGTATCGGTTTGTTTGGGCTTGGAGTGGAGGACTGGGGAAGTCGTTGGATTATTGTTCCTTGATTCAGGTCATAGGGTGAAATGTTGATAACCACGTGATCTCCTGCGGAGATGCGTGTGAACTTCAAACGCAACCGTCCGGAGACCGTAGCCAACATTCTTCTGCCGCCGGCCAACTCCACACGGAAGCGAGCCATGGACAATTTTTCTACAACTAGGGCCGTCTGTTTTAGACTATTGGGGGAAGCCATGTCAACACCTCTGGTTCATTTTCCGTAATTAAAACCGTGTGCTCAAAATGAGCTGACGGCCTGCCGTCTGATGTTACCACAGTCCATCCGTCCTGCAGAATGCGCACTCCTTCCCCGCCGAGATTAATCATCGGCTCGATGGCAAGCGTCATGCCCGCGCGGAGTTTCGGTCCGGTCCCACTTTTCCCGTAGTTGGGAATCTGCGGTTCCTCGTGAAGTTTCCGGCCGACTCCGTGCCCCACGAATTCCTTGACAACACTGAAGCCCTCCCGGAGAGCCTCGCTTTCGATGTGATTGGAGAGATCCCCCAGCCTGCGGCCTGCAACGGCGTAGGGAATGGCGCTTTCAAGAATACGTTTGGTCGCGAGGCAAAGGTGCTCCGTTTCGGGGGCGACGGCCCCGCAAAAAACAGTGGTCGCAGTGTCCCCGATCCAACCATTCAAAATCACCCCGACATCAATCTTTATGATGTCTCCATAGGCAAGACGCCGTGATCCACCGATCCCATGTACCACCTCCTCATTTACCGACAAGCAAGTCTGTCCCGGAAAATTCCGATATCCAAGGAAAGCGCTCCGACATCCCAATTCGGCCATCCACTCGGCAGCTTTTGCATCAATCTCACCCGTGGTGACACCAGGCTCCACGAGTTGCGCAAGACGTGAAAGGACGGTTGCTGCGGCGCATCCTGCGGAGCGCATCTTTTCGATTTCGGCAGGGGTTTTTATCGGTATCTGTGCCATAAAAAATAAGTATAAAAACGAGGATCAATTTTACGCATCCCCCAGGATGCGGACCAATGATCCGAAGACCTCATCACTCCCATGAACTGCATTGATACGGCTCAGGAGCTTGGGAGAGTTTTTTTCGTAATAGTCAACGACTGGCTCCGTCTGATTCGTATAGACCTCCAGACGCCTGTCAAGTGCCTCCGAGTTATCGTCATTGCGTCGGACCAACGGGGAGGCGCACCGTGGGCATGCATCACCCAGTGACAAACCGTGAAGCGTGGCACCAAACGTCGCCCCGCACTTGGTGCAGGAGAGACGATCGCTAACACGTCGTCGTATTTCACTCTCAGGAAGTTCAAGAAGAACGATCAGGTCGAGCGGCAAGTTAAGTTCTTGTAAAGCGACATCAAGATAAACTGCCTGGCCGACCGTCCTGGGAAATCCATCAAAAATGAATGATGGGCCATGCTCATCCATCCAGCGGGTGACGATACGAACAACCAGATCGTCCGGGACAAGTAGTCCTTTACTTGTCCACTCGTCAGCCTCGCGTCCGAGTGGCGTGTCCTTCTCGCATTCGGAGCGCAGCAATGCCCCAGTGGATACATGGGGAATTGAGTAAGCCGCAGAGATGCGATCGGCCTGCGTACCCTTGCCCGAGGCCGGTGGGCCCAACAGGACAATCCGTTTTTTCACTCCGTTCAGCGGTGAGTGCTCACGTAGGCTGCCAGACCCGCGATCACAAACAAGCCGATAGCGGCAACAATCTTTACGATTGTTGCGTCGCTGATCACGGAACCGCTAATACTAGGACGTGGACCGCTGCGTCCGCGTATTTTCCCCTTGCGGAGAAAGCCGTCGTAATGCCTCTGGAGCAGGAATGTCTCAACCTGCCTCATGGTATCAAGGCAAACCCCAACGATAATGAGAAGACCTGTTCCACCGAAGAACTGGGCAGCCATATAGGGAACCTGAAGCGCACGGCTTAGCAACTGGGGAAGGATGGCGATGACAACAAGGAAAACAGCCCCGGCAAATGTGAGTCGTCCCATGGTGTAATCAAGGAAATCCGCAGTCGGCTTTCCGGGGCGAACTCCGGGAATGAATCCTCCATACTTCTTGAGATCATCCGCGATCTGGGCCGGTTGGAACTGGGTGGCGACCCAAAAATAACTAAAGCTGAAGATAAGAATTGCGTAGAGGGCATAGTGTAGCCATCCATTGGTCAATAGATTTGCCAACTCAACGGCCCATGCCTTGTGTCCGAAGGCCATGTTGAGTATCGTGGAGGGGAAAAGGAGTATGGCCTGAGCAAAAATAATCGGCATCACACCCGCATAATTAACCTTGAGAGGCATGTACTGGGTCTGCCCCCCATAAACTTTTCTACCAACAACACGTTTCGCATACTGGACGCTGATGCGTCTTGTTGCTTGGGTGACTGCAATCACCGAGCCGATAACAATGAAGAGGAATGCGCAGAGAATCACGAGTACAACTGGACTTACCGTTGAGGCCTCTCCACCAGTCGGAACAAATGTTCGCCAAGCCTGAACAAGTCCAGCCGGCAATTGGGCAAGAATTCCGATCGTGATGATCACAGAGATCCCATTACCAATCCCCCTCTCTGTGATTTGATCACCGATCCACATCAAAAAGAGAGTTCCAGCAGACATGATCAGCACGGTCAGGAGTCTGAAAGGAATGCCTGGATCAGAGACAAGGGGGATACCCATGCGGGCAATTGTGTCTGAAATCCCAGGAAGAAAGGGGTTGGACTGAGGACTCTCGAAGGAAATTGCCAACAACCATCCTTGGAAGACGCAGAGAGCGATCGTTGTGTACCTGGTGTACTGGGCGATTTTCTGGCGTCCGCCATCTTCACGTGCAAGTCGCCCTAATTTGGGGATGACAGCCCCCAACAACTGAAGCATGATTGAGGCGCTGATGTAGGGCATGATGCCAAGGGAAAAAATAGCGCAATTTCCAAGGGCTCCGCCGGAAAAGAGATTGAAAAGCGCTGCCGCTCCACCACCTGCACTATGATCAGCAACATTCAGGAACCACTCCCTAAGTACCTGTGCATTGACGCCGGGTGTGGTGATCGCAGCGCCGATACGCATAATGACGATCATCCCGAGGGTGAAAAGCACCCTGGTCCTTAACTCGGGTATCTTGAAGATATTGGCGAAGGCCGAAATCATAAGAGTTAACCCTTCGGATCGTGGACTGAAAGGATGAACTAAGCCGCCTTAACAGCGGACCTAGGTGACTCCTTGAGGAGTGCCCTGACAGCTATCTTGCTCTGGCGCTCCCTGAGCACAAGGGTGCCGCCTGCTTTCTCAAGCTTTTCTCGGGCTGCACCGCTGGCCTTATCAACTTCAACGGTGAATGATTTTGTCACAACTCCGCGTGCAAGAAGTTTAATGCCATCATTGCGACCATGTACAAGACGTAGTGATCTCAAAGCTTTTTCATCAATCTTTGCACCAGCTTCGAAGCGTTCCTCAAGGGTATCAAGATTGATCACCGCATAAACGGGTTTGAAATCCGTGTTGTTGAATCCACGTTTAGGAAGACGTCGAATCAGGGGCATCTGTCCACCTTCAAATCCAAGGCGCACACTTCCACCCGAACGGGCACGTTGTCCCTTGTGGCCACGGCCGGAGGTCTTTCCATGGCCGCTACTTTCTCCGATTCCGAGGCGTTTACGGCGATGCTTTGCACCCGGACGGGGTGCAAGATTATGAAGTCGCATAGTTATCATTTAAAGAATGCTGTTGAGCTTGAAATTGTTAAGCTGCGATTGGCTCGGATTTTACCTGATCATGGAATTTCTTGCCGCGAAGCTTCATGATTTCGCTCCGGGGGCGAAGGCTTGTAAGCGCTGCAAGGGTCGCTTTGACAACGTTGGAATGATTGCTTGATCCCAAGGACTTGGCAAGAACGTCACGGATTCCAGCTGCTTCGATCACGGCTCTTACGCCGCCACCGGCGATCACGCCCGTTCCCGGAGATGCCGGACGCAAAAGAACACGTCCACCACCAAATTCACCGAAGGTCTCATGAGGAATCGTATTCTCAGCGATTGCTACGGGTACCATCGCCTTGCGGGCTGCTTCCGATCCTTTACGGATCGCCTCGCTCACCTCATTGGCTTTGCCGAATCCGATACCTACACGCCCCTTCATGTCACCAGTCACGATTAGGGCGCTGAAGCTGAAACGACGACCTCCTTTGACAACCTTGGAGCATCGGTTGATGAAGACAACCTTCTCGATGGTATCCTTTGGGGTGTCATCAACCGGTTTGTCACGGCGTGGTCCGCGTTTGGGGCGTTTATCATCCATAAAATATTAGAACTGAAGTCCTCCGTCGCGGGCTGCGTCAGCCAGTGCCTTGATCTTGCCGTGGTACATAAAACCACCACGATCAAATACCACCTTGGCAATGTTTTTTGCAAGACCACGCTCGGCTATGAGCTTCCCGACCTTGAGGGCGGTCGCAACATTGGCACGGCTTGATGCATCCTTGCGGAATGAATCTTCGGTGGTGTTGACGCTAGCAAGAGTTGCTCCCGATACGTCATCGATGACCTGGGCGGTGATATGCTGCCCGGAAAAATGAACCGCGAGACGAGGACGCTCCGAGGTGCCTGAGACCTTCTTGCGGAGCCGTACATGGCGTAGTTTTCTTGAATTGGTGGCTGACATGGAATTTGATTTCGGCGGTTATTGGACTGTTTTGCCCTCTTTACGACGAACCTGTTCGTCGGAGTAGCGTATTCCCTTACCCTTGTAGGGCTCCGGCGGATAGTAGGCACGGATATCAGCGGCTACCTGACCGACGAGATGCTTGTCGATCCCCTCCACAGAAATCTTCGTGTTGTCGGTGACGGCAATCTTGATTTCTGACGGGATGGCGAAAAGGATGGGGTGAGAATAACCGATCGAAAGATCAAGCTTATCTCCCTTGACTGCGGCCCTGAAACCGACGCCTTGGATTTCAAGATCCTTGCGGAACCCTTTGGAAACTCCGGTCACCATATTATTGAGAAGCGCCCTGCTAAGGCCATGGAGAGCCCTGGTGGAACGCTCTTCATTGGCACGGGATACAGTCAATGTAGAGCCTTCCGAAGAAATGCCGATAGCCTTGGGAAGTTCCCAGCTAAGTTTGCCCTTGGGTCCCTCAACGGTGACCTCATTGCTAGGAGCAACAGAGACCTTGACTTTGTCAGGGAGAGAGATGGGTGTTTTACCGATTCGTGACATGGTGGCAGATTGGTTACCAGATGTAGGCGAGAAGTTCCCCGCCGACTTTTTGTTTGCGTGCATCGTGTCCGGATAGGACACCTCTTGAAGTGGAAATGATGGAGATACCGAGACCTCCTAGAACACGGGGGATGTCCTCACTCCCAACATAACGGCGAAGGCCGGGACGGCTTATACGACGCAAGCCCGCGATAGCAGAAGTTTTTCCCACATAACGGGGGCGAATCTTGATGCGAGGGTGAACCTCGGACCTGTCTAGCTCGTACTCCTCAATGTAACCCTCGCGTTTTAAGATCGAGACGATATCACTCTTAATCTTGGAATAAGGGACGAAAAACTCGGTTTTTTGAACGCTGACAGCGTTGCGGACTCGGGTGAGCAGGTCTGCTATGGGATCGGTAAGTGCACTCATGTAAATTATGCGGATACGGTTTCTGAAATGCTGGAAGATCCGGCTGTCTCCTCCTCCTTTTCAACTTTTTCTACTTTCTTGGCGTTACGACCGGCAAATGGCATTCCCAATTCAGTCAACAATGCCTTGGCCTCGTCGTTGCTTTTGGATGAAGTGACAATGGTGATGTCAAAACCGATGTTCCTCTTGATTTTATCAAGTTCCACCTCTGGGAAGATCGATTGATCTGTCACACCGAGAGTATAGTTACCATTCCCGTCGAAAGCGCGATTGGAAACACCACGGAAGTCACGGATTCTGGGAAGGGACATCTTGATGAGGCGCTCAAGAAACTCATACATCAACCGTCCCCGCAGAGTGACTTTTGCGCCGATTGGTTGCCCTGCACGAAGCTTGAAATTGGAGATAGCCTTTTTGGCGATGGTTTCAACTGGCTTCTGACCAGTAATGAGCTGAAGTTCATCCTTCGCAATTTCCAATGCAGCCTTCACATCGGGAGCCGATGCGATTGATGTATTGATGACAACCTTCATCAGACGAGGCACTTGGTGGACGTTCTTGTACCCCCGTTTCTCCTTGAGGGCGGGAATCACACGCGTGGTGTACTCGTTTTGAAGTTCTGCTATGGGCAATGACATGTCGGTCTTGGGTTATTCGGCTTTAGGAGTCTTCTCTTTCTTTGCTGCCTTAGCAGGCTTGGAGGCCTTGACTTCCTTGGAAGCGGCTGCATCGGATGCCAAGTTGGCTCCTTTCTGGAGAAGCTTGACGTTGGAAATATGAAGAGGACCCTCGCGCTCGATGATGGCACCGTTCGGTTGCTCTTGAGAGCGACGGACGTGCTTCTTGATCATGCGAACGCCTTCGATCACAACTTGGTGCTTGGCACGATTGACCTGGAGAATCTTCCCCTCCGAGCCGCGATGATTTCCAGAGATGACCTTGACTAGGTCACCTGCGTGTACGTGAGTTTTGATGAGTTGCTGTGCTGGCATGTTCTTAAATGGCTAGAGTACCTCTGGGGCGAGAGAAACAATCTTCATGAAGTTCTTTTCACGAAGTTCACGCGCAACCGGTCCGAAAATACGAGTTCCCCTTGGATTAAGATCCTTGTCAATGATGACAATGGCATTGCTATCAAAGCGAAGATATGAGCCGTCTTCCCTGCGGACAGGTTGGCAGGTACGTACAACGACAGCCCTGACTACGTCACCCTTCTTGACCGTACCTCCCGTGGCAGCTTCCTTCACGTTGGCAGTGATGACGTCTCCTACTCGGGCAACAAGGGTGCGCTTGCCGATAACGCCGATCATGGTGGCCATACGGGCACCGGTGTTGTCGGCTACGTCAAGTCGTGAGCGAATCTGGATCATGATGATTGGTCCTGAATAAAATGTTGGCTTAGTGGCGGATCACCTCGACGAGGCGCCAGCGTTTGAGACGACTGAGTGGACGTGTCTCCATGATGGAAACACGATCCCCAACCTTTGCCTCGTTTTTCTCGTCGTGCACATGGAATTTCTTCACTTGCTTGACGATCTTACCGAAAAGCGGATGTGGAACCCTGGTAATGGACTTGACGACAATCGTCTTGTCCATCTTGTCTGAAACAACCTCACCAACCCGTGTTTTACGGAGTGAGCGTGCATCGTCTTGGGAAGTTACTGTGGTGGCGGTATCGTTCATCGTTGCGAAAATTTCTTACTGGGCCTTGGTTTTGGCAGTCAGCACTGTTTCTACCCTGGCAACCTCATGGCGCAAGCTGCGCAGGAGGTGTGGTTTTTCAAGTTGACCTGCCTGCTGCTGCAGGCGGAGATGGAAAATCTCCTGACGCAGTTCCTTCTTACGGGAAGACAGTTCATTAGGGGTCAATTCGCGGATTTCGTCAAGGTTCATATTGTGTTCCGTTGATCTTTTAGGAGGCGTGGTGGCGCGTGATGAACTTGGTACGGATCGGAAGCTTGTTCGCTGCAAGACGCAGGGACTCGCGGGCCACCGTCTCCGAGACACCATCAAGCTCGAAAAGGATGTTTCCAGGGCGGACAGTCGCAACCCAATACTCGGGCTGCCCCTTACCTTTTCCCATTCGGGTCTCTGGGGGACGAGCGGTCACCGACTTGTCAGGAAAGATTCTGATCCAGAGCTTCCCCTTTCGCTTCATGTTACGTGTAAGAGCGACACGGGCTGCTTCAATCTGAGTATTGGTAATCCAGGCGCGGTCCAGGGTCTGAAGACCAAACTCGCCGAAATCGATGTTGATGTTACGGGAAGCCGTTCCCGTGCGACTTCCACGCTGGGTCTTACGGTACTTAACTCTTTTGGGTAGCAAGGGCATGATGGGTCTCCTTTATTGATCCTTTGAAATTCAGGCAACGACTGGTTCTGATGAGCCGGCTGGAACTGGGGCGCTAATCAAACCCTTGGCTTCATCGGATTTCTCTGGCTTTTTGCAGATCCAGCATTTGACACCGATCTTACCAGCGAGTGTGTCTGCCTCGGCAAAACCATAATCGATTGTCTTTCTGAGAGTGTGAAGAGGAATAGTCCCGTTCCTAACCACCTCGGTACGGGCAATTTCGGTTCCACCAAGACGACCGCTTGCGCGGATCTTGATACCATCTGCACCCATATCCATTGCGATTTGCATCGCCTTCTTCATGGCGCGACGGAAGCCGATACGGCGCTCAAGTTGACCAGCAACACTCTCAGCAACAAGAGTAGCGTCTAGTTCCGGTTGTTTGATTTCAATGATGTCGATCTTAGCCTGCTTGCCCCCGGCAAGCCGGGAAACCTCGCGAGTCATTGTCTCGATCTCCGATCCCTTACGGCCGATGACAATGCCGGGACGTGCCGTGAAAATAGTCACACGAACGCTGTTCCAGGCGCGCTCAATGACGATACGCGAGACTGCGGCTGTCTTGAGTTTTTTCTTAAGCCACCCGCGGATCATCTGGTCTGCATGAAGAAAATCAGCAAACTCCTTCTCGGAAGCATACCAACGTGAGGTCCAATCCCGCGTGATGGGGAGGCGAAAGCCGATGGGGTTAACTTTTTGTCCCATAGAATAGTGTGTTCGTGTGAGTTGTTGGTGATTAAGATTGCTCGGTTTCGGTCACAACAGATGTTGTCGGTGCTGACTTCTTCCGTCCTTTAGTGGAGGGGACTTTGTCCGCCCTTCTGACGATGGGAACTTCATCCGTAAGGACAATCCGAATATGACTGCTTCTCTTGCGAATCGGACCTGCACTCCCCCTGGCTTTGGGTCGTATGCGTTTGATAGTAGGAGCCTCTCCGATCACCGCCTCCTTGATGACAAGGAGTTCAGGGCGGATATTGTTGTTATGCTCCGCATTGGCAATTGCACTCTTGAGTGTTTTTGCAATGAGGGGGGCCGCTTTTTTTGGAATGAAAGCCAATTGCTGCAAAGCATCGATGGCAGGGAGTCCTTGGATCTCACGACTGACCTCACGGGCCTTAAATGCTGAGATGCGCGCGTAGCGGTGGGTGGCGATGACTTGCATGGGTAAGTTGGTTAGGCGTGAAAAATATTATCGTGTGGTATCGATTCTGAGACTGTCACCGGATTGAACCGTTTCCGATGGATTGGAGGATTGAACGATAGCCCCACTGAGTGACTTCCGGACATCGACCACCCTGACGCTAGCGACCTGACGGTCGCCCCTCCAGACTTGGAAGGGCATGCCGATCTTGACACCCTGATCTGCACCAAGGTTTGAAACGACAAGCGACATATCGGGTTTATAATCGACGATGGAACCATTGCTAAGGCCTAGTTCTGAGGAAGTAACTTTCGATTCCTTCTGAAGAAAAAGAGATACGGACCGAAGATCTTCCTCAACCTTAAGTCGGGACTTTGCATCGATCCCTTCGGTTGTCTTCAGGATTCCAAGCACTGTTTCAGAGAGTCGAGCAAGCCGCTCTTTGGCCGCATCTTTTTCGGATTGAACGAGTCGGAGATCACGAACTGCTGCGATCAGGCGATCCCTCAGTTTCTGAGTTCCGTTCTCACCTTCTTGAGGGTCAAGGCCAAGGGCTTCGATTCTTTGATTAAGATCCTCCGATTTTCTTTTGAAGAGTTCCGTCTCGCCGTTTGCCACAGCGAGGCTCTCAGTGAGTGCAGAGATAGTCGCTTCCGAAAGAATCAACTTCTCGCGCAAAGGTGCAGCACCCACCTCACCCCGAGAATTCAGAGTGCCCTGCGCAACGGCGTCTGCGATCGTAAGCCCGAGAAGGGCCGCGATCGTGGCGGCTGACAAGCAGCCGTTTGACGTGTTAGTTGACAAGGACATAAGTGTTCAGTGCGAGGCTGTTTCTACTTGGTAACTTTTGCCGTGTGGGAACCGTGTTTCTTGAAGATGCGTGTCGGTGAAAATTCGCCAAGCTTGTGACCTACCATGTTTTCCGTAACAAAAACCGGGATGAAAGAACGTCCATTGTGTACGTTGAAAGTGTGACCTACGAAATCAGGCGTAACGGTGGAACGGCGTGACCAAGTCTTGATCGGCTTTTTCGTATTGCTCTCGTTAAGTTTATCGATCTTCTCCAGGAGTTTCCACTCCACAAAAGGTCCTTTTTTTAGGGAACGGGCCATGGTGAATTATTTCTTTTTGCGACGCGCAACAATGAAGCGATCGCTTTGTTTGTGTTTCTGCCTGGTTTTGAATCCCTTGGAGAGTTGTCCCCATGGGCTCATTGGATGGTGACGACCGCCACCACCTTTGCTCTTACCTTGACCGCCGCCCATCGGATGGTCGACAGGATTCATCGCCATACCACGGGTCTGTGGTCGGATGCCGAGCCAGCGCGACCTTCCGGCCTTACCGCTGACTACGTTCATGTGTTCGATATTTCCAACCTGGCCGATCGTGGCGTAGCAATTTTCATTGACTCGGCGCAACTCGCCGGAAGCCATCTTGATGAGAGCATAACCGCCCTCCCTGTTGTTGAGGATAGCCTGGGACCCGGCGCTCCGGACAATTTGTCCACCACGACCCGGAACTAGTTCCACATTGTGGATGGCTAGACCGAGGGGAATAAATTTCAATGGAAGCGCGTTGCCAACGTTGGGCTCTGAATTTTCACCCGCAGAGACCTTGCTTCCGACTGAAAGTCCGCTGGCGGCAATAATATAGGCCTTCTCTCCGTCGGCATACTGAATGAGTGCCAAGCGTGCTGAACGGTTCGGATCGTACTCAATGGCAATGACATCGGCCACGGCATCGCGGCGGACACGCTTGAAATCGATGATCCGGTATTTACGCTTGTGACCACCCCCACGATGACGCGAAGTCTTCCGACCATTATTGTTGCGTCCACCCGTTCGGTTTTTTGTCTCCAAAAGGGACTTTTCGGGCTTGCTCTTGGTGATCTCCTCGAATGAAGGAAGTGCCTTGAACCTCTGAGATGGGGTCAGTGGGCGGAATGTTTTAAGTGCCATGATCGTGCGGTCCTTGATTGATTACGCGATATCGATCTTCTCACCGGGGGCGAGGGTCACGATTGCCTTTTTCCAGTGGGCTTGACGGCCGAAATCAGCACGACGCTCGCGCTTCTTCTTACCTGCATACTGAGCCGTGTTTACTGCTGAGACCTTCTTCTTGAAGAGAGTCTCAATGGCACGCCTGATTTCGATCTTGTTTGCGTTTGTGGCAACGCGAAAAACATATTTATTGAGTTTCTCCGAAAGAAGGCTTGCCTTCTCTGTCACAAGGACGCTGCGGATGATGTCGTGTGCTTCTTTCATGCAGTGATGCGTTGTCCAAGCGCCTCAAGGGCATCCTTGGTGATGATGATCTTGTCGAATGCGAGGAAATTCTCCGTATTCACCTCGGCGGCTGTCATGAGACGTCGCGTGTGGTGAACATTATTTGCCGCTTGATTGGTTAATTTGTCAAAGGATACTGCCACGATGAGGGTTTTGCGGACATCACCTGCAATTCCATTGACAAGGGTAAGGAAAGCCTTGGTTTTACCCTCCGTGACACCGAAGGACTCAACTACCAGTACATCACCGGAGAGGATGCGGGCGCTGAGTGCCTTGCGGAAGGCGAGTCTTTTTACCGCTTTCGGGGTCCTCTTCGCGTAGCTACGAGGATGAGGTCCATGGACAACACCGCCACCAACCCAGACGGGAGAACTTGCATATCCAGCGCGGGCACGACCTGTTCCCTTCTGCTTCCAAGGCTTTTTACCGGAGAGATTTACAGTGGCCTTTGTCTTGACGGAGGCGGTACCGCTGCGCCGATTGGCTCTCATGGCGACAACTACGTCATGGACAGCTTGAGTCCCTTTTCCGTCAGTAATGATGTCGATGTTGGCTTTTTTGGCCGCCTCGGCAGTGAGAATGGTGGCGCTCATGAATTAATTGGAGGCTTTGGTGGATGACTTCTTTTTGGATGGACGGAGCATAACGTACGTTCCCTTAGCTCCTGGAACTGCTCCGCTGACGAGGATCACACCGTCTGCCTCACGAACCTGAACAATTTCAAGGTTCTGAGTAGTGATGCGCTCATCTCCCATATGGCCTGGCATGCCCATGTTTTTCCAAACGCGTCCTGGAGTGAGGCGATTACCGATAGCACCATTACGGCGGTGCATCATGGAACCGTGTGTCTCCGGTTGCCCGGCGAATTTAAAGCGGCGGACAACACCCTGAAAACCTTTGCCCTTTGAGGTGCTGATCACATCGATGAACTGACCATCCTGAAAATTAGTTACCAACCAGTCGCCCCCCTCAGGGGCCGTCTCACCATCCTTGAGACGAAACTCACGGATGAAACGTTTAGGTGTCGAAGAGGTCTTTGCAAAGTGACCTTTCAGACCCTTTGTAATGCGATGCTCTTTTTGATCACCAAAGCCAACCTGTACGGCGGAATAGCCATCTTTTTCCTTAGTTTTGACTTGAAGGATGCGATTACCTCCCGCCTCAATGACGGTAACGGGGCGGATGCGACCTTTCGTGTCATAGACACGGGTCATTCCAATTTTTTTGCCAAGTACTCCGATGCTCATAGTTCGAGTTGGGTGCGTGTGAAAAGGGGTCAGATCTTGATGGTGATGTCGACTCCAGCTGGAAGATTCAGTTTCCGGAGTTCGTCGACTGTCTTGGCTGTTGGTTCCAAGATGTCCAGAAGTCTCTTATGGGTTCTGATTTCAAACTGATCCATCGACTTCTTGTCAACGTGCGGGGAACGGTTGACGGTGAATTTTTCGATTCGAGTGGGGAGAGGAATCGGGCCGGTCACTTTCGAGCCGGTGCGTTTTGCTGTCTCGACAATTTCCAGGGCGGAAATATCAAGAAGGCGGAAATCGAAGCCTTTAAGGCGAATACGGATGCGTTGTCCAGCGGCCATGGTCTTAGTTGGGTTTATTTTTTCTGGTCAAGAACCGCAGCCAATACTTGGGCCGGGACCTGTTCAAAGTGAGATGGCTCCATGGAGTACGAAGCACGTCCTTTGGAGAGTGAGCGAATTGAGGTTGCGTAACCGAACATTTCGGAAAGGGGAACTTCGGCATTGACACTCGTGACGATTGTCTTCGTCTCGATCGACATGATTTTTCCGCGTCGGCGGTTTAGATCACCCATGATGTCTCCTTGGTACTCTTCCGGAGTTACCGCTTCGACCTTCATAATGGGTTCGAGCAGAATCGGCTTTGCATTCTTCAGGCCATCCTTGAGGGCGAAAATTGCTGCCATCTTGAAAGCCATTTCATTGGAATCCACATCGTGGTAGGAACCATCAACAATCTCGACGTGAATATCGATCACAGGGTAGCCGCCAACGACACCATTGAGCGCCGCCTCATTGAGACCCTTGATGACAGCTGGAATGAAATCCTTTGGAATAGAACCACCGACAGTCTTGTTTTCAATCGTGACACCCTTGCCCTTCTCGTTCGGCGCAATCTTGATGACGACGTGGCCATATTGACCGCGTCCACCCGACTGTTTGACAAGCTTTCCTTCACCGTCCGCGGAGGTAAGGATCGTCTCTTTATAGGCGATCTGAGGCTTCCCGGAGTTTGCTTCAACCTTGAACTCGCGTAACATGCGGTCCCTGATGATCTCCAGATGGAGTTCACCCATGCCTGCAATAATCGTCTGGCCAGTTTCCTCGTCGGTGAAGACACGGAAGGTTGGATCCTCTTCCGAGAGGCGCTGAAGAGCATTGCCCATTTTCTCCTGATCAGCCTTGGTCTTTGGCTCGATGGACATCGAGATAACGGGGTCAGGGAAAGAGGGAGGCTCCAGGGCAATTGGCTCATCCTCGGTGCAAAGAGTGTCTCCCGTGGTGATGTTTTTGATTCCGACAATGGCAGCGATATCACCTGAGTAGCAAGTGTCAATGTCCTCGCGCTTGTCAGCCTGAATCTGAATCAGACGGCTGATACGCTCGCGCTTGCCGGTACGGGGATTGAGGACGGTGTCGCCCTTGCTCAGTTTACCTGAGTAGACACGGAAGAACACCAACTTTCCTACGAACGGATCGCTCCAGAGCTTGAAGGCGAGGGAGCAGAAAGGCTCGTTGTCGCTTGTCACGGCAAACTTGTCTTTCCCGTTGTCAGGATCCATTCCTTTGGCAGGAGGAATGTCGACCGGGCTTGGAAGATAATCAACAACGGCGTCCAGCAGGTACTGAACACCTTTATTTTTGAAGGCGGAACCACCTGCAACAGGGACAAACTTGTTTGCCGTTGTTTGGCGACGGATTGCTCTCTTGAGAATCTCACGTGTGACCGGCTTTTCCTCAAGGAAAAGCGTTCCCACTTCCTCATCTAGATCTGTCATCTGGGTGACGAGATCTTCGTAGGCGGACTCCGCAAGATCCTTCAATTCTGCTGGGATCTCAGTAATTGTGTAATTGGAGCCCATGCTGGCATCATCAGCATAGATGACTGCCTTCTGATTCACGACATCGATCTGCCCCTGAAGGTTATCCTCTGCGCCAATCGGAATGAGGATCGGCCATGCATTTGCACCAAGCTTCGTGCGCATATCGTTGACCGCATTGGAAAAATTAGCCCCGGTTCTGTCCATCTTGTTGACGAAAGCGATTCGAGGAACGTTGTACTTGTTAGCTTGGCGCCAAACCGTCTCGGACTGGGGTTGTACACCTGCAACTCCGCAGAATACAGCAATGGCTCCGTCAAGAACTCGCAGCGATCGTTCCACCTCAGCCGTGAAGTCGACGTGTCCGGGAGTATCGATAATGTTGACGCGCATCTTGATGCCATCGAATAGTTTTACGATGTCATCCTGCTTGATCTGATTCCAGCTGCAGGTGGTGGCAGCGGATGTGATCGTGATACCACGCTCGCGTTCCTGCTCCATCCAATCCGTCGCGGTCGTTCCCTCGTGCACCTCGCCGATCTTGTGGATCATACCGGTGTAGAAAAGAACACGCTCTGTCAGTGTAGTCTTTCCTGCGTCGATGTGCGCGCAGATCCCGATATTACGGGTCCGCTCCAAAGGAAAGGCACGATCCGGAGAATTCGGATTGGCTGTATCGGTGCTCATTGAGGTAATGGGATAAAGAACAAGGAAATGAGTTTACCAGCGGAAGTGAGCAAAAGCCCTGTTGGCCTGTGCCATCTTGTGAAGATCGTCGCGCTTCTTGATTGCTGCACCTTGGTTGGCAGCGGCTTCCTTCAACTCGCTGGCCAGAGCCTTCGACATTGGGACGCTTTTACGCTTGCTGGCAAAACCTACAATCCACCTCATCGCAAGCGCGAGTTGACGCTCCGTGGGAACTTCCATCGGAACTTGGTAGGTTGCTCCTCCAACGCGTCGGCTCTTTACTTCAAGACGTGGACGGGCATTGTCCATTGCTTTCTGGAGGACATCAAGGGGGTCAACGGCCTCGGAGCCGTCACGGGTACTTTCAATTGCCGTGTAAACGATACGCTCCGCAAGGGAACGTTTGCCACCGCGCATGACAGTGGTGATGAGACGAGCAACCAATGGGCTTGCGTAGCGAAGGTCGCGTTTGACCTCTTTTTGAATGACGCGTTTACGGCGGGACATGGATAAGAAAAGTTAGGTTAATTAGTGAATTATTTCTTCTTCTTGCCTGTCTTGGCTTCTTCGCCCGGTTTAGGACGCTTCGTTCCATACTTGGAACGCCCGCGGCGACGACCATCGACTCCAAGGGCATCAAGAGTCCCCCGGACAATGTGATAACGGACGCCTGGAAGATCCTTAACTCGTCCTCCGCGAACCAGAACAATGGAGTGCTCCTGAAGATTGTGACCTTCACCACCGATGTAGGCGATCACCTCTTGGCCGTTAGTCAACCGAACTTTGGCGACTTTACGGAGAGCTGAGTTCGGCTTTTTTGGAGTACGGGTCATCACCTGCACACAGACGCCTCGGCGCTGGGGGCAATTTACCAGGGCTGGTGATTTGGACTTCACCCTGACTTTTTGTCGGCCCTGTCGTACGAGTTGGTTGATGGTTGGCATGTGAAATTTTTTAAGTTCGGTCGGCGCTCCTCGTTAGATTCCTTTCCGCAATCCGTGACGCATTATCAGCGAAACAAAAAACACATTGCTGTGTAGCTTGAGAAACCCCGATGAAGCCGGGAGGTGGGAAAGTAGGGAAACCACGGGAATTCGCAAGAAGATTTTACTCTTTTGTCACAGATATTTTTACAGGAAGCCTCCCAAAGGCACCTTTCCATTAAGTCAGGAGACTTTTGGACAAGCTCATGAAATGGAGTGCGAAAGTGTGCGATCGGTTCCCCGGCAACATCATGCTCATCCGCGAATTCCCGCCTGCTCATCGCGTATTCACAGGGCTTCACCGGGCGGTAAAAGCCCTCAAAGAAAGACAAGTGACATCATTGATTGGGTAGCATTCGAAACCCTAAAAGTCGCGATAAAAGATGCCTTCTTTTTGCAATGTGCCTGTAAATCAAAGCACTCAAAAATCGGAAGATCCCGATCTTTTCATGCATTCTCCAGGCAACCCCTCCAAATGGACTTTCACAAAGCGCCATTAGTCGGAATATCGCTCCAGCACCCGTTCTTACGTCACCGTTTTTCTCAATCAGAATAAGGGATTGAGGCACCTCCGGCATTTCAATTTCGCACGCCTCAACACCCTCACCATACGTGGAAAAGCTCACAACACCCCGACTGCGTACTTGCCATCGCCTCATTGAGGACGCGCACAATCCGCACGCCCCATCGTAGAGAACAACTGGGCGGGGCAACGGAAGTCTCTCCATGACTGAAAGCCTAGTCGATGCTGCCGCACCACCGCAATGCTTCGCCTGAAGCCGACTCCTCCGTTGCACTGCCATACAAAAGTCCGTTACGATTTGGCTCCATGAAATCCAACTCCATGAGATCAAACGGAGCCTTTGTTTTTCGTCTCCTGGTTTGTATCATCACGACACTGCCCCTGGAGGTTCAGGCCGAGAGTGCGGAGCACATTCTTCAAGTCGCTCGTCTGAATCCCACAAGCCGTCCAGCCCAACTGAAAGCGCAGATCCGTGGCGACGGATCGATCACCCCTGTCACCATCACCCTGAGGAACCACGTGATCAGCTTTGGTTTCAAGGATCCCAAGCAGACAATTCTGCTCAGACTGGATCCTAAGGAAACCAAACTCAGCGAGGAGATTGCGGGCACAATCAAGCCCATCTCGTCCACCCACCTCCATGATGAGGTTCGCAATACCGGTCTTGCCTACGAGGATCTCTCACTTGGCTTCCTCTATTGGCCGGATCCCGTGCTGCAGGGGGAGGAGTCTCTGAGAACCAGGGCGGCCTGGAAGATCGATCTGCAGGCACCCTCTGGGGAGCCCCTCTATGGCGTGGCCCGCGTTTGGATTGATAAAGAGAGTGGAGGCATCCTGCGCATCGAGGGATATGACAAGCATGGCTTACTTCTGCGCCGCTTTGAGATTATATCGGCGCAAAAAATAGACGACCTCTGGATGCTCCGTCAGATGCGCATTGAGAGTTTTAACCCTGGTAATCCTGCACCGATTTCAAGGCGTTATTTGGAAGTGCTTGGAAAAAACTGATCATTGGAAAAGTTGTGAGCTTGCACTCGGAAGCTCTTCGCCTGGTTACGGGAAGAAGAGTAAGAATCAACGTTCCCAGCGGAAATACCCGTACGACCACCAGGAGCCCCATGTTTGGTTGCCCGACGCTTTCCCTCCTTGAGAAGGCGGCGGTGTGGGGCTTGGGCTTGGGCTTGGTATTGGCGTGGCCGAAGGCATTGGTGTTGGTGAACTTGGGTTACTGATAACTGGAGCTGGTAAAGGGGTTACCGTGGGGGCATGCATTGGGATAAGCGTGGGGCTAGAAATTGAAGCCACCGAAGGAATTGACGCGATTTGAGCGGCATTCGGACTACCAAGTCCTGTGCAAAGGTCGTATCCGATCACGGCGGGATGTCCATTACTCCCGGATGTGATGTCACGAAGCCATGGAGAAAAACCGCTATTGCACTTCGCATAGAGTGATGTTTGGAAGGCCGCGCTGCCAGCATTACCAAGGCTCTTCCGCCGGGCCAGAAGAGCGGCCCACTGCGGAGCTCCCACACTTGTTCCGCCATAAACAGCCCAACCGCCGGTTTGACTCACGGGATCCGTCAGGTAGACATTCACCCCCGTGTAAGGGTCGGCTACATAGCTGACGTCCGGGATCCCCCGCCCGGAGTTCACATTGAATCCCGCCTGAAAGGAGGGAAGTTGCTCGTAACGACTGACTCCTCCACCCCCGGAACCCCAGGCCGTTTCCGAGGTGATGGACCCCGAGAGGGAATTGATCTGCAAGGAAGTTCCACCCACGGCAAGCACGTACGGGGAGGCGGCTGGCCAATCAACAACACCGGCAGTGTCTCCGGCAGCCGCCACAAAACTTGTTCCTGGATGATTAAAGTGCGAGTCACTGGCCAACTCACCAATAAATTCTTGTGTACCCCAACTCATGGAAACCACATCCGCTTTTGACGTTGCAACAGCGTAGTTAACGGCCGTAAGGAGATTGTTCAGTGAGTCGTCGGGAGAAACCACGACAACAATCTTCGCGCCGGGAGCCATGGCGTGGGACCATTCGACATCGAGCATCGTTTCCGCAGACCAACCGGAGTTTTTCTCTCGGGGTTGGCCGGATGGATAAACAATGGAGAGGGAAGTCGCTGGAAGGCCGTACTGGGAACAAAACACGTTCAAATCCGACTGGATTGTTGCGCTTCCATAGGCCACAACAATGGCCAGCACACTCCCCGATCCATTGCCGCTCGTGTTTGTCAGATTGAAACCATAGGCCCCCGCAATCTGGGCAGGTGAGTAGCCCGTTCCGGGAGATGTGGTCAAGGATGGGGGAACATCCTGACGCCTTTGTGATCCGATCATGTTGGCCTTGGATCCGTCTCCATATCCGTACTTCCACTTGATCGGGGATGAAACCCCATCGGAAGCCTGGGCAGTAACCAGGGGTGCCAAAGCCAATACAAGAGCAACAAAAAGGAGGATTTTATTTTTCATATGCTTCTTTTCTTCAACTTCTTACATGACTCTCACTGAGTAGAATCCTAAACCCTTCCAAAAGGTAAGACTCCTCCCCATTGGTGTCAATCACTAGACTTTTTCGGAAGCCGATGTTCCAAAGAGCCCAGATGGCCTCAGCAGCAAAATAAGAATAAGCAAACCGAATGCGATGGCATCGCGGTATGAGGAGAGGAAGGAACCGCCCAAGATACATTCGCTCAAGCCAAGCAACAGCCCCCCCACGGCGGCTCCTGGGAGGCTTCCGATCCCACCAAGCACGGCGGCCACGAAGGCCTTGATCCCGGGTAGTGTTCCCATCAGGGGTTCAATGGAGTGGATATTCATTGCGTAAAGGACACCGGCGGCCCCCGCAAGAGCCGAGCCAAGAGCAAACGTGAGGGATATCACCGCATCACTGTTCACCCCCATGAGGGACGCCGCATCTCGATTCTGGGCAAGCGCTCGCAGAGCCAGACCGAAGCGGGTCCTCATCACAATCTGACGCAGGGAGAACAAGAGCCCCAGCGTCACCACAATCACAAGAAGATGGTTTCCTGAAACTGATACACCGGCGCCCAAAGCAATGGTGATGGGGGGCAAAAGATCGGGAAAGCCCTTCTGATTCACGCCGAAGAGAAGTTGCCCTCCGTAAGAAAGCAGCAGGGAGACTCCGATCGAGGTGATCAAGACAGCAAGCTTGGGTTGATTACGCAAGGGGTGGTAGGCAAACCGCTCGATGACTACTCCTAGCACAGCACAGACGAGCATCGCCCAAATCAACACGGCAAAGGTTGTCATCCACGCATTGGGGAAAAGACTCCTCGCTGTCGGTGCTGCATAAAACCCGGCAAAAGCGCCGATCATCAGCACGTCACCGTGGGCAAAGTTGATGAATTTGAGTAATCCGTAGACCATGCTGTACCCCAGCGCGATCAAGGCATAGATCGCCCCAAGGGAGAGACCGTTGATCAGTTGCTGGAGGAATTCGTGCATCGCTGCATCATCACACGACTCGCTCCCAAAATTCAATGCGAGCGATCCGACTCCCTCAATATTATCCCACGATCAGGTAAAACCCAACGATGATCAGTGCTGAGAGTGTCACTCCAGCCACTACGGTAATGTTCAGGGATCCCGAAGACATACGGATCCCCTCACCTCCGTTGGCACGGGAAAGAAGCCAGCCCAAAACCAGGAAGAGCAGGATGATGAACGTGCAATGGGTGATCCAATGATGACCTGTGAGTCCCTTCATAAAGGCCAATACCTTTGGGCTCTTTTCCTTCGCCGCCACCAAGAGGGCATTGGCGATACTCGCCACGACTAGCGAGATACCGAAGGCCGTTGCGTTGTTGGAGAGTCTTGAGTTTTCCATGGTTGGATCTTTTGTAATCGAGATTTAGTGAGTGAGCAGCCCCATACGCACGCCCATTGAAATCACGCCCCCCTCCCCCTCCATGAGGAGTCCCATCAAAACAATCAACGCCGATACCCAGAGCGTGAGCCTGCGGGCATCATGATTTAAAGCTAGATTGGCCGAGGCGACGATGGGTAAATAGGCGGCTAGGAGCAGCAACATCAGAACCAGATGTTCCTTCGTCTCCATGAAAAAATCATGAGCGAACGGCCATGGCCCCTTGAGGATGATTGCCTTGTCGGCCGGATAGAGATTCACATACCAGTATCCCGCAACCAGAAAGCCCGCAGTCATGACCATGGGAACAAAGCGGCTCAGAAGGCGAATACGCTCAAGATTGCCCTCGCTCGCATTTAGCGCATCGACGAAGACCCAGAGCGAGGCAAGGATGCTGAGCACCCCCAGCATCACGTGGGTCATGAGGAGAATTTCTTTCATAGGATTAAGTGGAGGAGTGTTTTCTATCCAGTAAACACCTCCCAATACAAATAGTTTCACTTTTTTTAGAACATCACCATCAAGCGAGCACCTAGGAGTAAGTCATTACCCACGGTGCCGTTACCAGCGGGGTTAACAATCCATTGGGCATAAGGCTTCAAGGAGGCCCACTTGTTGATCTGGATATTGTAGAAGGACTCTAGCACCTGCGTGGAGGAGTAGTGGGGAAGATAAGCATAGTAGGACTGACCTCTACTTGTTATCGGACCATTTGGCACGGTGTTCGCAGGGGTTGCATTATGGCCGTTATAAGCGGTCTTAAGAGCCTGATTTTGGGAATCGATGTACTGATTGAAGTAAGAACTATAAAAGCCGGAACCGAAGCAGACGCCCATCTGGTCATCCTTACGGGCGTCAAGCAGTCCCTTATAGACCAAGCCCGCCGAGAAGTAGAAAGGGAGGGCGTTGTTCTGGGGCGGAGTAAAGCTGAAGACATTGAAGCTGTAGAGGCCGCGGGTCTTGGAGGGCGTGTAAGCGGGTGCCTCAACGGGGTTTTTGCCCATCGAAGGTGCTGGGGCAGACGCTTCCCTATTGGCATAGAGGCGCTGATCAGCCTGGAAATACATCCCCCAGATCACGCTGTTCTGATCGAAGGCGGTCGGCTTCTTCTGGGCTGTGACATTGCCAGAGGCGGGTACCCATGTAGTGGGCGTGTAGGAGGTGTTGTTCTGTCCCCAGATGTAACTTCCCACAGCGTACTTACCATCAAGCTTGTCGGCACCGAGTTTCGGTGTCCACCCGACCTCGTTCACATTGTAGAGGCCATTCTGGGCATAGAGGCCTCCGTTTCCGTTAGGATTGAAAGTGCCAGCTCCTTGGAAGTTAAACCCATGGTTGTTCTGGGCCGGAACCACATAGGGGCTCTTAGTTGTTCCATTTGGCAGTCCCTTGGCATTGACCGCACTGACCTGACTAGTGCCTCCAGTCATCAATTTTCCCAAATAGCTCGAATTGACACTGGTGTAAGGATAAACCTGCGTTGGTGTCCAAGCAGAAGTCTGCACACCGTTGTAACCGGAAATAGCCATGTAGAGGCCGCTCTGGATGTAGGTAGAGGAGGAGGGTTTGGCGCGAAGAGTTCCTCCCCAAGCCGCGTAGGCACTACTCCAAGGAACGGATGTGGTTGTATAGGTGACATACTTCTTCTGGGAAGCTGACCAGACAGGAATCCCTGGACCCGCTGCCCCACCAATTCCATGATTTTGTTGAATCGAAGTATTCTCAAACATTTTTGAAAGCGGTTGCTGGAGAAATTGATCATAGGGGTTCTCCCAGCCTGCATTTACCAAGAAGCGAGGATCCTTGGAGGAGTCAGACTGCCACTGGAAGTATTGTGGCAGGATACGAACACCCAATCCGCTGCTTTCATAGTTGGGGTTAAACAAGCTGGAGGCTCCGGTGGTGCCGGCTTGAATCCCGACATACGGGGTACTCTGGCTTCCATCAGTGGCTCTGTAGCGCCAACCGGACTCAAATGTTAATCCCTTGAGTCCTAAAATTTTCTCAAAATCATAAGTAGCCTGCAACCGGATCTCGGTACTCCAGTTTCCCTGAGGTTCATTGGGAAGGCCTCCTGTCAGATTCCCAAAAAAAGTTTCCTTGGCGCTTCCAGTAACCGTGAGCCCGTTATCAGAGAGCGGATTACCAAGGCCGAGCCATTTGTCTGTGCCGCTACTGCCGTTCCACCACTGAGAGGCTCCCCCCTCGAGCGAAGAAAATGGTGAGGTTGATGTGCTGGCGAAAGCAGTCACCTCGGGACTGCCCGCCAAGGCGCTGGAAGCCCCGCAGAGGAAGAGGCCCATCATCGTTACAAGGAGACGATTGAGTGAATTTAAAATGTTGCGCAAGGAGAACGACAAGATGGAAATCTAGAGGAAAACAAAAATCGATCAATCTTGATAAGATGACAAAATATTCATCTAAGGGGCTATCTTAGTGGGTGAAGCAAGATCCAGATCTTGCACTATTCCACTCGATGCTGGGTTTTTAAAAACTCCCGCAGGGATTTCTCGCAGGGAGCTCAAAACCACTTACCTATCAACAAATCAGAACCTAACCCCAATCTGGGCACCGAGGACTGCAGCATTAACGCAGGAACCATTGCCGGCGGGATTAATGATGTACTCCGCGTAAGGCGAGCAGGCCATCCACTTATTGATCTGTATATTGTAGAAAGCCTCCCAAACACAGGTGGTTGAGAAGTACTGGCTTCCATAGCCATTGGAAGCGCCCCCCTGATTCTTAGGAAGTGAGTCATTCATATTCTGGCTGTAGAACCCTTCACCCACAGCGAAACCGCAGACATCGTTTGGACGTGCATTGAAGAGTCCGTGATAGTTCAGGCCGATTTGGTAGTAGAATGGGATCGCGCACGCATCAGCAGGAGTATAGCTAAGTTCCGAGAAGAGATAGAGACCACGAGTCTTTGAATAGGTCGGAGCGGCAGCTACCGGGTTCTTGCTCACCGAAGGAGTTGACGGTGCACTCTCCTGCACCGCGGTCAGGCGTTGATCACCTTGAAGATAGAGTCCCCAGATCGTTGCATTCCCTGAATGGCTTCCCCAGTCACCGTTATTCTGCCCCCAAATATAGCTGCCGATGGAATAATGACCTTCCAACTTGGCATCTCCCAACTTCGGGGTCCAACCGAGCTCATTCATCTGATAGACACCGGTCTGACCATAGTTACTGCTATTTGTGTTAAATTTAGCGGTACCTTGGAAGTTCATGCCATGGTTATTATAGCCATAGGAATTCTGAGGGGTGGAGGCAACTCCACCTTCACCAGCTATGGAAAGACCGGCAAACGTGCGGAGATAGGTTTCCGAAGAAGGCTTGGCTAGGAACTCGCCTCCCCATGTATCGTAAGTTGATGTCCAGGGCACTCCTTGAGCGCTGTACGTCTTTCCATCCTGATAGTACTTGATGCCACCACCGATTCCTTTGGCCGCGGCAATGGCATTGTTCTGATAGAATTTCGATTCGGGCTGACTGAGAAAGTCCTCATACGGGTTCATCCACCCACCTTTGATCATGAACTGTGGATCCTTACTCTTCTCCGTCTGCCATTGGAGGAACTGGCCCATGAGACGGGGGCCCATTCCGCTGTTGTCCTTTTGGGGATCAAACATGGAGGAGTTACCTATCGTTCCTGCGGCATTCCTCGAATAATAATCCGTCTGACTTCCATCCATTGTCCTGTAGCGCCAGTCGGACTCTGCAATAAGCCCCGATAGGCCGAAGACCGTGCCGAAATCATAGGTGAAGTTGAGCCTTTCTTCGTTCAGCCAGTTGGAGAGAGGTGCGGCAGAATACCCAGACTTACTATACTTTTGAGGAAGAGCACTCGGAGTGACCTGTCCGATATATGTTTCTTTGGCCGTACCGGAAATCGTCAGACCATAATCCTTGAGTGTTTTCCCGATTCCAAACCAATTTCGAGTTACACCGCTACCTGACCAGTAGTTTTGAAACTGGCCATTCCAATCATCAATCGTGCTGATGGAACTGCTAAATTCGTTAAAATAGGCCTTTGATTTCTCGTATGCCCCATCAAGTAGTTCGCCATGCCACCAACGCACTAGTGGGGAGTCTTTCCAAGAAGAATTTGTTGCAACCCAAGGTGTGGCGGTTGGATTGAGTCTCGAAGACGAGTTTGGCTTTAAACGTGGTGCATCTTGAGCTCGTACAGCCCCAAGAAGAATTAAAAAAACGGCTGTATGGACAGCAACATAACGATAGTTCATTCAATTAATGGAATGAACAATTCGTATCTGGATTCGCCCCGTTGAGACAAGGCGGCTCATGTCACGATTTCGACAAAAAAAGCCCCGGGGGGATCCCGGGGCTTCTCATTGATTTATCAGCCCCTAAAAGGGGTGACATGCTTGTTTAAGCGTTAGCTGCCGAGGGTTCGCCCGCAGCCTGGTCGCGCTCCTTCATGGCGGCCTTACGGCTGAGCTTCACCTTGCCCCTGTCATCAACTCCGATGCACTTGACCCAGATGACATCACCGGTCTTGACAACATCCTCGACCTTGTTGACGCGCATGTCTGCAAGTTCAGAGATATGAACCAGCCCATCCTTACCGGGAAGAACCTCAACGAAGGCGCCGAACTCCTTGATGGAGACAACGGTTCCTTGGTACATCTCACCCACGGTGATCTCCTTGATCATGCCGAGGATGATTTCCTTGGCGCGCTTTAGGCTCTCGCCGTTGCTGGAGTAAATGTTCACGGAACCATCGTCCTCGATGTTAATCTCGGCGCCTGTCTCCGCAACGATGCTCTTGATGGTCTTACCACCGGGTCCGATGATGAGACCAATCTTGTCCTGAGGAACCTTCACGGTCTCAATACGGGGAGCATACTTGCTCATCTCACTGCGGTGAGCAGGGAGCGTCTGCTTCATGTGATCAAGAATGAGACCACGATTCTTGCGTGCGTCATCAATCGCGGAAGCCATGAGCTCATGGCTGATCCCCTTGAGCTTCAGATCAAGTTGGAAGCCCGTGACTCCGGCCTCGGTTCCACAAAGTTTGAAGTCCATGTCACCAAAGTGATCTTCGCTGCCGATGATATCGGTGAGGAGGGTGTGACGGGTGAGCTTGCCGTTGCCGTCATCCTCGGAGACAAGTCCGACGGAAATACCGGCCACGGGACGCTTGAGAGGCACACCTGCATCGAGAAGTGCGAGAACACCCGCACAGACCGAGGCCATTGAGGTCGAACCATTGGATTCCATCACCTCGCTGGTCACCCGGAGTGCATACGGGAACTCCTGCTGACTGGGAATAACCGGGAAGATGGAACGCTCTGCAAGAGCTCCGTGACCGATTTCGCGACGGTTCTGACCCCCGAAACGGCCTGTCTCGCCAACACTGAAGGGAGGGAAGTTGTAGTGGAGAAGGAAACTCTTGGTCGTCTCGCCTCCGCCGTATCCGTCGATCATTTGAGCCTCATCGGATGTGGCAAGTGTTGCAAGTGCCATGGCCTGAGTCTCACCGCGCGCAAAGAGTGCCGAACCGTGGGCGCGAGGAAGGACGGTGGTCTCGCTGGAAAGTTGACGGAGCTCAAGGAGGCCGCGGCCGTCGCAGCGCTTCTGCTTGTCGAGGATGCTCACCCTGAAGGCCTTCTTCTGTAGGTAATCAAATGCCTGGGAAATCTCAAACTTGGTGGCGGTGGGGAACTTCTCAAGGATCTTGGCACTCACCTCCTCACGAAGTGCTCCGACGGCCTTGCCACGAGCAACCTTACTGGGTGTGTAGAGTGCTGCCTCGATGCGGTCACCAGCGACCGCGTAAGCGATCTCAAGCATCCCCTCGTCAACATTGAGGAGGGTGAATTCACGCTTCGGCTTGCCTGCCTTGGCAATCAACTCCTGCTGAGCAGCGATCAGCGGACGGGTCTGCTCACGTGCAAAATCGAGAGCCTTCTTGAAGTCCTCCTCGGGAAGTTCGTTGGCGGCCCCCTCAATCATGATGACGTTCTCGCCGTCACCGACATAAACAAGGTCAAGATCGCTGTTCTCACGCTCGGCGTGGGTTGGATTGACGACGAAAGCACCGTTGACGCGTCCCACTCGGACAGCGGCGATCGGCTTCTCGAACGGGATGTCGGAAACGCACAGGGCGGCCGAGGCACCGTTGATGGAAAGGATGTCGGGATCGATCTGGCCGTCTGCTGAGAGCAGGATGCTGATGATCTGTGTGTCGTAGAAGTAGTTCTTCGGGAAGAGAGGACGCAGAGGGCGATCGGTCATGCGGGAGGTCAGGATCTCCTTTTCGCTAAGACGACCTTCGCGCTTGAAATAACCACCGGGGAACTTACCGACGGCTGCGGCCTTCTCCTTGTAATCGACGGTGAGAGGGAAGAAGTCCTGACCTTCCTTGACGGAGGTAGCGGAGACGGCACTGACGAGAACGATTGTCTCGCCCGAGCGGACCATGACAGCTCCGTCCGCGAGCTTGGCAATCTTGCCGGTTTCAAAAGTGATGGGATTCTGGCCGACATTGGCCGTGACGATCGTGTGTGACATTGGAATTGGGAATTTAAGGATTGGGTGTGGGGCGCTTGAGTCCGATGGGTGCGTGTTAATGTTGGACGCCCCCGACGCGGACGGCACCCGGAGTGGGTGCCTGCATGGTGATTGTGGTTTAAGTACAATCCCTAACGCTGAAGAATGCGCTGGGAAATGTGTGTGTCTTGAGCCGGATCCTTAGCTCCTTCAGAAGATACAGATCACAATGGATCGATAACTTGCGAAGAATAAAGATACGTGATGCGTTATTTACGCAGGTTCAGCTTCTCGATGATCGTCTGGTAACGCTCGGTGGCGCGATCCTTGAGATAATCAAGAAGACGGCGGCGAGTGGCTACCATCCTAAGTAGACCGCGACGGGATGAATGATCCTTGGCGTTACCCTTCAGGTGTTCCGTGAGAACCGTGATCCTCTGGGTCAGGTTGGCAACCTGTACATCGGCACTGCCTGTGTCTTTTTCGTGCAGCCGGAGTGCTGCGATTTCTGCTGGTTCTGTTGTCGTCATGTTTTGAAGAGGGGGAACTTAGCCCCGGCCACCATCATTTGACAAGGAGAATCAAGGGACAGCTAGTGACCGTCTTTACTCGTGCAAAGGAGGGAAAAGCGATCTCCGAAAGTAAAACCCTTACCAAACCTTAAAAAATCACCCAATTAGTCTGATTCAGATCTGCTCGGATCAGTAGAGGGCATCCTTTATTTTATGACAGCAACATGTCGTATTTCAGCTTAGAATTAGCTATTCCTTCCTAAGATAAATTTCAACCGCCTGATCATTAGCCATTCCATGAAGACAAAAGCCTCAAAAAAAGAAAAAAACTTTCCCTCTCCCTACGAATTCCTGAAAAGCTTACTCAATACCCCTTCTCCTTCGGGCTTTGAGACCCGAGGTCAGAAGATCTGGTTCGATTATGTGCGCCAGTTTGCTGATGTCGTCGAAATCGACACCTATGGCAATGCTTATGCCACGCTTAATCCGAAAGGTAATCCCACCGTCTTCATCAGCGGTCATGTGGATGAACTGGGGTTGATTGTTTCCCATATCACGGAGGAGGGATTCCTTTACTTCAAAGCGATTGGAGGCGTCGACCGGACACTCATTCGGGGCCAGCGGATGACAGTACACGGCGCCTCGGGACCAGTTCCAGGAGTCACGGGGTTACTCGCCATCCACATGCAGGAACCCGACGACCGTAATAAAGTGCCCGAGATACACACCATGTACATCGACATCGGTGTCTCTTCACGCAAGGAGGCAGAAAAGTTTGTTCGTATCGGCGATGCAGTGACTTACTCGGCAGAGTTTCAAGAACTTGCCGGAGGGCGGTTTGCTGCCCGGGGTTGTGACAACAGGATCGGAGCTTGGGCGGCAGCCGAGGGTCTTCGTCTTGCTTCGTTAAAAAAGGAAAAACTCCAGGCAAAGCTTGTCGCCGTCTCCACAATTCAGGAGGAAAACGGCCTCTATGGTGCCTCCATGGCCGGTTACCGCGTCCACCCGGATGTTGCACTCGTTGTTGATGTCACCCATGCCACGGATATACCGAATTGTTCCAAGGCAAAGCATGGGGAGGTAGCGATGGGCAAGGGGCCGGTCCTCAGCCTGGGTAGTGTGAACCATCCCGTCGTGAACGCGCGACTCAGGGAAGTGGGGAAGAAGGCCGGCCTCGACCTTCAGGTGGAAGTTAATCCACGTGCGACCGGCACTGATGCGGATGCGATCTTCAAGCAGAAGGGGGGTATCCCGACCGTCTCTATTGGAGTCCCCAACCGCTATATGCACTCACCCGTCGAGATGATTCAGTTCTCGGATCTTGAACAGACCGCCGAACTTCTCGCCGCCTTCGCCCTGAATGCCAGGAAAGGAGATGCGTTTGGAGTAAGTCTAAGGTGATAAACTGACAGGTCAGGCAATACTTAATCCAAGGTCTCAGAAAGAGGTAGCCGACGATTGAGGTGCCAGGATCAGTTTTTTTTTTTCTCGCCCTTAACCTTGGGGCGCGTACTGGTGGTGGTGATCTTGAAGATCATTTTATCACCGTCACGAGTTGCTTGGATCTGATCCCCTGATTTATAGGAACCGCGTAAAATATCTTCTGCGATCGGATCCTCGAGATAGCGCTCAACGGCGCGGCGCATCGGCCTGGCTCCATAGGTGGGATCGTATCCTTTTTCAATGAGCAGTTCGGAGGCGGAAGCATCGAGGGCAACCGTGATTCCCTTGTCCTTGATACGCGCAAGGACTTTGGATACCTCGAGTTCAACAATACGTGTCAGCATCTCCTTGGAGAGTGTCTTGAAGACGATGATGTCATCGATGCGATTCAAGAACTCGGGTTTGAAGACCCGCTTTGTCTCTTCCATGATTTTCTCGCGCATGGTATCGTGACTTTCATCCAACTTCGGTGCGCCAAAACCGAGGGACGTCTGCTTCTTGATGAGTTCGGCCCCGACATTTGAGGTCAGGATGATGATCGTGTTGCGGAAATCAATCTTGCGCCCAAGGCTGTCGGTAACCGTTCCCTCTTCCAGAATCTGAAGAAGTAGGTGCATGACATCGGGATGGGCCTTCTCGATCTCATCAAAGAGCACGACGGAGTAAGGACGGCGGCGCACAGCTTCCGAGAGTTGCCCCCCCTCCTCGTGACCGATGTATCCCGGGGGAGATCCGATGAGGCGTGAGGTAGTGAATTTCTCCATGTACTCGGACATGTCGATCTGGATGATCGCATCAGGATCGCCGAACATGAATTCCGCAAGTGATCTTGCCAGGAACGTCTTGCCGACACCCGTGGGCCCCAAAAAGATGAAGGATCCGATCGGGCGGCGCGGATCCTTGAGATCGGCGCGCGAACGCCGAAGCGCCTTGCTGATAAGGGTGACCGCTTCATCCTGACCGATCACGCGCTTTCTGAGATCTTCTTCCATGGCCAGCAGTTTCTGGGTTTCCTTCTGCTCCATGCGCTGGAGAGGCACACCGGTCCACTTGGAGAGAACCTGCATGATCTCATCCTCACCCACGATGACCTCGTGCTCATCACGGGTCTGTCTCCAAAGAGCCAGCGCAGCCTCAAGGTCTTCCTTGGCTTTCTTCTCGGTATCCCTCAGCGCTGCCGCTTTCTCGAAATCCTGGGCCTTGATGGCTGTTTCCTTCTGGCCCCGGATCCGGTCGATTTCGTTCTCCATCTCCTTGGTGGCGGGCGGGCGCGTCATCGCGCCGATCCTGGCACGAGAGCCAGCTTCATCCATGATATCGATAGCCTTGTCGGGAAGGAAACGTCCTGTCAGGTAGCGGTCGGAAAGTTTTGCGGCCGCTACAAGTGCCGCATCGGTGATAACAGCCTTGTGATGGGCCTCGTACTTAGGACGAAGTCCCTTCAGGATGAGGATGGTGTCTTCCACCGAGGGCGCGTCCACCTTCACCGATTGGAAGCGACGCTCGAGAGCTGAATCCTTCTCGATGTACTTGCGATACTCGTTGAGCGTCGTGGCACCGATGCACTGGAGTTCACCACGACTAAGCGCCGGTTTGATGATGTTGGAAGCATCCATGGCGCCCTCGGCCGAACCGGCCCCGACGATGGTGTGGAGTTCGTCGATGAAGAGGATGATATTCTTGTTTTTCCTGATCTCATCCATGACGGCCTTGATCCGCTCCTCGAACTGTCCACGGTACTTGGTACCCGCCACCATGAGAGCCAGATCAAGCGTGATGAGTTGCTTGTCGGCGAGAATTTCAGGGACGCTGCCATTGACAATTTCCTGGGCAAGTCCTTCGGCGATGGCCGTCTTACCCACGCCGGCCTCACCGATAAGGACGGGATTGTTCTTGCTGCGGCGGCAGAGAATTTGAACTACTCGCTCGATTTCCTCGGAGCGACCGATGACCGGATCGAGTTCACCCTTGCGGGCGAGTTCCGTCAGGTCACGCCCGAAGGCTTTCAGTGCAGGTGTCTTTGATTCCTTGCGGGCTCCGCCTCCCGAACTGACCTCCTCCCCTTCCAACTGCTCAAGCCCCTCCTCCCCTTCCTCCGATGGGGTGAAGTTGGGGTCGAGTTCCTTAAGGACTTCATTCCTTGTGCGGTCGAGATCAACCTCAAGATTCTTGAGGACGCGTGCTGCAACCCCCTCCCCCTCGCGAAGGAGTCCAAGCAGGATGTGCTCAGTACCAACGTAAGAGTGTTGAAGGGCTTTTGCCTCCTTACCGGCGAGGGCCAGAACTTTTTTAACTCGCGGAGTGTAGGGAATATTGCCCTGCATCTTGGTCTCCGGACCAGTACCAACCTGCTTCTCGACCTCCTGTCGCACAGTCTCAAGATCAAGGCCCATCTTCTGAAGGACATTAACCGCCACACCCTGCCCAAGCTTGATCAGACCAAGAAGAAGATGCTCGGTGCCCACGTAGTTGTGATTGAATCGGTCGGCCTCCTTACGGGAAAGGGCAAGTACCTGCTGGGCTCGGGGCGTGAAGTTATTCATCATGATTCCTGGCTGGTAGGAGATTGTGCGGTGGGTGGCGTGGTCGGGATTTTTCCGATTTCCGGCTCGGGCATCTTCTTTAACTTCGTGCGGATCAGCGCCGCGCGCAAGGAATCACGTTCTTCGGATCCAAGTTTTGCAGCCTGGAGGCCTTTTTGAAGGTGTGCAGGTTGTGTCTCAATAAAAAGCTCATCTACCTGAAGACGGTTTCCACCTGGAAAGAGACCGAGATCGACCCCCATCTTAATGAAGGAAAGAAGATTAAGTGCCTCCTTAGAGGTGATGGAGTGGGCGTGACAGAGGATACCATAGGCCCTGCCAATCTGATCGAGAAGAGTCTCTGCCCGCTGCTGCAGGAGAATCTGCCGCGCATTCTGCTCGTGTTCAAGGATCTGAAATATCACCTTATTCAGCCGGCCGATAATCTCCTGCTCAGCCTCGCCTAAAGTCGTCTGGTTGGAGACCTGAAAGAGGTTTCCCATCGCCTCACTCCCCTCGCCATGGAGCCCCCTGACTGCCAGTCCTATTTTATTAACCGAGTTGATGATTTTGTTCACCTGCTCCGACATCACCAATCCCGGCAAGTGAAGCATCGCACTAGCCCGCATCCCGGTACCGACGTTGGTCGGGCAGGCAGTGAGGTAGCCGAGTTCATTGTGAAAGGCAAAATCGAGAGACTCTTCCAATTCGCTGTCCGCTTGATTGATCATGGCAAAGACCTCGTCCAGTTGAAGCCCTGCACGAATGGCCTGCATACGGAGATGATCCTCCTCGTTGATCATGAAGCTGAGCGTCTGAGCCGTGTTCATGACCACGGCGCTCCCGGCTCCTTTGGCGGCATGCTCCCTGCTAATAAGATGACGCTCCATGAGTACCTGCTTCTCCAGCGGAGAGAGATCCTCGAGCTTTTCGGAGAAGGCCTCCTTCATCTCCGGAAGTTGGATCACAGCCCCCCGGATCTCGTCGAGAACGGCAACGCGTTCGGCTTTTTTGGCCCACCCGGGGAAAGGCTTTCCCTTAAGATTGCGGGCCAGTCTGACCCGGCTACTGACGACGATCTGGTCATGCGGTCCCGATCCGCTGAGCCACTCACCTGTATTGGCAATGATGGCGAAAAGCTTCATGATTTTTGGCCGGGTTTGGGCGGAGTCTCCTCCGTCGGCACCAAAGAGAGCCGATTCAGCCCGGCAAGCAAATCAGGTACAGCACCTGGCAGGTTACTCTCTCCGGATTTTCTTTCCTCGCTTTCCAGAAGGCGGATTTTGTCGCGGAACCCCGCCGCATCTTCAAACTTCTCCTCTAGGATTGCTTTCTCAAGCCCCTGCTGGAGTGAAGCCAACTCGCGGGCCTTGATCAGGACCAGCGCGAGCCTGGCAGGAACTTTCCCGGTATGGATCAGGCCCCGATGCATGTTTTTGAGCATGCCCGAGAGTCCCTCGGCAAAAGCATCGTAGCAGGCACTGCATCCCAATCGCCCTGTTTTCTTAAAATCAGTCTGAGAGAAACCGCAGACAGGACAACGGATACCGAGCGGGTTTTTTTCAATTTCCTGCGCAGCACCAAGGCCGAGGAGGAGATCAGCCAGGGCGAATCCTGTCGGATCATTTACTCCCTTCTCTTTCGAACAACTCTCGCAGAGGTTCACCTTCTGCATCTTTCCCTCCACGATCTGAGTAAGGAAGACCGTGGCCTCTTTCGATTGACAGACATCGCAGAACATGGGGTGAGAAGGGTTGTATTAGAAAATCGGTGTGCCCTCCGTCTGTGTCAACTCGCGGAAGCGGGCGATCAGGCGGCGTGTCACAGGACCGGGTCGTCCATCCCCGATCGGACGCTTGTCGAGCTCCACTGAGGGGATGATCTCGGCGGCGGTTCCGGTGAGGAAACACTCGTCGGCTGTGTAAATGTCGTAGCGGGTCATCTGAGGTTCCGTGACCTCAATGCCGAACTCATCGGCTATTTGGATGGCAACCGCACGCGTCACGCCCGCAAGAGCTCCGGAAGAGATCGGAGGCGTTGTGATGCGCCCCTTGCTAACAATGAAGATATTGTCCCCGGTGCACTCCGCCACCAACCCCTGCTCGTTAAGCATCAGTCCCTCGCCTGCCCCAGCGTGGGTAGCCTCGATCTTGGCCATGATGTTGTTGAGATAGTTGAGGGACTTCACCATTGGACTCAGCGCTCCGTGGGCGATTCGACGGGTTGAACAGGTCACTACCTTCAGTCCCTTCTCGTAGCTCTCAGCCGGATAAAGTGTGATCTTGGCAACGATGATAATGATCGTCGGCTTCGGGCAGTGCTCGGGGCTCAGACCCAGATTCCCCTTTCCACGGGTGACGACGAGACGGATGTAACCATCCTTCAAATCATTGCGGCGGATCGTTTCGAGGAGTGCCTCCGTCATTCCGGCACGATCGACCGGAATCACCATGAAGATGGCAGCAGCCGACTTGTAGAGTCGCTCAATGTGCTCCTCGAGACGAAAGACCTTGCCGTTGTAAAAGCGGATTCCTTCGAAAACACCATCCCCATAGAGAAGGCCGTGATCAAAAACCGAGATCTTCGCCTCGGACTCCGGATAAAAAGTGCCATCGATATAAATCTGCATATCAGGCATAGACTATGCTACGGATCAATTGCCGTGACAAGTTACTAGGAAAATTAGGCCTCAAACATGCCCTCGATCGTGGCAGCGTGAAGTTCCGCAATGACATGACGTTTGAGTTTGAATGTCATAGTCAACTCCGCGCCGACTTCAAACGGGCGCTCCAGAATTTCAAGGGCCGTGAGCCTTTCAAACGGCTTGAATCCGGTTGCCGCGGAGATATGCCGGCTGATTTCCTGTCGCAGCATCAGCGTCACTTCCTTTCTGGTCCTGAGCGAGAGCAAGTCCGGAGCAGCGACTCCCGCCGCTGAGAAACCCGAGAGCGAGGGAACAACCAGCACGCCAAGATGTTTTTTGTCCTGGCCCACTACCATGCACTGGTCAATGAGTTCCGATTCGAGAAGACGTGACTCGATCGGGAGGGGTTCCACGTTTTCACCTCCGAGAAGCACGATGGTCTCCTTGCAGCGACCCACAATTTTCAGACAGTCGTTGAAGGTCATCACGCCGAGATCACCGGTTGCGAGCCATCCATCCTTCAACACCCGCGCAGTCCCCTCGGGATCCTTGTAATACCCCTTCATGATCTGCGGTCCCTTGGCATGGATCTCCCCGCGTAGACCGCGGCCTCCATCACTCCTTGAACCATCAGGAAAGAGAACTACTCCGGTTAGAGGATCCACAATGCGCAGTTCGGTCTCCGGAAAAGGCGGTCCCACCGTGCCGATCACCAGACGCTTCCAGGTGCGTACGGCAAGAACGGGGCAACTTTCCGTCAGGCCGTAACCTTCAAGGACGGGAATTCCTATATCGTTGAAAAAAACATCTACATGCGGTGGAAGGGCTCCTCCCCCGGAGATCGTCCCCCTGAGTCGACCGCCAACAAGGGCGCGTAATTTTTGTAATACCACGCGATCCAGAACCAACCAAGGAACCAGAAACAGTATCAAGCCAATTAGGTGGCGGAGAGCCATCATCAATGAGATAAACTGGCTGCGACCAGAGAGATCTATTTCCTGACCCGTGAAAAAGGAGCTGGCACTTCGGACCTCGTGAGCCGAAAACCGGGCCGCACGGAAGAGGAGTTGGTTTAACTTCGGAAGGGATTCAACGCGTGTCAGGATCCTCCGGTGAAGCCCCTCCCAGAGTCTGGGAGCCGAGACCATGATCGTTGGACGCACAGACTGGAGATCCTCTCCCAAATTACGAAGCGATGTGTAAGCAGTCTCCAATCCGCAGGCGATCGAGATGATCTCAAAGACCCTCTCATAACTATGCCAAATGGGCAGGATTGAGAGGGCCCTGTCTCCGGGACCGATGTCAAAGGGAAGATTGCGGATCTGTGAGGCGATTGCCCCGTGCGTGAGTTGGACCCCTTTGGGAGTGCCTGTTGTTCCCGAAGTGTAGATAATCGTGAAAAGATCCTCCGATTGCAGGGCAGAGATCCTCTGCTCCGCTTCACGGTCACCGTTGTCGCGAAGCACCTTCCCATGAAGTTCCAGCTTCTTCAAATCGAGCACCCTCACTGAGGAATCCCCCGTCAGGAAACGATCCTCGAGGCTTGGATCCGCTCTCTCCATCAGGATGACATGACGGAGTTTCGGAAGCTGTCCCCCTACCGAGGAGAGCTTGGCAAGGACTGACTCGTTTTCCACAAAGGCCACGCCCACATCAGCATGGTCAAGAATATAGGCTATTTCGGCGGGGGTGACATCAGCTGCACGCGGCACATCGGCGGCACCGCAAAACTGGATGGCCGCATCAGCAAGGATCCACTCAAAACGATTATCAGACAGGATGGCCAGATGATCCTTGGCAGCTACTCCCAACTCGATCAAAGCTGAGGCGAGGCAAAACGACCGATCAACCCATTGATCGTAAGAAACGGATTGAAAGGATCCGTCCGTCCCGCGGGAGGAAAAAGCGGGCAACCCCGCCCACCGTTCCCCCGCCTCCGCAAAAAGGGAGGCGAGGTTGGGTAAGATGATCCGACCGGTCACGGAAACGACCGTGTCAGCCGACTAGAATGACGACTCGGCATTGAATGCCGGTGCTTCGAACGTCACAGGAGCTGATTCGGGGACGATGCCCACGGAGCTGACTCCCTCTGCTGCGTAGAGGCCCTCGGCAACTTTGGTCACACCGGCAAGTTTGCCGATACGGACATAAAGGGTCTGGCGTGGGTTCTTGGCCGTCCAGAAGTAAGCATCGTGCTCCAACCCGATGAGGATTTCTGTCACCTTCATGGGGCGACCATAGCGCTGCAGAACCTTCACAACCGCTGGTGCTAGAGGACCCGAGGGCGATGCTGGGCGCTTCTTGCCGGCAAGAGGGGATGGGGAGCGCGAACCATCGGCGCTTAGTTTTTTACCTGAACCGGGAGGGCGACCACGGCGGCGAGGAGTCTTAGCTGCCTCCAAGAGTTGCTTGTTCATGGTCAACGAAGCGATTGGAAGTTCTAGCGTCGCTCCGAGGAGTTCGTGCAACTTTTGCTGAAGACGCTCAATCTTTGACGCGATCTTCATTCCTTTTTTCAGGGTAATGGAGTCTGGTATGGTCATGTTGTTGTTGGTTTTTTTTGTTTGTTATGCTGTGCGGAAGGTGATGCGTGCCTTTGTTAAATCATATGGTGACATCTCGACTGTCACTTTGTCCCCGGGGACAATTCGGATAAAGTGCTTGCGCATTTTGCCAGAAATATGTGCCAACACCACGTGGCCGTTGCCGAGTTCCACCCTGAACATTGTTCCGGGTAAAACTTCGACCACAACTCCTTCTGTAGTAATTGCTTCTTCTTTTGCCATAAAGTTTGAGTGTTTTACAACCTTTTTACCAAACTGACAATTAAATTCTGCGTAACTGCACGGTTTTTTACCTTTTTAATCTACTTTTCATCATCTTCCAACAGATAGCGCTTTAGTTATCATGGAATGTCGACTTTTACAATCATATGCTCTAATCTCTGGTACTCACGTGGAAAAACCTAAAAATATTGTCTATTTCGATCTGGAAACACAGCGCACAGCCAATGATGTGGGCGGCTGGGATAAGAAAAGCTCCATGGGCGTCTCGGTCGGTGTGACCTACAGTACATCCACTGCAAGTTATGAAGTTTTCCCGGAAAGTAGGATGTCAGACCTGATTAATGTTCTGTGCCGGGCCGATCTGGTGGTCGGCTATAATATCCGGCGATTCGATTACGAAGTCCTGATGGCATACACTATTCTCGATCTACCCCATCACCTTCCCACCCTCGACCTGCTGGAGGTTGTCGAGAAAGCAGCCGGCCATAAACTACCGCTTGATTCGGTGGCGCTCGCCACGCTCGGAGTCGGCAAAACTGCCGAAGGCCTTGATGCCATCCGATGGTGGCGCGAAGGCAAGATGATGGAGATTGCCGAATACTGCTGTTTTGACGTCAAGGTGACAAAACTTGTCCACGAGTATGCCATTGATCATGGAGAGCTCCACTATATGGATCGATTTTCCCGGAAGCAGGCACTCAAGGTTGATCTCAGCATCACCACATGATCCGCCCCCTCGATAATTCAAGAAACAACTGGCGACTTCTCTGGATCGATTTGGAGGAACCGGTCCCTAATCCTACCTCCGCAGTCACCAAGGAGGGGGAGAGGGAGTTTTATTTACCCACTTGCCTTCTTGTCACGACCTCATCGGGGAAGCCGATCAGCCCTCCTGAAATCATTGAGGAAATCGACCAACCCAAGGCGGAATTATTCCTTGGTCGCCTTTTTGAGGAGCATGGAACACCCGACCGCCTCATGGTTGCTGAAAGCGAAGATTGGGACACGGAGGCATGGAGAAGTTTTGCCATGGATTGCCGCATTGAGATTGCATTCGGCACATTTCCGACTGGGAAGCCCGGAGAGTTAAAACAATTGGCCCGTAAGATAGCGCAACATCTTCAGGGAGAGGTTTTTCACTCACGGGAAACCGTGGCTAGGGGGCTCGTCTCCACGGCACGACGGTTGCGATCACCCGAGAGGAAAGCGGCCCACCTGCGCAAGGCCATCGAACAAGATGCCGACTACTCACTGGCCCGCATCGAGCTTGCAGATGCCGACTACCAGGCAGGACGATGGAAGGAATGCAGTCTGGGATACCGTGAACTCATTGTGAGGGAAGAGCGCCGGTTACAATCGGAAACCCCCGACTGGTGGACGGATCCCGAGACACGCCCCTATCTTCGGGCACTTTACGGCCATGCCATGACTGAATGGCAGCAGGGACGCTTTACGCGAACCTCCGAAGACCTCCAGAGACTTCTCACCCTGAATCCGACCGACAATCAAGGTGTCAGATTTCTCCTACCTCTGGTGCATCTTCTGGCTGAAGATGATACTAGGGCATTGAAAGCCTTGGCGGATTACGAAGCCAATTATGCCGGTGATTACTGCGAACCCGCACTTCTCTTTGGTAAGGGGCTTGCCTGCTGGCGAGCCGGTGAAGAGGAGCTTGCGAGGGAAGCCTACAGGTCAGCAATGTTGAAAAACCCCTATATTGCCCCCCTTATGTTGGATCTCCCCTCACCATCTTCTGAGATCTGGTATCCGAATGACCGGGCTGAGCCCGGATACGCTCAGGATTTCATGCAGTCTTACGCGATCCTTTGGGAAAGAGATCCTGCCGCCGTTCGCTTTCTGCGGGAGATTTATGCGGAGTTGGCACCCGAACTGGAACAGGTCGTCACCCTTCGCCGCCAGATGAGCGAGTGGCAGGATCAGCGCTACGATCGGAACTTCAAAGATCGTTGGAAGGAAATGACCGTCTTGGATGAATCACTCACTGGCGGCTCCGAGCGCTAGGGTTCGAGCCGTGACAAGAGCTGCCACCAGCTTCACGCCAATGATACGAGGAAGGACTTCAGTAGCGGAATCCCGGCGTCTGAGAGGGGAGATCAATGGTCTCCGTTGCCTCGTACTGTCCTTCGGGCTGCGGAGTTGAAGTCGGCTTGGAAGGGGCCTTCACCAGCGCCTCATTATCCACGTAACCTTTCCCCCCGTCGCTTGTCTTCACAACGCTGTAACCGAACTCCTTTCTCAGCACACTGACCTCATCCCCTTTGGAAAGGTTGCGATCGGGGCCGCTCCCCTGTGCCGGACCATTGTGAAACAGTGGGGTGTCATCCTCGGAAACCAGCATGCGGGGATATTCCCCCTCCTTGTAATCGATCGAGCTGCACGCTGATAAAGAGAAGATCCCCATCAAACACAAAAGAATCCACCGGTAATATCGTGTCAGCATGGGAAGAATTTTTAAGATGAATTGAAGGCCTCGTCCAAGCAGGAATAAGAACATTTAAGAATAGGAACCCTTCCAAGTGCTCGAGAATGGGCTCTAAAAAAATGGTAACGATTTTTGGGGTTTTCTGCAGATCGGGCGTCTTGATTCGTTATCGCCTTGCCAAAACCTCGTCGTAGACAGACTCAATCCCCTTCACAAGGGAGCTAATTTCATAGCGCTCAAGAATCGTTCTGCGGGCATTCATGCCCAGAGAATCCCTCATCTCCGGATCCCTGATGATCTTTTCCAAGGCGGAACAAAAGCCCTTCAGATTCCTCGGCGGGACCAGCAGTCCGTTCCGGTTATCGATACAGACTTCGGCGATTCCATCCACCGCAGAAGCGACAACGGGAATCCCGGAGGCCATGGCTTCCAGAAGAGCCATGGGAGTCCCCTCAAAGTCGGAAGTCATCAGCATCGCGTCCAGGGCATGGAAAAGGCCCGTGCGATCACCCACATGCCCGAGGAAACGGATCGATGCCGCATATTCCGAACGCTCCACCTTTTCGCGAAGCTGTTGTTCTAGAGGGCCCGTGCCCGCAATCACAAAGAGGACTTCAGGATGGACCCGGATGGTACGGAAGGCCACCTCCAGGATGAGGTCGAAATTCTTCTGTTCCACGAGGCGTCCGATGCCCCCGATCACAAAAGTAGAGAGAGGAATCCCTAAGGTGCGGCGCGCTTCTTTGCGCTGATCATCGGTGGCGGGCGAGAAAGCACCGGCATCGATCCCGTTGGGGATCATTGCAAGCTTGGAATCAGGGACATCTTCCCTGTCCAATAAATACCGATACACACTCCCCGAGACCGCAATGATCCGCGAGACTCCACGGTTGGCAAGGGCATCAGCCGCAAGCAGCACGGGATTCCGCTCGCGGGAGGCATCGTTGCACTGGTCGTGAACAACGATCGCTCGGTGGCCCTGAGCTATCGCCAGAGGCTTTGCACAGAGATTGGCACCGAAGAGATGGAAATGGAGGATGTCGTAACGCTCCCTTCGCAGCAGGTTCCAGAAATTGAGCACATAGTAAGGGGGCCATTTTTTCGGCGAGAGCACATGGGTTGTGATACCGGCGGACTCAAAAGCCGCCGCATACACACCACGGCCATGCATCGAGGCGACCTCCGGCTCGTAGCGGGAACGATCCAGGTGGGTCACCAGATCGAGCAGGAAAGTCTGTGCCCCTCCCAGGTCAAGACTATCGATGACATGAAGCACCCTTCTTACATCACTCATGCGGAAAACCTCCGTTGCAGTTCACCAGGTGCAATTTGAACAAGGGTTGGCCTCCCCTTGGGAGTCACGTAAGGAAGTTCAGCAGCCAGAAGTTGACGCAGAAGCATCAGTGCCGCTTCGGGACCATCGGGCAGGGATGCCCCGGCAGCTGCAATTCGACTGACCGTCGATGCCAGCGCCTCGCGACCTTGGCGATCGAGCGCCGGAGCCTCAGCGAGCGTGCGGAGTTCATCCACGAGACGAACCACGATTTCCATGACGGGAAGCGTTGCTGCATCTGCAGGCACCGCATCCACCTTGAGGCTCCCTACCCCATGGGCTCCCTGCCCGAAGGGCTCGGCAAAGAGTCCAGCAGCCTGGAGCAGGCTCCGGTGCGCTTCTATCCAGGCAAGATCCGCGGAGGACATTTCCAGAATTTCGGGTAGTAGGAGGTGCTGGCTTTCCAATTCACCCTGACTCAGGCGGACAAGGAAACGTTCGTAGAGCAGTCGTTCGCGGGCCGCCCTAATCTCCAACATCAGTAAACTCTCCTTTTCCTCGAAGAGGAGATAGCGGCCCGAAAGCGTCCCAAGGTAGCGTGCTAAAAAAGTTGAGTCATCCCGACCCGATGCTGAGATGGAGTTGCTGATTGACTCCGGGGTTTCCGCGACTCGTCCCGAGTCATGCATCTGGCCATCCAGTTCGTATTGAGTGGAATGAGCGGAAGACTTCCAAGACTGCGGGGAGATGGGAGGGAAGAGGGGATCGGCCCCGACTCGCGGTGAGAACCCTTCCAAAGGCGCCGATCTCTCCCAGGCTGAACGTGCGGCCTGAAGAGCCACGGAACGGATGATGCCGGGGTCGCGAAAACGAACCTCCCTCTTGGCAGGATGGACGTTGCAATCCACAGCGGAGGGATCCATCTCGAAAAAAAGGACAGCCGGAGGATGAAGCCCCTTGGCAAGGGTTCCGTCGCACGCCTCCCGCAGCGGTTGCGAGAGAATGGGGCTTCTGATCATGCGCCCGTTCACAAAAAGCATCTGATGAGAGCGATCACTCCTCCCTTCACCCGGCCTCGCCATCCACCCACTAACGCGAACGCCCTGGCTTTCAAGCGGAGCCAACGCGACAAGCCTCTTTAGAAACTCCTCCCCATGCAGGTCCCTAATCCGTACGGCCAAGTCATCGGTCGCAGCGAGTCGAAGGACCTCCGTCTCATCGCGCCGGCAAGTGAAACTGATCTCTGGATGAGCAATGGCAAGCGTCTCGAACTGTTGGAGAATGTGCGCCGATTCCGTCAGCTCTCCCCTCAGGAATTTGCGTCGTGCCGGAACATTGAAGAAAAGGTCAGCAACCTCGATCCTTGTTCCAGGGGCATCCCCTGAGTCCTCCACGTCGAGGATTTTGCCTCCCGAAACCACAATGAGCGTTCCAGCTTCATCCTCACGTCGTCTTGACGAGAGTCTGAAACGAGAGACGCTGGCAATGCTGGGGAGTGCCTCTCCGCGGAATCCAAGCGTCGAGATGGCCGCAAGATCCATACTTTCCCGGATTTTACTCGTGGCGTGCCGTTCCAGGCAAAGTAACGCATCCGTGCGATCCATCCCCGAGCCATCGTCGGTGACGCGGATGAGGCAGGAACCCCCCTTCTGGAATTCAACCACAATGCGTCGTGCCCCGGCATCGATGGAGTTCTCCATCAACTCCTTCACGACCGAAGCGGGACGTTCGACGACTTCCCCGGCTGCCACTTGGCTTGCAAGGATATCGGGAAGAACGTGAATGCGGCCCATGAGGGACAAGAATGCAGGAGGAAAAAGGAATTATGAAGGAATAATAGAGGCCAAAGCTGTGCCTCCCGCCCCGGTGACCACCATTTGACTTCGTAAGAGGGCTTCTTTATCAATGAGAGGATGATCCACATCACCGAGCAGGCGGCCACGCACCTTCGTGAGTTAGCCACAGAAAACGGAACTCCGGGACTCCGGCTTGCCGTGGAAAAAGGAGGGTGTGCGGGGTTACAGTATGCCATGAACCTTGAGGGGGCCCGGGATGGTGATCAGATCACCGAGCGAGATGGTGCCGTCGTGTCCGTGGATCCCGAGAGCATCGCTCAACTCCAAGGCTGCACGGTGGATTATGTCGATGGGCTAACAGGCACGGGATTTCGTATTATTAATCCACAGGCCTCAAGGAGTTGCGGATGCGGCACCTCATTTGAGGCCCTCCAGGATAGTGAAGCGAAAGAAAAAACACGTTCCTGAAAAGATGTATTATCCGCTTAGGGAATCCCTCTTTTCCAGATAGATTTTTCCTCAATATTCATGTCAGGAAAACGATATTACGGAGTCAACGGTTATGGCGGACAGCGCCGTAGTTCCTATGCATCCGACGGCCTCTTTGGATGGACGGTGTTTATCTTTCTTCTGATCGGACTCGTCTTTCTCTGCTGGATGGGAAGCTACTATATCTTTGCCCATCCCGAATCGCCCGGAAATTACAACCTCCTCAAACGCCTTCACAAAATCGAACCCCCTCAACGTTTCGAGCTCACGGAGGCTCCGCGCGGAGAATTCTTGAAGCCGGGCAAACTCTTGCAACGTTTCGGTTCCATGACCGCATCCGAGATTCGCCGGACCAATGAAAATCTTCTTCGGTCCTTTATCCGCAACTATCATCAGAACCGTGATCTCGTTCCCTATGCCGTGGGAACCTACAAGGTCGTCGGCACGATGCCCCTGACTGGGAAAAATTTCTGCAACTCCGGTCTTGTGGCTATTCTCCAAGCAGTGGAGCAACCCGAGGTCCTGCTCGAGCAACTCTTCACTGCAGACGAAAAAAACCTTCCAGCCCTTCAACTTGCACTGGGTAAAGGAATGGAAATCAAATTGGAAAAACCGCTCGATCTCTCGGCCGTCATCCATATCGACCGACTCCCCGACAACCGCCTTCGTCTCACCACCATGCCGCTTCTCTACGGTCGTTATGGAGCGGGTAAAGGGTCTGTGAGTTTCTCCCTCGAACCTCCCGACTTCCTCGACCTGAACGCTGGCGTCCCCGTACTCACCCCAGAGCAAATCCAGAGCCTCTCCAATGGAAAGCTCGCTATTCCGAGCGAGACAAAAAAATTAAATCACCTCAGTCGACTCTCCGTAGAGGTGCAGAATCCCTCTCCGGAATCACGCACGGCAAAAGCCATTGATAAGAAACAACAAGCCAAGCAACATCCCTCCCCCCTCTCCAAGAAGGACCCGAACGTTGCTCGTGCGGTACCGGTTAATATACAGCCTGTGCTCCCTGCCATTGCCGTGGGCACACCTCTTCAATCAAGCATTCCTAACACGCCCAACAACCCCGACTCGATCCCAACTCCTCAAGCAAGCCAAGAAGCCGCGCAAGAGATTCCAAGGGCACTTCCTGTGGGCACTCCCTTGGCACTTCCGCCATTGCCGGCTTCCACTCCAGTCATTACTCCAACCCCCACTCCAAGACCTACGCCCCAAGCTACCGCCACGCCACTCCCTTCAGTAACTTCCGGTGCAAAGTTAGCTCCGCAAGGCCTCCCTGTCGCGCCTATCGCTCCCATGGCAACGGTCTCCCCTGCCGCATCCTTAGCAGTGAATGGTACAAACCAGTTGCCGACCTTCATGACGAATCAAGCAGTACTTGCGCCCCCCACGGAAGTCTGGCCGGTTTATATGCCCGGGCAGATGCCTCGGGGACGCTTGGTGGAAGCCTCGGAGGCAAACGATCTTGCTTCACGGGGGATAGGTGGAGAACGTCACTACCTCAATGGCCGCTTCACCGTAACTGCTTCCGGAAACGGCCGTGCCGTGCTGCGCCCACAGGGTGGGATTGCTACTCTGACCGGGGGATCCAGTTCCAAGGTTCGGGTGATCGTTGATTTTCCCCAGGGCTCTACTCCTCCCACCGAGGGAAATATCATTTCACGTGACAATCGCCGCCCCTTCCTGATCACCTCCGTGAAGCGGGGCGATGACGGACTTATCAACATCTATGTCCGTGAAATCACGCGCAGTCAGTGACCCTTTGTATCTTGGACTGAAGACTTCTAGTCTCACAGGTCAGTAGGAAGACATGGAGTTGACAGATCTTCATCACGAGATTCTCAAAGAGATCTCTGCGGGTGGCGGAGTCATTCCGTTCCGACGCTTCATGGAGATGGCACTCTACCATCCCGATCATGGTTACTATGCCTCGGGCAAGGCGAGGGTGGGCAAGGGAGGTGATTTCTTCACCAGCGTGAGCGTTGGGGCCATCTACGGCCGCATTCTTGCCTCCATCTGCCGTGAGGTCTGGGAGAGACTCGGGCGCCCTGTG